>Ga0302299_10001487_pt1 | contig 14055 bp, 8 predicted proteins | sample III_Fen_N3_4_FD_198795 | JGI IMG/M metagenome (GOLD analysis project Ga0302299, IMG submission 198795) | Peat permafrost microbial communities from Stordalen Mire near Abisko, Sweden - III_Fen_N3_4 | ecosystem: Environmental > Terrestrial > Soil > Wetlands > Permafrost | place: Sweden: Abisko... | reverse complement strand
TCGGTCACCGTCTCGGTCACCGTCTCGGTCACCGTCTCGGTCACCGTCTCGGTCACCGTCTCGGTCACCGTCTCGGTCACCGTCTCGGTCACCGTCTCGATCTGCCGCCCAGCGACGCCGTCCAGCCGATGCCGTCAGCCGATGCCGCCAGCTGCTACCGCCCGCCGTCCGCCGCCCGCCGCCCGCCGCCGCCGTCAGCAGATGCCGTCAGCAGATGCCGTCAGCCGACGCCGATGCCGTCAGCAGATGCCGTCAGCCGACGCCGACGCCGTCAGCCGACGCCGATGCCGTCAGCCGACGCCGATGCCGATGCCGATGCCGGTGCCGTCAGCCGACGCCGACGCCGACGCCGACGCCGATGCCGTCAGCCGATGCCGATGCCGACGCCGACGCCGTCAGCCGACGCCGATAGCCGACGCCGATGCCGTCAGCCGATGCCGTCAGCCGACGCCGCCAGGCCAGCCGATGCCGCCAGCTGCTACCGCCCGCCGCCCGCCGACGCCGTCAGCCGACGACGCCGCTTCAGCGGCGGCGCTTGGGCGGCGCGGCGGGCTTGGGCGGTGCCGCCGGCTTGGGCGCGGGCTTCGCCGCGCCCGGCTTGGCGGCTGTCGCAGCGGCAGCGGTTGCGCCCGGCGCCTCGATCGCCACCGGCTCAGGCAGCCCGATCTCCTTGGGCAGCTTCGGATCGATCGCCGCCGCCGCGCGCGCGACGTCCGCCGGCGCCAGCTTGTCCTTCAGCTCCTTGAGGATCTCGATCGCCGCCTCCTTGTCCTTGGCGGTCGCGCCCTTGCGCGTCGCGCTCGCCTCGGCGTAGAGCAGCTTCCACGCTGGCGGCACCGTGCCAAGCTCGTCGAACACGGGCTTCAGCAACTCGAGCGCATGATCGGGCTGGCCGTAGCGCAGGGCGACCTTGGCCTGCAGCGCCCGCGTCGGAAAGTACCCAGGGTTGACCTTGATCGCCTCGTCGAGCTGCTTGCCCGCGCCGGTGATATCGCCGCTGGCCAGCAGGATCTCGGCGAGCACGGTGCGCGTGCGATACACCAGGGGGTTGGGCGAATCCTCGGTGATCTCGGCGATCGCCTGCTCGAGCTGAAGCTGCGCCTCCTTCATGTTGCCGTTGGTCGCGTGCGCGATCCCGAGCGCGTGGCGGCCGATCTTGCTCTTGGCGCGGCGGGCGAGCTTCTCGAGCGCATCGATCGCCTCGGTTCGCTCCTTGCCCTCGGTGGAGACCACCCGGGCCTGCTCGCGCAGCACCTGTGCCTCGAAGTTCGCCGGCGCCTTCTTCAGGACATCGTCGGCTTCCTTGAGGGCATCCTTGGGACGGCCGAGGTCGAGGTCGGCGTACGCGCGCAACAGCTGCGGCCGCACGCCGACGAGCTTGCTCGAGATCTCGAGCGACTTCTCGGGAAGCCCCGACGCGAGCTGCAGCGCCGCGTCGATCAACTTGGCGGTCGGCTCATCCTCGGTCTTGCCCTGACCGAACCAGGTGAACTTCGAATGCGCGATCCCGGCGGCGGCGGTGATGTCGCCGCGCGCGAACTGCGCCCACGCGACGCGCGCCCAGAACCTGGGCTCGTTGGGCGGGCGCTGCGCGGTCGCCTTGCGGAGCTCGTCGTTGGCCGCGGCGTACGACTCGATCGCGAGGTTCGCGAGCGAGCTCGCGAGGTGGCGGTACGAGTTCAGCCGGGCCGGCAGATCCTTGGCCAGCTTCACGCTGAGATCGCCGATCGTCTCGTCGTTCTGCAGCGATGCCTCGGCGCGGCCGAGCGAGCGGCCGACGATGATCAGCGGGTGATCTTTGGTCCTGGCGGCCGCCTTGTCGTACGCGGCGAGCGCTTCGTCGAGCAGGCCGTCGTCGACCAGGAGGTCGGCGGTATCGATCTGGGCAACCACGAGGCCGTCGTCGCCCTCGCCGGCCGCCTTGACCAGCTCACGCCCCGCCTTGCGCTCGCCCGCCGCGAGCTGCGCGCGGCCACGCAGCCACAGCACCCACTTGTCCTTGGGGTTCTTGGCCGCGAAGCCATCGAGCGCCTTGCGGACCTCGGCGAGGGTGGACTTGGCGACCTGCGCCACCGCGGGCGAACCATCGCCGATCGTCAGCCGCGAAAGCTCGACGGCGGCCTTGCCGATCAGCAGCTCGCGCGCGCCGGGTTCGTCGTCCTTGATCTCCTTGGCGATCTTGAGCGCCTGATCGACGCGATCGGGGTCGGTGCCGTAGAGCAGCGCCTCGAGCCCGGCGCACTCGGAGAAGTACGCATAGGTGAGCAGGCTCGACTTGTCCTTCTCGAGCGCCTCGCCGAGCTTCTTCAAGCAGGTCTCGAAGCCGGCGAACTCGCCGGTGGGAATCGCCAGCTGCGATTCGCGCTGCAGCCGCGCGACCGCCTCGGACTTCTGCTTCTCGCTCCACCAGTACCAGGTGCCCCCTCCGCCGATCCCGAGGACCAGCACGACGAACAGGAACACGAACGCGCGGCGGGTCGAGCGCCCCCAGCGGCGATCGGGCCGCAGATCGTAGTCGGCCTCGGGCAGCCGCACCCCGGCGACGTCGAGCAGCCCACCGGTGAGCAGATCGTTCAGGTAGGTCTCGCCGACCCCGGCCGACTGGCGCAGCGACGCGGCGGCCGGGTTCTTCTGCTTCGCCGCCTGGATCAAGCGCGGCCGTACGCCTTCGATACTCGAAGGTGGTGGCGGCGCAGACGGCGGCGGCTTGGCGCCGCGCGGGGCCTGCGCCGGGTCGCCGAAATCCGGCGGCGGTGCATGCTCGGTGGCGGGTTCGTCGCGCCAGTCGTGCGGCGGCTCGGCGTCCGCCGCCGGGCCGGCTCCGGCGCGCGACCTGCTCAGCGCCTGCGGCGCCGCCGGCGCGCCGGCGCCGCGCCGCTGGTACTCCTCGAGCCGGGCCGCGAACTGGGTCTCGCCGCGCGGCGGCACCGCGTTGGGCACCGGCGGCGGCGGATCGAGCGGCTGACCGGTGCGCGCGCGCTTGAGCATCGCGAGGACCGCCGGGCTCGTGGGGTCGAGATTCTGCGCGTGCTGTAGCACCGGCACCGCGCGCTCGAAGTCGTTGCGGCGCAGCAGCACCTCGCCGAGTAGCGCGAAGCCCGGGCGGTTCGACCGATCGACCTTCACCACCGCGAGCAGCTCGCGCTGTGCTTCCTTCCATTCATGAAGCGCCGCGTGCGCCCGCGCCAGCATGACGCGGCCTTCGAGGCTATCCGGAGCCGCGGCGATGCCGTAGCTACCGACCTCGAGCGCGTCGCGCGGGCGACCGAGCGCAAGGTAAGCCTCGCCGAGATCGACAAACGCGGGCGACGCGGGATCGCGGCGCACGAGATCGATCAGCTCCTCGATTTCTTGAGCCGTGGGCCGGCGATCCGAGTCGACCATCAGCCGTCGGAGGTTACCCCCAAACCGCCCCGCGCAGCAAACCGCGCGCGCCCAAACCAGCAGCGAGCGCGGTCTCCCCGTGGCATATGCTGCACGCGATGGGCTCGAGCTTCGGCGAATTGTTCCGGATCACGACGTTCGGTGAATCACATGGCCCGGCGCTCGGCGTCGTGATCGATGGCTGCCCGCCGCGCCTCGCGCTCGATCTCGCGCACATCCAGGCCGAGCTCGATCGCCGCCGTCCCGGCCAGAGCCGGCTGGTCAGCCCGCGCAAGGAGGCCGATCGCGTCGAGATCCTCTCGGGCGTGCTCGACGGGATCACGCTCGGCACGCCGATCGCCATGATGATCCGCACGACCGACGCGCGCGGCAAGGACTACCAGGAAATCGCGCAGGCCTACCGGCCGAGCCACGCCGACTACACCTATGATGCAAAATACGGCATCCGCGCCGTCTCCGGCGGCGGTCGCGCCAGCGCCCGCGAGACCGCCGGTCGGGTCGCCGCCGGCGCGATCGCCCAGCAGCTGCTCGCCGCGCGCGGCGTGGCGATCGTCGCGTGGGTCGACGAGGTCGCCGGGATCACCGCCAGCGTCGACGATCGCGCCGTCACGCGGACCGCGGTCGACGCCAACGATCTGCGATGCCCCGATCCCGCGGCGGCCGCGGCGATGATCGAGCGCATCGAGCGCGCCCGCAAGGACGGCGACTCGGTCGGCGGCGTGATCCGGGCCATGGCGCGCGGCGTCCCCGCGGGCTGGGGCGAGCCGGTGTTCGACAAGCTCGACGCCGACGTCGCCAAGGCGATGATGTCGATCCCGGCGGTCAAGGGCGTCGAGATCGGATCGGGGTTCGCCGGCACCCTGCTGACCGGCAGCCAGCACAACGACTTGTTCTACCGGCGCGAGGACGGCGCGATCGGCACCCGCACCAACCGCTCTGGCGGCATCCAGGGCGGGATCTCCAACGGCGAGCCGGTGACGGTGCGGATCGCGTTCAAGCCGACCGCGACGATCATGCAGGCGCAGGACACGGTCGACGCCGCCGGGAACGCCGCCGTGCTCGAGCCGCGCGGCCGCCACGATCCCTGCGTGCTCCCGCGCGCCGTGCCGATCGTCGAGGCGATGCTCGCGCTCGTGCTCGCCGATCACTGCCTGCGGCAACAAGCTGCCCGGTGACTTGCGGCCCCCCACCGACACCGGCGCCAGGCGACGACCTTGACCGGCCCAGGCCTACAGCGCCTCCCGGTCACGAGCGCGCTCGGAAATTCTTGCAGGAGCGTGTGCCACGCCCGGGCCGCCCGTGCTCGCGTGCGCCCATCACGCCTGCCTGGCCTGTCCTGCCTGGCCTGACGTCCGAGCCCCGCTTCCCGCTCCGCGGCCAGGCGAGCCCGGGCCGCCTCGATCGGCTGCTCGGCGTGCCTGGTCTGCCCTGGTTCGCGAGCGCCCGAGCGCTCGCGAACCGTCCGGAACGCCGCTTCGCGCGTGGGCTTGGTCTCGCGGTTCCACTCGCGATCGGCGCACCCGCGGAGGCACGCGATCGCCGAACTCCGAGGACATGGCGGTCGCTGAGGCGATCCCGGCTCGTCGGCGCGGCTGTCAGACCCCGCGCCTAACGTCGTCGCATGACCTCGGTCGCGGCGCAGCTGCTGGACGAGCTCGGCTACGATCCGGATGACGGCGTGCCGCAGCTCGGCGAGCTGCCCTGCGCGGGCCTGGCGATCGGCGCGCTGATCGCGGCGCGCGTCGGGCCCCGGCGGGTCGCCGTCGCGCGCCTGGGCAGCGGCCGCCTGGTGGTGGTCGACGACGAGTGCCCGCACGACGGCGGGCGGATCTCCGATGGTTTCGTCGACGGTGAACGCCTGGTCTGCGCGCGTCACGGCTGGGAGCTCGAGGCCCGTAACGGGCGTTGCCAGCGCGCCTGCAAGCTGCGGGAATGAGAGCGAATTCTTGACCGACCGGCGGCTGCACGCTAGCGTCTGCGCGTGGCGGCCGTCCTGGTCCATATCGATCTCGACGGCGCTCGGCCGCACGCAGCGTCCCTGATAGCGCTGGCCGCGGGCCGCGCCGTGGCATCCTCTTGGGGCGCCACGCTCTACGCCGCGGTGGTCGCGCACGATCCCGACCGGTCTCACGCAACCGGCCGGCCGCCCGATCCGGTACTCAAGCTCCCGGGCGACGCCAAGGTCGTCGAGGCGATCCGCGCGGCGCTGGCGCGCGGCGGCGCCGACAAGATCGTCGTGGCGCTCACCGAGGCGCCGATCCTGCCGCTGTGGAGCGCGGTCGGCGCCGCCTGGCAGGCGGTGCTCGATCAGCTGCGCCCGCGGCTCGTCGTGTTCGGCGCCGAGGCGCCGTCGGCCGCCGAGCTCGGGCCGCGCACGGCGGCGCGGATCGGAGCCCGGCTGTTCCTCCGCGCGCGGGCCCGGATCACGGGCGGCGAGGGGATCGAGCTGCGCGACCGCGACGGCAGCTACCTGCGCGCCCAGGATAGCGGCGCCGCGGTCGTGCTGGTCGGCGCGGCGCCCCGCCTCGCGCCACACGGCGACGACGATATCGACGTCCTCGTGATCGCGGTGCCGGGCGGCGGCGATCCGCGCGTCGAGCTCGCCGGCACGGCGCCGGCGGAGACCGCCCACCGCCTCGGCCCGGTGATCGCGATCGGCGACGACGCCGCGGCCGACCCCGAGATCGCCAAGGCGACGCGCCGGCTCGCGCGCGCGCTCGGCGCGCAGATCGTCGGCGGCCCGCGCGCGGCCGCGACCGGCGTCGTCGACTCCGGCGCGGTCGTCGAGCGCCACGCGCCGCTCGCCCCCGAGCTGTGCGTCGCCGTCGGCGCGCCGGCGCTCGACCTCGCCGGCGCCGCCAGCCTGGTCCGCGTCGGCGGCGGGGGCGGCAGCACCAAGCACGTCGACTGCGCGCTGAGCGGGCCGATCGCGACCCGGCTCGACGAGCTGGCGCGCGCCCTGGAGGACCGGTGACCGAGCCGGCCGCCGCGATCGCGGTCTGGCTCGGCACCGCGCCGCCGGTGCGTTCGATCCGCTGGCTCGACGGCGCGCTCCGCGCCGCCGCGAAGCTGGGCCGCGCCACCGCGGTCGCCGCCGGCGACCAACCATGGCTCGATCTCGCCGCCGATCGCGCGGCGCGCGCCGGGCTCGCCAGCGTCGGCGTGCCGACCGATCTCCAGCTCGACTACCTGGGCTGGGCGCAGGTCATGGCCAGCGTCGCGCGCAAGCTCGCCGCGACGACGATCCTGGTCGACGAGGCCAGCCGCCCCGAGCGGTTCGCCGAGGTCGGCGCGCTCGCCGAGCTCGTCGACGCCGCGCAGCTCACCCACGTCGTCGCGCTCGCCCCCGACGCCGGTGCGCTGCACGCCAGCCGGATCGCCGGTGCGGCGCTGCAGGCCGTGCGCATCCACGGCCCGGCCGTGATCGGCGTGCGGATCGCAGGCCCGCGGATCGAGGACTACCCGACCCCGACGCCATCGGCGGCGATGCGCCGCTTCGATCTCGCCGCGCTCGGCCTCGATCCGGCCGTGCTCTCGCATCGCGCCCAGCCGCCGCGCGCCGGCCACCATGCGCGCCGCACCATCGACCGGGTCGCCGATCACCTGGCGGTGCACATGGCGCCGCGCAAGGACCGGTGATGCCGCCGGCGCGGTCCGTCGCGAGCGCCCCCGCCACCGCGCGCGTCCAGGTCATCGCCCCGGCCCACCTCGGCGCCACCGCGATCGCCGCGCTCGGCGCCCGCGGCATCGCGGCGCGGATCACCGAGCCGCCGATCGATCTGCGCGCCCGCGCCGCCAACGACGCGCGCAGCGGTCGGCTCGACGCCGCCCTGGGCGACGACGTGATCGCCTGGGCGCTCGACGCCGCGCCGAGCCCCGCGCTCGCCGTCGAGCTCGCCGCGGTCTGCGCGCGCGCCGCCGGCGCAGGCCGCCCGGTGTGCCTGCTCGCGCCGCTGCCGCGTGGCACCGGCCGCCCCGCGATCGAGCGCGCCGCCGCCCTCGCCTACCTGCGCAGCCACGGCGCCGCGGTCGGCCACGACGTCGACGCCTGGCTCGAGGCCGTCGTGCTCCTGGTCCGGCTGGGCCTGCCGGCCGGACCGCGCGCCGCCGTGATCGCCCCGCCGGGCTCGTGGCTCGAGGCGCAGGCCGTCGCGCTCGCCGCCGAGGCCGAGCTCGGCGGACAGCGCTCGCCGCTCGCCACGGCCGACGATCCGACCGATGTCGTGCTCTACGATCCGGCGCTCGGCGCCCCGCCCCCGCAGACCCGCGGGCTCCACGTCGCGATCGCCGCCCGCGCCGAGCTCGCCGAACCGGACGCCGTGCTCTACACCGCGCGCGCCGCGCTCGCCGCGATCGCCATGCTGGGCCGCGCCGCCGAGCGGATCGCCGTGGGCCTCGGCCCCGCGCCGGCCTCCGCCTCGGCCGAGCTCGCGATCGATCGCGAGCGGCTCGACCGCCAGCTCGCCAAGCTGGGCAGCGACCAGCGCCGCCTGGGCGACCACGAGACCAAGGTGCTGCTCGCCGCCTACGGCGTGCCGATCACGCGCCAGGCGGTCGCGACCACGCCGTCCGCCGCGGTCCGGCTCGCGCGCCGCGCGGGCTACCCCGTCGAGGTCAAGCCGTTCGGCCACGACCTGCCGAGCGAGCTCGCCGGCTGCCCGGTCGAGCGCAACCTGACCAGCGACGCCATGGTGCGCGCCGCGTTCACCACCGTGCTGGTCGCCGCGGGTCTCGCGCCCAACGCCGGCACCGGCGTCATCATCCGCGAGACCCCGCCGGCCGGGCGCGAGCTCTCGGTGTCGCTCGTCGAGCTGCCTTCGCTCGGCTGGACCGTCATCCTCGACACCCCAGGCACGGGGACGCCGTCCGCCGCTCCGGCGCCGCTGCGGCTGATCGACGCGCAGACGCTCGCGGCGCAGGTCGCCGCCTCGCGCGCCGGCGACCCCGATCCGGACCGCAGCGGCCTGGCCAATCTGCTGCGGCGCGCCTCGCACCTCGCCGTCGATCTCGGCGGCCGGCTCGCGCGCCTCGACCTGCCGCGCGTCGTGGTCGGCGGTCGCGGCGCCCGCACCCTCGTGGTCGACGCCAGCACCGAGCTCTTGTGACCTGGGCCCGCGGTCGCGGCGGAGCGTGAGGCTATCGCGCGACGCCGCCGGTGCCGCGCGCCTGCCACCGGGCGAGCAGCGCACCGATCTTGGCGCGACGTCCCGGGCCGCTCCGGTCGGCCGGGGCGAGCGCCTCCGCCGCAGCGATCGCCTCGGCGGCGCGCCGCAGGCGATCGCGAGGATCGCGGCCCCGCTCGAGCTCGACACCGGCGAGCAGGATGTGGAGGTCCGCCAGGCTCCACCGGATCGAGGGGCGGGCCGGAAGGCGCTCGAGCGCATGCGCGAACGCGGCCTCCGCCTCGCGCGCCTCGGGGACCGGATCGACGCCGGCGCGTTGCTGATAGTCGGCGCGATAGAGCAGCGCACTGCCCAGATCGATGTAGCCGTATCCATTGTCGGGGGCCAGCGCGACTGCCTGCCGTGCCTGGGCCAGCGCGAGCGCCAGATCCGGCAGCGGGTCGAGCCCATGGTCGCGCTCGAGCTCCGCCGCGAGGAGGTACTCCATGCTGAGCGCGATCGGAAAATACGAGTTGCGGGGGCTGAGCCGGGCGCCTTGCTGAAAGTTCTCGATCGCGCGCGCGCGATCCTTTGTGGGATCGCCCCCCTGCGACTGCTTGCGCATGGCGACGCGCGTGTACAGATCGCCCTGGTACAGGTACGTGAGCACTTCGTTCGGGTCGAGCGCGCGGGCGTGGGCGAGCGCGTCTTGCGCCGCGGCGGCGTCGCCGTCTGCATCCGCGCGCGGTTGCGCGGCCCGACGCGCGTAGTTGTGCCCCAGGATCAGCCAGACGCGGCTGGATCGATCGTCGATCCGGAGCGCCTGCTTGCACGCGTCGATCGCCAGATCGCGATGCGACGAGTCCTTGCCGATGCGGTCGAGATAGTTGGCCCAGACTTCGTGGCTGAGGCCGAGGGCGACGTAGAAGTCGGCATCTCTGCGGCCGGGCGCGATCGCCTCGAGCAGCTGGAGCGCCTGGCCGAGCGGCGCGGTCGGGTCCTCGCCCCTGGCCTGCTTGGTATCGCCCCACTCCCGGTAGGTATTGGCGAGCGCAACCACGCCGTCGGGGCGGTCGGGAGCGAGCGCGACGGCGCGCTTGCTATCCGCGATCGCCCCTTGCAGGAGCAGGGCGACATCCTCGCCGCGTCCAGACCGGTACCGCGCGAGCAGGCGCCGCAGCTGGGCGCGCAAGGTCAGCGCGCCGGCGTCGTCGGGCAGGAGCGCCAGGATCCCGTCGACCTCCGCGATGCCCTGCGCGAACGGCGCCTCGACCTCGCCGCCGCTGTAGAGCTGCTTTTGCAGCGCGGTGAGCTCGAGCTCGGCCCGCGCCTGGTACACCGCCGGGACGCTCCGCCCGATCGCCTCCGCGGTCGCGAGCGCGCGCCGGCCGCTCTCGAGATCGGCGGCGGACCCGCCCGGCTCCGTGCGCGCCTCGGCCCGCGCATGCAGGATCTCGCCCCGCAACAGCGGCAGTTCGTAGGTCCACGCGCGGCCCTCGCGCCCGTCCTCGATCGTGGCCAGTCGCGCGAGCGCGTCGTCGAACCGGGCCTCGTAGAACGCGATCAGCGCGTCCACGTACGCGGTCGACAGCGCCTCCGCACCGCGGCTCGCACGCAGATACCGTAGCGCGGGCTCGCGGTGCTGCTGCTCGATCTCGCGGCGGCGCTGAGCACGCCGCGCCTCGTCGAGATCGGCGCGCGCGAGCTCGCGCAGCGCGCGCTGGTACAGCCGGCCCTGGACCTGCGCCAGCGCGTACGCGACCCGCGGCTCCTGGCCGAGCTCCCACGCGGCGGCGAGCTCGGCCGCGGCATGATCGGCTTCGTCGAGCGCGAGGTAACCGCGCCCGAGCGCGTAGTGCCCCGGCCCGGCGGCGAGGTCGCCCGCGGCGGCGATCTCGGCGGCGAGCGCCTTCATCTCGACCCGGAGCTGATCGCGATCGGGCTGCAGCTCGTGCACCGGCGCGAGCGCCGAATAGCGCGCCTCCGACTCGACGCGCTCGACGCGCTCGGTGAACCGGCGCGCGAGCTCGGTCTGCCGTACCGCCCGCCGCCGCTCGTACGCGGCGTAGCCCAGCGCGAGCGCGAGCACCGTGACCGCCAGGATCGCGCTGGTCACCGCGCGGCGGTGCCGGTGAAACCGTTTCCGGATCCGATAAGCCATGCCGGAGGCCGACCGCGCCGCCACCGGCTCACCGCCGAGGAACCGACCGAGGTCGTCGGCCAGCGCGCGCGCCGAGTCGTAGCGCTTGGCGCGCTCCTTCTCGAGGCACTTCAGCGCGATCGCCTCGAGATCCGCCGGGACGTTCGGATCGATCGATCGCGGCCGCTTCGGCTCATCGGTGAGGACCCGGGTCAGCACCTCCAGCTGGTTCGCGCCCTCGATCGGGCCCCGGCCGACGAGCAGCGCATAGAGCGTGGCGCCGAGGCTGTACACGTCGGCGCGGCGATCGAGCTGCTTGACCTCGCCGCGCGCCTGCTCCGGCGCCATGTAGTGCGGCGTGCCCAGCACGGTCCCGGTCATCGTCGCCGGATCGGTCCAGTCGCGCGCGAGGCCGAAATCCATCACGAACGGCCGCAGCTCACCGTCGACGCCGCGCTCGACCATGATGTTGGACGGCTTGAGATCGCGGTGGATCAGCCCGACGCGATGGGCCTCGGCGACGCCGAGCGCCGCGCCGCGCATCACGATCGCCTTCTGCTCGAACGTCAGCTCGTCGAACAACGCCGAGAGCGGCCGGCCATCGATGTGCTGCATCGCGATGTAGACCCGCCCGCGCACCTCGCCGACCTCGTACACCTTGCACACCCGCGCGTCGTCTACCCGCGCCTGCGCCCTGGCCTCGCCGATGACGCGCCGGGCGAGCTCGGCGTCGTCGTGGCGCACGAACTTGATCGCGACCTCGCGATCGAGCCGGAGATCGCGCACCAGGAATACGCGTCCCATCCCGCCCTGGCCGAGCAGGTGAATCGGTTCGTAGCGGTCCCATCCGGGGACCGGGAAGCCGTCGACGCTGGTGCGTTCGCGGGGTGGGCTAGAACCGAGCGCGGTGGCGTACTCCCACGTGTGATCCGGATTCTGCCTACCGCGTTGGGTTTCGTCGAGCGCGGCGGGCCCGTCGCCATGCGGCCCATCGGTCGGGCGGTTCATCATCGCGGACAGCGAAGCAAACATCGGTCCCGAGATCCGGCCCTCCGCGCGCAGCCACTCGAGCAAGCTTTGCCCAGCCCGCGCCGCCTCACCACAGAGCACGCGGGCCTCCTCGGGGGACAGGATCCCCTCCGCCACGACGATCTCGAGGGCGAGCTGCTGATCGCCTTCCTCCAGCATCGGCGCAGCGTATCCGATCCTGGCGAGATCACCACGCCCGCCGGGCGGCGCCCCCTGGGCCGCCACATGCGACAGCCTCCGCGACGTCCCCGCCTCTGGAGCTGCGATGAATCAGCGGGACTCGGCATTCAGCGCTATCGAACACAGGCTCGACAGCGCGACTACGTGTTGGGCGGGGGCGGCGGATCCGGCTTATCTGGCACTCGCTCGCTGGGTGCGGGTGGTGGGAAACCCGCGCCCGGATGCTGCGAATCGTTATCGCGCGGGAGCGGATCGCCCGGGGGCTTGTTGCCTTGGATATTCGTGTGGCGCGTGGACGACATAGACTCTCCTGATCCAACGTCATGTACGCGGGCTCGCAGCGGCGAGCAGGATGCTTTTCCGCTGCGATGAAAACCCGATGACCTCACGAGAATTCAATGCGCGTGCCATGGTCGCAGTCGCACATGGTTCCGCAAAGTCGGTATTGGCCACATTCGAGACAGCCGATCGGCGCCGCGTTCCCAGGTTGGAACGTCGACGGACGCGATGGCGATCGCGGTTCGACGCAACTCACCGAGCAGGCGCACGCGTATGCGCAAGCGCTGTCTATTTGAAGCGGGTCGTCAGTCGGGGAGCTGCGCACGATGCGGACCGCGCATGCGCACCGCACCCGTGCCCGCACCTGCACCCACACCTGCAACGGCACCGGGGCGCGCGAGGTCCAAGCTCGTTCACCCTGCGCCCGAGCGCACGGCACGAGATCTCGAGTTGCGCGGCCCTGCAAACTTCCTGACGTCGCATGTTTGCAGAGCTCGGCAGCGAGGCCACGCAGCGCTGGCCGCAATGATGGATCACGAGCCAGCGAGTCACAGTGCGCAGATCAGGTCGATCTCGCGCGGCTGCCAGGTCGTGCAGCTCGTGCGTGTGCGTGCTCAACGCAGGCTGATCCGGCCGCGACGATCGCGCCGTAGAAGCCGGAGTGCGCGGTGACTTCGTCGGCGACTCGACACGACCGGCAGACCAAGCGCTCGCCGCGATCGCCATGCTGGGCCACGACCTGCCGAGCTCGCCGGCTGCCCGCCACGGGCCTCGCGCCCAACGCCGGCACCCGTGTCATCATCCGCGAGACCCCGCCGGCCGGGCGCGAGCTCTCGGTGTCGCTCGTCGAGCTGCCTTCGCTCGGCTGGACGGTCATCCTCGACACCCCCGGGCGCGGGGGGGCCGTCCGCCGCCCCGGCGCCGCTGCGGCTGATCGACGCGCAGACGCTCGCGGCGCAGGTCGCCGCCTCGCGCGCCGGCGACCCCGATCCGGACCGCAGCGGCCTGGCCAACCTCCTGCGGCGCGCCTCGCACGTCGCTGTCGATCTCGGCGGCCGGCGCGCGCGCCTCGACCTGCCGCACTCTCGTGGTCGACGCCAGCACCGCGCTCGTGTGACCGCGGGCATTCCGTCACGGCGAGCTGCGTGCGTCGCGCGCCGCGGCCCCGGATCCGCGAGCTTGCCACCGGACCCGCAGCGCGCGGATCTTGTCGCGGCGTGGCAGACCGCGGCCGTCGGTCTTGTCGAGCGCCTCCGCCGCGGCGATCGCCTCCGCCGCGCGCCGCAGACGGTCTTCTGGATCGCGGCCCCGATCGAGCTCGACGCCGGCGAGCAGGAGGTGGAGGTCCGCCAGGTTCCACCGGATCGAGGGGCGGGCCGGGAGGCGCTCGAGCGCCTGCCCGAACACGGCCTCCGCCTCGCGCGCCGCGGGCACCGGATCGACGCCGAGCTGGCGCTCGTAGTCGGCGCGATCCAGGAGCGCGCAGCCCGCCGTGATGTAGCCGTATCCATCGTCGGGTGCCAGCGCGACGGCCTGCCGCGCCTGGGCCAGCGCCAGCGCGAGGTCCGGCCGCGGATCGCCCCCGCGGTCCCGCGCGAACTGCGCCGCGCCGAGGTATTCCCTGCCGAGCGCAATCGGGAAGTCCTCGTTCCGGGGGCCGAGCTGAGCGCCTCGCTGATAGGCCTCGATCGCACGCGCACGATCCGAGGTCGGATCGTCGCCCCGCGCTTGCTTGCGCCTGGCGACGCGCGCGTACAGATCGCCCTGATACAGGTACGTGAGCACCTCGGCAGGGTCGAGCCCGCGGGCCTGCGCGAGCGCGTCCTGCGCCCGGGCCTCGTCGCCGGCTGCATCCGCGTCCGGCCGCGCGGCGCGGCGTGCGTAGTTGCCAGCGAGGTTCAGCCAGGCGTAACTGGACCGCCCATCGATCCGGAGGGCCTG
>Ga0302299_10001486_pt1 | contig 14056 bp, 13 predicted proteins | sample III_Fen_N3_4_FD_198795 | JGI IMG/M metagenome (GOLD analysis project Ga0302299, IMG submission 198795) | Peat permafrost microbial communities from Stordalen Mire near Abisko, Sweden - III_Fen_N3_4 | ecosystem: Environmental > Terrestrial > Soil > Wetlands > Permafrost | place: Sweden: Abisko... | reverse complement strand
AGTCGGCGCGCGCCGCCCTCGCCGCCATCTTGTTGTCGCGGGTCGACGTGCTGCTGCTCGACGAGCCGACCAACAACCTCGACTTCGCCGGCATCGATCTGCTCGAGTCGTTCGTCGGCGACTTCGGCGGGGCCGTGCTGATGGTGTCGCACGACCGGGCGTTCCTCGACCGGTGCGTCGATCGCATCATCGAGCTCGACGAGCGGTCGCACCGGGCTCGCGAGTTCGCCGGCGGGTGGACCGACTTCGTGGCGGCTCGCGACCTCGCCCGCGGCCAGCAGTACGAGGCCCACGGCAAGTACGTGGCCGAACGCGACCGTCTCAAGCAGCGCCAGCGCACCCAGATCCAGTGGAGCGACACCGGCGTCCGCAAGGCCAAGACCTCGGGCGAGCCCGACAAGAACGTGCGGGCCGCCAAGGTCGCCCGTAGCGAGAAGCAGGCGTCGAAGGTGAAGGCGACGGAACGGAAGCTGAGCCAGCTCGAGTCGGTCGAGAAGCCGTGGGAGGGCTGGCGCCTGCAGCTGAGCCTGGCGCCCGCCGCTCGGAGCGGTGACGTCGTCGCCCGGCTCGATCAGGCCGTCATCGTCGTACCCCCGGACGACCCCGACGGGTTCCGGCTCGGGCCCATCGACCTCGAGATCGCCTGGCAGGACCGGCTCGCGATCCTCGGGCCCAACGGCAGCGGCAAGTCGACTCTCGTGCGGGCGCTGCTCGGCGACCTCCCGATCGCGTCGGGCACCCGCTGGCTCGGTCCCGGGGTGAAGGTGGGCGAGCTCGACCAGGCGCGTGGCCTGTTCGCCGGCGACCTCGGCGTGCAGGCCACGTTCCAGGAGCGCACCGGCATGGCGATGAGCGAGTCCCGCTCGCTGCTGGCCAAGTTCGGGCTCGGGGCCGACCACGTCGACCGGCCGGGGCGCAACCTCTCGCCGGGCGAGCGCACCCGTGCGCTGCTCGCCACGCTCATGGCCGAAGGCGTCAACTGCCTGGTGCTCGACGAGCCGACCAACCACCTCGACCTCGAAGCGATCGAGCAGCTCGAGCAGGCCCTCGCCGACTTCGAGGGGACCCTCCTGCTCGTGTCCCACGACCGTCGCTTCCTCGAGTCGGTCGACGTCACCCGCACCATCGAGCTGGCCTGACCCCCGGGACGGGACGAGCTGACCCCCGGGACGGACCAGCTGAACGTCAGATGTCGGCCGGCACGTCGAACCGCGCCGCGAACCGGAGCGCGCTCGCCTGGTAGCCCCCGGGCACGAAGACGCAGAGCCGGCCGCCGTCGTCGGTCCTGATCGTCATCATCTGGCGAGGCCAGGGGGTGACCCGGACGGAGGCGACGCGGTCGAGCGCGATCCAGCGCCGACGCAACAGCGAGCGCCAGGCGAGATGGGACCGTTCGATCCGCACCGAGTAGCCGTACCGCCACCCCTGGAAGTAGCCGAGGAGCACCGTGAACCCCACCAACGCCATCACGGCGAAGGGGCGGACGTTCAGCCTCCCGACGACCCAGAGGACCGGCAACGCCACGCTGCACGCGGTGAACACCAGCAGCAGCACGGCGTTCATCGCTCCCTGGAACCAGCACGTGTAGCCGGCGTCACCGTTCACGAGACTGCTTCGGCCGCCTCGTCTGGAGCGTCGCTCGAACGGTTCGAGCGGCGCTGGACGATCCAGCCGAGGGCGATCCCGAGCACCGACAGCGCGAGCATCGGCCACGGCCCGACGATGGTCGAGATGGTCTGGCCCTGGCGTTTCTGGATGGTCTGCTGCAGCACGGCCCGCTCGCTGATGCCGGTGCGTTGCACGACGTGGCCGTCGGGCGTGACGATGGCCGAGAAGCCGGTGGGGGCGGCCTGCAGCGTCCACCGCCCGGTCTCGATCGCCCGCAGCTGGGACGACGCGACCTGTTGGCTCTGCACGATGGTCAGCCAGTACGACGACCCGTTGGTCGGGTTGAGCAGCACTTCGCCGCCGTGGTCGATGGCGTTGCGGGCCCGGGTGGCGAAGAAGACCTCCCAGCTGATGACCGTGCCCATCGTGCCGACCGGCGTGTGGACGACGGCGGGCCCCGTGCCGGCGACGGCGTCGCGCTGGGGTAGTCCCGAGTTCTGGCCGGCGAACCGCTCGATGAGCCCGCGCAGCGGCACGTACTCCCCGAACGGGACGATGCGCACCTTGTCGTAGCGGTCGACCACGGTGCCGTCGGGCCCGTACACGACGGCGGCGTTCAGGAAGTGCTGGTCGCTGACGTCCTCGGTCACCCCCACCACCAGGGTCGTGTTCAGCCGCCGGGCCAGGATCGAGAGCTGGGTGTCGTCCTTCGAGCCGGCCAGCCGCCCGTCGACCGCCACCACGTTCTCGGGCCAGAGCACGAGGTCGACCGGCTGGGTGACCAGGCCGGTGGCGTCGACGTGTCGTTGGAAGACTTCGCGGGGGTCGGTGTCGGCGGCCCGGGTGTGCTGCGGTCCGCCGCCCTGCACGATGGCGATGCGCAGGGGACCGACGTCGTGGCCCTTGGGCGCCACCATGGCGACGCCCCACAGGGCGACGAGGCCGACGGCGATGCCCCCCGCGATGCGCCAGTCGCGGCTCCACGCCGCCGACAAGGCGATGCCGCCGACGACGACGAGCACGACCACGAGGTACGAGCCGAGCAGCCGCGCCGTCTGCGCCAGCGGGGCGGCCGCCTGGCTCATCGCCAGCGTCCCGAGGGGCACCCCGCCGAACGGGAACGACCAGCGGGCGACTTCGGCGAGCAGGAACAGGCCGGGCAGGGCGATCCACCGGGCTCGCCCGGGCGGGCAGCAGGCCGCGGCGATCGCGAAGTACGACGCGTAGAGCGCGGCGGCGATCACGTAGCCCGGTGCGGTCAGGTCGATGATCCAGAACAGGGCCGGGAAGAGCCAGGCGGCGGCGACGAGCCAGGTCCGCCGGAAGCGTCGCTTCCAGCTCTGACCGGCGATGAGCCGATCGAGCAGGGCGATGCCCACGAAGGCCAGGGGCCACCAGCCCCACGGCGGCAGGGACGCGGCGATGCACACCCCCGCCAGGAGGCAGCGACCGAGCAGGAGCAGGCGGGACTTCCACGACATGCGGCCGCCATCCTTGCGCATGGCACCGACCGAGTCGGACCGCGGCGCGGCAGGCGGCCCGTCACCAGGGACCGCGACGCGGGTCCGCGGCGCCGGTCAGGCCGTCAGGCGGCGCAGATGGTCAACCGGTGAACTGGGGCTGCACCGAGACGGGAGCGGCGGGGGGCGGCGCGGTCGTCGTCGGGGCCGCGGTCGTGGGCGGGACCGCCGTGACGGTGAGCGCCAGCGTCTTGGTCAGCACCGACGCGCCGTCGGTCCCGCAGTCGAAGCGCACCGTCAGGGCGGTGCCCGGCGCGATGTCGGCCGGGATGGTGAGCGGAATCGTGTACGAGCCGTCGGGGTCGGGCGCGGTGCTGGCGCCGCCGAGGCCCGTCGTCCCGTCGAGCAGGACGGCTCCGCCGAGCGGATAGGCGCAGCCGGTGCCGGTGGCGGTCACGACCTCGCCGGGCGCCGGCGTGGTGGTGCTGAGCGAGCCGTCGAACAGCAGCGCGGCGCCCTCGACCGCGGTCTTGGGGCAGGTGCCGTAGTCCCCGAAGCAGGACGAGAGCACGACGCTGTCGGCGGTGGTCGCCCCGCAGCGGTAGAGCATGAACCACTCGGCGGTGTTGGCCGAGGTGGGCGTGGCCGACCCGATCGTGACGTAGCTGCCGACGATCGTGCCGACCGGCTGGGTGGTGCCGATCGGCACGCCGTAGGTGCGGTACACGCCGTCGAAGCCGTCGAAGCCCGAGCTCTGGGTGAACGTGTGGAGCACCCCGTCGAGGTTCGACGACTGGCCGGTCTCCTCGGTGACGGTGACGGCGTGCATGCCGATGGCGAGGCTCGCGTCGGCGCAGTTCGTCGCGCGCGCAGGGCCCGACACGGCCACCGAGGTGGCCGTGATGTCGGCGTTGGCATGGGCGGGGCCCGCCGTACCGACGATGACGCCTACCACCAGAGCCAATGGAGCGAGTCCCGCAAGGATCCGTCGTCGCATGACCGAAACGCTAGCAAAGTGGTCCCGGGTGGCAAGGGGTTCTCGATGCCGGGCGGTCCGGGTCGGCGGCCGACGGCTCGCCAGGAAGCGCTCGCCCCCGGCTTCGCCGGACCCGATGACTAGGGTGCGGGCCGATGCCCACCCCGCCCGGTTCGTCGAGCACACCGCCGCCGTCGCTCGGCCCCCTCGACACCTTCGCCCCCGGGCTCTTCGCCGGGCGGGTCGCGCTCGTGACCGGCGCCGGCACCGGCATCGGCCGCACGACCGCGCTCGCCTTCGCCCGCTTCGGCGCCGCGGTCATCGCGGTGGGCCGCACCCCCGACACGCTCGAAGCCACCGCCGCCGAGGTCGGGGCAATGGGCGGCGACTGCCTCGTCGTCCCCACCGACATCCGCGACGTGGCCCGGGTCGATGCGCTGCAGCAGGCCGCACTCGACCGGTTCGGCCGGGTGGACTTCCTGGTCAACAACGCCGGCGGGCAGTTCCCGGCCCTGCCCTCGGACATCTCCGACAACGGTTGGCGCGCCGTGGTCGACCTCAACCTCAACGGCACCTGGAACATGGTGAACCGGTTCATGGGCCCGATGACCGCCGCGGGGTACGGGTCGATCGTGAACGTGGTGCACATCTTCTCGTTCGACCGGGGCGCGCCCTGGTTCGTGCACTCGGGTGCGGCGCGGGCCGGTGTGGTCAGCCTGACCCGCACCATGGCGCCCTACCTCGGCTACCACGGCGTCACCATCAACGCCCTCGCGCCGGGCACGGTCCGCACCGCGGGGATGCACGAGAACGAGGTCGGGCAACTGGGCTACAGCGAGGAGGACTGGGCCGTGCAGGCCGAGGCGATCGGGCCTATGCGCCGGATGGCCGAGGTCGACGAGATGGCCGCCATCATCCTGTTCCTGTGCTCACCCGCGGCCCGGTTCGTCAACGGTGCCGCCCTCGTCGCCGACGGCAGCGAGTCGCAGGCGAACTGGCCGCGGTTCTTCGACCGTGGCGAGCTCTGACCTGATCTCGTCTACCGCAGTTTGATCAGCCGGCGGTCTCACTCAGCGGATCGGGCGCCCGGACCGCGAGGGTGTGGTCGGTGTCCTGTGCGCCGGCGTCGAGCGGCGGGAGCTGGTCGGGGCCGTCGACCGGTTGGCCGTCGGGACCCACCAGCGCCAGCTTGGCGACGATCCGCTGCCGGGACGAGCCTGGCGGGTGGCAGGCGAAGAGCGTCGCGGTGTGCGCGTAGGTCTGCGAGGCGATGTCGATGGCCTCGCCCGGCACGATGATGGTGCCGCGCACGACGTAGGTGAACGCACCGGCGAGCGACGTCAGCCCGACGAGGTCGCCGGGCTGGAGCAGGTCGAGCCGGCTGAACGGCTTGGTGTGGATCGTGCGGTGGCCGGCGATGACCACGTTGCCGAGCTGGCCGGGCATGGCCGTACCCGGCCAGTGGGCCGGCCCGCGGTTGATGGCCGGGAGGGTGACGCCCTCCTGGATCGATGCGGTCAGACCGATGCGGTCGATCGTGATGGTGCCGATCACGACGGCCGGGGTGTCGGCATTCGGATCGGCGGGCAGTGGCGCGGGCACCGGCAGCGGCGGCGGCGCCTCGGTCAGCACCTGGAGGGTGCCGGGCGCCAGGGTGGTGTCAGCCGGGGTGGCCGAGGAATCCGGCCCGGACCGGTCGTGCAGGTAGGCGGCCGCTCCACCGGCGGTGAGCACCAGGGCTCCGCCCGCCGCGGCGAGCCCCAGGAATCGTCGGCGGTCGGGCCGATCGGGTGGTTCGGGGACGTCCACCGGGCCAGTGTGGCCCACTCGAGGCCGGGATGATCGGCGGCTCAGGCCCCGGCGGCGAGATCGGCGGCGCACCCGCCGTCGGCGGTGACGGTCAGGATCTCGGCCCCGCGTTCGGTCACCACCAGCGTGTGCTCGAACTGGGCGCTGCGACTGCCGTCGATGGTCACCGCGGTCCAGCCGTCGTCCCACACCCGCAGGTCGGGGGAGCCGAGCGTGATCATGGGCTCGATCGTGAAGGTCATGCCCGGCTCGAGCACAGTGTCGGCCCGCGTGTCGAAGTAGTGCAGGATCTGCAGCCCGCCGTGGAACTGCTCGCCGATGCCGTGTCCGATGAACTCGCGCACCACGCCGAGCCGCTGGGCGATGGCGTGCTCCTCGATCGCCCGACCGATGTCGTAGACGTGGCCGCCGGGCCGCACGGCCTCGATGCCCTTGTACATGGCGACCCGGGTCTCGCGGACGAGGCGCTGGGACTCGGGGTCGACATCGCCCACGAAGAAGGTGGCGTTCGTGTCGCCGTGCACCCCGTCGTGGTAGACGGTGACGTCGATGTTCACGATGTCACCGTCGGCCAGCGGGCGCGAGTCGGGGATGCCGTGGCAGATGACCTCGTTCACCGAGGTGCACACCGACTTGGGGAAGCCGCGGTAGTTGAGCGGACTGGGGTAGCAGTCCCGCGCGATGGCGGCGGCATGGGTGATGGCGTCGAGCTCGTCGGTGGTGACGCCGGGCGCGACGGCGGCGCCGACCTCGAGGAGCACCTCGGCGGCCAGTGCGCCGGCCACGCGCATGCGCGCGATGACGTCGGGGCTCGACACGTTCGAGCCGCGGGTGGCGGGTGGCTGCCCGGTCGCCGCGTACGGCGGGCGGCCGATGGCGTCGGGCACCGGTCGCCGGAGCCCGACCACGCCGGGCTTGACCGCACCTCGCCGAGGCGTGATCGAGGCCGGCCGCGGCAGGGTGAGCCGGGGGGTGCGTTCGGGCGTATCGAGGGTGGACGTCGGCGAGTTGGGTGACGGGGTGACCCGACCGCCGCGATGCTTGCGCTTGGTCATCGCCTCACAGTGTGCCTGTTCGGGAGCGCTTCGCCTCAACCATCGGTGGCGCCGTCCAGCCAGCCGGCGAGCTCGGCCACGGCGGGGGCGCCCAGGTGGTGACCTCCGGGCAGCTCGACGTAGCGGATCGCGACGCCGTGGCGCTCGAGGTAGCGGGCCGCGCTGCGTCCTTGTTGGACGGGGACGACCTCGTCGTCGGCACCGTGCACGACCAGCGCCACGGTGCCGCCGGCGGCCAGCGCGGCGGCGTCGTAGTCGATCGCGTCGGCGTGGGGCAGCCAGCCGCTCATCGCGAAGACCCCGGCGAACGGCGTGGCTGAGCCGCCGTCGCGCAGCGCGAGGGCGAGCGCCGTCGCCCCGCCCTGAGAGGACCCGCCGATCACGACCTGGTCTCGACCGAAGCCGCCCGACGCGCACGCCTCGGCGATGGTCGCGTCGAGCCAGGCGAGCGACGCCACCAGGTCGGCCTCGACCGGGCCGTCGTCGTCGGACCGGAACCAGACCGGTTCACCGTCGAGCGAGAGGGGGCTCCGGGGCGCGAGCACGGCCCGATGCGGCCCGGCGAGCGGGGCGAGTCGATCGGCCAGCGACGCGGGATCGTCCTGGTGGCCGTGGAGCGCCACCACCAACGCCGTCGCCCGCACGGGAGCTAGATGCGACCGGCCAACGGGGTGGACCAGTAGTAGATGCTCTCGACCTTGACGACGTCACCGGAGTGGGGAGCGTGGATCATCATGCCGCCGCCGATGTAGAGCCCGACGTGGCCGATGCTGCCGCCCTCGCTGAAGAAGACCAGGTCACCGGGCTGCAGGGCGCTGAGCGGGATGTGCTGGCTCATGGCGTACTGGGCCGCGGCCGAGTGCGGAAGGCCCTTGCCGCCGTGGGCCCAGGACCACATGGTGAGGCCGGAGCAGTCGAAGCCGCTCGGGCTGGCACCGGCCCAGACGTAGGGGACGCCGAGCACGCTGCGTGCGGCCTGGATGGCGCTCTGGGCGCCGCCCGAGGGCGGCCCGATCGGGGTGGTGGTGCCGCCGCCGCCACCACCGGTCTTGGTGACCGGCCCGGGCGCGGTGGACACGTTCTTGACCTGGTGGGCCTGGGCCGCGGCGGCCGCATCGGCCGAGGCCTTGGAGGCCGCGGCGGCCGCGGCGGCTTGGCGCTGCTGCTCCTGCTGGACGAGCGAGGCCAGCTCGCCCTGGATCTGCGAGTTGATGTGCGCCTGTTCGGCGACGTCGGCGTCAGCCTGGTCCTTGGCCTTCTTGGCCGTGTTCTCGATCGACTGGGCGTGGTCCTTGGCGTCGTTGACCTTGGCCGTCTCGTCGGTCGCCTGCTGCTTGATGCTCTGCAGCTGATCGAGCAGGTCCTGGCGGTTGCCGCTGGCGGCCTCGAGGTAGCTCTTCTTCTGGGCGGCGTCCTCGGCCGAGCTGGTGAGCGCGGCCTCGAAGGCCGGCGTGTCGTTGCCGGTCATGTAGGCCTGCACCGCGAACGAGCGGAGCTGGTCGGATGCCTGACCGAGCTGGGCGTTGGTGGCGTCGAGGCGGGTCTGCGCGTCGGCGACGTTCTTGTTGGCCGTGTCGAGGTCGATGACGGCCTGGTTGTACTGCTCGTCGAGCGCGCTCAGCTTCTGGTTGAGGGCGTCGAGCTTGGCGGCGACCTGGGTGGCCTGGGCCCGCTTGTCGGTGAGCTCGTCGGCCGAGGCGGCAGCGGGGAGGATCACCGGGAGCGCGAACGACGCCAGCACGATGGCGCTGACGACGACCCTGCGGCGGCGGGAGACGGGTGTCCGGAGCGGGCTCCGGGGGCTTCGTTCGAGTCGCATTATTACGAAAGCATTGCAGCGATCGACCGGCGATGCAATGCACACGCCAGGATTCCGGGCCCGGAATGACGGTCCGTTGCGCGATCGTCATGCGCCGGTTCGGTAAGCGGACGGTCAAAACTGCAGGTCGACGACCATTTTCGCGGCGGCTCGGCCCTGGCGCACGCAGGCCGGCAACCCGAGACCTTCGCAGCCGGCGCCGGCCACCAGGAGGCCCGGAGCGACCGCGCTGAGCGCGGCTCGCCACTCGGCGACCCGGTCGAGGTGCCCGGCGCGGAACTGGGGGAGCGAGCGGGGCCACCGGGTCACCCGGACCGCGTCGGGCGGTCCGTGCAGACCCATGGTGGTGGCCAGGTCATCGAGCACCGTGGCGACGAGCCGGTCGTCGTCCATGGCGCCGGGGCGGTCGTCGTGGTGGCGGCCGGCCGAGGCCCGCAGGATGGCGGTGGCGGGCGAGTCGAGATGGGCCCACTTGCTCGACGCCCAGGAGCACGCAGTGAGCACCAGGCCCTCCCGGCCGGCGACGAGGAACCCGCTGGCGTCGAGCGGGTGGTCGACGGCCGCCTTGGGCACGGCGAGCGTGATCATCACCGGCGAGGCGTACTCGACCTGGGCCATCGCGTCGGCCACCTCGGGGGCGAGCGGCGCCACCAGGGGGGCGGTCACGTACAACGGTGTCGTCACGACGACGGCATCCGCCGCAACCGTGGTGGCCGGCCGGTCCGGGTCCGTGGCACGGGTCGTGACGGTGAACCCGCCGGCCGGCACCGCCGCGATCCGCTCGACCGGCGTGCGGTGGCGGATCTCGCCGCCGGCGTCGTCGATCGCCTGCCGCAGCGCATCGACGAGTCGGCCCATGCCGCCGACCAGGCCGTAGAACACCGGGGCGTCGGGAGCGTTGGCCGCCGATGCCGCCAGCTGCGCCCGCGCCCCGGCGATGAGGCTGCCGTGGTCTCGGATCGCGGCCGCGAACTGCGGGGCGCCGGCGGCCAGGCTGAGGTGATCGGCGTTGCCGGCGTTGACGCCCGACAGCAGCGGTCCGACCAGCACCTCGTACACCTCGTCGCCCAGGCGGCGTCGGACCAGGTCGCCAACGGTTTCGTCGGTGCGGGTCTCGTCGGTGCCGGTCCCATCGGCTCCGGCCACCCACTGGTCGGGACCCATCGTCAGGTCGAGGGCGGCCCGGGCCACGCCTTCCGCCGAGACCACGCCCGAGCGGGCCAACGCGTCGAGGTCGGTCGGCACCCCGAGGACGAGCCCGGGAGGGAAGCGGTGCAGTGTTCCCCGGCTGAACAGGTAGGCCGTGCGCTGGGCCGGCGTCACCAGCTCGTCGGCCAGACCGAGCCGATCGCACAGGGCGATGGCGTCGGGCACGCGGGCGAGGAACGCGTCGGCGGCGCAGTCGACCGGGTGACCGGCGAACGGCGCGGTCAGGATCTTTCCGCCGTCGCGGTCCCCGGCCTCGAGCACGACGACCTGGGCCCCGGGACGGTCGTCGAGGATGCCGAGCGCGGTGGTCAGCCCGGTGATGCCGGCGCCGACCACGACGACGCGCACGTCAGGCCCCGGAGTCGGCGCGGGCGACCACGCGATCGGCGAGCGCCGCCATCACCGCGGGATCGGCGTTGAGCGACCGGGTGCGGGCGAAGGCCAGGCCCTGGTCGGCGGCTACCTGGGTGGCCTCGATGTCGAGGTCGTAGAGCACCTCGAGGTGATCGGACACGAAGCCCTGAGCGCACACGACCACGCCCTCGGTCCGCCCGGTGGCGCCGAGCTCCCGGATCACTTCGAGGATGTCGGGTCCCCGCCACGGCTCGGGCGTCCGCCCCGCGCTCTGCCACGCGATGGCCCAGTCCGGCCACGGCAACAGACCGACCCGTTCGGCCACCGCCGCGGCCGTCTCGCGCAGCTGGTCGGGGTAGGGGTCGTCGACCAGCACGCGCTCGGGCAGGGAGTGCGCGGTGAAGAGCACCTTGTGCCGGTCGGGCACCTGGCGGCGGGCGTCGTTCAGCGCGGTGGTGAGGAAGTCCAGGTACGCCGGTTCGAGGTGCCAGCTGTCGATGGGCAGCAGTTCGACGCCGACCTCGGCCCCGGTGGCCCGGGCCCGCTCGTGGTACTGCCCCACGCTGAAGCCGGAGTAGTGGGGCGCCAGCACCAGACCGACGGCGCGGGTGATCCCCCGGTCGGCGAGGCCGCGTACCGCGTCCTCGACGAAGGGTGCCGCGTGCTTCTGGCCCAGCACGACCTCGAACCCGTCCGGGCGACGCGCGTCGAGGGCGGCGGCGAGGGCCGCCCGCTGCGCCTCGGTGCGCTCGGCCAGCGGCGAGATCCCGCCGATGGCCTGGTAGCGCCCCTGCAGCTGAGCCAGGAGCTCGGGGGTCGGCGGCCGGCCCCGGCGGATGTCGGTGTAGTAGGCCTCCACGTCGTCGGGTGACCGTGGGGTGCCGTAGGCCATCACGACGACGCCGGTGCGGCTCACGAGGTGGTCACCGGCCCGTCGGTCCGACCGATGGCGTGCACCAGCTCGACCACCTGCCCGAGCACCGCCGGGTCGGTCTCGGGCAGGACGCCGTGGCCGAGGTTGAAGATGTGGCCGGGGTGGCCGGCGTTGCGGTCGAGCACGGCCCGGACCGCGGCCTCGACCACCGGCCAGGGCGCCAGGCAGATGGCCGGATCGAGGTTGCCCTGCAGGGCGTGGCCGGGGCCGACGCGCCGCCGGGCGTCGTCGAGGGTGACCCGCCAGTCGACGCCGACCACGTCGGCGCCGGCGTCGGCCATCGAGCCCAGCAGCTCGCCGGTGCTCACGCCGAAGTGGATCGCGGGCACGCCGAGGTCGGCGACCGACGAGAACACGCGCCGGCTGTGCGGGAGCACGAAGCGCTCGTAGTCGGGCCGATCGAGGGCACCCGCCCAGCTGTCGAACAGCTGCACGGCTGCGGCCCCGGCCTCGATCTGGCTGCGGAGCGAGGCGATGGCCAGATCGGTCAGCCGGTCCATCAGGTCGTGCCACACCGTGGGCTCGGTGTGCATGAGGGCCTTGGTCGCGGCGTAGGTGCGGGAGGGACGGCCCTCGATCAGGTAGCTCGCCACCGTGAACGGGGCCCCGGCGAACCCGATCAGGGGCACCGGCAGCTCTCGGACGAGTGTGCGAACCGTCTCGATCACATACGGCGTGTCGAGATCGGCCTCGAGCGGCCGGATGCGCTGGAGGTCGGCCGCCGAGCGGAACGGTCGCTCGACGACGGGCCCCACGCCCGGCGCGATGTCGACCCCGAAGCCGATGGCGGCGATCGGCACGACGATGTCGCTGTAGAGGATGGCGGCGTCGACGCCGTACCGGCGGACCGGCTGCAGGGTGATCTCCGCCGCCAGGTCGGGCACGCGGATCGCGTCGAGGATGCTCCCGGGGCCGCGGATCTCGTGGTACTCGGGGAGCGACCGGCCGGCCTGGCGCATGAACCACACCGGGACGCGTCCGCCCGGTCGGGACCGGCACGCGCGCAGGAAGTCGGGCTCGGTCGACTCGGTGGAAGCCGCATCGCGGGGGGCAGCGTCGCGCTGCGGAGGGGTCACGATCGACACGCTAGACACCGTCGGGGCTGCGGCCCCAAGCCTGGCCCGATCGTCGCCGCGAAACCGCGGGTCGGCGCTCGACCCGGCGGGCGAGTTCACTGGGGGGATGCGCCGATCTATCGACGACTATCCGTTCGAGCCCTCCGACTACCCGCCGAGCTACGCCGAGGACGAGCTCACCCCCATCTCGTGGGGGGTCGCCATCAGCGACGACTACGACGACGCCGAGCCACGGGTCGTGCTCACCGTCGAGGAGGTGGGTCGGGCCGGCTACGGCCTGGTCGGCCACCTCAACGCGACGGTCGCCCGGCGGTTGCGCGTGGCTCTGCGCGACGCCCTGGTCGAGGTCGGCGAGGACCCCGGAGCCTGAGCTCAGGCGGGCTGACGCAGCAGGGCGACCAGGGCGTCATCGGCCCCGGCGGCGGTGAGGCGAGCGACGACCGACTGGCGGGCCGCGTCGGCCAGCTCGGGGACCCGCTCGGCGTCGGGCCCGTCGGCCCGCAGCAGGGCCAACTCGCGAGGCCCCGGTTCGAGGCAGAGCACGGGCGTGCCCCGGTCGACGACGGCGGCGATCTCACGGGCCAGCAACGCGGCGAACCACTGGCGGGCCCGCGCGCCGAACGACCCGTCGGCGCTCGCCGGTCCCGGCGCCGAGGTCATGGGGCTGCTGACCACGACCAGGTCGAAGCCCAGCCCGGTGACGAGATCGGCGTTGCTCGGCGAGTGCACGGCGCCGTCGAGGTAGCGGCCCGAGTCGAGGCGCACCGGCCGGAACCGCCCGGGCACCGCCGACGACGCCTCCACCGCGGTGGCCAGGTCGGGCACGTCGATGTCGTCGCGTCCGAAGACGGCCCGCCGACCGTCGCCGGTGCGGTAGGCGACGATCCACGTGGGGGCCTCGGGCCAGCGATCGTGGTGCAGCGGTCGGACCCGCTCGCCCAGCACCGTGGTCGGCAGCCGGCCCTCGGGCACGAGGCCGGCGAGGGCGACGCCCCATCGGGCCCGGCCCGGCCGCAGGAACGCGGGGCCGAGCAGCCACGGCGCCTGGGGCAGGTAGTCCCAGGGAGCTCTCGGCTCGGCCTCGTGCGACTCGGGCAGCCGCAACGGGCCCGGGCTGTCGGCGAGCAGACGCTCACCCTCGGGTGAGAGGGGTGCGTCGAGCGCTCGGGCCAGGTGGTCGGCCGCCGACAGCCCGCCGCGCAGCGACGCGGCGGTGTTGGCCCCCGCCGAGGTACCGACGACGAGGTCCGCGGTCCGCGGGTCCCAGCCCGTCGCGTCGGCCAACCCGGCCAGCGCGCCGGCGTGATACGCACCACCGAGCACGCCGCCTGCCCCGAGCACCAACCCGATCGAAACCATGGACCCATGCTCCCACGCGCGGTATCGTCCGACCACCGGCTTCGGGAGCGGCCGGCGGTGGATCGTTCCCCTCCAGAGGCGTGGCCGCCCCGCGGCCGAACCCGAGAAGGTGACGGCGATGGCTTCCGATGAGCGAGCGCGGCACGACCTGTACGACGACCTGGGGCGGGTGCTCTCGCCCGAATCGGTGGAGACCCTGATGGACCATCTTCCCCCGGCGGACTGGAGCGACGTGGCCCGCCCGCGGGACGTCGAGCACCTGGGCGCCCTGCTGCGGTCGGAGGTCGACCAGCTCGCGGCCGAGCTGCGCGGGGAGATGGCGACGCTGGGCAGTGGGCTGCGGGGGGAGATGGCGACGCTGGGCGGTGAGCTGCGGGGGGAGATGGCGACGCTGGTT
>Ga0302299_10001485_pt1 | contig 14056 bp, 10 predicted proteins | sample III_Fen_N3_4_FD_198795 | JGI IMG/M metagenome (GOLD analysis project Ga0302299, IMG submission 198795) | Peat permafrost microbial communities from Stordalen Mire near Abisko, Sweden - III_Fen_N3_4 | ecosystem: Environmental > Terrestrial > Soil > Wetlands > Permafrost | place: Sweden: Abisko... | reverse complement strand
GCGAGCACCTGGTTCGTGAAGCTGTTCGACATCACGAAGCTCGGGTGGCCGGTGGCGCAGCCGAGGTTCAGCAGCCGGCCCTCGGCGAGGATGATCACCGAGTGACCGTCGGGGAAGGTGAACTCGTCGACCTGGGGCTTCACGGTGACGCGCCGCACGTCGCTCATCTTGAACAGCCCGGCCATGTCGATCTCGTTGTCGAAGTGGCCGATGTTGCCCACGATGGCCTGGTGCTTCATCCGCGCCATGTGCTCGGCGGTGATGATGCCCTTGTTGCCGGTGGTGGTGATGAAGATGTCGGCGGAGTCGAGCACGTCCTCGAGCCGCGCCACCTGGTAGCCGTCCATGGCCGCCTGGAGGGCGCAGATCGGGTCGACCTCGGCCACGATGACCCGGGCGCCCTGGCCGCGCAGCGACTGCGCGCAGCCCTTGCCCACGTCGCCGTAGCCGGCCACGAACGCCACCTTGCCGCCGATCATGACGTCGGTGGCGCGGTTGATGCCGTCGATGAGCGAGTGGCGGCAGCCGTAGAGGTTGTCGAACTTGCTCTTGGTGACCGAGTCGTTGACGTTGATGGCCGGGAAGAGCAGGTCGCCCGCCTCGAACATCTGGTAGAGCCGGTGCACGCCGGTGGTGGTCTCCTCGGAGACGCCCTTGATGCCGGTGGCGATGCCGGTCCAGCGGTCGCCGCTCTCGCCGAGGCTGCGACGGAGCAGGTCGAGGACCACGCTCCACTCCTCGCTGTCGTCGTCGGAGGTGGCGGGCACGGCGCCGGCCTTCTCGTACTCGAGGCCCTTGTGCACGAGGAGGGTGGCGTCGCCACCGTCGTCGAGGATCAGGTTGGGGCCGCCACCGTCGGGCCAGCGCAGCACCTGCTCGGTGCACCACCAGTACTCCTCGAGCGACTCGCCCTTCCAGGCGAAGACCGGGACGCCCTTGGGCGCGTCGGCGGTGCCCTCGGGACCGACCACCACGGCAGCCGCGGCGTGGTCCTGGGTGGAGAAGATGTTGCACGAGCACCAGCGGACCTGGGCGCCCAGGGCGGTGAGGGTCTCGATGAGCACGGCCGTCTGGATGGTCATGTGCAGCGAACCGGTGATGCGGGCACCCGCCAGCGGCTGGATGTCGGCGTACTCGGCGCGCAGGGACATGAGGCCGGGCATCTCGTGCTCGGCGAGTTGGATCTCCTTGCGGCCGAAGCCGGCGAGGGAGAGGTCGGCGACCTTGTAGTCGTCGAGGGTGTGGGTGAGCTCTGCCATGGTTCCTCCGGGAGCGCGGGCGCGCCAACGAGGCACGCGGTGCGGACCCGGGCTGGGGTCAGCTGACACCATTCGGTACAGCCCGGAAGGTCGCCGAGGCTCGGCGACCGGCCATCGAGACTAGCCGCGCCGGTCCCCCGACCCGCCTCCTGCGCGCCCCACCAGCACTTCTGGGTGGTGACGGAGGGGGTCAGCCGGGGGTGAGGGCAGCCTTCAGGTCCTCGAGGACCGGGATGGGCCCGGGGTCGACGCCCTCGCGGGCCGCCACCTCGAGGCTCACGAAGTCGCCCATGAGCACCAGGTCGAGCAGCTGCGCCAGGGGGCCGTCGCCCTCGGCGCGCACCTCGTGCACGCCGGCCACGACCTCGTCGAGGATGTCGGCGACCAGCGCGAAGCGCCGCGACACCTGAGGGTGCTCGTGGTCGTGGCGGAGCTGCAGCAGCGTGAACACCTGCCGGGTGACGTCGCCGTCCTGACCGAAGCCGCAGATCTCGTTGTGGCACAGCTCCGGCACCACGTTGGCGAAGGCGGGCACCTTGGCGTTCTCGTTCAGCTGCGCCTTCCAGCGCGCCGCGGCCACGCCGCCGAGCGCCTCGCCGCCCTGCACCAGCGCCATGGTGCGCCCGAGCTTGTGGGCCAGCGCCACCGCGGGGCTGGCGGGGCCCACCAGCTGGTCGCGCCGGCGCTGCAGCTGCTCGACGGCCAGGTGCACCCAGCCGGTGGCGCCGGGGAAGAGGCCGATGCGCTCGAGCACGACGAGCAGCGGGATGGACAGCGCGCCGAGCGCAGCCCGCGGCATGGGGATGTCGTCGGGCAGCGGCACGCACGGCGCGCCCCACTCGGCCGCCAGCCTCGCCAGCTCGCCACCGTGCGCGACCGCGAGCACCTGGCCGCCGGCCGCCCGGGCCTCCTGCACCGCCTCGAGGGTCTCCTCGGTGTTGCCCGAGAAGGAGACCGCGATGACCAGCGTGGAGCGATCGACGAACGACGGGGGCTCGTAGCCCTTGTGCACCACCACGGGCACCGGCATGAACGGGCCCGCCACCGCGGCGAGGAGGTCGCCGGCGATGCCGCTGCCGCCCATGCCGAGGACGAGCACGTTGGCGACGTCGTCGTGCTCGGGGAGGGGGCCCACGGCCTCACCCACCGCGACGGCGTCGGCGACCTGCTCGGGGAACGCGGCCGCGACGTCGAACATGCCGAGCGAGTCGGGGCGGTCCGACACGCCCGGGCCCGCCCCCTGACCGCCGGCCACCGGTCAGCCCTCGCCGGTGCTGCGGATCGACTCCCCGGCGGCCCGCCCGACGAGCGTCTGGTGCTCGTCGTCGGTGACCGCGACCGCTTCGTCGACCAGCATGATCGGGATGTCGTCGCGGACCTCGTACTTGCGGTGCAGGCGGGGGTTGTAGAGGAAGCCGTCGTCCTCGAAGTAGAGGAGGGGGCCCTTGTCCTCGGGGCACACCAGGATGTCGAGGAGCTGCGCGTCGAGTGCCATGGGGAATCAGTCCTTGCTGATGAGGTCGCGGATCTCGGCCACGTGCGTGTCGACGTCGGCCGGCGTGGGTGCCTCGAGGTTGAGGCGGAGCAGGGGCTCGGTGTTGGACGGGCGCAGGTTGAACCACCACTCGCCGAGGTCGACGGTGAGTCCGTCGAGCAGGTCCTGCGGGTGGTCGCGGTAGACCTCGGCGACCCGGGCGATGACCTCGTGCACGTCGGCCACGCGGGTGTTGATCTCGCCGGAGTCGGCGTAGCGCTCGAACGGCTTGCGCAGCTCCGACAGCGGCTGGTCGCTGGCCGAGAGCAGGTCGAGCACGTGCATGGCGGCGATGAGCCCGGAGTCGGCGCGGTAGTTGTCGCGGAAGTAGTAGTGCGCGGAGTGCTCGCCGCCGAACGCCGCACCCGTCTCGGCCATGACGGCCTTCACGAACGAGTGCCCCACGCGGGTGCGCACCGGGGTACCACCCTTCTCGGTGACGATCTCGGGCACGGCCTTGGAGCAGATGAGGTTGTAGAGGATGGTGGCCCCGGGCTCGCGCTCGAGGATGGCGCTGGCCACCATGGCCGTGGTGGTGGAGCCCGACAGGCCCACCCCCAGCTCGTCGACCAGGAACACGCGGTCGGCGTCGCCGTCGAAGGCGAGCCCGAGGTCGGCACCCGTCTCGACGACGCGGGCCCGGAGGTCGGCCTGGTTCTCGGGCTGGATCGGGTCGGCGGGGTGGTTCGGGAAGGTGCCGTCGAGCTCGCCGTAGAGGATCTCGAGGTCGAACGGCAGCGCCTCGAACACCGCGGGCACGACCAGGCCGCCCATGCCGTTGGCCGTGTCGGCGACGACCTTGAGGGGGCGCAGCGAACCGGGATCGGTGAGGAACGAGCGCACGTGGGTGGCGAAGTCGGCGAGCACGTCGCGGGAGGTCAGCGTGCCGGGTACGGCAGCCGGCGCGGGGAGCTCGCCCGAGGCGACCTCCTTGATGCGGCGCAGCCCCGTCTCCTCGCCGACCGGGCGGGCGCCCGAAAGGCAGAACTTGATGCCGTTGTACTGGGCCGGGTTGTGCGAGGCCGTGAACATGGCGCCGGGCGCGTCGAGCGCGCCGGCCGCGTAGTACAGGAGGTCGGTGGAGCCGAGCCCGAGGTCGACCACGTCGACGCCCTGCGACCGCACCCCCTCGGCGAACGCGCCCACCAGCTCCACGCCGGTGGGTCGCATGTCGCGCGCCACCAGCACCCGCGTGGTGGCGGGCTCGGACTCGCGGAGGAAGGTGGCGAACGCGGCCCCGATGGCGCGGCACAGCTCGGCGTCGAGCTGGTCGGGCACGGTCCCGCGCACGTCGTAGGCCTTGAAGACAGCGTCGATGGCAGACATGGCGGGCGTGAGCCTAGTTGGGGCCGTCGACCTCGCCGGGAACGACCGTGGGCGGCGGCTCGCCGTCGTCGGATCGCCCGTCGGGCCCCTCGGGGTCGAGCGGCGGGACGGGCGGTGGCAGGGGCGGCCCGGGCACGGGGCCCCAGCCGGGCAGCGGCTCCCCGGGTGCCGGATCGTCGGGAATGCCCCCGCTGGGGCCGAGCAGCCGCGACCACCCACCGGCGACGCGCACGGGGGGCAGCTGGGAGAGCACGATGAGCGAGGCGATGCCGGCGAGGGTGAGCGCCCAGCCCGTGTCGTCGACCGGCGTCCAGCCGTACTGCAGGCGGACGTGCTTCGAGGTGGGGATCACGACCATGAGGTTCGGCGTGACGCGGTACGGGCCCTTGGCGCCGGAGACGTGCCAGTTCGGGTAGTAGGAGATCTTCACCAGCACCGGCACGCCCACCTTGTCGACGTCGAAGTCGAGGTGGTCGGTGCCCGGCTTGATGTTGGTGACGGTGACCTTGGGCAGCGTGGGGCTGTTCACCTTCGGCAGCGGGTCGACCGTGGCGCCACCGGTGACCGCCGTGACCGTCTGGGTCACCGCGCTCCACTGCTTGCTCCAGAGGCTGGTGTCGACCTTGACCCGCTTCCACGTCTTGGGCCCGGTGCTGGCGAACGGCACCGACCACCGGCTGGGGTCGAGGTACCAGTCGGCGGTGGGGTTGATCCACGACTTGTACTGGTCCTGCACGTTCCACACCACCGGCTGGTGGGTGAGCGGCTGGACCAGCTCCGAGTCACGCACCTGGTACACGTGCCAGGGACCGGACACGGCCACCTTCTGCAGGTCGGCGGGGTCGGCGTCGGCCGCCTGCACGGCCCGCGAGGAGTCGGCCAGGTAGTACTTCACGCCGAGCATGCGCAGGTGCTGCACGCCCTTCTGCAGGTCGAACCCCGGGTAGGGCAGGTCGCGCTCGGGGTTGCTGGGCTTGTCGGCCAGCTCCGACGCGTTGAGGAAGTGGTACGGCGTGGTGGCCGAGGACTCGAAGTAGAGGCCCTCCATCGACCCGATGCAGCTGTCGGTCCAGTACGGCAGCAGCATCAGGGCCATGGGCGTGCCGTAGCTGCCCTCGCGGTCGTTGTCGGTCTCCCACATGGCCCGCCCGCACCCGTGCGCGGGGTCCTGGCCGAGCGACTTCATGGTGCTCACGATGGCCTTGTACTCCGGGAATGCCGGCTTGTTCTCGTACCCCGTGTAGTTCCAGCGCGCCCAGTCGGGCCCCGCGTTCGAGTCCCGGGTGCTGAACCACAGGAAGTGCACGGCGCCGGTCTTGTCGACGTGCTCGAAGGGCAGGTAGCCGCGCAGGGGCAGGCCCACGAACACGAACGCGCCGAACCCCACCAGCACGGTGAGGCTGCCCGACAGCCACTGGGCCGGCCGCGGCTCGCGCCGGGCGGCGAGGGTGGACAGGGCGAAGAGGACGCCCGCCACGCCGTAGGCCGCGAGCAGGAACAGGGCCAGGTAGTAGAAGGGCAGCACCCGGGCGTTCCACAGCTGGATCTGGGGCATGAAGATCACGGCCAGCGTGGTGGCCACGCAGCACAGGAACAGCCACACGCCCACGCGGTTGCGGTACGCGAGCGAGACCACCAGGCCCACCCCCGCGCAGAGGAACAGCCAGGTGAACGCGTGCGGCGCGAGGTAGTTCTTGAGGTGCAGGCCGGGCTCCGGGAGCTGCTCGAAGCCCATGTCGATGGTGTAGGTGCGCCGCCAGTAGAAGGGGAACATCCAGAACGACGCCAGCGCGCCGCCGGTGAGGAGGGTGGCGGCCAGCCACTTGAGGCGGCCCCACGACGGCTTGACAAGGAACACGATGGCCGTGGCCAGCAGCGCGAAGAAGAACGGCAGCAGGTGGCACAGGCCCACCAGGGCGAGCAGGCCCGCCGCCAGGGCACGGTGGCGGCCCGTGCGGAGCCCCCGGGCCAGCACGCCGAAGTAGAGCAGCGAGAGGGAGAGCGCGATCGAGAACGAGTACTCGCCGGCCATCGTCGAGGCCATGTTGCCGCCGATGATGTTGCCCGTGCCGATGCTGTTGTGGGTGCCGGGGTAGTACACCAGCGGCTCGCGGTTGTACACGTAGAGCAGCGCCGCGAGGGCGAACAGGGGCGGCGCCGGGAACTTCAGGTCGGCCAGCTTGGCGAAGGCCCACGCCGAGACCGGGAGCGACACCAGTCCGGCCACGGTGACGAACTTGAACGCCACGTTGTAGGGCACGGGGATGCAGAGCACGGCGCCGAGCACGCCGGCGACGACCAGCACCTTGCGCACCCGGAACAGGCCGCGCACCACGAAGCCCGACACCCCCACCAGCAGGCAGGCCAGCACGCCCAGCGGCGCGATCCACCAGGGCAGGCCCACGTGCACGGCGATGATGGCCAGCGCCGGGGCGACCATGTAGTAGCCGAAGGCGGGGAAGCCGGCGTACCAGTCGGGGGTCCAGCCCGACACCCGCCCGTGCGGCAGCACGTGCTTGAGCAGGTACATGGGGCCCCACACGTGGGCCCCCATGTCGCCACCGGTGGGCGTGGAGTTCTGCACCAGCAGGTCGGGGTGGACGGTGGCGAACACGTAGGCCGCGGAGCCGCCGACGATGAGCAGCGTGATCCACGCCGACAGGGGCTGGTCGATGATCCGCAGCACCCACTGCACGAACCGCTCCCGCGACGCGGCAGAGCCCGCCGCGAGGGGCGGGAGGTCGTCGCGGTCGGCCCGGGCGACCGGGAGCGGCGCCTCGATGTCGTCCCAGTTCGGGTCGGCGGGCTCGACCGGCTCGTCGACGTCGGGCGGAGCGGTGGGCCCGACCGGCTCGTCGCCGACGTAGCGCGCGCCCCAATCGTCGGGCGGGTCGGCCGTGGCCACGGCCGCCGTGGGCTCGTCGACCGCCGCGCCGGGCTCCGGCCCGGACGCGGGACCGGCCACCGGAGCCGTGCTCACGGCGTGCCCCTCGGGGCCGGGCTCGGTGGGGTGGGCGTCGTCGGGCGTCATAGTGCGTCGATCATGGTGGCACGGGGAGGGGGCGGAGCGGTCACCGGGCGAGCAACGCGAACACGGTCACGCCGTTGAAGGCCATGTGGGCGAAGATCGAGGGCCCGAGCCGTCCGGAGCGCTGCGCCAGGACGGCCAGGACCATGCCGAAGACGGCCAGGGCGGGCAGCTGCAGCAGCTCGAAGTGGCTGGCGCCGAAGATCAGGCCGCACCACACCACCGCCCAGCCGTTCCCCACGCGGCGCTCGAGGGCCCGCAGCAGCAGGCCCCGGTAGAACAGCTCCTCGACGATGGGGGCGCCGATGACCACGATCAGGACCAGCAGCACCACGCCGCCCGGCGAGTGGTGCGCCTTGTCGGTGAGGTTCTTGGCCACTTCGTTGAGATCGCTCAGGTGCCGGCGCAGGATCACCACCCACAGCCAGGAGACCGCCGGGACCAGCAGGAACTGCGACGCGAGGCCCACCACGGCCCCGATCGGCAGGTCGACCAGCTTCGCCTTCAGGCCGAAGTCGATGCGCAACCCGTTGCCCTTGACCCTGGCCGCGTAGACGGGGGCACCCACCAGGCCGAACCAGAGGGGCACTTCGCTGATGGCAACCAGCCACAACGGCCAGTCGGCGGACTTCACGTGCGTATACCCCGCGGCAACCACGATGATCGCAAGCGCGATCTGGGAGAAGACGAAGGCGATCAACCAGCCAGCGACCGCGTCGCCGAGGCCCCAGGTGGGCTCGACGAGGGGCGTGCCGTCTGGCTTGGTGGGGGGAGCGTCAGCCATGGGCGGCAGGTGCGGGTCGACGGGCGGAGGGCACGGCTACAGCATCCCCCGGGAGCGCGGCAGAGCGGAGGTCGGCCCCGGCGCCCGGCTCAGCTGGCGAGCTGGCGGGTCGAGTCGGAGAACAGCGGGGTGACCGAGGTGCGGCGGTCCTGCAGGATCCAGCCCCGCGGCACCGACAGCGTGTCGGCGTGTCGGGCGCACAGGTCGTGCGTCATGGGGTGGGCCTCGTCGGCCAGGTGGTCGAGCCACACCGTGCGGTTGGCGTAGTCGTACGCGAGGGTGGTGGAAGCCGACTCGTTGCAGCTGGGTCTGGCGCAGCGCCGTTGCATCCCGGCGACCCTATCGGCTGCCCGGGGCCGCGACGTGGACCACGGCACCCGATCCGCGGCCCCGCGTAGCCTGACGGTGGCCAGATCCCCGTAGCATGGGCGCATGAGTTCGCAGGGACCGCCACCGCCGCCTCCACCTCCGCCGTCCCCGCGGCGTGGCGCGGGTCCGAACAACCGCCCCACCCGCATCGACGACGGCTGGCCCAAGTGGTCGCTGTTCGTGCTGCTGGGGCTGCTCATGGTCGTGCTGGTGTTCCTGTCCCTCGCCTCGCGGGGCTCCTCGAACAACGTCAGCTACACCACCTTCATGAACGAGGCGAAGGCCGGCCAGGTCAAGTCGATCACGTTCAACAACACCAACGGGCACATCGACGGCAAGCTCAAGGACGGGAAGTCCTTCACCACCACCGGGTTCAGCGCGCAGTTCCCGCCGGCCGACCTCGCCATCCTCAACAAGAACAACGTCGCCATCTCGCCGAAGACGCCCACGGCCAGCTTGCTCGACCAGCTGATGCCGTTCCTCATCCTCTTCGGCCTCATGGCCGTCATCTTCTGGGTGATGCAGCGCCGGGCATCGGGCCAGGTCAACGGCATCATGTCCATCGGCCGGTCGCGGGCCAAGACCTACTCGAGCGAGCGCCCCGGCACCACCTTCGCCGACGTGGCCGGCTACGAGGGCGTGAAGCAGGAGATCCGCGAGGTCGTCGACTTCCTCAAGTTCCCCGACCGCTTCGGCCAGATCGGGGCGCGCATCCCCAAGGGCGTGCTGCTGGTCGGTCCCCCGGGTACGGGCAAGACCCTCATCGCCCGGGCCGTCGCCGGCGAGGCCGGGGTGCCGTTCCTGTCGGTCACCGGCTCCGACTTCATGGAGATGTTCGTGGGCGTCGGCGCCAGCCGCGTGCGCGACCTCTTCCAGACCGCCCGCAAGATGGGCCGGGCCATCATCTTCGTCGACGAGATCGACTCCATCGGCCGCAAGCGCGGCGCCGGGCTCGGCGGCGGGCACGACGAGCGTGAGCAGACCCTCAACCAGATGCTGTCCGAGATGGACGGCTTCGAGGCCACCGAGGGCATCGTGATGATCGCGGCCACCAACCGGCCCGACATCCTCGACCCCGCCCTGCTGCGCCCCGGCCGCTTCGACCGCCAGGTCGTGGTGCCGCTGCCCGAGCTGAGCGAGCGCCTCGCGGTGCTCAACGTCCACGCCAAGGGCAAGAGCGTCAGCTCCGACGTCGACATGTCGGTGGTGGCCCGCGGCACGCCCGGCATGAGCGGCGCGGACCTCGCCAACCTCGTCAACGAGGCCGCCCTGCACGCCGTGCGCGAGGACCGCAACCTCGTCACCATGTCCGACTTCGACTACGCCCGCGACCGCATGCTCATGGGTCAGCGCCGCGAGTCGCTCGCCATGTCGGAGCGCGAGAAGGAGCTCACCGCCTACCACGAGGGCGGCCACGCGGTCTGCGCCGCGGTGCTCCCCAACGCCGACCCCATCCACAAGGTCACCATCCTCCCCATGGGCATGGCCCTCGGCGTCACCATGCAGTTGCCCGAGGAAGACCGCCACAGCTACGAGAAGGACTGGATCGAGGAGCGCATCGTGGTCGCCATGGGTGGCCGCATCGCCGAGCAGCTCGTGTTCGGCGTGATGTCGTCCGGCGCCAGCAACGACCTCGTCACCTCCACCGAGTTCGCCCGTCGCATGGTGCGCGAGTTCGGCATGAGCGACCGCATCGGGCCGATGGCCTGGGGCAGCCAGCAGCAGGTCTTCCTGGGCGACGACCTCATGCACACCCGCGAGTACAGCGACGAGACCGCCCGCGTCATCGACGAAGAGGTCGAGCACATCCTCCGCTCCTGCGAGGACCGCTGCCGGGCCATCCTCACCGAGTACCGCTACAGCCTCGACCTCGTGGCCCGCGGCCTGCTCGAGCACGAGACCATCGACGGCGCCGAAGTCGTCCGCCTCGTCGAGCTGGGTCGCTCCGGCGGCGGCTCGGGTGGCGGCGGCGGGCTGCCCACGGGTGGTCCCGGCACGGGCGGTGGCGACTCGAGCGCGTCGGTGCCCAGCGCGGCCGGCCTCACCCGCTCGCCCTACCCCGGCTCCACCGAGCCCCGCACGGTGCCCGTCACCGAGCCCGCGGGTGGCGAGCAGCCGGCACCGCAGTCCGAGCCGGCGCACGCCAGCGAGGCCGCGCCGGCCGCCGCCGACGACGACCGGCCCGCGGTGTGGGCCAGCCGCCACGGCGCCACTCCCCCGCCGGCCACCTGAGCCCGGCCGCCTGAGCCCGGCTCAGGCCGTGGGCGGGGGCGCCTCGCCGCCGTCGGACGCGGCGCCGCCGTCCTCGTCGCTGCCATCCTCGTCGCGCAGCCCGGCGAGGGCCGACCACAGCTCTGCCGCCGTCGGCTGGCCGAGGAACGAGGCGCGGACCACGCCCTCGCCGTCGGCGACGACGACGGTCGGTACCGCGTCGATGCCGTAGCGGTCGTGCAGCTCCCGGCGGTCCTGGTAGGAGACGTCGTCGGTGGCGACCTCGGGGCTCTCGAGCGGCCGCACCCGCTCCCAGGTGTCGGCACAGGTCCCGCACGTGGCCGACGAGAACACCACCACCAGCCAGGGGGCGTCGGGACGGGCGAAGTCGGGGCGGTGCAGCTGCGCGGGGACGGTCCACGAGGCGCCCTGCGCCGGTCCGCCCGGGTCGGTGCGGCGCTGCAGGACCAGTGCCACGGCCACGGCGACGACGACGAGGGCCGCGGCGATGAGGAACGGCGTCACGCCGTCAGTCTGGCCCGCGGTGGGAGGCCACCACGACCAGCAGGCTGCCCAGACCCATCCGGCCCGCGGCCAGCAGGGCCAGGCGCTGCCTGCCGTTCATGGCACCGGTGGTGAGCTGCCCGTAGGTGTGGTCGTCGTTCCCCACCGCGCGCAGCACCTCGATGCGCCAGCCCTCGTCCTCGAGGAGCGTCCGCAACGTGGCCCGCCGGTACGCGAGCAGGTGGTACGGCGGCTGGACGAACCCGAACTCGCCCTCCCCCACGCGCGGCAGGGTGCGGATGCGGGCCGCCAGGCCGCCGTGGTTGGGCACGTCGAGGTGCAGCAGGCCACCCGGGCGCAGCACCGCGGCCGCCTTGCGGAGGAACGCCCGCGGCGCCAGCACGTGCTCGAGGACCTGCGAGGCCACCACCACGTCGACGGGCGGGCCCTCGTAGCGCAGGAAGTCGCCCTGCTCGACGTGCAGCGCGTGCTCGCGGGCGAACGCCGCGCTCTCGGGGTTCAGCTCCACGCCCTGCCAGCGGATGCCCAGCTCGCCGTAGGCCGGACCGAACGCCCCGGTGCCGCACCCGACCTCGAGCAGCTCGCGGGGCGCGTGCCCGAGCAGGTCGGTGTAGCGGGCCAGGCGGTTGGGGGCCAGCTGCCGGGCCTCGTCGACGCGGCTCTCGAAATACCACCGCATGCCGTCGTTGTACCCGCTGTCGGTGATGGAGCTCACCGCCTCGGCCACGGTCTCGTCGACGGCCGGCTCGAGCGGGTCGGCGTAGGCCAGGGCGCAGCCGCGGCACTCGCCGAGCGTCAGGGTGCCGGCCGTGCGCCGCGGGCGGAAGTCCGTCGAGGAGCAGATCGGGCAGACGGCCATGGAGGCGTGAACCTAGCCCCACCACCGCTCCGGAATGTTCTGTGAATGTGGTCGCTCTACGACCACATTCGGGGTTAGCTATCGCGAGCGCGCGGCGGTGCTTGCTGTAGTTCCCCCCAGAAGTGGTCGCTATGCGACCACTTCTACAGAACATTCGCGGACGGGGTGGGTCAGGGGAGGAGGCCGACGGTGGTCACGACGGGGATGCCGGAGAACAGCGACAGGCCCTCGGCGTCGTGGCCGGACTGCAGCCGGGCCACGGCCACGGGGACGCTGGCGTGGACCACCAGGGTGGCGCCGCTGCGGGTGCCGAGCAGCTTGCGCAGGTCGAGGGTGGTGATGCCGCCCTTGGGGACCCGCGGCAGGGTGCCCGACGTGAGCAGGATGCGGCGTCCGGCGTCGATGGCCGAGATCGAGATCGAGGCGACCGCGCCCGGCGACACCACCGTGAGGACGTCGGACGACGGCCGCTCGAGGCCCGCGGGCAGCACCCAGTCGGTGGCGAGCACCGGGCTGGCCTGCATCGTGGTGGTGCCGTGGCCCTTGGCGGGGTCGGTGCCGTCGAGGGTGAGCTCGGCGGTGACCGGCCCCCCGGACACCACCCGCCCGTGCACGGTGAAGGGGACGCCGGCCGGGATCTGGCGCAGCGCCTTGGGGCCGAGTTGGACCGACGAGGTGGCCGGGACGACCAGCGTGATCGGCGTGGGCTGACCGTTGACCGCCGGGTCGGCGAGGGTGATGTCGAGCCGCACGGTGCTGTCGGTCTGCCCCGGGTTCGCCACGGCCACCCGCGCCCCGAGCCCCTTGCTGATGAGTCCGAGCGGGAACACGAACGAGCGCACCGCACGCGGGGCACCCAGGGTGAACGACATGCCTGACGGCGGCGACCCGTTGGTGCCCTTGGGCCCGGTGCCGTCGTAGGTCTGCGTGGTGGCGGCGATGAGCCGGCCCGTGCGCGTGCTCACGATGGTGGCCAGCGAGGACCGCCGGTTCTGCACCTTGGCGACGTCGAGCGACACCACCGAGCCGGGCGGCACCGGGACCCCGCTGAACGGAGGTGGCTGCCGGTACCCGTCGACGGTGAGGAACGAGACGTCGGCGGTCACCGGATCGGGGAAGGGGTTGAAGAGGGTGATCGTCTGCGTGGCGCCCTCGGACGTGCTGCCGTCGGCGAAGTACCACTGCGACGACGCCCGGGTGGCGCAGGGCGTGGCGTCGGCCCCGGACGGGGTGGTGAGCCGCTGGGTCACGGCCAGCCCGCCGCCCGTGGCCTCGACCACGGCTCCGGTGGTCGGTGCCTTGAGGATGCTGGTGAGCGACAGCTCGAGGCGGCTCGACCCGAGCACCTGCACGATCCGACGCTGGGTGGCGACGCCGTTGCCGAAGACGGTGACCTGGACGCGGCTGGTGATGGGCGAGCGGTTGGCGAGCACCAGGGTGGTGCGGCCGCCCGCGCCCTGGCCGCTGGGCCCGCCTGCGCAGTACCAGGTGGTGCTCAGCGAGCCCGAGGCCGAGGCCGTGGGGCCGAGCAGCACGGCGTCGCCGGCCGTGGGCGCGCTGAGCGCGACGGCCGCGCCGTTGCCGGCATCCGTGACGGGGGGCGACGGCTCGGACCGGGTGGTGCGGGGTCGGCGGTCGACGACGCCCGCCACGACGAGCAGGCCCACGATGGCGACCACCGCCAGGAGCCGGGCGAGCGGGGAGCGGTCGCTCATGACGGCTCCCCCTCGTCGCCGTCGGCGTCGGCAGAGGCGCCGGGCTCGGGCTCGGGCTCGGGCTCGGGCTCGGGCTCGAAGTCGATCGGCTCGTCGTCGTAGCCGGGGTCGGGGTCGGGGTCGGGACCGAAGTCGATCGGCTCGTCGTCGTAGCCCGGCTCGGGCTCCGGGTCGGGGTCGGCGGCGAAGTGCTCGAAGGCCTCGTACACGTCGGGCTCGGCGACGACGATGGGGCCGGCCACGGCATCACCGTCGTGCGGGCCACCGGCCACGACCGTGGTGACCTCGTCGGGCTCGACCGGGCCACCATCGGTGAACGCCAGCTCCGGCGTGCGACCGCGACCGCGGCGCCACAGCACCACCACCCCCACGAAGATCGCCAGCTCGAGCAGCAGCAGGGCCCAGCGCACCAGCGACGTGGTGTTGGAGAGCTCGGCACGGCCCCC
>Ga0302299_10001482_pt1 | contig 14063 bp, 13 predicted proteins | sample III_Fen_N3_4_FD_198795 | JGI IMG/M metagenome (GOLD analysis project Ga0302299, IMG submission 198795) | Peat permafrost microbial communities from Stordalen Mire near Abisko, Sweden - III_Fen_N3_4 | ecosystem: Environmental > Terrestrial > Soil > Wetlands > Permafrost | place: Sweden: Abisko... | reverse complement strand
TCGTGCTGGTCCTCGGCGACGCCGCGCGACCCGCGTACGGCCAGCTCGGGATCTTGAAGTTCCTGACCAGCTCCGACTGGGATCCCGTGGCCGGCTCCTTCGGCGCCTTGCCGTTCATCTACGGGACGCTGGTCACCAGCCTGGTGGCCATCTTCTTCGCGGTCCCCATCTCGATCGGGCTGGCCCTCTTCCTCTCCGAGATGGGGCCCGCTCGCCTGCGGCCGGTGGTCTCGTTCGCCATCGAGACCCTGGCGGCCATCCCGAGCGTGGTCTACGGCCTCTGGGGGCTCTTCGTCCTGGTGCCGCTGCTCCGGAACCCCATCGAGCCGATGCTCGGCAAGGCCCTCGGCTTCCTGCCCATGTTCAAGGGCCCGCCCATCGGGCTCGGGTACCTGGCCGCCGGACTCATCCTGGCAGTGATGATCCTCCCGACCATCGCGTCGGTGATCATCGAGGTGCTCAAGACCGTTCCCCCTTCACTGCGAGAGGGCGCGCTGGCGCTGGGGGCCACCCGCTGGGAGGCGATCCGGATGGCCGTCCTCCCGTACGGCCGGGCTGGCATCATAGGTGCCACCCTGCTCGGGCTCGGCCGGGCGCTCGGCGAGACCATGGCCGTCACCATGGTGATCGGCAATTCACCCGAAGTCCACGCGTCGCTCTTCGCGCCCGGTTACTCGCTCCCGGCGGTGATCGCCAACGAGTTCGCCGAGGCGACCGGCGATCTGCACCTGGCCGCGCTGGCCGGCCTGGGGCTGGTCCTCTTCGGCATCACCATCATCCTGAACGTCTGCGCGCGGCTCCTGGTCTGGAAGGTCGCGCGCGGACCGGTGGGGGTGCGGGCATGAGCTCGCTCAAGACCCGAAAGCTCGCCAACAAGGCCATGACCGGGGTCTGCGCCGCGGCGGTGGTGCTGGCCGTGGCGCCCCTGGCCTCGCTCTTCTGGCTGGTGGTCTCGCGCGGCGCGGGCGGGCTCTCGCTCTCCTTCTTCACGGCGCTCCCTGCGCCGGTGGGTGAAACCGGCGGCGGGGTCGCGAACGCCATCGCCGGCACCCTCACCATCGTCGGGCTGGCCTGCCTCATCGGGCTCCCCCTCGGCATCGGCGCGGGCGTCTTCCTGGCCGAGAAGGGGGACGGGCGGCTCGGTCGCGCGGTCCGCTTCACCGCCGAGGTGCTCTCCGGCGTCCCGTCGATCGTGGTGGGCATCGTGGCCTACGCGCTGGTCGTCATCCCCATGCACCGCTTCTCGGCCCTGGCCGGGGCGGTGGCGCTCGCCTTCCTGATGGTCCCGACGCTGGCCCGCTCGACCGAGGAGTTCGTCCGGCTGGTCCCCCGCGCGCTGCGCGAGGCCTCGCTGGCGCTGGGCGTGCCCGAGTGGCGGACGGCGCTGCGCGTGATCCTGCGGACCGCCCTGGGCGGCATCGTCACCGCGGTGCTCCTGTCGGTGGCCCGCGCCGCGGGGGAGACCGCGCCGCTGCTCTTCACCGCGCTCAACAACCAGTACTGGAACTTCAAGCCGGACCAGCCGACTGCTTCACTAACGGTCCAGATCTTCAACTACGCCATCAGCCCCTACCAGGACTGGCACGACAAGGCCTGGTCGGCGGCCCTGGTGCTGCTGTTGCTGGTCGGGTTGCTCAACCTTCTGGCGCGGCTCCTGACGCGGAGCCGCCTGAGGAGCGCGCGATGACGATGACGATGACGTTGCGGGCAAACGCACTGGAACGGCACGAGGACGAGCCCGTCCGGGTCCGCGACACGGAGGACGAGACCATGCCCACGGCCCCGACCCAGCCCAAGCTCCGCATCGACGCGCTCGACGCCTGGTTCGGGAGCACCCACGTCCTCAAGGGCGTCAGCGTGGATGTGCCCGGCCAGAGCGTCCTGGCGGTCATCGGCCCGTCCGGCTGCGGCAAGTCGACCTTCCTCCGCTGCCTCAACCGGATGCACGAGCTCTCGCCGGGGGCGCGCTCGGCAGGGAAGCTCCTGCTCGACGGCCAGGACCTCTACGCCGACGACGTGGACCCGGTCTTCCTGCGCCGGCGGGTGGGGATGGTCTTCCAGCGCGCCAACCCATTCCCGACCATGTCGATCTTCGACAACGTGGCGGCCGGGCTCAAGCTGAACGGCATCCACGGGAACCACGCCGAGACCGTGGAGCGCTGCCTCACGCAGGCAGCGCTCTGGGACGAGGTGAAGGACCGGCTCAAGGAGAGCGCCGTCGGCCTCTCCGGCGGCCAGCAGCAGCGGCTCTGCATCGCCCGCGCCCTGGCCGTGGAACCGGAGGTGCTGCTCATGGACGAGCCGGCCAGCGCCCTCGACCCGATCGCCACCGCCAAGGTGGAGGAGCTGATCCACGAGCTGCGGGAGCGCTACACCATCGTCATCGTGACGCACAACATGCAGCAGGCGGCGCGGGTCTCGGACCGGACGGCTTTCTTCTACCTCGGTGAGATGGTAGAGGTCGGACCAACGGAGCAGATCTTCACCAACCCGCGGGAACGGCGCACGGAAGACTACGTCACCGGGAAGTTCGGATAAGCGCGCATGGGGACAGCTCACATCGACAAGACCTACGAAGCGGAGCTCGAGGACCTGCGCGAGAAGCTGCTCGCCATGGGCGGCAAGGTCGAGACCGCTATCGCCTCCAGCGTCCGCTCCATCACCGAGCGCGACTCCCAGCTCGCCGAGAAGGTGAGCGCCAACGACCGGGAGGTCAACCGGCTCGAGGTGGAGATCGACAACGCCTGCCGGAGGGTCCTGGCTCTGCGCCAGCCCGCGGCCAGCGATCTGCGGTTCATCACCACCGCCCTCAAGATCGTGACCGACCTGGAGCGGATGGGCGACCTGGCGGTCAACATCGCCCAGCGGGCCATCGACCTGAACCGGGCCCCGCAGATCGGGCCGCTGCACGACCTGGTCACCCTGGCCGACCTGTCCGAGGCGCAGCTCAAGAAGGCGCTCGACGCCTTCGTGGAGCGGGACGTGGTCAAGGCCGAGGAGGTCATGAAGGGTGACGACCTGCTCGACGCGCTCTACCTCAAGATCTTCAACGGCCTGCTCGGCCTGATGATGGAGGACGCCCGGACCATTCGGCGCGCCACCAGCATCATGTTCGCCGCCAAGCACCTGGAGCGCTTCGGCGACCACGCCATCAACGTCGCCGAGATGGTCGTCTACATGGTCCGGGGCACCGACGTGCGCCATCCCATGAGCCGAGAGACAGAAAGCTCCTAGCCAGCTGGCCTCGCGGACCTGGGCGCGGCATCATTGAGCCAGCCCCGGCGCCGCGCCAAGCTCCGGGCATCATCTTCCCGGAGAGCCCCTTGCCAGAGCGCACACGGCCCACCATCCTCGCGGCCATCGACGTTGGAACCAACGCGGTCCGGCTCGAGATCGCGCGGCGCCTGCCCGACGACTCCCTGGAGACCGTTCACCAGGAGCGGGACCCGGTCCGGCCGGGCGAGGGGGTGTTCCTCACCGGATCGATCTCGCCCGAGGTGGCCGACCGGCTGCTCTCCACGCTGCGGCGCTACGGGGCGCTCTGCCGCCGGTACGGCGCCACGGTCCGCGCGGTGGCCACCGCCGCGGTGCGTGAGGCCCGGAACGGCGCCGAGGTGGTGCGCCGGGCCCGCAAGGAGGCGGGGCTCAACCTGGAGGTCATCTCCGGGCGCGAGGAGGCGCGGCTCATCTGCCTGGGCGTGCTCCACGGGCGTCCGCCCGACGCGCGCTCGCTGGTGATCGACATCGGCGGCGGGTCGACCGAGATCGCGGTCGCGGTCGGCGAGCGGGCGGCCGAGCTGGTGAGCGTCCGGCTGGGCGCGGTCCGGCTCACCGACATCTTCGAGGCCGGCGACCGGGTCTCTTCGCGGCAGCTGAAGCTCATGCGCAGCTTCGCCGAGGAGGCGTTCCGCGAAGGCGTCCCGGAGCGGCCGCCCCGCCTGCGCAACGCCCTGGGGAGCTCGGGGACCATCCAGGCGATCGTCTCCTACGTGGCCGAGAGCGGCACGCGCCGGATCACCCTGCGCCAGCTTCAACGGGCAGTGGAGGAGATCGCCGAGATGCGGCTGGAGGAGCGGCGCCGCCGCTTCGATCCCAGGCGGGCCGAGATCATCGTGGCCGGCGCGGTGATCCTGGAGGCGGCCATGCGCCACCTCTCCCTGGCCACCGTGACCGGGGTGGACAGCGGCCTGCGCAACGGGCTCCTGCTCGACCTGATGCGCCGCTCGGCGCCGGTGCAGGCCTCGGCCGAGGAGGAGGCGCTGGCGCTGGGCCGGCGCTTCGGCTTCGACGAGCCGCACGCACGGCAGGTGTCGCGCCTCTCCCTGGAGCTCTTCGATCGCCTGGCGTCGCTGCACCGGTTGCCCGCCTCCGCCCGGCCCCTGCTGGAGGCGGCGGCCCTGCTCCACGACGTGGGCCACGCCGTGAGCGCCCAGCGCCACCACAAGCACACCTTCTACCTGATCGCCAACGCCGACCTGCCCGGCTTCTCGGATCGCGAACGGCTCCTCATGGCGCTGGTCGCGCGCTACCACCGGCGCAGCGCGCCCGACCGGAGCCGGGCCGATCTGAAGCCGCTGAGCCTCCCCGAGTTCAAGCTGGTGCGCCGGCTGGCGGTGCTGCTGCGGGTCGCCGACGCGCTCGACCGGAGCCACCGCCAGCTCCTCGGCCGCATGGACGTCGCCAGCGGTTCACGTGGCGTGACGCTCCGGCTCGCCTCGAAGCTCCCGCTCGACCTGGAGATCTGGGACGCGGAGCGGGAGGCACCCCTGTTCCGCAAGGCCTTCGGCCGGCGATTGGAGCTGGCGGTCGGGTCCGCCGCCAAGCCGTCCCGGCGCGGGCGGCGCGGGGCTCAGGTGACGATGCGGGAGACCACCCCGGCCAGGGTGCCGAGGAGGGCGCCGGCCAGCACGTCCAGCGGGTAGTGCGCGCCGAGGTAGACGCGCGAGAGGCCGATGGCGGTGGCCAGCACCAGCGCCATCGGGCCCAGCTCGAGCGGCGCGCCGACGAAGGCGACCGCCGCGGCGAAGGCGGCGCAGGTGTGGCCCGACGGGAAGGAGAACGCGTCCGGGTCCTGCGCCAGCGCGGTGAAGCCCTGGATGGAGCCGGTGGGGCGACCGCGGGTGAGGCTGCGCTTGAGCGCCTGTGAAGCCGCGGTGGCGAGGAGGGTAGCGGCGCCCACCCGCAGGCCGAGCTGGATGCCGGCGGGCTGGCAGGTGGCCAGCAGCCCGCAGGTGACCGCCGCCCAGCCCCAGCCGTTGCCCAGGGCGGTGAGCAGGCGCGCGGTGCGGGTTCGCCAGGGGCCGTGCCAGCGTCGGACCGCCAGCAGCAGCCACTCGTCGAGGCTCAGGATGCGGGCCAGCCGCGCCGCGGGCTCCTGCAACGCGCGCTCACCATCGGTGAGAGACGCCCCTCCGTGAGGGATGAACGGCGAGCTGACTGGACCCGGAGTGTCCACTGGAAATGATCGTGTGGCCGCGCCGTGACGAAGGCGTGGCCGTGCTGAGACCGTTGGGTGACGTCCGACTCCGTGAAACGTGGGCTCACGGGTCGTCGGGCGCGAGCCCCGGGAGAGCGCGGAATCCGCTCAGGAGCTCCCCGGCAAGGTACAGGAGGCCGGGCCGATCGTGGCGGCGGCGGATGCGGATGTAGTCGTTGGTCCCGCGATCGTGGCGCGCCTCGAGATTCAGCTTGATGCGCGCGATCCCGTGCTTGCCCCGGTGGATGAGCCAGACGATGGCGCCCTCCACGCTCTCGACCACCGCCACGTGCGTGGTGCGCGCCTCGGCCCGAACCCGCCCGTACGTGTCGTGGAAGAAGGCCAGGTCGCCGGGCATTGGCCGTTCCACGGCCGGCATGTTCAGGAAGAGCCCCTCCGAAGTCCTGGCCGACGGCGGCGGCTGCAGCTGGACGCCGGCCTCGGAGTAGACGGTCCGGACGAAGGTGGAGCAGTCGCCCCGGAACCGCTTGCCGAGGTGGCCCCGCGCCGCCTCCACCACCCGCTCTCGGGCGGCGCTGGCCTCGGCCGTCGCCTCGGCGTCGGACGGGCCGGCCCCGTCTGCATCCGCGTCGTCCGCCTCCTGGAGTGCGCCCGGCGGAGTCTCGGGCTTCACCACGCAAGGTTCGCGGGACTCGGGACAGGGCGCCGCCGTCGGGTCGGCTCCGGACGAAGCGGCGGCAGCGGGCGTCGAACCGGCAGGCTCGGACGCGGACCCTACCGAGGGCGGGCCGCCGAGCTGGCTGCTGCCGTACGCACAAGCAGTGAATAAGAGGGCGAGTGGGTAGAGTCGCATGGGAAGAGAGGACATTGAGTACGTGGATCGGCCCGAGAACCTCCCCACTGGGGTCTGGCGGGCCCAGCTCACGTGGCGCGCCGTGTCATCAGGGACGAAAAACTTACCACACCCGAGGGTCGTTCCGCGTCAAGGAAACGTCCGCGCGGCTCTCAGAGCGGAGACCCCACCGCCCCTCGCCCGCACGCACTCACGGTGTCGGCGACGTGATCGGGGAACACTCGGTCACCCAAGGTGGAAAAAGATCGTTGACGCCCCGGCAAGGGCGCCGCAGTCCCCGTCGGATCGCGCTGGAAGGGCGCGGGTGCGCTATTCTGGGTTCGTGATCCTCCATACAGCGCGTCGAGGCCTGGGCCACCCGGGGTGGACGTGAGCGCCCTCTTCGTCGTCGCGACCCAGACCGACGTGGGCAAGACCTTCACCTGCGCCGGCATCCTCCGCGCCAGCCGGCAGGCGGGGATCGACGCCTCCTACTTCAAGCCGCTGCTGTCTGGCGGTGCGCCGGGCGACGGCTCCAGCGATCCCGACCTGGTGGTCCGGGCCGCGGGACTGTCCGAATCGCCGGCGTCGTTGGTGCAGCACTGGTTCGCCGCGCCGGCCTCCCCGCACTTCGCCGCCCGGCTGGAGGGGCGGCGGATCGATCCCGCGGAGCTGGTGCGCGAGGCGCGCCATCGGATCGCTGCCGCCAACCACCTCCTGGTGGAGGGCTGCGGCGGACTGGCCGTGCCGCTCACCGACCAGGGCTATCTCTTGTCGGACCTGGCGGCGGAGATCGGGATCCCGATCCTGCTGGTGGCCGCGACGCGGCTGGGGGCCATCCACGAGGCGCTGGTGACCTTGGAGCACGCTCGGAGCAGAGGGCTCGACGTGGCGGGGATCGCCTGGAACGGCTTCGAGGGGAGCGCGCGGGAGCTGGACACCATCGAGATGGTCGAGCGGCTCGCGGGCGTGAGGCGGCTCGTGTTGATACCACGCGTGAATGGGCACGAGGAGCTCGACCAGGCCTTCGCCGGCTTCTCTCCGCGCGCGTTCTGGCGCGCGGCCGCCCCGGAGCGGCGCGCGTGAACCAGGAGCTCCGGGGTCGGATCGAGGCGGAGCTGGAGCTCCTGCGAACCAAGGGGCTCTACCGGACCATCCGTGACTGCGACGGGCCGCAGGCGCCCCGGATCCGGGTGGAGGGGCGGGAGACGCTGCTGCTCGCCAGCAACTCCTACCTCGGCCTCTCGGGAGACCCGCGGCTGATCGAGGCCGGCAAGCAGGCGCTCGCCCGCCACGGGGCCGGGGCCGGCGGCTCGCGTCTCACCACGGGTGGATACGAGGTCCACCGGGAGCTGGAGGAGGAGACGGCGCGGCTCAAGGGGCAAGAGCGCGCGCTCCTCTTCGGCACTGGATTCCAGGCCAACCTGGCGGTCCTCTCGGCCTTCGCCGACCGGAGCTGGGTGGTCTTCTGCGATCGGCTCAACCACGCCAGCGTCATCGATGGTTGCCGGCTCTCCGGCGCGGAGCTGGTGCCCTACCGCCACGCCGATCCCGACGACCTGGGCCGGAAGGCGGAGCGCTTCCGTGGCCGGCCCGGACTGCTCGTCACCGACGGTGTCTTCAGCATGGATGGGGACCTGGCGCCGCTGGCCGCGCTGGCGCGCCTGGCGGAGGAGCACGGCTGGCTCTCGGTCATCGACGACGCCCACGGGTCGGGCGTCCTGGGTCCGGACGGGGCCGGCTCGGCGGCGCTGGCTTGCCTCTCGCGCTCCTTCGACGTGGTCATCTGCACTTACGGCAAGGCCTTTGCCAGCCAGGGAGCGGCCGCCTGCGGCGATCGGCTCGTCATCGACTGGCTCCGCAACCGGGCGCGCGGCTTCATCTTCTCCACCGCCCTCCCGCCGCACGTGGCGGCCATCTCCCTGGAGGCGCTCCGGGTGGCGCGCGCCGAGGGGTGGCGCCGGGAGAAGCTCCAGACCCTCTCCGCTCGCTTTCGCGCCCAGCTGCGGTCGGCCGGGTTGGAGGTGCCGGAGGGGACCACGCCCATCGTGCCGGTGATCATCGGCGGCGCGGAGGAGACCTGCCGGATCAGCGCGCGGCTCCTCGAGGAGGGCGTCTGGATTCCGGCCATCCGTCCGCCCACCGTGAAGGAGGGGACCAGCCGGCTCCGCTGCTCTATCATGGCGACGCACACCGAGGCCGATCTGGACTTCGCGGCCGAGGCCATCGTGCGCGCGGTCCGGTGCTGACGTGAGCCAGTCCGCGCTCCTGGTCCTGCCCGGCTGGGCCACCGGCGACGCGATCTTCGGGCCCCTGCTCGCGCGCTGGGACGGAGACGCCGCCGTGGCCGACTGGGGCGCGGCCCAGGAGGCGGACGACCTGCCCCGGCTGGCGCTCGCCTCGGCGGAGCAGCTGCGAGGCTCGTTCACCCTGCTCGGCTGGTCGCTCGGCGCCATGGTCGCGCTGGAGGTCGCGCCCCGGCTCCTGGCTCGGCTGGATGGGCTCCTGCTCCTGGCCCCCTGCCTCCGGTTCACGGAGGGTTGGCCCGTCCGCGTGCTCGACCGGATGCGCCGCCGTTGTCGGACCGACCCGGAGGCCGTCCTGGACGCCTTTGCGCCCAGCCTGCTCTCGACGTCCGAGGCGGCCGAACCGCGGCTCGATGCGCTCCCCCTGCGGCGGGACCTGCCCGCTGCCGCACTCCTGGCGGGGCTCGACTACCTGGCGGGCCGCGACCTGGCCGCGCCCGCGCTCGGAGCCGCTGGAGACCTCGAGGTGCGCGTCCTCCACGGGAGCGAGGACGCCGTGGTGTCGCCCGCGCTCTCGCTGGCGCTCTCGGAGCGGCTCGGGGCGGAGCGGCTGGAGCTGGCCGGGGCCGGACACGCCCCCCACCTCACGCGCCCCGACGAGGCGGCGCAGTTCCTCTTTCACTCCGGGCGACGGGCGCACGGCGAGCGCAGGGAGGCGCAGGATGCGCACCGGGAGGCGCACCATGATTGACAAGGCGCTGGTGAGCATCCGGTTCGGACGCGCGGCCCCGCGCTACGCGCTGCACGCGCGCGTCCAGGAGCATGCGGCCAACGCGCTGCTGGAGGCGATCCGCGTTCGAGCCCCAGGGCTCCGCGCCCAGGGAGGCAGGCCGCTCCGAGCCCTCCGAATTCTGGAGCTCGGCTCCGGGACCGGGCTGCTCACCCGCCGCCTCCTCGACCTCTTCCCGGGAGCCAATCTACTAGGGGTGGACATCGCGCCGGGCATGGTGGCGGAGGCGACCCGGCGGCTCGGGGCACGTGGCGCGCACTTCCTGGTGGCCGACCTCGATCGGACCTTCCCGGCTGGGCCGTTCGACCTGATCGCGTCGAGCATGGCGCTCCAGTGGCTGGACGATCCCGCGAGCTGCCTGGCGCGGGCCTCCCAGCGGCTCTCGCCCAGCGGCCTGTTCGCCATGGTCGCGCCGGTGCAGGGGACCTTGCCGGAGCTGCAGGACTCCTACCGCCGCGCCGCGCAGGCGCTGCGGCTGCGGGCCTGGCGCTACCCCGGCCTGGCCTTTCACCCTGCGGAGGCCTGGGCGGGCTGGGCGCGCGCCGCCTTCGACCGGGTCGAGTCGGCGCTGGAGGTCGTCACCGAACGTCACGGTGACGTGCGCAGCCTGCTCCGGAGCATCCGGGGCGTCGGAGCGAACGGCGGATCGTCGGGGCCGAGTCCGGGCGGGCTGGCGCTCCTCCGGGCGGCGCTCGACGGCTATGACCGAGATCACCGCGTCGGCGATGGCGTCGTCGCGACCTGGCGGCTGGGGACGCTGGTCGCCGAGAGGAGAGCGGGCTGTGTCGAGCTGGCAGGAGCGTGACCTGCGCAGGGTCTGGCACCCCTGCTCGCAGATGAAGGACTACGAGGAGTTTCCACCCATCGTCGTGGAGCGCGGCCAGGGGGCCTGGCTCTACGACCTGGACGGGAAGGCCTACCTCGACGCCATCTCCAGCTGGTGGACCAACCTGCACGGCCACGCCCACCCGCGCATCGCGGCGGCCATCGCGCGCCAGGCCCAGGCGCTCGAGCAGGTGATCTTCGCCAACTTCTCGCACCGTCCTGCCATCCTGCTGGCCGAGGCGCTCTGCGACCTGCTCCCGGCCGGGCTGACCCGCGTCTTCTACGCGGACAACGGCAGCGCGGCGGTGGAGGTGGCGCTCAAGATGTCCTTCCAGTACCACCAGCAGAGCGGGCAGCCGGGCCGCAGGCGCTTCGCAGCGCTCGGTGGCTCCTACCACGGTGAGACGCTGGGTGCGCTGGCGGTCGGGGACCTCGACCTCTACAGCGCGGTCTACCGCCCCATCCTGATGGACACCCTCCGCGTGGAGGGGCCGGACTGCTACCGGTGCCCGTTCGGCAAGCGGCGCGAGAGCTGCGACGCGGAGTGCTTCGGGGCCATGGAGCGGACCCTGGCCGAGCAGGGGCAGGAGCTCTGCGCGGTGATCGTGGAACCTCTGGTCCAGTGCGCCGCCGGCATGCGGATCTACCCACCGGCCTACCTGCGCAAGCTCCGCGCCGCCACGCGCGCCCACGGGGTCCACCTGATCGCCGACGAGATCGCGGTCGGCTTCGGCCGCACCGGCCGGATGTTCGCCTGCGAGCACGCCGGGATCGAGCCAGATCTGGTCTGCGTCTCCAAGGGGCTGACCGGCGGGTTCCTGCCGCTCTCGGCGGTGGTGACCAACGAGCAGATCTACGGCGCGTTCTACGCCGACTACGCCGAGCAGCGCGCCTTCATGCACAGCCACAGCTATACCGGGAACCCGATCGCTTGCGCCGCGGCCCTGGAGAACCTGGCCCTGTTCCGGGAGGAGCGAACCCTGGAGCGGGTCGGTGCCCTGGGGCGTGCGCTGGAGGCGCTGGCGCGGCCGGCGCTCGAGCCGCTGGAGTTCGTGGGCGAGTACCGGCAGGTGGGGCTGGTGGGCGCGCTGGAGCTGGTGGAGGACCGGGAGACCCGGCGCGGCTTCGACGCGTCGCTGCGGGTCGGCTATCGGGCCTACCGCAAGGCGGTGGAGCGCGGGGTTCTGCTCCGGCCCATCGGCAACGTCCTCTACTTCATGCCGCCCTACTGCGTGACCGAGGACGAGCTGGAACTGTTGGTGACGACGGCCCGGGAGTGCGCGGCCGAGGCGGTGCAGGAGGTCCGGCGGGCGGGCTCGGCCGGTGAGGGGTCGAGCCTCGTGCCTGGGAGCCTTGGGGAGAGCCCAGGTCAGGGCGGGATGGCCGCCTCGTCCAGGAGTGAATGATCGACCAGGCCCGCGACGTCTCCCGGCGGCGCGAAGCCGAGCGCCTGGGCGTGGGCCGCGGCTGTGGTGAGCGCGGCCGGCATGGGGTCGGTGTCGGGCTGGAGGTCGCTGAAGGCGGCCTTCAGGACTGCGGGCGACAGCGGGTGGCCGGTGAGCCGGCCGAAGGCCCCGTTCACCGACTGCGCGAACGCGTCCGGCGCCTGCTTCCAGCGCTCGGTGAGCGCCAGGTGCGCCCGCAGCAGCGCCACCAGGTCGCCCCGCCGCTCCTGGATGGCCCGCAGCGACGCGACCACCACCGTGGTCGGGAAGCGGCCGCCCAGCCAGAGGTCGCGCTCGTCGACCAGCACCCGGCCGCCGCCTTCGAGCACCAGGCGCGAGGACCAGGGCTCGGGCACCCAAGCCCCCTCGAGGTCGCCCCGCATGAAGAGCGCCAGGATGTCGGCGTTGGCGAGCGGGGTCACCCGGACGCCCTCCGGCCCCTCCGAGACGGGGATGCCCGCGAAGCGGAGCCAGGTGCGCAGGGCAACGTCCTGGCTGTTGCCGAGCTGCGGCGTGGCCACCCGCTTCCCCCGCAGGTCCCTCGCGCTCCGCGCCGTATGCACGACGAGCGAAGCGCCGCCCGAGACCGCGCCGGCGATCACCCGCAGCCCTTGGCCCCGGGTGCGTAGGTACGCCAGGGCCGCCGGCGCGTTTCCGACCCAGCCGGCATCGAGCTCGTTCGCCAGGAGCGCCTCCATCTCCGCCGGTCCGGCGTTGAAGGTGTGGGAGCGCACCGGCCGGCCCAGGGCGCGGGCAAAGTCGCCCTCGGCGTCGCCGACCAGCGCCTGGGCGTGGGTCACGTTGGGGAAGTAGCCGATCCGGAGCGGACGATTTGGGTCGGGTGCGCGGCGGCAAGCGGCCAGCGCCACGGCGGCCCCGAAGGCCAGGAGCATCCGGACGATCCTTCTCCGAGTGGCGTGGGTCACGTTGCCTCCACCAGGCCCCAGCGGCGTCGCAGCCAGAGCTCGAGCAGCCTGAACAGCACCTGATCCACCAGGAGGCCGATGGCGACGATGCAGACCATCACGCCCATCACCTGGGCCACGTCGAGCAGCTCGCGCCCCTGCGCGAGGAGCTGGCCGAGTCCGCCGGCCACGAAGAGCAGCTCGCCCGCCATCAGGGCGCGCCAGGCGAAGCTCCAGCCGAGCTTGAGCCCGGTGGCGATGCCCGGGAGGGCTGCGGGGAGGAGCACGCCGGCGTGGAACCGCAGGCCGCGGATCCCGAGGGTGGAGGCCGAGCGCAGGAGCAACGGATCCACGGAGGAGACGCTGTCCTCGGTGGCGATGGCGATCGAGAGGACCGAGCCCATCACCACCACGAAGACGATGGCGGACTCGTTGAGGCCGAACCAGAGGATCGACAGGGGCAGCCAGCAGATGGAGGGGAGCGCCTGGAGGCCGAGCAGGATCGGCCGGGCGGTCGAGCGGAAGAGCTGCGATCGAGCGGCCAGCACGCCCAGCGGGACGCCCAGCGCGACCGAGAGCGCGTACCCCTGCGCCAGGCGGCCGAGGGACCGGACCGTCGCTGCACCGAGGCGGCCGTCGAGGGCCATCCGGCCGATGCTGCCAGTCACCGTGAGTGGACCGGGGAAGAGGTAGATCGGCCAGGGGCCGAGCCTAGAAGCGAGCTCCCAAGCGGCGAGGGCGCCCAGCAGGAAGAGCGCCTGGTTCAGGGCGTGGCGGCTGGTCACGGAGCGTCTCCTCGGGTGAGTCGGTGCGGAGCACGGTCGGGCGCAGGAGCCGCGGTGGCTCCTCGGGGCGGGCCAGCGCGTCCCGGATCTGGCGCGATAGCTGGACCAGCCGGGAGTCGTCGGGATCGCGCGGTCGCGGCAGGCGGACCTCCAGATCTTGGAGGACGCGTCCAGGCTGCCCCGCCATCACCACCACCCGGTCCCCCAGCACCAGCGCCTCGCGGACGTTGTGGGTCACGAAGACCACCGTCTTCCGGTCGCGGGTCCAGATGGAGGCCAGCAGCTGGTGCATGTGGGCGCGCGTCTGGGCGTCGAGCGCGGCGAAGGGCTCGTCCATGAGCAGGACCGCCGGGTCCATGGCCAGCGCGCGGGCGAGCGCGACCCGGGAGCGCATGCCGCCGGAGAGCTGGTGCGGGAGGACGTCCTCGAACCCGGTGAGCTCGACGCGGCCCAGGAACTCCCGCGCGATCTGCTCGGAGGTGGCCCTCGGGAGCCCCTTGGCGCGGAGGGGGAAGACCAGGTTCTGGCGGACGGTCAACCACGGGAAGAGGGCGGGCTGCTGGAAGAGGAGCAGGCGATCGGGGCTGGGCCCGTCCACGGCGCGGCCATCGATGGAGATCTGGCCGCCGCTGGGGATGAGGTGGCCGGCCAGCGCGTAGAGCAGGGTCGACTTGCCGCAGCCGGAGGGGCCGAGCAGGCAGACGAACTGGCCGGAGTGGACGTCGATGTCCACGTCCTGGAGCGCCACGACCTCGCTTCGGCGTTGACGAAAGGTATGGCCAAGCCGCCGGACCGCGA
>Ga0302299_10001480_pt1 | contig 14101 bp, 12 predicted proteins | sample III_Fen_N3_4_FD_198795 | JGI IMG/M metagenome (GOLD analysis project Ga0302299, IMG submission 198795) | Peat permafrost microbial communities from Stordalen Mire near Abisko, Sweden - III_Fen_N3_4 | ecosystem: Environmental > Terrestrial > Soil > Wetlands > Permafrost | place: Sweden: Abisko... | reverse complement strand
GAGACGCGGTCACCGACGCCAAGGCGCGACCACGCTCCGCCCGAGAGGACGACGACCTGGGCGCGGGCCCGGTGCGGCACCCCCGCGACGTCGGTCCACCGCGTGACGGCGACGACCACCTTCCAGCGCTCGTCCTCGGCGCCATATCGCAGGATGCCGATCGGCTGGGGCTCGCCAACCACGTCGCCCTCGAACCCGACGCGGTCCCCCGCCCCGACGGCGGACCCGATGCCCCCGTCCCAACGCGCGGCCTCGACGAGGTGCGCTGACGCGGCGACGGCGAGCACCGCCGCGCAGGCGAGCCACGTCGCGCCCGACGCGCGCCGCGCCACGACGGCGGCGGCCAGGACCACGGCCGATGCGCCGACCCACCACAACGCGGGCACGATGCCAGACAGGACGCCAAGGGCGGTTGCATAGGCGGCAAGCGCGCCCGGAACGAGCCTCGCGTCGTGCCGCGGCCTCACGCGGTCGCGAGGCCGCCGAGGCGGGCGACGAGGGCCGGGCCGATCCCCGACACGCGCTCGAGATCGGCGACGCTTGCGAAGGGTCCGTTCGCCGCGCGGTCCGCGACGATGCGCTCGGCGAGGACGGGGCCTATCCCCGGTAGCGCCTCCAGGGCGTCGGCATCGGCGGCGTTGACATTGACGGAGCCGGCGCTGTGCTCGCCCGCGACCGCGACGTAGACCTGCTCGCCGTCGACGAGCGGCCTCGCCAGGTTGATCGACGAGCCGTCGGCGCCGTCGACGAGGCCGCCCGCCGCACCGATCGCGTCCCGCACCCTAGCCCCAGCGGGAAGCTCCACGACCCCGGGGCTCGCGACGGCGCCCGCGACGTCGATCACGAGTGGGGCGGTCGAGACGGAGGCGGAGCCGACGGGATCGGCGCCCACCGTCGTCGCGTCGAGCGGCCGCGCGGACCACCAGACGAGCGCCACGACGAGGGCGAGCGCGAGCGCGAGGCTGAGGGCGGCCTTCGGCTCGATGCGCCATCGGATGCCGCGCGGGGCCGACGAGACCGGCTCGCCGTGGGCCGCCTCGTACGCGCGTCGCGCCATCCGCGCGAAGCTGTCGCGAGCGCGTTCCCTGACCGCCGCCTCATCGTCGTCCACGCCGCCACGCTAGGAAGCGAAGCGCACACGCGGGTCATCGCGCGACCCGCCGGGGCGCCGCCCCAAGAGCGCACGCCCTGGGGACATCCGCGCCGCGGCCGCGGGCCGGTGCGCGAGCTAGCGCAGTTCGACCGGCAGGTCCGCGATCGCGGCGGCGAAGGAACCCGGCCCGCCGTGGACCGCGAGGACCGAGGTCACGGGGGTCCGCACCAGCTTCGCGAGGTGCGGGTACTTCGACTCGAGCACGGCGGCGGCATCGTCCGCGAACGCCTGCGCCCTGAGGCCCATGATCGCGAGCCCCGGGTTGGGCAGCTCGGCGATCGCAGCCTCGGCCCTCGCGATGACCGCGGCCCTGGCGCGTGGCGTTGTGCGCACGCGCTCGAGGATCACGATTTCGCCCTCCCTCACGCCGAGAACGGGACGGACGTTGAGGGCGTCGCCGAGCAGGGCTACCGTTCCCGGAACGCGACCGCCCCGCCTCAGGTACTCGAGGCTGTCGACCGTGAGCAGCATGGAGGCCGTCGCCGCGACCCTGCGCGCCTCCTCGGCCACCTCGTCGGCGCTGGCCCCGTTCTTCGCCAGCGCGGCTGCGGCCAGCGCGGGCCAACCCGCTCCCATGCCGACGCTCCCCGTGTCGACCACGGTGACGGGGACGGAGGAGGAGGCGGCCGCGAGGCGGGCCCCGTTGACCGTCCCCGAAATCTTCCCCGAGATGTGAACCGACACGATCCTATCGGCGCCGCGTTCGGCGAGCTCCCCGTAGACGTCCTCGAAGGCGCCGACGCTCGGCTGCGAGGTGGAGACCCTGCGCCCCGCCTCGAGCGCGTCGAGGACCCTGTCGGTCTCGCGGTCGGCCGCCTCGCGGTAGACGACGTCGTCGATGGTCACCTCGAGGGGAACGACGGCGACGTCCCAGCGCTTGATCAGCGCCTCCGGGAGAGAGGCCGCCGAGTCGGTCACGACCATCACGCGAGGGCTCACCCCCTCAGCGTATGTCACGGCTCCTAGGCGGTGACTATGTTCACGAGGGTGGGCGGCCGAACGATGACGGTCCTGATCGAGGCGTCGGCGATCGCGCGCCGGGCGCCCGCCGTGGCGAGCGCGAGCTCGCGCAGCTCGGCCTCGCCGATCGACGGGGACACCTCGATGCGGTCCCTGACCTTGCCCATCACCTGCACGACGCACGTCACCGTGTCCTCGACGAGCAGCGCGGGGTCCACCGCGGGCCAGGGGGCGCGCGCGACGTTCTCGTGGCCGAGCATCGACCACATGTCCTCGGCACAATAGGGGGCGACGAGGCTGAGCAGGATCGCGACCGCCTCGGCCGCCTCGCGCACCGCGGGATCGGCGGCGCCCGGCCCGGAGTCGATCGCCTTTCGCGTGACGTTCACGAGCTCCATCGTGCGGGCGACCGCGACGTTGAATCGCAGGCCCTCGACGAGGCCCTCGCACTCGCGGATCGTCTTGTGGGTGGCGGCGCGGAGCGCCGCGTCGCCCGCGGCCGGGTCCACCCCCGGCGCGCTCGTCACGTCGCGCGCAAGGCGCCACGCACGCGCGAGGAATCGCTTCGCGCCGTCGGGCGACACGTCCGCCCAGTCGATGTCGTCCTCCGGGGGCCCGGCGAAAACCATCGTGAGCCGCACGGCGTCGACGCCGAACTGATCAAGCTGCTCCGACAGGCGCACGAGGTTTCCGCGCGACTTCGACATCGCCGATCCGTCCATGCCGACCATGCCCTGGTTCAGCAGGCGCGTGAAGGGCTCGTCGTAGTCCACGAGCCCCATGTCGCGCAGGGCCTTGGAGAAGAAGCGCGCGTACAGCAGGTGGAGGATCGCGTGCGTCACTCCCCCGACGTACTGGTCGACGGGCGCCCAGCGCCTCGCCTCTTCGAGGTCGAACGGCCCGTCGGTCTTGTTCGGGGAGAGGTAGCGGAGGTAGTACCAGGACGAGTCGACGAAGGTGTCCATCGTGTCCGTGTCGCGCAGCGCGGGCCCGCCGCACTTCGGGCACGTGGTTGCGACCCACTCGGTCGCCGCCGCAAGCGGCGACTGGCCCTTCGGCGCGAGGTCGAGCCCGGCGCTTTCAGGCAGGCGCACGGGGAGCTGGTCGTCCGGAACGGCGACCTCGCCGCAATCGTCGCAGTGGACGATCGGGATGGGCGTGCCCCAGTAGCGCTGGCGGGAAATCAGCCAGTCGCGGAGTCGGTAGTTCTTCGCGGCGTGACCCACGCCGTTCGTCTCGAGGATGGCGGTAATCGTCGCGATCGCCTCGGCCTTGGCAAGCCCATCGATCGGCGGGGAGTTGACGACGACGCCGTCGCCCGTCGTCGCGACACCGGACTCGGCCGGGTCGGGAAGCGGGTCGCCCGCCTCGTCGCGGCAATCCAGCACGACGCGCACGGCTAGGCCCATCGCGCGGGCAAAATCGAGGTCGCGCTGGTCGTGCGCGGGGACGGCCATGATGGCGCCGTGGCCGTAGTCCGCGAGGACGTAGTCCGACGCCCAGATCGGAAGCCTTTCGCCGTTGACGGGGTTGATGGCGTAACGCTCGAGGAAGACGCCCGTCTTGGGGCGATCCGTGGCGAGGCGCTCGATCTCGGTGGCCGCCTTAACCTCGTCGACGTATGCGGCGAACGCCGCTCCCACCTTGTCGCCCGCGCCGGCGGCAAGCTCGGCCGCGAGGTCGGAGTCCGCCGCGACCACCATGAAGGTGGCGCCGAAGAGCGTGTCCGGGCGCGTCGTGTAGATGCTGATGGGCTCGACCATGCCCTCGATCGCGAACTGGACGTCGGCGCCGGAAGACCGACCGATCCAGTTGCGCTGCATCGCGATGACGCGGTCCTGCCATGCGCCGCGGAGCGTCTCGAGGCCGTCGAGGAGTTCGTCGGCGTACTCGGTGACCTTGAAGTACCACTGGGTGAGTTTCTTTTTCGTCACCGGGGTGTCGCAGCGCTCGCACAGGCCGCCGACTACCTGCTCGTTCGCGAGCACGGTCTGGTCCTTCGGGCACCAGTTGACGAGCGAGGGCTTCCGGTACGCGAGGCCGCGCTCGAACAGGCGCGTGAAGATCCACTGGTTCCAGCGGTAGTACTCCGGGCGGTGGGTCGCGAGCACGCGGTCCCAGTCAAAGGAACACGCGTAGCGCTCCATCGACGCGCGCTGCTGGGCGATGTTCTCCTCGGTCCACTTGGCCGGGTCGAGGTTGTTCTTGATCGCCGCGTTCTCCGCCGGGAGCCCGAACGAGTCCCACCCGATGGGGTGCAGGACGTTGAATCCCTTCAGGACCCAGTACCGCGCGAGCACGTCGCCGAGCGCGTACGCCTCGGCGTGGCCCATGTGGAGGTCGCCGGAGGGGTACGGGAACATGTCGAGCACGTACTTCGTCGGGCGCGGGTCCCCCGGCTCCCCGCTGCGGAACGGCCGCCACTCCTTCCACGCCGGAAGCCACTTCTCCTCGAGCGCGCGGAAGTCGTATCGAATCTCATCCGTCTCGTCGGCCACGGCGCGATTCTACCGGGACGGCGTATCGGGACCCGCACGCGTCGGGCGCGATCGCGGCCCTTGCGCGATCCCGTCCGCCTGGGTGGGGCCGGGGGCGCTCGCGGGCCGGGCCCTGCGCGGGCCAGGCCGCGAGCGGGCTAGGCCATGCGCATCAGGCGTGCGGCCCCGCGGCCGATCAGCAACTTGGCGGCGTTTGACCCGAGGAACTCGGGGTCGCCCGCGAGGCCCGTCGACTCGTCGTTGAGCGCAAGCGTTCCCGAGAGGTTCGTCACCCTGACGTGCAGGTGGAGGTCGTCGCCCGCCAGGGTCGCATAGGCGCTGACCGGGTCGCCCGGACCGGCGGCGAGTCCGCGCATCGCGGCACGCTCCGCGGTGACCGTCGCCCGTGCTTCCGGGTCATCGAGGGCCCCGAGGATGGCCGCGACCTCCGCGGGCGCGTCCGCGCGGACCTCGATCGCGACGACGCCCTGCCCGCACGCCGGGACCACCTCGGAGGCGCTGAGGACGGAGACGAAGGGCGGCTCCACCTGAGCGAGTTCAAGGTCGGCGAGCGGCACGACCGCCGCCGCGATCTCGCCCACCTCGATGCCGCCGAGCATCGTGGCGATCACCCCAGGCTCAACCTCGACAAGGAGGCCTTCGCGCAGGCGAGCCACTTGGGCCGCGACGCGCGCGTCGGGCGCGGCGACGCGAGCCCCTTCCTCGAGGTCGGCGAGGAGGGCGCCGCCGCTGCAAAACGCCGAGCGGGGTTCGCGGGCGGGAAGGTACGCCACGACCGTAAGTTCGGCGTTCTCCTCGAGCGGGAGGGCGGCCGCGTCGTGGATGACGGCGTCGCACTCCCCCGAGACGAGGCCAACACGCAGGGCGGCAACAAAGACTTCGGCGGTGACCTCGGCGCCATCGGAGTCCGGCTCCACCGTGACGGGCACGACGACGACCTCGCCTGGGCGGGTGGGCTCCTGCGTGCCAAGCGCGGCTCGAAGCGCGTCGGCGACCCGCGTCGCGCGTGCTCGGGAAACCGCGTCGTCGCGCATGCCGAACCGGAGGTTCATGCCCCTAGCGTGCCACAGGGGTGCGCACGGGTGGCACCGTCTTCACCGGACCGCAAGCGCCGATTCCCACCGGCGGCGGGCCGGGACGGAGGGTGCGACCTAGGTACCGGAGCCGATTCCCCCGTGGATCAGGCGAAGGGTCTCCGTGAGCACGCGGTCGCTTGAGGCTCCGCCCGAGATGGCCCGGTTCGCCGACTGCAGGATCCCGAGGATGAGGCCAGCGGAGAGGTCGGGGTCGGCGGCTCCGTGGTCGCGGAGGGCGGCGCGGAGGGGCGCGTACTGCTCCTCGTGGAGGTAGCGGATGCGCGCCCTGCACTCGGCGGGCAAGGGGGCGTCGGCGAGCGCCTCGAGGGAGCGGTGCGTGGGGTCGGTCGCAAGCTCGAGGGCGACGCGGACGTAGGCGTCGATCCGCTCCGCCGGAGCCGCAGAGGTGCCCATCGCCCGTTCGATGCGCCCCGCGGCTCGCGGGAACGCGTCCTCCACCACGGCCGCGAGGAGCGCGGGGGTCGAATCGAAGTACTGGTAGACGCTCGATCGCGAGAGGCCGACGGCCTCGCCCACGGCCGCGAGCGTCACGCCGTCGAGCGGGCCCGCGGCGAGGAGCTGGGTGGCGGCCGCCAGAAGGTCGGACCGGCGTTGGCGATGGTGCTCGGCGACGGTGGGCGCGTCGATCTTCGGCACTGCATCCTCCCGGTGGGGCCGCACGCGCGGACGCGGCGATTAGGTTTCCCGACGCAAGTGTCGGTAAGATACCGACATGACTGTCGATAACAATGCTACCCCAACCACGCGGCGTCGCTGGTGGACCCTCGCGGCCGTCGCCCTCGGCGTCTCGCTCATCATCATGGACGCCACGGTCGTCAACGTGGCGCTGCCCGTCATCATCTCCGACGTGCATCTCGACGCCACCCAGGCCGAGTGGATGAACGCCGTCTACTCCCTGATGTTCGGCGCGCTCCTCCTCACCCTCGGGCGCGTCGGCGACCTCTACGGACGACGACGCCTCTTCGCGGCCGGAATGGTCGTCTTCGTCGGAGCCAGCGTCCTCGCGGGGTTCGCGGGTGGCGCGGCGCCGCTCATCGGCGCGCGGGTCCTGCAGGGCGCCGGCGCGGCGATGATCCTGCCGGCGACCCTCTCCACGCTCAACGCCGTCTTCCGGGGCAAGGAACGCGCCATCGCGTTCGCCGTGTGGGGTTCCACCATCGGGGGCATGGCCGCGGTCGGCCCCCTCGTCGGAGGCTGGCTCACCACGGACGTGTCGTGGCGCTGGGCGTTCTGGATCAACGTTCCGGTCGGACTGGTGGTCCTTGCGCTCATCGCGCGCTACGTGCCCGAGACGCGCGACGAGACGGCGGGTCGCGGCCTGGACGTCGGCGGCGTCGTCCTCTCCTCCCTCGGCATGGGCGGAATCGTGTTCGCCCTGATCGAGGGGCGCCAGTACGGGTGGTGGGAGCGGTCCTCCGGAGGGATCTCGCCCGTTCCGATCGCCCTCGCGACCGGGATCGTCGTGATGGCGTCGTTCATCGCACTTCAGCGGTCGCGTGAGAGGGCCGGGAAGATCGTCCTGGTCGACCTCCACCTCCTGGCGGTGCGATCGTTCCGATACGGCTCGCTCGCCGCGCTTGTCGTTGCGCTCGGCGAATTCGGGCTCATCTTCACGCTCTCGCTACTCCTCCAGGGTGCGCTGGGGTACACCGCGCTTGGTACCGGCCTCCTGATCGTCAGCCTCGCGGCCGGAACGTTCTTCGTCTCCGGCATGACCCCCCAGCTGACGAAACGTTACGGCGGACGGGCGGTCGTGCGCGTCGGCCTCGCGCTTGAGGCGGTTGCCGTCGCCGGCCTCGCCGTGACCCTTTCCGCGACCATCGGAACCTGGTCGATCGCCGGGTGGCTCTTCCTGTACGGGCTGGGCGTCGGCATGGCGACCGCCCAACTCACGAGCGTCATCCTCGCCGACATCCCGGTGGCCGAGTCCGGCCAGGCATCAGGGCTTCAGAGCACCTTCCGGCAGCTCGGCTCTGCGCTCGGGGTCGCGGTGCTCGGGACACTCTTGATCGCCACGTTGGGACACTCCACGGGCACGCGGCTTGAGGGCACGGGAATTCCCGCCGTCGCCCAGAATCAGCTCGTCGCGGCGGTCACCCAGTCGGCCGGTGCCGCGATCCCGTCGCTCCGGGCCGATCCGGCTACGGCGGGGGCAGGCGACGCGGCCGCCGCAGGAATGATCGATGCGAGCAGGACGACTACGGGCGTGGCCGCGGCGATCATCGCGCTCGGCCTACTCGCCACCTTCGCGCTGCCCGCGCCACCCGTGGCGCCGGCCGCCGGCCGTCGCCGCGTTCGCGGTGGAAGTCCCGACTCCTAGCCTCCTCGAGCCCGCGCCCGAGCAACGCCGCTACGTCCCTACCGACGCCGACGCGGCCTCCGCGAGCCCGTTTCCGCATCCTTGGGAAGCAGGAAGAACACCGCGACGGCGAGGATCGCGATCGCGGCGAGGGTGAGGGCGATCGTCACGTAGACCTGCCCGTTGGACCCGGCCGCAGCGGGGCCGGACGGGGTCGCCGCTATGGGACCGGTCGGCGACGGCTGGGACGACAGCACGGCGCCCCGGTCGGACGGGGACGGCTCCGGCGTTTTCGTTCCCTTGCCAGATGGAGAGGGCTCCGGCGACGCGGCGACGACGGTGAAGGGTAGCGTTCCCTCGATCGGGTGTCCGTCGTCGGCGACCACGCGCCACTCGGCGGTGTAGGCGCCGGGATCGAGCGGCAGGACGTCCACCCGAATGGTCGTCGGCTCGGGGAAGTACGCGGCGCCAGCCGCGTGGTCGACGCCCTGGGAATCGAGCACCGAGATGCGGGCGCCGATGTCGAGGAGCGGGTCATCGAAGGTGAGGGACACCGATGCTGGCGAGGTCACGGTCGCCCCGGGAGCGGGGGAACTCGACACGAGCACCGCGTGGGCGGCGGCGGGCAGGGCCCACCCGACTATCACGGCGGTGAGTACGGCGACGACGACCAGGCGACTCTTCACGGCACGATCCTCCCACGGCGCCTCTCCGGTCCCAACCCGACCGCTACCCAACATTCACCGGACATTCACCGTTTCGCCCCCCTCGGCGTCCCGAACTCGCAACCTCCCGCTCTGAGAATGGAGGCATGAAGGTCGCACTCGTTGCCGAATCCTTTCTCCCCCACACCAACGGCGTCACCAACTCGATCCTGCGGGTCATCGAGCACCTCACCGAGCGCGGCGACGAGGCTCTCGTCATCGCCCCCGAGGCGCGAAACGGGGGCGGGCCGCGGCACTACGGCGCAGCGACCATCACCCGCGTTCCGTCCGTCGGATGCCCCGGATACCGGGACGTCCGCCTGTCGATCGCGGGCGAGGGCCTCGTCTCCCGCCTTCTCGACGACTTCGAGCCCGACGTCGTTCACCTCGCCTCGCCGTTCATCTTGGGTTGGACCGCGCTGAAGGCCGCGTCCTCGTTGGGCCTGCCGACCGTCGCCGTCTATCAGACCGAGGTCCCCTCCTACGCCGAGCAGTACCGCATCGGGTGGGCGGAACCGTTTCTGTGGAATCGCGTCCGAACCATCCACGATCGCGCGACCGTGACGCTCGCGCCCTCTACGTACGCAATGAGTCAACTCGAGGCGCTCGGCGCCACCAGGCTGCGCCTCTGGCCCCGTGGCGTCGATGCCCAGCGCTTCGCCCCGTCGAAGCGGTCCGATGCCCTCAGGCGGCAATGGGCGCCCTCCGGTGAGGTTGTGGTCGGCTACGTCGGGAGGCTCGCGCCCGAGAAGCGCGTCGGGGACCTCGTCGGCCTCGCGGGATTGCCGGGGGTCTCGGTCGTCATCGTCGGCGACGGGCCCTCGGCGCCGCGGCTTCGGGGGGACATGCCCAAGGCGCACTTCACGGGCTTCCTCGGCGGCGACGACTTGGCGCACGCCATGGCGAGCTTCGACATCTTCGTCCACTGCGGCGAGTTCGAGACCTTCTGTCAGGCGATTCAGGAGGCCCACGCGTCCGGGGTGCCGGCGGTGGCGCCGCGACGCGGCGGGCCGATCGACCTGATCGCCGAGGGGCGGAACGGGCACCTCTTCGAGCCCGGCAACGTCGAGGAGATGGTCGGGCACGTCCGCCGCCTGGCCGACGACCCCGCGCTTCGGGCCCTGTATTCCGCCGACGCGCGGGCGACCGTCGAGGGGCGCACGTGGCGCTCCGTCTGCGAAGCCCTTATGGATCACTACCTCGACGCGATCGACGCCAACTCGGCTCCGCTCGCCCGCGTCCCCGTGGCGGTGGCGTGATGCGCATCGCTCACCTTGCCAACTTCTACGGGCCAACCTCGGGCGGCCTCCGGACCGCGATGCACCACCTCGGAGCCGGATACCTTGAGCGCGGGCACGAGGTGCTACTCGTCGTGCCGGGGGCGCGCGACGCGGACGAGGCGATGCCGTACGGAAGGCGGATCAGTGTCGCCTCGCCGATCCTGCCGTTCTCCGGCGGCTATCGGGTGATTATCCGCCTCGCGCACGTCCGGCGGCTCCTCTCCGCGTGGGGTCCGGATCGCATAGAGGTCTCCGATAGGACGACGCTGCGTGGCCTCGGCCGATGGGCGCGGAGGCGCGGGATCCACGCGACGTTCTTCAGCCACGAGCGAGCGGACAGGGTCCTCGCGGCCCTCCTCCCCCGTCCGCTTCGCGCCGTCGTTCCCGTCCGCGCCCTTGCCGGCGCGCACAATCGAGGCACGGCGCGGCGCTTCGCGCGCGTGGTGTGCACGACCGAGTTCGCCGCCGAGGAGTTCGCGCGCATCAATCGGCCGAGCGAGCGCATTCCCCTCGGCGTCGACCTCGAGTGGTTCCGGCCGGAACGCCGGAGCGCCGCCGTGCGCGGGCGGCACGCCGCCCCCGGCGAGGACCTCCTTGTTATGGCAAGCAGGCTCTCGAGGGAGAAAGCGCCGGACCTGGCGATCGAGGCCGTCCGCATTCTCGTCGCCAACGGTCACCCCGTTCGCCTCGTGTGCCTCGGCACGGGGGCAATTGCCCGCGAGGTGGAACGGCGAGCGATCGGGCTGCCGATCACCTTCCTCGGCTTCGTCGCCGATCGCGACGCGTACGCGAACCTCCTCGCCTCCGCCGACGTCGTCGTCGCCCCGGGCCCCATTGAGACGTTCGGCCTCGCCGCGCTCGAGGCCCTGGCATCGGGAACGCCCGTCGTCGCGAATGCGGCGAGCGCACTGCCGGAGGTCATCGGCAACGCGGGCGTCGCGGCGGCCGGGACCCCGGAGGGATTCGCACGAGCGATCGAGGCGATTCTGGAGCGGCCCGTGTCTGAGCGCCGCAGTGAGGCAAGGAGCAGGGCCGAGCAGTTCCCATGGGACGCCACGGTGCAGCGCCTCCTCGGCGCCCGGGCGCTTGCGCGTTCCTAGCCACGAAGGAGGCCGGTCATGAAGGCACGCACGGTCGTCGCCATCGGCGATTCCATCACCCTCGGCGTCGGTGACGACGGGCGCGGCGCGGCGAACGATCGCGGCTGGGCGGCGCACGTCGCCCGTGCGCTCGGCTCCGAGGTATTCGTCAACCTCGCTCGGAACGGGACGCGCGCACGCGACCTCGCGGACACGCAGGTGCCGTTCGCCATGGACTTGCGGCCCGAATTGGTGCTCGTCACCATCGGGGGAAACGACGTCCTTCGCGGCGACTTCTCGGCACGGCAGGTCGAGGAGGCGACCGCGCGCGCGATCCTCTCCCTCCGCGCTTCCGGCGCGACGGTCATCCTCGTCACGCTCACGCCGATGAGGCTTCTCCGCAACCTCCCTTCTCGCGTCGGGGTCGTCATGGCCGCGCGAATCGTCGAGGCAAATGGCGCGCTCGAGGCCGCGGCGCTCGCCGGCGGCGCGCTCGTCGTCGACGGCGCCGCGGTGATGCGCCTCCAAGGGGACTCTGCGTGGCACGTCGATCGCATCCATCCCTCGCAAGCGGGGCACCGGGCGCTCGCCGAACGAGCCCTCGGGCTCCTTCCTCAGTTCGGGCCCGCCGGGGAGATTGCCGCGCCCGAGCCCCCTCCTGGGAAGGCCGCGACCGCATGGTGGATCGCGAGAAGCGGCCTTCCCTGGATCGCCAAGCGGTCGCGAGATCTCATTCCGCGGATCGCGATCGCCGTCGCTCGAGACATGCACGAGGCCCGGATTGCCGAGGCCCGCGAGGCTCGAACCCTCCTTGACGAGCGCGGACGACTGCGCGGCGCCGCTACGCGCCGATAGGCGCCCTTGGCGCGGCGCGTTCCCCGCGCCCATCCATCGCGCTTGCGGGTGACGCGGCGCCGCCGCAGGGAAACGAGAGAGGGGCCCCCGAAGGGGCCCCTCTCCGTACCGCTATTCGCGTGCCACGAAACTAGCTCTTCTTGTCCTTTGCCTTCGGCTCCGCCTTGGCGGCGGCAGGTGCCGCCGGGGCGGCAGTTCCGGCCGCGGCCCACGCCAGGCCGACGCCCGCGAGGATCAGCGTCGCGCCGAGGCCAGCGGTGACTGCGGCGACGCCGTAGCCGAGCTGAAGCGTCGAGGCCGTCACGGCGCCAACGCCGAGCTCACCGACGAGACCGTGAGCGGTCGCGGACCACAGCTGCCCACGAGCGGCCGCCTGGACCGGGTCCGTGGTGTCGAAGTTGGCCCAGTACTTGCCGTCGTTGACGAAGTGAACCGTGTCGCCGGCGTGGTACGTCTTGCCGTCGTACGTGACGTCCTTCGAGTCCGCCGGAAGCACGACGTCGGTCTTGCCGTAGAGCACGTGGTAAGAGACGGTCGCCATCTGGAGCATGTACTCCGAGCCAGTGTTGACGAGCGGGTCCTTCGGGTCGAGCTCGGCCTTGTTCACCGGGTACTTCCAGTCGTTCTCGAGCATGTCGAGAATGGCCGCGCCCATCTTGGCGTCGCCGTGGCTGGTGTAGTTCCCGTCCTTGTCGTACGTGAGCGTGACGTTCTCGGCCGTCGCGTAGGCGTTCAGGGCGTCGGCACCCTGCTTGACCTTGAACGCTGCGATTCCGCCGCCCAGAACAAAGAGCAGGCCGAGGATCGCGACAACTACTCCAAGCTTCTTGAGTCGTGCACCCATTGCTGTTTCCTCCTAGAACTTCGAGCCCGGCATGACACCCGGACGTCGGCGAATTCCGTTCTGGAATCCTGTAACGACCGTAGCCTTAGGTAAGGCTAATCTCTCGGGACCAGGGTCCCGATCTGCCTAGGGGAGCCTAACCTACTCAGGGGTCGCGCCCGGCCGCGCTCGGGCCGTTGCGATGGCGTGGGGGGAGCCGCACAAGCGAAGTGGAGCTGAGGGGATTCGAACCCCTGACCCCCTGCATGCCATGCAGGTGCGCTACCAGCTGCGCCACAGCCCCGCTGCCCCGGAGGGCTCCGCCATACTACCCGCAAACGCGGGCACGATTCCAACCCGCCTAGGCGGCGTCGCCCTCGCGCGTGTCCGCCGGCAACGCCACCACGGGGCAGTCCTTCCAGAGGCGCTCGAGGTCGTAGTACGCGCGATCCTCCTGGTGCATGACGTGAACAATGACGTCGTTGAAGTCGAGGAGCGCCCAGCGCCCCTGGCGAATGCCCTCGCGCCTCGCGGCCGTCGCCCCTACCTTGGCAAGTTCCTCCTCGATGCGCTCGGAGATCGCGACGACCTGCCGCTCGCTCGACCCAGACGCGATGAGGAAGACGTCCGCGAGCGGGAACTTCGCCGTCACGTCAAGCGCCACGACATCCGAGGCCTTGACGGCATGGGCGGCTCGCGCCGCCGCTCGCGTGAGGTTCAGCGCGCCCTCAGAGGCCCTCACCCTCCGAGACCGGAAATCTGCCACACCACGAGGCCCAAGACGAATGCCGCGGCGGCGAGGAGCGCGATGTGGGGCCAGCCGAACTCCTTCGCCCCTCCCGCGGGCTGCACCTCAATGATCGGCCTCGGAATCGTGCCCGTCATCGGACCGGCGCCGGGGATCGCCCTCATCGTGCCGGTTGCCCCGGGCACGGGACGCAGCATCCCCGTGACGATAGGGCTCAGCGCGGTTCCCGGCGGATAGGGCGACGGCCCTCCCTGAGTCGGGATCGCCCCCGTCGGGGGTCCAAAGCCTGCAGGGGGCGGCGTGCCGAACGCACCCTGCGGCGTTCCGGGCATCACCTGCCCGACGACCGGCAAGGGCGCCGAAGGGTGTGCCGGGGCGGGGATCGTCGGAAGTCCCTGGGGCGGTTGCGCCTGGACGACGGGCGGTTGCCCTTGGACGACGGGCGGTTGCCCTTGGACGACGGGCGGTTGCCCTTGGATGACGGGCGGTTGCGCCTGGACGACGGGCGGTTGCGCCTGGACGACGGGGGGTTGTGCCTGGACGACGGGCGGTTGCGCCTGGACGACGGGGGGTTGTGCCTGGACGACGGGGGGTCCCGAATACGC
>Ga0302299_10001479_pt1 | contig 14111 bp, 16 predicted proteins | sample III_Fen_N3_4_FD_198795 | JGI IMG/M metagenome (GOLD analysis project Ga0302299, IMG submission 198795) | Peat permafrost microbial communities from Stordalen Mire near Abisko, Sweden - III_Fen_N3_4 | ecosystem: Environmental > Terrestrial > Soil > Wetlands > Permafrost | place: Sweden: Abisko... | reverse complement strand
CCCAGCTGACCGCGGGGCCGGCCGGAGCCGAGGTCCTCGTCTGGGCCACCGCATAGTCGCGAACGCCTGACACACTGTGGCGATGCAGGTCGACGATGTCCGCCAGGCGCTCGCCGCCAACGGCTACCTGGCCGATGAGGGCCTCACCACGGCCATCTTCCTGGCCCTCGAGCTGCATCGACCGCTGCTGCTCGAGGGCGAGGCCGGAGTGGGCAAGACCGAGGTCGCCAAGGTGCTCTCGCGGTGGACCGGCGGCGAGCTGATCCGCCTCCAGTGCTACGAGGGCATCGACGTGTCCCAGGCCGTCTACGAGTGGGACTACTCCCGCCAGCTGCTGCACCTGCGGGCGGCCGAGGCCGAGCACGTGGTCAACGGGCCCGAGGTCGTGGGCGAGCTTCGGGCCGAGGCGCTCGAGGACGAGCTCTACAGCGAGCGGTTCCTCGTTCGTCGGCCGCTGCTCCGAGCCATCGCCCACGCCGAGGGCCCGCCGCCGGTGCTCCTCATCGACGAGGTCGACCGGGCCGACGACGAGTTCGAGGCGTTCCTGCTCGAGATCCTCGCCGAGTACGCGGTGACGGTGCCCGAGCTGGGCACGTTCCGCGCCCAGGAGCCGCCCATCGTGATCATCACCTCGAACCGCACCCGCGACGTGCACGACGCGCTGAAGCGCCGTTGCCTCTACCACTGGGTCGAGCATCCCGACTTCGAGCGGGAGGTCGCCATCGTGCGGCTGCGGGCCCCCCGGGTCGCCGAGGAGCTGGCGCGTCAGGTCGCGGCGGCCACCGAGGTGTTCCGGGGCATCGGGCTCTACAAGCCGCCGGGTGTCGCCGAGACCATCGACTGGGCAGAGGCCCTCGCTGCGCTCGGCCGGAGCACGCTCGACGTCGCCGCCGTCGACGTCACCCTCGGCACGGTGCTCAAGTACCGCGAGGACCAGGAGCGGGCCCGCCGAGACGGTCTGGACGAACTGGTCGACGTGGCCACCAAGCGCGCCGCGGCGGACTCATGAGGGTCGGCCGGCCGTGACGGCAGTGGCCGCTCCGGTGCCCGAGGCCGTGCTCGTGGCCTTCGTGGGCGACCTGCGTCGGGCCGGGCTCACCGTGCCGGTGGGTTGCACGGTGCGCTTCGCCGAGGCGGTGGCGCTGGTGGGCGCGGCCGACGAGCGCTCGATCTACTGGGCGGGCCGGGCGACGCTGGTGCCCCACCCCGAGGACATCGCCATCTACGACCAGGTCTTCGCCGTCCGCTGGCGGGGTGTGGGGCCGGCGGCCACGACCCACGTCACCGAGACCATCACCGTGCTCATGGACGACGAGGACGCCGACGACGATCCCTCGGCCGACCCCGAGGGCGACGAGATCGAGGGACCGACGCTGACGGTGCGCTTCAGCGCCCACGAGGTGCTCCGCCACAAGGACTTCGCGCTCTACACGGCGTCCGAGCTCGATGAGGCCCGACGCCTGATGGCCGACCTGCGCCTGGCCGGCTCGCTGCGCCGCAGTCGCCGGCAGCGGCCGTCCCGCCACGAGCGCGGTCGCCCCGACGTGCGTCGCACCGTGCGCCAGGCGTTGCGGGCCGGTGGCGAGCCGATCGATCGGCGCCACCTGCAGCCCGACCAGCGACCTCGCCGGGTCGTGCTGCTGTGCGACGTGAGCGGTTCGATGGAGCCCTACTCCCGTGCCCTGTTGCGGTTCGCCCACGCGGCCGTGGTCGGGCGAGCCCGGGTCGAGGCGTTCGCGCTCGGCACTCGGCTGACCCGGCTCACGCGGGAGCTGTCCTCCCGAGATCCCGACACGGCCATGGCCCAGGCCGGGCGGGCGGTCGACGACTGGTCGGGTGGCACGCGCCTCGGGGTCGGGCTGCGGCGGTTCAACGACGAGTGGGGTGTGCGGGGCATGGCCCGCGGGGCGATCGTGGTGATCCTGTCCGACGGGTGGGACCGCGGCGACCCCGCCGAGCTGTCCGAGCAGATGGCCCGCCTGCACCGGGTGGCCCACCGCGTGGTCTGGGTCAACCCGCTGAAGGCGTCCCCGGGCTATGAGCCCCTGGCCCGGGGGATGGCTGCGGCCCTGCCCTACGTCGACGAGTTCATCGAGGGCCACTCCCTGGCCTCGCTCGAGGAACTTGCTCGCGTGGTGGCCCGATGATCCCGATGACGAGAGAGGTGGACACGCGATGAAGGAGATCTTGCCCGACCTGGAGCGGTGGCGAGCAGCCGGCAAGCAGGTGGCCCTGGCCCGGGTCATCGACATCGAGGGCTCGGGCCCACGCGACCCCGGAGCGGCGATGGCCGTCAGCGAGGATGGTGAGGTGGCCGGCTCGGTGTCGGGCGGCTGCGTCGAGGGAGCGGTGGTCACCGAGGCGCTGGAGATCCTCGAGAGCGGCGGCCGGCGACTCGTGTCGTTCGGCTACAGCGACGACGATGCGTTCGCGGTCGGGCTCACCTGTGGCGGCACCATCCACCTCTTCATCGAACCGCTCGACTGGTAACCGTGGCCGCCATCTTCGATGCCTTCGACGAGGCCCTGAACTCCGACCAACCGGTCGCCCTGGTCACCGTGATCGAGGGCCCCGGCCTGGGGGCCAAGCTGCTGGTCGGGCCCGACCGTGAGCCGCTGGGCTCCCTCGGCGACCCCGATCTCGATCGGGTGGTCGGGCGTGACGCGTTGGGCGAGTTGGCCGCCGGCACCTCGATCGTGCGGCACTACGGCGAGCACGGCGAGGCCCGGGAGCAGACCGTCTCGGTGTTCATCGAGTCGTTCGCGTTGCCGCCCCGCATGCTGATCTTCGGCGCCGTCGACTTCACCAAGGCCCTGGTCAAGGTGGCCAAGGTGCTCGGCTACCGGGTCACGGTCTGCGATGCGCGCGAGGTGTTCGCCACCCGGCGCCGCTTCCCCGATGCCGATGACGTCGTGGTCGACTGGCCCCACCGGCTGCTCGAGCGGGAGGGTTCCACCCTCGGTCCGCGCGACGCCGTCTGCGTGCTCACCCACGACCACAAGTTCGACATCCCGGCGATCGTGGCCGCGCTGCGCACCGACGTCGGCTACCTCGGGGCGATGGGTAGTCGCCGGACGCACGCGGACCGCGTCGAACGCCTGCGACTCGAGGGGGTCGACGACGCCGGCATCGCCCGCGTGATGGCCCCGATCGGGCTCGACCTCGGCGGGCGCACCCCGGAGGAGACGGCGATCTCGATCTGCGCCGAGATCATCGCCCTGCGCACCGGTCGGGTGGCGCCATCGCTGCGCGACGCCGACGGAGCGATCCACCGCTGATCGCCCAACCGCTGGTGGTGGCCCTCGGGACGTTGTGCTCTGTCGGTCGGTGCGGGCAGCATCCAGAGTCGAAGCATGATGACGATGCGAACGCGCAGGATCATGGCTGGGCTCGTGGTGCTGTCACTGGTGGCGGTGGGGTGCGGCAGCAAGTCGTCGACCGACACGAGCAGCACGACCGAAGCGACGCAGGCGACCACCACGGTCACGAATGCGACGACGACCAGCACGTCCGGCTCCACCCCGACGACCGCGCAGAGCGACACCGCGGTCTGGCCCTTCGCCACCAGCACGACCCGCTTCACCGATCCGGTCGCCGCCGCCCGGTCGTTCGCGGAGTCGTACCTCGGATTCGTCGCCCCCGTGGTCGGCGACTTCCAGCAGGGCGACACCCGCTCGGGCGAGGTCGTCATCAAGCCCGACGCGTCGGGACCCTCGACCACGGTGCTGGTGCGCCAGCTCGCCCCGGATGACTCCTGGTGGGTGCTGGGCGCCTCGACGCCGAACCTCCAGTTGGCGTCGCCCGCGGCGCTGGCGCTGATCGGCTCCCCGGTGACGATGACCGGCCAGAGCACCGCCTTCGAGGCCACGGTGAACTTCGAGATCCGCCAGAACGGCACGCTCACGCCCATGGTCGCCGACTACTTCATGGGCGGGTCGATGGGCCAGATGGGGCCCTTCTCGAAGACCGTCTCCTTCGCCCAGCCCAACGTGGCGCACGGGGCCATCGTCCTCGAGACCAGCTCGGCCGAGAACGGCCACATCTGGGAGGCCACTGTCGTCCCGGTGACGTTCTCCTCGTAGCGGGGATCTGGCGCGCATCATCTGGCACCGATACTGTCAGAACTTGTCGAGGCCCTCGCTCCGGATCCGCCGCCGTTGAGCGAGGGCTTCGGCGCGTCAGCGCCCAGGTCGCCCGACGGTGCGAGCCAGGATGCCGAGGGTGGCCCGCAGGGCGCTCTCGGGGATGATCGGGAAGATCGCCGCCTCCTTCCACGTCGGGTCGATGTCGGACCAGTCGTAGTAGGAGGTCACGAGCGTGCCGCCCTCGGTGGGCTCGAGCGTGTAGCCGTAGACGTGGCCGATCTGGGGCTTGATCTGCCCCATGATCGTCCAGGCGATCTCGCGATCCTGCTCGAAGGCGGTGATGGACACCGTGACGTCGTACTTGCCCATGGGGTAGTCGTTCAGGGCCTCGCGGTCCATGTGCACCACGAAGGTGTCGCCGACTGCGGACACCGGATCGCCGGTTGCGTCGAGCAACATGCCCGAGCTGTCGATCGTCACGTGACCCTGCGGATCGCACAGCACCGAGAAGATGGTGGCCGGGTCCGCCTCGATCGTCCGCTGCACTTCCAGTCGTTCGCTCGTCATGGCCGCATCCTCGCACAGCGGCGCGAACGGCGGTCGGCCCGGAGCCGGAGGATCAGACCTCGATGATCGGGGCGGGGGCGACGTTGAACGCGACCTGCCAGTCGGGTTCGGTGTCGTCGTCGATCACCATGCGCCAGGCGAACCGGCCGCCGGCGGTGAGCTGCAGGCCGCTGAAGTTCACGGCCAGCGGCATCGGCAGCGGGGTGCCGGGCAACAGGTGCTCGCTGCGGCCGACCTCGAACTGGCCCTGGACGAGGACCGGCCGGTCGCCGAGGAGCACGGGCATGCCGTCGGCATCGAGCAGCTCGAGCTTCCAGTCGTGGCGACGCTCGGCCAGGTCCCACGGAACGTCGATCTTGGCGGCGATCGCCATCGGCGCCGGCTCGGACGGGACGATGGTGAGCCCGCCGCCGAGGATGAACAGCTTGTTGTCGGCGACCTGGGCCGAGTCGGCCAGCATCAACAGGACGCGCATCTGCGACGGGGCGTGGTCGAACGTGCTCATGCGCGCACCCTACTGGTGCGTGCCGTTGACGTAGGTCGGGGTGCGGCTGTCCCACCACGCCCGCCAGTCGGTGAACGCTCGGCGGGTGCTGATCTGCCAGCCGGCCGCGGTGCGGACCCACTGGTCCTGGTAGCGGAGCCCGGCGATGGGCATGCGACCCTCGTTGCGCCCGGGGTCGGCGTAGACGTGGTGCGCGTTGATCCAGGTCTCGCTGGTGGCGGTGTCGTCGGCGACGCGGACCTCGCAGTTGCCCATGGCGTGCACCGTGACCGAGTAGATCTCGATGGCTGACGCGATGCGGTCGACGACCTCCTCGGCGGGCACGGCATCGCCGATCGGCATGAGGTCGCTGTAGTCGACCAGGGTGCCGGGGACGAAGACCGCCTTGACCGGCGCCCACTCGCGCCGGTCGACGTTGGTGAAGTAGCTCAGCAGCTGCTCGCGGATGAGTTGCTGGTCCAGGAGCAGTCGCACTGCGTGGAGGTCGTCACCGAAGCTCATGGCGGTCAGTCTTCACCAGGCGTGCCTCGGTCCGCGAGGATGGACCGATGCACCTCGCCGCCGTCGTCCTCGCTGCCGGGAGCGGCACACGGTTCGCGGGGCCGCTGCCCAAGTTGTTGACCCCGATCGACGGCGAGCCGATGGTCGTGGGTGCGGTGCGGGCCGCGCTCGGGGCCGCGCTGGCCGAGACCATCGTCGTGTCCGGAGCGGTCGAGCTCGGTCCCGCGCTCGACGCGGCCGGGTTGGCCGGGCGGGTCACCGTGGTGCACAACGACCGATGGGCCGATGGCCAGGCGACGTCGCTGGCGGTGGCGATCGCGGCCGCGGACCATGCCGACCTCGACGCCGTGGTGGTGGGACTCGGCGACCAACCGGGGATCGACAGCGAGGCCTGGCGCCGGGTGGCGACGGCGGATCCCGATGCCGCCATCGTCGTGGCCACCTACGCCGGCCGGCGCCGCAACCCGGTGCGCCTCGGCCGCCAGATCTGGCCCGAGCTGCCCTCCGAAGGCGACGAAGGGGCCCGCGTGCTGCTCCGCCGGAGGCCGGACCTCGTGGTGGAGGTAGGTTGCCCGGGAGAACCGGACGACGTCGACACCCTGGAGGATCTCGAGCGATGGAGCTGAGCAACGAATTCGAGGTGCCCGTTCCGATCGAGCAGGCATGGGAGATCCTCACCGATCTCGAGCGCATCGCACCCTGCCTGCCTGGTGCGCAGCTGCAGGAGGTCGAGGGCGATGTCTACCGCGGCATCGTCAAGATCAAGGTCGGCCCCATCACCGCTCAGTACAAGGGTCAGGCCGTGATGGTGAAGAAGGACGATGAAGACCACATCGCCCTGCTCGAGGCCACCGGCCGCGACACCCGCGGGGCCGGCAACGCCTCGGCGGCGATCAAGGCCGAGCTCACCGCCCGCGGCGACGTCACCCACGTGAGCGTGGTGACCGACCTCACCGTCACCGGCAAGGTGGCGCAGTTCGGTCGGGGCGTGCTCGCCGACGTGAGCGCCAAGCTGCTCGACCAGTTCGTGAACAACCTCGAGGCCACCGTGCTGGCCGACGAGCTGGTCGGCGAGGCGGCGGCCGATCTCATCGTCGCGGCCACCACCCACGATTCCCGGGTCGCCGGCGCGGCGCTCGACGAGGCGGCCGAGCTGCTCGACGTGGCCGAGGCGGTCGAGAGCGTGATCGACCACACCCCGGTGGGCGAGGGCGCCGAGCCGATCCTGCGCCGCATCGAGTCGCCCGAGGTCGAGCCCGTCGACCTGCTCGACACCGCCGGCTCGCCGGTGCTCAAGCGAGCCGCCCCGCTGCTCGTGGCGATCGCGGTCGTGCTGGTGCTGCTCGGGCTGCGGCGCCGGCGTCGTCGCTCGCATTGAGCACCCCTGCCCCGGCCGAGCCCTCGGCACCGACCGACCAGGACCGTGAGGAGATCACCCGCCGGCTCGGTCGACCGCCGCAGGGCGCGTTCGAGGTGGCGGTCCGCGACGACGACGGGGCCCCGATGGTGATCCGCAACGCGCCCCTGCTCGACGACGGCACGCCGATGCCGACCCGGTTCTGGCTGGTCGACCCGCTGGTGCGCAGCGCGATCGGTCGGCTCGAATCCACCGGCGGGGTGCGGCGGGCCGAGGCCGAGATCGATCCCGCGGTCATCGCTGCCGCGCACGATCGCTATGGCGCCGAGCGCGACCTCGCCCTGCCGGCCGACCACGACGGCCCCTGCCCGTCGGGTGGAGTCGGTGGCACCCGCCAGGGGGTCAAGTGCCTCCACGCCCACTACGCGTGGTTCCTGGCCGGGGGCGACGACCCCGTGGGCCGTTGGATCGACGACCAGCTCCCGGCCTACCTGCGGGGATCGCCTGATGTGGGATCGCCAGACGAGGGAGCGTCCTCATGAACGATCGGGTCGCGGCCGTCGACATCGGCACCAACTCGGTGCGCCTCCTCGTCGCCGAACGACCGAGCGGGGACCCGAGCCAGGGCGCGCTGGTCACCGTGGAGCGGCTGATGCGGATCACCCGGTTGGGTCAGGGCGTGGATGCCACCGGTCGGCTCGACCCGGAGGCCATCGCCCGCACCACCGCCGTGCTCACCGAGTACCGCGAGGTGATCGATCGGCTCGGCGCCGGCCCGGTACGGGCGACCGCCACCTCGGCCGCCCGCGACGCGGCCAACCGCGACGAGTTCTTCGACGCAGCCGAGGCGGCCCTCGGTGCCCGGCCCGAGCTGCTCTCGGGCCTCGAGGAGGGCCAGCTCTCCTTCGCCGGCGCCACCGCGGACATCGATCCGGCCCTCGGCCCGTTCCTCGTCGTCGACATCGGGGGCGGTTCGACCGAGTTCTCCTACGGCATGGACCACTGCGAGGCGAGCCTGTCCACCGCGATGGGTTGCGTCCGGTTCACCGAGAAGTACATCGAGCACGACCCGGCCCAGCCCGAGGAGCTGGTCGCCGCGCTGTCGGTGGCCGAGGCCTACGTCGACGACGCGCGCATCGCCATCCCCGAGCTGGTCGAGGCCAAGACGTTCGTGGGACTGGCCGGCACGGTGTCGGCGGCCGCGGCGGTGGAGCTGGGTCTCGCCACCTACGACCGGGACCGCATCCACCACCTCGAGCTGTCGAAGGTCGAGGTGGAGGACGTCTTCCGCACGCTCGCCACCGAGAGCCGGGCGGAGCGGCTCGAGAACCCGGGGCTCGAGGAGGCTCGGGCCGACGTGATCGTCGCCGGCATGTGCATCCTCGTCACGGTCATGCGCCGGTTGGGGCTCGAGTCGTGCCTGGTGAGCGAAGCCGACATCCTCGACGGGCTGGCGATGTCCCTGCTCTGACGGCTCGTTACGATGCTGCCGTGCCGCTCTCCGATCGGGTGCTCATGGGCCCCGGACCCTCCAACCCCTACCCCGAGGTCGCGGCCGCGTTCGCTCGCCCGATGCTCGGCCACCTCGATCCCGAGTTCATCGCCCTCCTCGACGACACCGGTGATCGGCTCCGGCAGGTGTTCCGCACCGCCAACCCGCTGACGTTCCCCGTGAGCGGCACCGGCTCGGCCGGCATGGAAGCGGCGTTCGTCAACGTGGTGCGCCCGGGCGACACGGTCGTGGTCGGGGTCAACGGGGTGTTCGGCGAGCGCATGTGCGACGTGGCCGGGCGCTGCGGTGCCGAGGTCGTGCGGGTCGAGGCCGAGTGGGGCCGGCCGCTCGATCCTCAGGCGCTGCTCGATGCCCACCCGGCGCCGGCGCTCATCGCCGTCGTCCACGCCGAGACGTCCACCGGCGTGCGCAACGACGTGGCCTGCCTGGGCCAGCAGCTTCGCCATCAGGACGCCGAGGCCCTCGTGCTGGTCGACTGCGTCACGTCGCTGGGCGGCATTCCCGTCGAGATCGACGGTTGGGCGGTGGACCTCGCCTACAGCGGCACCCAGAAGTGCCTCGGCGTGCCGCCCGGCCTCTCGCCGTTCACCGCCGGGCCTCGGGTGCTCGAGCGCCTGATCGACAAGCCGCAGTCGTGGTACCTCGACCTCAACATGCTCGCGAAGTACGTCACTGGCGAAGGCGCACGCGCCTATCACCACACCGCGCCGATCTCCATGATCTTCGCCCTGCACGCCGGCCTCGGCGCACTGCTCGACGAGGGGCTCGACGCCTCGTTCGCCCGGCACAAGGCGTGCGGCGAAGCGCTGCAGGCCGGATTGGTCGAGCGGGGATTCGAGCTGTTCGCGGCCGAGGGCCACCGCCTTCCCGAGCTCACGACGGCCTGGGTCCCCACCGATCGGCTGCCGGCCGGCGTCGACGAGGCCGGGGTGCGGCGCCTGCTGCTCGAACGCTACGGCATCGAGATCGGCGGCGGCCTCGGCGCCTTCGCCGGCAAGGTGTGGCGGGTCGGCTGCATGGGTCACACTGCCCGGATGGCCAACGTCACCCTGCTGCTCGGTGCCCTCGACGAGGTCCTCACGTGAGCGCCCAGTTCGGCCGCCGGGTCGTGCTGCGGCCGCTGGTCGCGTCCGACTTCAACGCGTGGCGCGAGGTGCGCCGGCGCAACGAGGAGTGGCTCACCAAGTGGGAGCCGTCCCGCATCCCGGGCCAGCCCGACGTGGTCGAGGACAAGGACGCCTTCGCGGTGCGGTGCAGTGCCCGCCAGCGTGAGCGCCAGCTCGGCACCGGCTACGGCTACGGCGTGTTCGTGGACGGCAACTTCGGCGGCGAGATCAACCTGTCGTCGGTGCAGCGCGGTCCGTTCCAGAGCGCGTATGTCGGCTACTGGATCGACGAGAAGCTGGCCGGCAACGGCTACACCCCCGAGGCGGTGGTGGTGCTGCTGCGGCTGGTGTTCGACGAGCTGCACCTGCACCGCGTGCAGATCGCCATCATCCCCCGCAACTCGGCCAGTCGTCGGGTGGTCGAGAAGCTGAAGGTCCGCGAGGAGGGCGTGGCCCTGCGCTACCTCGAGATCAACGGCGACTGGGAGGACCACGTCCGCTACGCCATCACCTCCGAGGAGTGGGCCGAGCGCCGCGAGGACTTCCTCAACGAGTGGATCGGCTGAAGGTCGTTGGTGCTCAGCTCTTGATCTTGGCCTGCAGGGCGGCGAGCCGCTCGGCGAACTCGGGCTGATCCATCGACCAGAGCTGGGTCTCGAGCTCGCGGGCGACGGCGGCCTCGTGGTCGTCGATGGCGAGCACGTCGTCGAGCGTGCCCTTGGTGCGGCGGGTCAGTTCGCGCGGGGCTTGAGCGGCCCGACCGGCCAGCTCGCGGGCGGTGGTCAGCAGCTCGGCATCGTCGACGCAGCGCCACACCAGACCGGCCCTCTCGGCCTCGGGGCCGCTGAGCACCTCACCGAACAGCACCATGGCCCGGGCCGCGGCGGGGCCGATCGCCCGCTGGAGCATCCAGGTGTGCCCGCCGCCGGGATGGATGCCGAGCTGCAGGAAGCGGGTGTCGAACCGGGCCGAGAACGAGGCCAGCCGGACATCGCAGACGAGGGCCAGGTTCATGCCGGCGCCCACCGCCGCGCCGTTGACCGCGGCGATGGTCGGCAGTGGCGAGCGGCCGACCCGCAGGAAGCCCTCGTAGATGTGCAGCAGGCCCTCTCGACGTGACGACCCCAGATGGGAGAGGTCGGCGCCGGCGCAGAACCCCTTGCCCGTGCCGGTGACGACGACCGCGCCGACGGCCGAGTCGGCCTCCAGCGCATCGAACGTGGCGATGATCTCGTCGACCATCTCCGCGTTGAGGGCGTTGCGGCGGTCGGGGTCGTCGAGGGAAACGGTGGCGACGCCGTCGGCGATCTCGGTCTGCACGAAGCTCATGCCCGCATCCTGTCAGTACTTCACCAAATAGGTGGGTGAACCGACCGTATGGGTTCGTTCCCGCGCGTATTTCGGATCACCGCGCGGGAGCGTCGCCGGGTGGTCAGTCGGCGATGAGATCCCAGACGGTGACGGGGGCGATGTCGTCGGCGAGCTCGATGCGGACGTCGCCGATCGTGCCGGTGAACGGGAACGGCGCCCGGTAGTTGGGGCTCGACGGCGACGACGAGTCGGCGCCGACCTCGAACGCTCCGGTGGCCGGCACCACGCCGAGCGTGCGGGTGATGTCGACGGTGCCGACGACCTGGCCGTCGATGACCACCGCGGCCGTCCCCTTGAGCGTGGCCGTCTTGTCGAAGCGGAAGCCGACGGTCGACGACCCCGTGGGGAGGGCCGCTCCGACGTGACGAGCCGGCGCACGTCGCCCTGGTCGTACTCGAACACCAGGAGGCCGTCGCGCACGTAGAGCGCCGTGCCACCCCCGACCCCTCCGTGGCTGATCAGCACGCCGTCGTCACCGTCGGTGCGCTCGATGTCGACCTCGATCGAGTACGAGCGACTCGGCACGAACGGCACCCCGATGGGCGGGATGCGACGCACGCCGGGAGGCAGCCGGAACGACTCGATCTGACGGGGCGAGCCGGGGGGCGACAGCATGCCGAGCCGCTCGACCATGCGGTCGTCGAGTGGGAGCACGCCGAACTCCTGGGCCGCGGCCCACCAGAGGTCGACCAGCTCGGCCAGCTTCTCTGGTCGCTCGGCGGCCAGGTCGTGCAGCTCGGAGTAGTCCTCGTCGACGTGGTAGAGCTCCCACACGTCGTTCTCGTAGGGAGCGGAGAAGGGGTGGAACGTGACCGCCTTCCACCCGTCGTGCCACAGGCCCCGGTGGCCGCCCATCTCGAAGTACTGGGTGATGTGGCGGGTGGGAGCAGCGGCGTCGGCGAACGTGTAGGCGAAGCTCGTGCCGTGCAGCGGGATCTGCTCGACGCCGGCGTAGGTGGTCGGCGCATCGAGCCCGAGCACGTCGAGCACCGTCGGCGTGATGTCGATGGCGTGGTGGAACTGCGGGCGGATCGCTCCGGCGTCGGCGATGCCCGCGGGCCAGTGGACGATGAGCGGGTCGCGCACGCCGCCGCCGTGGGTGTTGCCCTTGTAGCGCTTGAGCGGCGTGTTCGACACCTGGGCCCAGCCCCACGGGTAGGCCGGCTGCACCGACGGCCCGCCGATCTCGTCGAGCCGCTCGACGGCCGCGTCGACGTCGGTGTGCAGGCCGTTGAACAGCTGGCTGATGTTGAGGTAGCCGTTCGGGCCACCCTCCTGGCTGGCCCCGTTGTCGGACAGCAGCACGATCAGCGTGTCGTCGAGCTGTCCGAGGTGCTCGAGCGTGTCGACCAGCCGGGCGAGCTGGGTGTCGGTGTGGTCGAGGAAGCCGGCATAGGCCTCCTGCAGGCGGGCGGCGAAGCGACGTTGCCCGTCGGACAGGTCGTCCCACGCCTCCACGCCGGCGTTGCGGGGTGGCAGGGCCGCCGACTCGGGGACGATGCCGATCGCACGCTGGCGGTCGAGTCGTTCGGCCCGGACCTCGTCCCATCCGCGGTCGTAGCGGCCGCGGTACTTGTCGACGAAGTCGGCCGGCACCTGCAGCGGCCAGTGGCACGCGCCCAGGGCGAGGTAGAGGAGGAACGGCTTGTCCGGGGCGAGGGCCACGTGGTCGCGCACGAACTGGTCGGCGTGGTCGAGGAGGTCCTCGGTGAGGTGGTAGCCCTCGGCCGGGGTGCTCGGCTGCTCGACGATCGAGTTGTCCTGCACGAGATCGGGGTGGAACTGGTCGGTGTAGCCCTGCAGGAACCCGTAGGACCGCTCGAAGCCCTTGCCGAGGGGCCAGTTGTGGAACGGGCCGACCTGGGTCTGCTCGTGGGGCGGTGCCAGGTGCCACTTGCCGACGTGCAGGGTCGAGTAGCCGGCGTCGCGCAGCAGCTGAGCGAGGGTGGCGGCCGCCGGGGTGATGCGGCTGCGGGTGGCGGGGAAGCCGGCATCCCACTCGGCGACCATCGACATGCCGACCGAGTGGTGGTTTCGCCCGGTGAGCAGGCAGGCCCGGGTGGGTGAGCACAACGGCGTCGTGTGGAAGCCGGTGTAGCGCAGGCCGCCGCCAGCGAGGCGATCCATGGTGGGCGTGTCGATCTCGGAGCCGTAGCAGCCGAGATCGGCGAAGCCGACGTCGTCGAGCACGATGACCACCACGTTGGGTGAGCCGGGGGCCGGTCGGTTGGGCTCCGGCCACCACGGCCGCGAATCGGCCAGGGTGGTTCCGACGGTGCCGCCGAACCCGGGTTCGCTCGCGGGGATGCTCACCGACGCGTCAGGTGAGGTCGCGCACGACGGCGGGGGAGTGGCGGAAGAACTGCTCGACGTCGCGCTCGTAGGTGTAGGTCGGCTCGGTGGTGCCGATGGTCTCGCGCAGGCGGACCGCTTCGATGAAGGCCTTCACCGCCCCGGCCGAGGTGTAGTTGTAGCGGAACCCCGCCTCCTTGAGCCGCCGGTTGTCGATGCCGCGGCCGTAGCGCAGCAGGTCGAGCAGCTCACCTGGAATCGGAACCCCGATCTGGCGCAGCGGCCAGGTGGCGAGCCCGGTGGCGATGGGGGGCATTGGGGCGGTGCGCTTGCCGCACAGGCTGGCCACCTCGCTCCAGGGCAGCAGCCCGTCGCCGGCCACGTTGTAGATGCCGGGCAGGTGTCGGTCGAGCACGAACAGGATCGACCGCACGACGTCCTCCTCGTGCACGAACTGGAAGCGGGGGTCGAAGCCGAAGATCGACGGCACGATCGGCAGCTCGAGGGCCCGGCTGATGGGCGTGACGATGTCGGGGCCGAGCACGTTGGAGAACCGCAGCATGCTGACGTTGACGTGCGGGTTGTCCTCGGCGAAGTCGCGGACGTAGCCCTCGACGCTCTCGATGCTCTGCTCGACGCGGTTGCGGGCCGGGTTGCTGCGCTGGGTCTCCTCGGAGAACCAGACCGGGTCCTGCATGGCGGTGCCGTACACGTAGCTGGACGACTTCACGACGACGTCGCGCACCGTGCTGCCGGGGGCCGACGCGGCCGCGAACAGGTTCATGGTGCCGATCACGTTGATCTCGTGCATCGT
>Ga0302299_10001477_pt1 | contig 14116 bp, 7 predicted proteins | sample III_Fen_N3_4_FD_198795 | JGI IMG/M metagenome (GOLD analysis project Ga0302299, IMG submission 198795) | Peat permafrost microbial communities from Stordalen Mire near Abisko, Sweden - III_Fen_N3_4 | ecosystem: Environmental > Terrestrial > Soil > Wetlands > Permafrost | place: Sweden: Abisko... | reverse complement strand
CGAGGCGCTGACCAGCCGCTGCTGGGCGCCGTCGTGGAGATCGCGCTCGATGCGCTGGCGCTCGGCGTCGGACGCGTCGACGATCCGCCGCTGCGACGCCCGGACCTCCCCCAATCGGGCGCGACTAATGGCCGCCAGGCGCGCGTTCTGGAGGGCAAGGAGCATGGCCGGCGCGAGCGTCGCCAGCACGGCGTCGGGGTCAGCGCCGCGGGGCACAACGAAGCGGAGCGCCGGGCCCGCCGGGTCCGAGACCACGACGGCGCGGGCGGCCACGTCAGGCGGGCCGACCTCGACCCCGGACGAGTCAACCCAGCGGCCGCTCTCGGGCACCGCGAACTCGACGCCGAGGATCTGGCCGACTCCATCGCTCCCGGCGAGGCTCATGCCGGACAGGCGTTCGACCAGCCCCCGGACCTCCAGACGCATCCGGCGGGTCGCGGCCGCGGCGACGAGCGAGGCGATCGCGATCGAGAAGCCCGCGATCACACTGGGCACCACCGTCGCGGCGACCGACGGCTGGTCCGCCCAGTCGGCAGTGTGGGCGATCCAGGGCACCGCCAGCGCGATGACCCCGATGACCGCCGCCCGCGCGACGACACCGGACCTGTCGCGCGCGCCGCCATCACCGACCAGGGCGATCACGGCCACAACGCCCGCTCCGACGGTGAGTGCAGTCGCGACCGCGTACGCCATCCGGCTCGACAGGAACGCCGCTGCCCACGGCTGGACGTCCGCGCAGGTGCGCGCGCACCCGGGGTCCGTGAGGGGATCGTAGCCGACTGCATGCACGACCACGGCAGCCACCGCGAGCGCGTAGACGGCCCGGAGCGGAACCGAGGATGTGCCGATGTGCGACCACCGCAACCCAACCTGCGAGACACCGGCGACGGCGATGGGTGCGACCGCTAGCACCAGCGCTTGGGCGACCTCGGGCAGCGAGGTCCAGCCGGCCCAGATCGGCACGAGGAGGCCGACCGTCGCCACCGCGAGGCCGACCGAGGCAGAAGGCCGCTCCGAGTTCACGACCCACGACGCGGTGACCATCGCAAGGCCGGCGAGCATGCCCAGCGCGATGAGCCACACCGGCAGGTCGCGCCCGAGCGAGGACACCTGGGAGTCGGGCAGCGAGCCCGCCACCGTCAGGAGCACGACGGCCGTGGACGCCACCGCGGCCGCCGGCCCGATGTTGCTCCGAGCGCGCGCCCCCGCCGAAGGAGCCGACGGATGTACCCGGCTTGCCATGCGTGGCATTGTGCATCGGCGGCACGAGCCCGACACCCGTGTTGTCCGCACTCGCAGCCGAGCCACCTCGCTGTGGGAGGGGCGGGGCGACGCCTAGAACGAGCACGTTCAGCCACGTCATTGAGGGCAACGAATGAACGGGCGATCGATAGGAACTGTCATGAGCTTGGCGCTGGTTGCGGCGCTGGTGAGCGGATGTGGAGGAGGGCCGCAGCCGCCGGCGCAAGACAAGGCGGGCTCCGAGACGCTCGTCCTCAAGCTCGCGACGCCCGACGTCGTCAACAACAACGGCCAGTCGTTCGGACCCCAGGCGTTCGTCGACAGCCTGGAGTCGGTCTCCGGTGGACGGATCAAGGTCGACATGACCGTGAACTACGGCGACGGCGCCGTGGATTCGGAGACCCAGATGATCCGGGCGATTGCGTCCGGCGCGATTGATGGCGGCTGGCCGTCGGTCCGTGCATTCGCGAGCGCCGGGATCGGCGCCCTCGAGCCCGTCGAGGCCCCGCTGACGATCACGAGCTATGCCGCCAGCAAAGCACTCGTGTCCGGGCCGGTTGCCAAGGACCTGCTCGCCAAGCTCGACGGGACCGGGGTCGTGGGGCTGGGACTTGCGGTCGGCCCGCTGCGCCGGCCCTTCGCCGCCAAGGCGCCGCTGCTCGGCCCGGCGGACTGGCAGGGTGTCACGTTCAGGTCGTTCAACTCGCTGCTCCAAGCGGACACCATTCGCGCCCTCGGCGCCATCCCGGTGCAGGTGGGCGCCAAGTGGCCTGACATGGTCGGCGCCGGGACGCTCCGCGGCGCCGAGTTCGACATCGCCCAATACGCCGCGAACGACCTGTGGACCACGACGCCATACGTGACGGCGAACGTGATCCTGTGGCCCAAGGTGTTCGTGCTCGCCGTGAGCCAGCAGCGCTACGACTCGATGACCGACCAGCAGCGCCTGTGGGTCCGGCAGGCGGCCGAGGCGGCGACGAAGGCGTCGGTCGACGCAACCTACGACGAGTCGACCATCGCGCAGTCGCTGTGCCAGAGCGGTGTCCGGTTCATTGACGCGAGCGCAGCGCAGCTGGCGGGGCTCCATGCCGCTGTTGCCCCCGTGATGAGCAAGCTGTCCGCCGACCCGGTGACCGGCCCACTGCTCGACGAGATCCGGGCGGTCGCGGCCCAGCACCCCGAGGTCGAGGAGCCGACCGTACCGGCCGACTGCCACGAGGCGGGACCCGCCGACCCCTCGCCGAGCATCCCGGAGGACGTCTCGTCGCTGCCCAACGGAACGTACCGGCACCGGGTCACCATGGCGAACGTCAAGGCGGCCGGGATCCCGACCGACGCGGGCAGTTGGACCGGCACCTGGACCCTCACCGTGAAGGACGGGACGTTTACCCTCAGCTGCCGGTTCATCGACCTGCCCAACCAGGATTGCGGGAGCAGTGGTTACGACGGGTCGACGACCGAGGCCGGCCACCTTCGCGGCACCGGCAACACGGTCTACTTCGTCAATGACCTTGGGATGCTGCAGAAGGCGAGCGGCTGCGTGCTCCCGGTGTCGACGGATCTCGGCCACTGCTTCCTCGTCCCGCCGTACTGGCTCGACTGGTCGGTGGAAGGGGGCCAACTGACCTTCAGCCATCACGGGGGCGAACCGGGCGGTCAGGAGTACGAGCTCGCGCCTTGGACGAAGATCAACTAGGCGCCGATCCGCGCTGTCAGCGTCGTGCCGGCTCCGGGCGGACTGTCCACCTGGAGCCGACCCCCGAAGACGGCCAGTCGATCGCCGAGGCCGTGCAGGCCGGAGCCGGACGGCCTGGCACCGCCAACGCCGTCATCGGCGACGGTGACGACGAGGTCGCCGCGCTCGCGACGGAGCTCGATCGAGACCCGGCTGGCCCCGGCGTGCTTGATTGCGTTCGCGAGCGCCTCTGAGCAGACGTAGAACAGGGCAGTCTCACGATCCTGGTCGGCCTGCGTGTCCGGCGCCACCACGACCGACACCGGGAGCGGGCACCGCCGGGCGAGCTGCTCGATGGCGGCGGCCAGGCCGCCGTTGCCCAGGGTGGCCGGCGCGACGCCGCCCGTCAGCGCGAGGATCTCGGCGGCCGAGGCATCGAGCTCCCGGGCGGCAACCTCGAGCGCCTCCCGGGCCGCCGCGTCGCCTTGAACCACATCGATGTGGCGCACCTCGGTGGCCGACGCCTCGATCGGCCGCACGACCTCGTCGCGCAGACGCGCCGCGATCGCGGCCCGCTGGCGGTCGGTTGCGGCGATGAGCCGGGCCCGCGCGGCCTCGAGCTCGGCCAGCTGGTCGCGCTGCGCCGCGTGCCGGCGTTCGTTGAGCGCGGTGAGCCGGACGGCCTCGACCACGGCGGCGGCGATCACCGGGTCGTTCATCGCGGCCGTTCCGGTGTGGGAGAGCGCGGCCAGCCGCTCGCCACCATCATCAACGAGGCCCAGCGCCATGTGATCGTCGACCGTCACCGTTGCGCCATCAGACCCGATGTAGCCACTGGCGCCCTCGTCCCAGCGGTGGATCCGCAGCCGCGGATCACCCAGGGTGTCGGCGAGCAGGACGGCGAGGCCATCGAGGCCGATGATGCGCTGGTCGCCGAGCAGCCGGTCGGCGAGCAGGATCCGCTCCCGGATGACGGCCCGGCCCGCGACCGGGAAACCGACGGCGACGACGAAGAGCATGAGCTCGTTCGCGGCCTGCCAGAGCTGCGGGTCGAAGGCGTGCGGAAGGGTCTGCTCGACGAGCCACGAGAGAGCGAGCTCCAGAGCGATCGCCGTCGAGGCGGCGGTCGGAAACGCGGCCGCGACGCGCTCCCACCGGCGACCGACCCAGGCGGTGGCCGCGACGGCAGCGAACAGCGCCGCCAGGACCAGCCTGGGAGGAGGGACCACCAGGGCCACGAGCGCGAGGCAGACGAGGATCCAGTCCCGGGCACCCCTCGGGCGGCCGCTCGGGAACGTGGTGAGGGCGATCGCGAGGACACTGAGGTAGGCGAGGTTGGCGGTCGGCACGATCGACCCGACCAGCCACGCGAGTCCAACCCCGGCAAACAGCGCTCGGGACCGCCAGGACCCGGGGGCCAAGGCGGCCCCTCCCACGAAGGCGAAGCCCAGCGCGAGATCCGCGACGGCTGCCGCGGGAACGATGCCGCCCGGTCGCAGATCGGCTCGTGCCGCGAGGACGGCGAGCGCAGCGGTTGCCAGCACGGCCGCCGCCCACGCAGCGGGCCGCAGCCACGGCCGGTGCGCGTCGCCCGGTGTGCTCGCCATCGAGATCTCGATAGTCGAACGCCTGTCTCCTGTCAAGGTGGCGCGTCCATCTGGGGAACCGTCAGCCATCGGGACACCTGGCGACACCGTGCTACCCCGGTCCACGCCCGAGCCAGCGCCGTTGGAGCCTACGGCCGCGCTCCCTAGGGTGGCCGACACGACCCGGCTCGACGGCAGTGCCCGGGCAGGCAGAGGTCAGGAGACGATATGAACGGTCGACAAAAGCGCAGCCGGATGGTTGCGGTCGTCGCGGCTGCGTTGTGGGCAGTCTCGGCCATGCCCGGTGGGGCGGCGGCGGCAGGTCCCGCCGTATCGGCAGGTAGTCGAGCGCCGCAGCGCGCGGCGGTTCTCGCCCATCACTCGTCGGCGGCTCGGCTGCTGCGTGAGACGCGAAGCCACGTGCCGGTGGGCCATCTGGGCCGCTCGGCCCGCGTCGCGCTGCTCCCCAGCAGCGCCGCGACCCGGTGCGTCGGGGGCGGCTCCGGCTGCTACCCCACCATCCAAGCGGCGCTCGACGCCGCCCACGACGGCGACACGATCCGCCTCGGCCGAGGCACCTTTGCCGGCGGGATCACGATCACCAAGAGCATCCGCCTGCTGGGCAGCGGACCGAGCTGGTCCGTCATCAGGGGCGGCGGCTCCGTCATCACGATCGGCGAGTACGGAGCGGCGGTCGAGCCGACCGTAACCATCAGCGGGGTCACCATCACGGGCGGCAACGCTGCGTCCAGCCCCGAATCCGGACCGTTCGTCGGTCAGGATGGCGTCCTCGCGCTCGGCGGTGGGGTGGAGATTCCGCCCAACGCCGACTTCAGCGGCGGCGCTGACGTCACGATCACCAACAGCGTGATCACCGGCAACCGCGTTGCCCCGGCGCAGACTGTGCCCTCGGGCCTCGCGACCTGTCCCGGCGGCTCCTGCCCGTTCGCGCTGGCCGCTGGTGGCGGCATCGACAACTGGGGGACGCTGACGCTCGTGGACACCACGGTCAGCCACAACCGGGTCGGCGCGGTCTCCGGGCCGGCCAGCATGGCGAGCGACGCCGAGGCAGGCGGGATCAAGAGCTGGCAGGGCGCCTTGACCCTGGTCCGCTCATCGGTCGACGACAACATTGTCATCGCGGCCGGCCCGAACGGTCGCTTCGCGGATGCGGGCGGGGTCTTCGTGGAAGGGGGAACGCTGTCGATGGTCGGCAGCACGGTGAGCGGCAACTCCGGAACACTCGCGGCGTCGCTGCCGGACTCCGTGGACATGGCGGCCCTCGCGGGCGGCATCCACGTCGGCGGCGGTGTCCCCGCAACGATCCGAGACAGCCGGTTCATCGGCAACGCCATCACGATGACCAATAGCGTTGGCACCTCCGACGCGTGGTCGGGCGGCCTCCACACGGACACCGACGTCACGGCCAGCGGTGTCGTCGTGAGCAACAACACCGTCTTCTCATCCGCTCACGCGCTCGCCATCGGCGACTCGGGTGCCGGGGAGCTGGGCGGCACGTTCACCGGCTCGATCCTGGGCAACAACCGGGTCACTGTCGTGGCGACGGACGGCTGGGCGATCGCCCTGGCGGGCGCCGGGATCTTCCGGGGCACGCTCTCCGGCAGCGTGGTCAGTCGCAACCGCGTCAGCGCTTCGAGCCCCAACGGCGGCGTCTGGGTGGTCGGCGGCGCCCTTGTCGGCGACGTCGGGGGCATCAGCCTGCGCGACTCGACGGTCAGCCTCAACGCGGCCCGTGGCAGCGGGTCCACCGGCAGTGTCCGGGGCGGCGGCATCTTCGATGCCGTGACCGACGGCCCTCCCGGCGGCCCGTTGGGCCTCGACCGGAGCAGCGTCACCTGGAATGTCGCAAGCGGAAGCGCCGGCGTCACAGCCGAGGGCGGCGGCGTCTTCACCGACAACGTGGTCACGTCGAGCAACAGCGTGATTGCGCACAACCTGCCCGACCAATGCGTCGGGTGCTAGGAGACCTGGTCAGCCGCCGAGGAACCGAGGTCGGCTGACCGCAGCCGCCTCGTCCGACCGAGGAGGTTCGCCGCGGCCGGGCCGCGCAGCTGGTCACCGACCACTGTGCTGCCCGGCCTATGCTGTTGGTCGTCGGTTCGAGGTGGGGTCCCGCCCGGACCCGCCGGCCAGTCCTACCGACGACGCTCGTCTGCGCAGGGTCGGTCGGGCTCAGCCGCAGACCGTCGGCCTCGGGGTGGGGTGCGACGCGGCGCGGCTCGCGGGTCGGGCCGCGACCAGCACCGCCGCCACCTGGAGCAGCGGCGACGCGGTCGTGGCGCCCTCGGAAGTCTGCATCCAGAGCTCGGGATCGCGCGCGGCCAGGGGCGTGGACAGGCGCGACACACCTGCGGACGGGACGTGCCGGCGGACCTTCACGATGTCGTAGATGAACACCCAGTCGGCGCTCGTGTACAGGAGGACCTTCCGCCCGATGAGCGACCGGCCGCCGTTTCGGAGTGAGGCGTCGAGGAGCGGCAGGAACATGCCCGCGCGGGCGTGGGCGAGCACGTACACGGACCCGGTCTGCCCGGGCTCGACGAAACCGCGATACGGCCACCGCATCGCGACGCCGCAGTAGTGGACGCCGCTCGCAGGCAGCGTCACGACGGGCAGGTCGATGCCCAGCGACTCGACGACGATCCGGGTTGCGGTGCCGGTGAGGTCGGGGATGGACGTCGGGCTCGGCGAGTCGGCGGGCGCAGTCGGGGATGCGGATGCCGGCGGGGCAGCGGGCGTCGATGCGGCGGGCGGCGTCGTGGGCACTGACGAGGCTGCGGTCGCGGCCGGTGCCGTCGGGACGAGGCTTGGTCCCGCGAACGTGCTCGGCGGGGTCGGCGGGCTCGTACACCCGGCAAGGAGGAGCAGCACCATGGCCAGTGCGGCGGCGGTCCGGGGCGCGAGCATCGGCGTGTCCAGTCCGTGGCGGTCGTCGCAGGGGAGCAGTCTGCGACGGATCCACCGGTCGCGCTCGCGACGAGGCCAGGGCTTCGCGGCCGCCGCTGCCTAGGCATCGGCCGACCGGCCGATGGTGGCTCCTCGGGTCTCACGGCCCGGATGCAGGACGCCCGTGCCCGCCCTTGGGCCCGGCCTGCCCGCGACGCCCGGTCTACCATTCACCCCCCGTGAGCATCGCCCCGAACAGTTTCGTCCACTACACCTGTCGATAGGTGGGAGTGTGTGCCTGATATCCATGGGCGATGACGGCCGGATGGGCGAACGCGACGGCCGTAAGATCCAGCCATCCGGAGGCTACTGGGCTGGCCTCGGTCGCGGGCGCCTGAGGGCGCTGGGGACACTTGGATACGTCTCATGAGTGGTGACCTCGTTCCGCCCGGTGCAGTCCGCGGTGTCGCGGCGTTCAGCACCGGCCGTGTCCAGATCCATCCGCAGCACGCCCACGGCAGCCGGCTTCCGTCGCTCGCGTGGATCCTCCTGAGCCCGACCTGGGGTCCCTGGCGCCCCATCCACGTCTTCGTCATCGAGCACGACCGGGGTCTGGTGCTCTTCGACGCCGGGCAGGACCTGGCGTCGGTGACCGATCCCGACTACTACCCGGCGTCGCCGCTCATGCGCCTCATCTATCGTCGACTCGCCCGCTTCGAGATGGGCCCGAACGAGACCGTGACGGCACAGCTGCGCGCCCTCGGGTACCGGGCCGAGGACGTGCGGTGGGTCGTGCTCTCGCACCTCCACCAGGACCACATCGGCGGGCTCCGCGAGCTGACCGGCGCCCGGTTTGTGGTGAGCGCGGCCGAGTGGCAGGCGATGAACGCGCCGAACGCCGAGATGGCCGGCTTCCTGCCCCGCCACACTGACCTGCCGGGGGCAACCTGGGACAAGGTCGCCTTTGAGGCGACGACCGATGCGGCACTCGCCCCCTTCACGTCGGCGCACGACCTCGTCGGCGACGGCGCGCTGGTCCTGCTCCCGACCCCCGGGCATACCGCCGGATCGCTGTCGATGCTCGTCCGCGGCCGTGATGCGCCGCTCCTCCTCGTCGGCGACATGACCTACGACGTCGATGGGATGCGACGCGGGCTCATCCCGGGCCTCGGCAGCCGCGCAACGCTGCACGAAACCGCGGGTCGAGTCCTTGAGCTGGAGCGGCGATTAGGCGGACTCGCAATCCTGCCTGCCCATGACAGCGGTGCCGCGGCACGGTTGGTCAACGCCGGCGGTCGAGCCGGGTAACCCGCGATGGCAGGCGAGGGACGGCCCGCCGTCGCCGCCCAGAGCTGCCGACCCGGCTGCCATTGACGTCCCGTGAGCCTCGCCCCGAACGACTTCGTCCACCCACCTCTCGATAGGTGGGATTTCACGCACGAGGCCCTGATCGATCCGCGAGCGGCTCAGCCCGCCCAGGACGCGGGGATGACCTCGGCGACCGCCTGCGCCAGGCCCTCCGGGTTCTGCAGGCCCATCGGGTGGCCCGTCCGCGGGACGACCATCAACCCCACGCCGATCGCCGTCATCCCGCGGTCGAACTCTGGATCCGGTTCGCTGAGCTCGCCGTTGAGATACCAGCGCGGCATCTCCAGGCCAGCCAGGAGGGAGCGGAGGGTCGGGGAGGTTTCGCGCGCCATCGAAACCGCCTCCCGGTGGATCGCCCGGGGCTCCACCAGCCGGGTGATCCCGAGATGGGCGGCGCCGAGGCTGTCCGGCTGCGCCTCGGCCTCCTTCGCCTGGCGCGCGAGCTGGTCGGGGAAGCCGCGCTCGGCGAACTGGTCCTCGGTCTGGCCGTCGAGGACCTCGTCGTCGTCGGGTTCGACGTGCCCCTCCGCCATCACGAGCAGCGACACGACCGCGGGCCGGGCGGCCGCCACGAGGATCGCAATCGCCCCGCCCATGCTGTGACCGACCAGGCCGCATTGGCCAAGGCCCAGCGAATCGATCAGCGCCACGATGGTCCTGGCGTGGTCCTCGAGCCCGTACCCGAAGTCGAGCGGCTTGTCACTGTACCCGTGGCCGAGGAGGTCGATCAGCAGTGACCGGCGCCCCCGAAGCGGCGCCCGGACCGCGGCCGGCATCAGCTCGCCGGTCGATGAGCACTGCCAGCCGTGCAACCAGAGGAGCGGCGGGTCCGCCCCGGGGACCTCGACGTAGCGGAGGAAGGCCCGATACCCGGACAGGTACGCCGCCTTCACGCCGCATCGTCCAGGAGGGTGCTCAGGTCGCATGCATGCTCCATGGGTCGCCTCCGTCGCACTGCATCGTTGTTGGGCGAGTATGCGCTGCACGGTGTCCGCGGCGAACCCGCGCCCGAATCGCACTGGGTCCTCCCCGGGCTACCATTGACGTCCCGTGAGCATCGCCCCGAACGACTTCGTCCACCTCCACACGCACAGTGAGTTCAGCCTGCTCGACGGGCTGGGACGGATCAGCGATCTGGTCGACACGAGCGTCCGGCACGGGTTCGATTCGCTCGCGGTCACCGACCACGGGGCGCTGTACGGCAGCGTCGCGTTCTACCAGGCGGCCACCAAGGCGGGCATCAAGCCCATCATCGGCGTCGAGACCTACGTAGCCCGGCGCTCGATGCGGGACAGGGAGGGCAAGGCCGACAGCCAGCCCTACCACCTGGTCCTGCTCGCGACGGACATGGTCGGCTACCAGAACCTCTGCCGACTCATCACCGACGCCCACATCGACGGGTTCTACTACAAGCCGCGCATCGACCGCGAGCACCTCGCCAAGCACAGCCAGGGTCTCGTGGGGCTGTCGGCGTGCCTGAGCGGGGAGGTGCCCAAGGCGCTTGAGACCGGCGACTGGGAGCTCGCCCGCAAGCTCGCCAAGGAGTACGAAGACATCCTGGGGAAGGGCCGCTTCTTCCTCGAGCTCCAGGACCACAAGATCCCCGAGCAGCGGGTCCTCAACGAGCAGCTCCTGCGCCTCTCGCCCGAGACCGGCATCCCGCTGATCGTCACCAACGACCTGCACTACGTGCACCCCGAGCAGCACGACGCGCACGACGTGCTCCTTTGCGTGGGCACGGGCAACAACCGCGACACCCAGAACCGGATGCGCTTCGAGGGGCCGGACTTCTACCTCAAGACCGCCGACGAGATGTTCCGGCTGTTTCCCGATCAGCGCGAGGCGCTGTTGAACACCCGGCGCGTGGCCGAGATGGTCGACCTCAAGCTGCCCCTGGGCGAGCTGCGCATCCCGCACTTCCCGGTGCCCGAGGGCGAGACGATCGAGACGTGGCTCCGCAAGGAGTGCGAGCGCGGCCTGGTCCGCCGCTACGGCACGGTGACCCCGGAGATCACGGCGCGCCTGGACTACGAGCTCGGGATCATCAACCAGATGGGGTACGCCGGGTACTTCCTGATCGTGGCCGACTTCGTGAACTACGCGAAGAGCGTGGGCATCGCCACCTCCTGCCGAGGCTCGGCGCCGGGCTCGATCGTGACCTACTCGCTGGGCATCACGCCCGTGGACCCCATCCACTACGCGCTGCCGTTCGAGCGGTTCCTCAACCCGGACCGCGTGACGATGCCCGACATCGACATCGACTTCGAGGACGAGCGCCGGGAAGAGGTCATCAACTACGTCAGCCGCAAGTACGGCCAGGACCACGTCGCGCAGATCATCACGTTCGGCACGATGCTCGCCCGGGCGGCCATCCGCGACGTCGGGCGCGTCCTGGGCATGGGCTACGGCGACGTGGACAAGATCGCCAAGGCCGTGCCCAACCAGCTGGGCATCAAGCTCGCCGAGGCGCTCGAATTGAGCCCGCCGCTCAAGGAGATGGTCGACGGCGACCCGCAGATCGGCGAGCTGATCGGCTTTGCCCAGCAGCTCGAGGGCGTCGCGCGCAACGCGTCCACGCACGCGGCCGGTGTCGTGATCTCGCGCGAGCCGCTGACCGAGCTCATGCCGCTCCAGAAGGCGACGAACTCCGACGCGCTGATGACCCAGTACGAGATGCACGGCATCGAGGCGCTGGGCCTGCTCAAGTTCGACTTCCTGGGGCTCTCCAACCTCACCATCCTGCGCCGCGCCGTGGAGCTGATCCGCGAGCACGCTGGCGTCGAGATCGACCTCGAGCGGATCCCGCTCGACGACGCCAAGACGTTCGACCTCCTGGCCTCGGGCGAGACGACGGGCGTCTTCCAGCTCGAGTCCGCGGGCATGCGCCGGTACATCCGCGAGCTCCGCCCGAGCTCGGTCTTCGACCTCGCGGCCATGGTGGCGCTCTACCGCCCAGGCCCCATGGACAACATCCCGACCTACATCCGACGCAAGCACGGCCAGGAGCGGGTCGAGTACCTGCATCCGCTGCTCGCGCCATTCCTCGAGCGGACGTTCGGCGTGTTCGTGTACCAGGAGGACATCATGGCCGCCGCCGTGGCGCTCGGCGGCTTCTCGGGCCCCGAGGCGGACACGCTCGGCTACGCCATCCGCAAGAAGAAGTCGTCGGTGCTCCGGTCGATGAAGGAGACCTTCGTCGAGCGGGCGGCCGAGCGCGGCGTCTCCGCGGGCACGATCGACGCCGTGTTCAAGGCGTTCGAGCCGTTCGAGCGGTACGGGTTCAACAAGGCGCACGCCACCACGTACGGGCTCATCGCCTACCAGACGGCCTACCTCAAGGCGAACTACACGGTCGAGTACATGACCTCGGTGCTCTCCGCGTTCCGCGACAACGCGGAGAAGGTCGCCGCCGCCGTCGCCGAGTGCCGGCGTCTGGGGATCGAGGTCCGGACGCCGGACGTGTACCGCTCTGGCCTCGGGTTCGCGGTCGAGGGCGACGCTATCCGGTTCGGGCTCCTCGCGGTGAAGAACGTGGGCGAGGGCGCCATCCAGTCGATCATCGACTCGCGCGAGGCCGACGGCGAGTTCCGAAGCCTCACCGATCTCTGCTCACGCGTTGACGTCCGCCTCGCGAACCGCAAGGTGCTCGAGTCGCTGATCCGCGTGGGCGCCCTGAACGGGTTCGGCCACCCGGCGCAGCTGCTCCTGGGCCTCGACGATGCGCTCGCCGCCGGCCAGGCCGCGCAGCGCGACCGCGTGTCCGGCCAGACGAGCCTGTTCGACATGGGCGGAGACCAAGGCACGGTGCTCGAGCGGCCGCTCCCGGTCACGCCCGAGACGCCCGTCCGCGAGCGCCTCCGCTGGGAGAAGGAGCTCATGGGGCTCTACCTCTCCGACCACCCCATGGGCGCCGTGGCCGACCACGTGGGCCAGTTCGTCACCGCGTACTCGAGCGACCTCAAGGACGAGTCGCTCGACGGTCAGCGCCTGGTGCTCGGCGGCATCGTGACCGGCACGCGCAGCATCATCACCAAGAGCAAGTCGACGATGGCCGTGGTCACCATGGAGGACCTGCAGGGGACCATCGAGGTCGTCGTGTTCCCCAAGACGTACGAGCAGACGATGGGCGTCTGGCGCGACGGGGCGATCCTGCTGGTCGCCGGGCGCGTGGACCACCGAGGCGAGGAGGCCTCGCTGCTCGCTGACTCCGTGTGGGACTGGGACCAGGTCGCTGAGGCCGGGCCCGACGCCTTCGCCAAGGAGGTCGGCGCGCTCGACAAGCGGTCGCGGCGCGGCCCCGGCGGGAACGGCGGGAGCGGGGGATACGGCAACGGCGGCAACGGCCAGGCAAGGCGCGACCCGGTCCCGGTCGGCCCAGGGGCCGGATCGCCCATGCGCCAGCAGGACCCCGTCCCGCAAGCGCGGTCGACGACCGTGTCACCGGTTCGGCCCGACGCCCGGTACGGCGGTGCGCCCGGGTCAGGCACCGCGCCCGCCGCCCTCCCGCGCGTGGCGCCCGCCGAGCCCGTCCCCACGTATCAGGAGTCGCCGGGCATCAGCGAGGCATCGGGGGCCGACGAGCCCGACGAGCCAGCGCTCCCCGACGAGCTGCGCGCCCTGGCCGCCGCGGCCGCTCAGGCGCCGTCACGACCAATGGAGGCAGCCGCGGGCGCCGTGCTCAACGTGCGGTTCGCCCGGGAGGCCGGCACCGAGCGCGTCGTCTCGGCGATGCAGGCCTTCAAGTCCGTCATGCGGGAGCGCCCGGGCGCCACCCGGGTCGTCGTCCATGTGCCCGCGCCGGGCGGCACGGCGCTGCCGATGGAGCTACGGGGCGTCGCCTACGACTCGGAGCTCGAGGCCGAGGTGCGCCGGCTCATCGGTGACGGGGTGATCGACCTCTCGCTCGGCTGACGCGGCTGGCGCTACTCCCCGAGGACGAGTCGCCCGTAGCCCACCATCACCGGCATGCCCCAGACGCCGCCCGTCGTGTAGACGTCCTCGGCGATCAGCTGGCGGATCTCGTCCTCGCTCGAGGCGCGGACCAGGATCACGGACTTGGCGAAGTCGGCGGTGCCGCCCACCTCGATCACCCGGTCCTGCACCTTGAGCCGCATCATCCGCGCGATGTGCGCGTGGCGCAGCGCGGGACGCAGCGTCGGCGCCTCAGGCGTGTACGGCACCTCGACGAGCCAGATCTGCTCGATGCGTGCGCCCGGCGGCATCTCGGACGGCGGCTTGGGCGCGGCGGCCGCCTCAGCCTCGGCGGCGGCGCGCATCCGGCGGAGCTCGGCGAGGCCAGCGATCTTGTCGGTGAAGTCCTCGCGGATGCGGTTGAGGT
>Ga0302299_10001476_pt1 | contig 14116 bp, 9 predicted proteins | sample III_Fen_N3_4_FD_198795 | JGI IMG/M metagenome (GOLD analysis project Ga0302299, IMG submission 198795) | Peat permafrost microbial communities from Stordalen Mire near Abisko, Sweden - III_Fen_N3_4 | ecosystem: Environmental > Terrestrial > Soil > Wetlands > Permafrost | place: Sweden: Abisko... | reverse complement strand
TGCTCACCGACCGGACTCGGCTCCTCCAGGACGGCCCGGAGTCGATGGTCAGCCAGGCGCGGTTGATGCGCTCCGACGGGACGTCGATCTGGGTCCGTCGCACGGCGGTGCTCGTGCGCGACACGGCCGGCGTCCCCGAGTCCTTCGTGCTGCAGATCGAGGACGTCACGGCGGAGCGGCGGGCTCGTGACCAGCTCGCCTTCCAGGCGTTCCACGACCCGCTCACCGGGTTGCGCAACCGGGCGTGGATCGTCGACATGCTCGAGAGCGATCTCCTCGAGGCACGTCGCGCGGGCCGTACCGTCGGCGTTCTCTACGTCGACCTCGACAACTTCAAGGTCGTCAACGAGTCGCTCGGCCACGTCGCCGGCGACGAGATGCTGGGCGCGATGGCACAACGCATCGCGGCGGCGCTGCCGAGCGACCTGCGCATCGGTCGCTTCGGCGGCGACGAGTTCCTCGTCGTCATCCCCGAGGCCGAGGGCGTGCACGACGTCGAGGCCGTCGCCGAGCGCGTGGCGAACGCGGTCGCCGAGCCGCTCGTCGTGTCGGGCCACACGGTGGTGACGAGCGCGTCCATCGGCGTCGCGCTGTCGAACGAGCACTCGACGCCGGAGAGCCTGCTGCGCGACGCGGACTCCGCGGTCTACCGCGCGAAGTCCTCCGGCCGGGCGCGGTGGCACTTCTTCGACGACGCGATGCACGCGCAGGCCGTGCAGCGTCTCACCGTCGAGGACGACCTGCGCCGTGCCCTCGAGGCGGACGAGCTGACGGCGTACTACCAACCCCTCGTCGACCTCGCCGACCGCCGCGTCGTGGGGCACGAGGCGCTGGTGCGCTGGGTGCACCCGCTGAAGGGCGTGCTGACGCCGTACGCCTTCCTCACCGTCGCGGAGGAGTCGGGGCTCGTGGTCGACCTCGGCCAGAAGGTGCTCGAGGCCGTGTGCGCACGCATCGCGTCGACGCCGTCCTTGCCGGGGACCGTGAGCGTCAACGTGTCCGCGGTGCAGCTCGGCCGACGCGACTGGGCGGACGGCTTCCTCGACACCGTGCGCAGCCACCGCGTCGATCCGCACCGCCTCGTGATCGAGGTGACGGAGACCGCGGTCCTCTCGTTGGTCGACTCGGTGCACGACGACCTCGTCGCGCTCCGCGGGCTGGGGGTCGGGCTGCACGTCGACGACTTCGGCACCGGCTACTCCTCGATCGCGCTGCTGCGCGACCTGCCGGTGACCGGCCTCAAGCTCGACCGCTCGTTCGTGTCGGCGCTGACGGCCGACGACAGCCAGGCCAACGCGCTGTCGTCCGGCCTCTCCGCGCTCGCCCGCAGCCTGCACCTGCACGGAGTCGCCGAGGGAGTCGAGACCGAGGAGCAGGCAGAGATCCTGCGCCTGCACGGCTGGCCGCTCGGCCAGGGCTACCTCTTCGGCCGTCCGGAGCCCGACCCCCTCCTGGGCTGACCGGCGCCGCCTACAGCGATGTCGCGAGGAGCACCTTGCCGACGTGGGCGCTCGCCTCGACGACGCGGTGCGCCTCGCTGGCGGCGCTCATGGGCAGCACGCGGTCGACGACCGGCACGATCGCCCCGGACTCGACGAGCGGCCAGGCCTCGGCGACGACGGCCGCGCAGATCTCCGCCTTCTCCGCGACCGGCCGCGAGCGCAGCGTGGTGGCGGAGACCGAGACCCGCTTGCCGAGCATCCGGCCGAGGTCGAGCTCGGCCTTGGTGCCGCCCTGCAGCCCGATCACCACGAGCCGCCCGCCCGTCGCGAGCACCTCGACGTTGCGCGCGAGGTACGTCGCGCCCATGTTGTCCAGGACGACGTCGGCCCCGCGCCCGTCGGTCGCGCCCTTCACCCGCTCGACGAAGTCGCCCACGGTGTAGTCCACGAGGATCTCCGCCCCGAGCTCGCGGCAGCGCTCGAGCTTCTCCGGCGACCCGGCGGTGACGGCGACGCGTGCGCCGAGCGCGACGGCCGCCTGGATCGCGAACGTCCCGATGCCGCCGGCGCCGCCGTGCACGAGCAGGGTCTCGCCCGCCTGGAGCCGTGCGAGGAGGACGACGTTGGACCACACCGTGCATGCCACTTCGGGCAGAGCCGCGGCCGTCACCAGGCCGATGCCGCGCGGCACCGGCATGAGCTGCCCGACGGGTACGGCGACCCGCTCGGCGTAGCCGCCGCCGGCGAGCAACGCGACGCACGGGTCTCCGACCGACCAGCCCACCACCCCCTCGCCGAGCTCGGACACCGTGCCGCTGCACTCGAGGCCCAGCACGACCGACGCCCCCGGAGGAGGGGGGTAGAGCCCTTGTCGCTGAAGGAGATCCGCGCGGTTGACTGCGGACGCCGCGACGTCGACCACGACCTCTCCGGGTCCTGCGACGGGATCGGGCAGCTCGCCCCACACGAGGGCGTCGGGTCCGCCGGGGACGGGGACGGTGATCGCGCGCACGGTCAGTCCTTCCCGGCCGGGCTGATGACCACGACGCGGTCGCCGGGCTGCAGCACGCTGACGGACCGCTCGTCGAAGCGGTGCACGACGCCGTCGCGCACGACGGCGAGCACGATGATGCTGTGCGCGGACAGCGACTCGGGGGCGACGCCGAGCTCGGCCGGCGTGATCGCGCGCTCGAGGATCTCGAGGCCGTGCTTCGGCTCGAGCAGGTCCTCGACGAGGTGGCCCGCGACCGGCGACGTCAGCGAGAGCCCGAGCAGCCGACCAGCGGACTCCGCGGTCGGGATGACGACGTCCGCGCCGCTCTGGCGCAGGACGGGGATGTTCTGGCTCTCCCGCGCGGACGCGACGAGCGTCGCGCCGGGGGCCAGTCGCCGCGCGGTCAGCGTGACGAGGACCGAGGTGTCGTCGCGGTCGGTGGCGACGACGATGCGCGCCGCCGTCTGCACCGAGGCCGTGCGCAGGACCTCCTCGCGGGTCGCGTCGCCCACGACACCGACGGCGCCGAGCGCGGTCGCGTCCTCGATCTCGGTGGCGGCCGAGGACACGACGACGATCTCGTGCGCCGGGGTGCCCTGCTCGACGAGCGCGCTGAACGCGCTGCGTCCCTTGACGCCGAACCCGACGACCACGGTGTGGTCCTGCACGGTCTGCCTCCAGCGCTTGGTGCGGAACTCGTCCCGGCTGCGTTGCGTGAGCACCTCGACGGTCGTCCCCACCAGTGTGATGAGGAAGACGAAGCGGAGCGGCGTGATGACGAGGATGTTGGCGAGCCGCGCCTGCTCGGTGGCCGGGACGATGTCGCCGTATCCCGTGGTGGAGAGGGTGACGGTGGCGTAGTAGAGCGCGTCGAGCCAGGAGATCGGCGTGCCGTTGGAGTCCGTGTAGCCGTCGCGCTCGGCGTAGACGAGCACCGTGGTGATGACCACGCAGGCGAGCGCGATGCCGATGCGCAGCGCGAAGGACCCGAGCGGGCCGCGACGCCGCGCGGGGAGCGCGACGGTCCCGAGACTGCTCACCGGACGACCGTATCCACCGGGACGGCGTCAGGGGAGCGGGAGCACGGCGACGCGCGTGCCGCGGTCGCCCGTGCCGGGCGGGATGACGGCCACGCCGTCGGCGAGGGAGAGCCCGCGGAGCATCGCGGGGCCGGCGTGCAGCGTCGGCGTCGCCTCGACGAGCACCTCGCCGCGCCGGCGCGAGACCGGGAGCAGCCGCACGAACTCGGGGTGCGGGGTGACGTCGACCGCGAGCACGGCCTGCTCGATGCGCGCCTCGTCGGCACCGACCTCGCCGCGCAGCGCGGCGATGAGCGGGGCGGCCAGGGTGAGGATCGCGGAGACGGCGGCGAGCGGGTTGCCCGGCAGGCCGAGCACGTGGCGGCCGTCGGGCAGCGTGGCGAGCAGCATCGGGGTGCCCGGTCGGACGGCGACACCGTCGACGACCCAGTGCGCGCCGAGCCGGTTGAGCGCGGCATGCAGGTGGTCGGCCGGTCCCGCGGCGGTGGAGCCGGTCGTGATCACGAGGTCGGCATTGGCGTCCTCGAGCGCGTCGAGCAGCGCCTCGAGCGTGTCGGGCACGTGGACGGGCGGGAAGGCGCGACCGCCGAGCCACGCGATCCAGCCCGGGACCATCGGGCCGAGGGCGTCGCGCACGCGCCCGTCGCGCGCGGGACCGCGCTGCAGCAGCTCGTCGCCGAGCACCAGGATCGCGACGTCGGGCGGGCGGACCACGGGCAGCGTGTCGTAGCCCGCGGCGGCGGCCATGCCGGCGACGGCGGGCGTGACCACGCCGCCCGCCTCGAGCAGGTGCTCACCGGCCGCGCACTCGGCCCCGCGCGCGCGGATGTCGGAGCCGGGCTCGACGTAGCCGGGGTGCGGTGCGGTGAGGCCGCGGGCGGGGTCGCCGACCCACAGCTGGCTGCCGTGCACGCCGTCGGCCTCGAGCAGCCCGTGCTCTCGGCGCAGGACGGCGTCGGCGCCCGTGGGCAGCGCGGTGCCGGTGGCGATCTCGACGGCCGCGCCGTCGACGAGGTGGTCGAGCACCTGGCCGGCGAGCAGCTCGCCCACGACCGTCCACGGGCCGGGACCGGCGACCGCCCAGCCGTCCATCGCCGCGACGTCGAACGGGGGCAGCGGAGTGGTCGCGACGAGCGGCGCCGCGAGCACAGCCCCGACGGCCGCGGGGAGCGGCACCGGCACGACCGGCAGCGGCCCGGCGGCCTCGCGGGCCGCGCGCCGGGCCCGGGCCCACGGGGTCAGCTCGCTCACAGCCCGATCTTCGCCGCCCGACCTCACCCGCGCCCCCCGACCCGCCGCCCCCACCCGGACGGTTTCGGCTGAATGTGCCCCAGAGTGCGCAAGAGGCACCTGGGGCGCCCCTCATCAGAGCCGTCGGCCAGGTGGGAAGGCGCCTGTGGGGCGCTGTGAGTGCGCCTTGTGCAGCCTGGGGCACCTTCAGCCGGGGTTCTCTTGACGCTGGCGTCAAGTTGACATTAGCGTCAGGTCAGGCGCGACACCGCTCGGCCGTGCTCGTGCGTGCCCGCTCGTCCTCGTACGTCGTCCATCGGGAGGTCTGCCGTGGGTCGGATCACCAGCCGCGTCGACACGCGGTCCGAGGCGTACGCCGGGAACCGCGGGGCCATGCTCGAGGCGCTGGCCGAGATCGGCACTCTCCAGGACACCGTCGTCCGCGGCGGTGGCTCGGGCAACGAGGCGAAGGACGCCGCCTCGGTGGCGAAGCTGCGCAAGCGCGGCAAGCTCCTGCCGCGCGAGCGGATCGGGCTGCTCGTCGACCGCGGCTCCGCGTTCCTCGAGCTCTCGCCGCTCGCCGGCTGGGGCACCGACGACCCGCTCGGCGGGGGCATGGTCACCGGCATCGGGCGGATCAACGGTGTCGAGTGCGTGATCTCGGCCAACGACCCGACCGTGAAGGGCGGCGCGCAAGGGCCGAGCAGCGTGGCCAAGGGGCTCCGGGCGATGGAGATCGCGCGGGTCAACCGGCTGCCGCTCGTGTCGCTCACCGAGTCGGCCGGCGCCGACCTGCCTAAGCAGGCCGAGATCTTCGTGCCGGGCGGGGCGTCGTTCAAGAACCTCACGCGGCTGTCGGCCGAGGGAATCCCCACCATCACGCTGGTGTTCGGCTCGTCGACCGCCGGCGGCGCGTACGTGCCGGGCATGAGCGACTACGTCGTCCTCCAGAAGGACGCCGCGCGCGTCTACCTCGGCGGTCCGCCACTGGTGAAGATGGCGATCGACGAGGACGCCGACGAGGAGTCGCTCGGCGGCGCCGAGATGCACGCGCGGGTCAGCGGCCTCGCCGACTACCTCGCCGCCGACGAGCCCGACGCGGTGCGCATCGGCCGCGACATCGTCGGCCACCTCAACTGGCGCAAGCAGGGGCCGGGAGCATCACGTGCGCCCGAGGATCCGGCGTACGACCTCGAGGAGCTGCTCGGGATCGCGTCGGCCGACGTGCGCGTGCCGTTCGAGGTGCGCGAGGTGATCGCGCGGATCGTCGACGGCTCGCAGCTCGAGGAGTTCAAGCCGCTCTACGGCACGACGCTCGTGACCGGCTGGGCGCACCTCGACGGCATGCCGATCGGCATCCTCGCGAACAACGGCATCCTGTTCAGCGAGGAGGCGGAGAAGGGCGCGCAGTTCATCCAGCTGTGCGAGCGCCACGACACCCCGATCCTCTTCGTGCAGAACATCACCGGCTTCATGGTCGGCACGCGCTACGAGCAGGGCGGCATCATCAAGGACGGAGCGAAGCTCATCAACGCCGTCTCGAACTCGACAGTCCCGCACCTCACGCTGATGGTCGGCGCGTCCTACGGCGCGGGCAACTACGGCATGAGCGGCCGTGCCTACGACCCGCGCTTCGTCTTCACCTGGCCGAACCACCGCATCGCCGTGATGGGCCCGAGGCAGCTCGGCGGCGTGCTGTCGATCGTCGCGAAGCAGCGCACCGAGGCGGCGGGCGGTACGTTCGACGAGGCGGCCTTCGCCCCGATGCGCGAGGCGTTCGAGGCGCAGGTCGAGGCGCAGTCCACCGCGCTCTACGCCACGGGCCGCCTGTGGGACGACGGCATCATCGACCCGCGCGACACCCGCACGGTGCTCTCGCTCGCCCTGTCGGCCGTGCACTCCGCATCGGTGCAGGGGAGCAACTCCTACGGCGTCTTCCGGATGTGATCGCGATGCCCGAGACTGCAACGATCAGAAGGCTTCTCGTCGCCAACCGCGGTGAGATCGCACGGCGGGTCATCCGCACGTGCGCAGTCCTCGGGATCGAGACCGTCGCTGTGTTCAGCGAGCCGGACCGCAGCTCGCCCTTCGTCGACGAGGCGACCTACGCCGTGGCTCTCGGGGGGACCACGAGCGCCGAGAGCTACCTCGACGCCGAGAAGGTCCTCGACGCCGCGCAGCGCAGCGGCGCCGACGCCGTCCATCCCGGCTACGGCTTCCTGTCCGAGAACGCCGAGTTCGCCCAGGCCGTCGCCGACGCGGGTCTCGTCTGGGTCGGACCGACCCCCGCGTCCATGCGCGCGATGGCGCTGAAGGTCGAGGCGAAGCGCATCGCCGCGGCGGCCGGCGTCACGCTCGTCCCGGGTGCCGAGCTCGACACCGACGTGTCCGACTCCGACCTCGTCACCGTCGCGGCCGGCGTCGGCTATCCCGTGCTGGTCAAGGCGTCCGCGGGCGGCGGCGGCAAGGGCATGCGCATCGTGCGCACGCCGGACGCGCTCGTCGAGGCGGTCGCCGGCGCGCGGCGCGAGGCCGCCGCGTCGTTCGGCGACCCGACCGTCTTCCTCGAGCGCTACGTCGAGCGCTCGAGGCACGTCGAGGTGCAGGTCTTCGGCGACACGCACGGCCGCGTCGTCCACCTCTTCGAGCGCGAGTGCTCGATCCAGCGCCGTCACCAGAAGATCGTCGAGGAGTCACCCTCGCCCGGCGCGACCGCCAAGACTCTCGAGCAGATGTACGCCGCTGCGCTCTCGCTGGCGCGCGCGATCGGCTACGTCGGCGCCGGGACCGTCGAGTTCCTCGTCTCGGGCGACGGCCCCGCGCAGGAGTTCTTCTTCCTCGAGATGAACACCCGGCTGCAGGTCGAGCACCCGGTCACCGAGATGGTGACGGGGTTCGACCTCGTCGCGCTGCAGCTCCTGGTGGCGCGCGGCGAGCCACTCCCGGTGCAGCAGCACGAGATCGAGCGCACCGGCCACGCGATCGAGGTCCGTCTCTACGCCGAGGATCCGGCGCGCGACTTCCTGCCCAGCACCGGAACGCTCACGTCCTTCGGCGAGTGGATCGTGGACGACGACCACGTGCGCATCGACAGCGGAGTCGAGGAGGGGTCGGTCGTCTCGCCCTTCTACGACCCGATGCTCGCGAAGGTCATCGCGCACGGTGACGACCGCGCCGAGGCCGCTGGCCGGCTCGCGGCCGCGTTGACGGTCATGCGGGTCGACGGCGTGACGACGAACGCCGACTCGTTGGTGGCGATCCTGCGCTCCCCCGGCTTCGCCGCGGGCGACACCACGACGGCCTTCCTCGACGAGCACCCCGAGCTGCTCGCGCCGCGCGTCCCGGCGGACGTGCGGCGTCGGCACCTCGTGACGTGCGCTGTCGCGCTGCTCGAGCCCGAGGGGATCAACGGGCGCCCGGCCGACCCGGCGCGGGGATGGCGCAACGTCGGTGGTGCGCCCGAGGTCGTGTCGGTCCGCTACCGCGACGGCGCCGACGAGATCGTGACGACGCTCGCCCGCTCGTGGGGGCGCGAGGGAGCGGCGTACTGGATCGCCCTCGACACCGACGGGCCGGTCACGGCCGCGCAGACCATCGCTGCCGACCCGCGCTTCGAGCGGGTCACCGCGCGGTTGGAGTCCGAGCACCGCTGGCCGCAGCCGGAGGTGCGGCCGGCCCGGCTCGAGGTCGACGGAGTGCGCCGGTCGGTCGAGTGCGGCGTCGGGACCGACCACGTGATCGTCGAGTCGGACGGCGTGCGCACGCACTACGACGTCGTCGCGCCGTGGGCCGGCTCGGCGCACGGCGACGCGGGCGGCGGTCCGTCGACACCGGTGCCGGGAACCGTCACGCACGTCGCGGTCGCCGTCGGCGACGCGGTCGAGGCGGGCGCGGCGCTCGTGGTGCTGGAGGCGATGAAGATGGAGCACACCATCCGCGCCGACGAGGACGGCGTCGTCGCCGAGATCCACGTGAGCGTCGGCCAGAGCGTCGACGCCCACACCGTCGTCGTCACCCTCACCCCGGCGCAGGATTCCTGATGAAGGTGCCCCAGGCTGCGCAAGAGGCACCTACGGCGCCCCAAGGCGGTCGCGCCACCCCGAACGGTTCGCACCCCTGTGGACGCAGTGGGGAACGTCAAGTGCCTCTTACGCACTCTGGGGCACATTCAGCCGGAAAGGTGGGGCTGTCATGAGCGAGGCACGGCGGCCGGTGCGGATCGCGAACTGCAGCGGGTTCTTCGGCGACCGGATCGACGCGGCGAGCGAGATGGTCGAGGGCGGGCCGATCGACGTGCTCACCGGCGACTGGCTCGCCGAGCTGACCATGCTCATCCTCGCGCGGCAGCGGATGAAGCACGGCGCCGGCAGCGGCTACGCCCGCACGTTCCTCACGCAGATGGAGCAGGTGCTCGGCAGCTGCCTCGAGCGCGGCATCAAGGTCGTGTCCAACGCCGGCGGGCTCGATCCCGCGGGGTGCGCTGCCGCCCTGCGCGCGATCGCCACCGAGCGCGCCCTCGACGTGCGGATCGCCTGCGTCGAGGGCGACGACCTCCTCCCCCGGATCGCCGAGCTCACCGAGGCGGGCGAGACGTTCACGAACCTCGACACCGGAGAAGCCTTCTCGTCCTTCGGGATGCCGGCCCTGACGGCCAACGCCTACCTCGGCGGTCGCGGCATCACCGCGGCGCTCGCGGCCGGCGCCGACGTCGTCATCACCGGCCGCGTCACCGACGCCGCGCTCGTCGTCGGACCCGCCGCGTGGTGGCACGGGTGGGACTACGACGACGCCGCGAGCATCGACGCGCTCGCGGGCGCAGTCGTCGCTGGCCACGTCATCGAGTGCGGTGCGCAGGCGACCGGCGGCAACTACGCCTTCTTCACCGAGGTGCCCGGCCTCGAGCACGTCGGCTTCCCGTGGGCCGAGGTCGCCGCGGACGGCAGCAGCGTGATCGGCAAGCACGACGGCACCGGCGGTCTCGTCAGCGTCGGCACGGTGACCGCGCAGCTGCTCTACGAGATCGCGGGGCCGTCCTACGCGAACCCCGACGTCACCGCCCGCTTCGACACGATCCAGCTCGCCCAGGTCGGCACCGACCGCGTCGCCATCACCGGGGTGAAGGGCTACGCCGCTCCGCTCACGGCCAAGGTGGCGCTGAACACCCTCGGCGGCTTCCGCAACTCCGCGTCCCTCGTGCTCACCGGTCTCGACATCGAGGCGAAGGCCGACCTCGCGCTCCGAACGATCACGGGACTGCCTCTGGCACAGGCACTCTCGGCCACGACACAGGAGAACGCCGCGGCGTCTCGCCTCGACGTGCGCGAGCTCGACGTGCAGCTGCTGCGGCGCGACCGCGAGGATCCACGCACGACGGCCGACGCGCAGGCGGAGCTGCGCCTCACCGTCAAGGCGGCCGACCCGAAGAAGGTCGGCAAGGCGTTCACCGCGCCCATCGTCGAGAGCGCTCTCGGGTCCTACCCCGGCATGTTCCCCACCGCGCCGCCCGCCGAGGGCACTCCGTTCGGCATCTACTGGCCGACGACGGTGCCCGCTGAGCTCGTCACCCAGACCGTCACGCTCGATGACGGCACCGGCGAGCCGACGGTCGTCGCCACCGTGCCCTCGGGCACGAGCGTCGGCCCGGTGGAGCCGCTGGACGAGACGCTCTGGGGCACTGCCCTGATCGGCTACGCGTCGACGGTGCGCGTGCCCATCGGGTCCGTCTACGGCGCTCGGTCCGGCGACAAGGGCGGCAACGCCAACCTCGGTGTCTGGGCGCCGATCACGGGCGTCCCCGAGGTGGACGGCGCCCGCTCGATCACCCTCGACCATCTGCTGGGCAGCGACGTGGCGGTGCGCTACTGGCTGCCGGAGGCCGAGGGTCTCGACATCGACATCCACCGCCTCCCGAACCTTCACGCGATCAACGTCGTGATCCACGGGTGGCTCGGGCGTGGTGTCGCCGACTCGACGAGCCTCGACCCGCAGGCGAAGGGGCTCGCCGAGCAGTTCCGTGCACGGATCGCGGACCTGCCGACGAACGTCTTCCTCCCGGACGGCGAGGCATGACCGCGACGACGGGCTCCCGTGCGCAGCCGATCACCGAGCGGGGTCGGCGTACTCGCGACAACCTGCTCGCGGCGGGCCGCACGGTGTTCGAGCAGCGGGGCTACGCCAACACCCGGATGAGCGACATCGCCACGGCCGCAGGGGTTTCCCACGGCACGGTCTACACCTGGTTCGACGACAAGGAGGCGCTGCTGCGCGCCCTGGTCGACGACATCGTGACCGAGGTGTTCGCCGCCCTCGCGATCGGCGACGAGGTGCCCGAGCCCGAGCGACGCATGCTCGAGGCGAACCGGCGCTACCTCGCGGCCTACCGCAGGCACGGACGCATGCTCGAGGTGGTCGAGGAGGCGGCGGCCACCGACGCGCGCTACCGCGACGCGCTGGCCGGCGTACGCCGCGACCACGTGGCCCGCGTGACGCACGACATCGAGCGGCTGCAGAGGGCCGGCGTCGCCGAGCGCGACGTCGATCCCGCCGTCGCGGCCGGTGCGCTCTGCGCGATGGTCGAGGGCTTCGGCCGGCACTGGTACGGACGCGGCGAGCAGGCCGTGTCGACGCACGACGACGAGACCGCCGTCGAGACCCTCACCCGCCTGTGGGCACGGGGGCTCGGCATCAGGACCGCACGCGAGGAGCAGGCATGATCACCACGCCCGAGCACGAGCAGTTCCGCAAGGTCGTGCGCGACCTCGTCGAGAACGAGATCAACCCGCACGTCGACGAGTGGGAGGCCGCCGGCACCTTCCCCGCCCACGAGCTGTTCCCCAAGCTCGCCGCGATCGGCGCTCTCGGCCTCGAGTACGACCCCGAGTTCGGCGGACAGGGTGCCGACCACTCCTTCACCGTGGTGCTCGCCGAGGAGCTCGGTCGCGCGGACTGCGCAGGCGTGCCGATGGCGATCGCTGTGCAGGTCGCGATGGCGACGCCCGCGCTCGCGCGGTTCGGCAGCGCCGAGCTGAAGAAGGCCTACCTCGAGCCGGCGCTGCGCGGCGAGATGGTCTGCTCGATCGCAGTGTCCGAGCCCGATGCCGGCAGCGACGTGGCGGGCATCCGCACGAGGGCCGTGCGCGACGGCGACGACTGGGTCATCAACGGCCGCAAGATGTGGATCACCAACGGCACCCAGGCCGACTGGCTCTGCCTGCTCGCCCGCACGAGCGACGAGGGCGGCTACGCCGGCATGTCGATGATCGTCGTGCCGACCTCGACCCCCGGCTTCAGCGTCGGCCGCAAGATCACCAAGATGGGCAACCGCTCGAGCGACACCGCGGAGCTCGTGCTCGACGACGTGCGCGTGCCGGTGTCGAACACGATCGGCGAGATCGGTCGCGGGTTCCAGCAGCAGATGATGCAGTTCCAGGACGAGCGGATGATCGGCGCCTACATGGCCGTGTCCGGTGCGCGTCGCGCGATCGACCGCACGATCGACTACCTCCGGGTACGCGAGGCGTTCGGCAAGCCGCTGCTGGCCAACCAGCACCTGCAGTACCGCCTCGCCGAGCTCGTCGCCGACACGGACGTGATGATCGAGTACTGCCACTCCGCAGCCGACCGGATCGTCGCGGGCGAGGACGTCACGCGGATGGCCACGATCGCGAAGCTGAAGGTCGGCCGTCTCGTCCGCGAGGTCGGCGACGTCGCGGTCCAGTACCACGGCGGCATGGGCTACGCCGAGGACATGTGGGTCGAGCGCTACTTCCGCGACGCGCGGCTCGTGTCCATCGGCGGCGGCACCGACGAGGTCATGCTCCGCGTGCTGAGCCTCCTCGAGGGGATGGGCAAGCGATGACGACGTCCACGCTGCGAGTACCTGGTCCAACTGTCGTTGTGCGGGTGTCGGGAACGACACTTGCGCCAGGTACTCGCCGCATCCTGCGGGAGGGGGGCGCAGCATGACCGTCACCTACGCCGTCGACTCGGGCGTCGCCACGATCACGCTGGCCTCGCCGGAGTCGCGCAACGTGCTCACCGCGGAGTCGATGCGCGCGCTCGTGGAGCACCTCTCCGCTGCGGCCAACGACGACGCCGTGCGCGTCGTGGTCCTCACCGGCGAGGGAAACACCTTCTGCGCCGGAGCGGATCTCGCCGGTGCGTCGAGCGCCGACGCCGACAGCTTCGCCGCGGCCGGACCTCGCGCTCTGGTCGCCGTGCTCGAGACGATGCTGCTGCTGCCCAAGCCGATCGTCGCGCGCGTGCAGGGCCACGTCGCGGGCGGTGGCAACGGTCTCGTCGCCGCGGCCGACCTCGCGGTGGTCGCGGAGTCGGCGAAGTTCGCCTTCAGCGAGGTGCGGGTCGGGGTCGCGCCGGCGGTGATCTCGGTCGTGTGCCTCGCGCGGATGACGCCGTCGCACGCGCGCGAGCTGCTGCTCACCGGCGAGCGGGTCACCGCGCACCGCGTGCTGGAGGCGGGCCTCATCACGGCGGTCGCCGCCGACGACGCGCTCGACGCCGTGGTGGCGACGTACGTCGGTCAGCTCCTGCTTGGCGGACCGGAGGCGCTGGCCCGCACGAAGGAGCTGTTGCGTCGCGTACCCGGCATGCCGCACGACGAGGCCTTCACCTGGACCGCGGAGCTCTCCGCCGCGCTGTTCACGAGCGACGAGGCCCGCGAGGGCATGACCGCCTTCTTCGAGCGCCGCCGCCCCAGCTGGGCCCCGCCCGCCTAGACCCGCACGTCACTGGGGCACCTGCGCGAAACGGCGCCGGCTTCCTCGCACCCATGTCAGCGACGTGGGTGTCCTCACGGGATCTCGGCGGCGAGGTCGTCGAGGGTGTCGATGTCGCGCGTGTGGGTGCCGTCGTCGGGCACCTCGACCACGTGCAGGCCGTCGAGCAGCTCGCCGGCCGCGCGGTTGCTCGGGTCCACGCCCGAGACGCCGCCGAGCAGGGGACCCACGCGGTACGCCGCCAGCAGCGGCTGCCGCCGCCCTGATGCGTCGACGGCCACCGCCGCCTCGGCCCCGCCGGCAGCCGCCTCGAGCAGCGCGGGCAGCAGGGCACCCGGGTCTACGAGGTCGCCGGCCAGCACGAGGACCAGCTCGGCGTCGGGGTCGATCGCGGCGAGACCGGCGGCCACGGCGGAGTAGGGCCCGGACAGCGGCGGCACCTCGCGCACGACGACGACGCCGGTGGGCAGCCCGTCGGGCCGAGGTCCCACGACCACGACCGTCGCGCCCACGGCGAGCGCGGCGTCGACGCTGTGCCGCACGAGCGGCGTGCCGCCCACCGTGGCCCCGAGCTTGTCGGAGCCGAACCGAGACGAGCGCCCGCCGGCGACGACGATGGCGGCGAGCCGGCTCACGTCGCTGTCGTGTCGGACGGTGCGCACGCCCTCGGCGTCA
>Ga0302299_10001475_pt1 | contig 14130 bp, 14 predicted proteins | sample III_Fen_N3_4_FD_198795 | JGI IMG/M metagenome (GOLD analysis project Ga0302299, IMG submission 198795) | Peat permafrost microbial communities from Stordalen Mire near Abisko, Sweden - III_Fen_N3_4 | ecosystem: Environmental > Terrestrial > Soil > Wetlands > Permafrost | place: Sweden: Abisko... | reverse complement strand
TGCTGGACCAGTGCTACGGCTCGACGGTCGCCCTCCTCGTGGGCAGTGGCAACAACGGTGGCGACGCGCTCTTCGCCGGAGCCGAGCTGGCCGGCCGCGGGGCCGCGGTGACCGCGGTCCTCACCGGCTCCCGGTCGCACCCGTCCGGCACCGCGGCACTTCGGCGGGCCGGAGGTCGGATCGTGTCGGCCGACCAACGGGCAGCGGAGGTGGCGGTCTCCACCGCTGACCTCGTGCTCGACGGCGTCGTGGGGATCGGGGGCCATGGGCCGTTGGCCTCGCGTCCGGCCGACCTCCTCGACCTCGCCGTCGCCACCGGCGCGGTCATCGTCGCGGTCGACGTCCCGAGCGGGGTGGAGTCCGACACCGGCCAGGTCGACGGGGACGCGGTGTGGGCCGACGTCACCGTGACGTTCGGCGCCCTCAAGCCGGGGCTGGTCGTCGCCCCCGGTGCGTTGCACGCGGGGCTCGTCGAGGTCGTCGACATCGGGCTGCGCGCCGAGCTGTCGGTGGCGCCCCCCGCGCTCGAGGTGCTCGACGCGGACGATGTCGCCGCACTGCTGCCGCAGCCCGACGCTGCGTCGGACAAGTACTCCCAAGGGGTCGCCGGCATCGTGGCCGGTTCGACGCGCTACCCGGGCGCGGCACTCCTGACCACCGGGGGCGCGCTCTACGCGAAGGCCGGGCTCGTCCGGTACGCGGGTCCTGCCGCCAAGCAGGTGGTGGGCCGATGGCCCTCGGCCATCGTCGTGGACGGCCCCCCGGATGCCGCCGGTCAGGTGCAGGCATGGGGGATCGGCCCGGGGATCGGCACCGATGCCGCAGCCGCGCGCACGCTGGGCGGCGTGCTCGCGGCCGACCTGCCCACGGTCGTCGACGCCGACGCGCTGACCCTGCTCGCGAGGCATCCGGACCTGCTCGCCCAGGTGCACGGACGAACCGCGCCCACCGTGCTGACTCCGCACGATCGCGAGTTCACCCGGATCGCGCCGGACCTCGACCTCGAAACCGACCGGGTCGCTGCCGCTGCCGCGCTCGCGCGACGGCTCGGCGCGACCGTGCTGCTCAAGGGCGTCACCACGATCGTCGCCACGGTCGATCGCGTCCCCCTGGTCAACCCGACCGGCACGCCGTGGCTGGCCAACGCCGGAACCGGCGACGTCCTCACCGGCCTCCTCACCGCGTACCTGGCCGCCGGACTGGATCCGCACCTGGCCGCCGGGGCCGCCGCCTTCGTCCACGGTCTCGCCGGTCACCTGGCCAGCAACGGCGACCGGCAGCCGCTCACCTCCGACGACCTGGTCCGCGCACTGCCGCGGGCCTACGGCTTGTTCGGCGACGACTGAATCGCCCGTCGGTCAGGCGACCGGTTGCGTGCCCCCCAGGTTCATGGCCGACCCGATGAACGCCAGGTGCGAGAACGCCTGGGGGAAGTTCCCGAGCATCCGCCCGGCCACGGGGTCGTACTCCTCGGCGAACAGCCCGACGTCGTTGCGCAGGGCGTGCAGGCGGTCGAACAGTGCTCGTGCCTCGGCGTGGCGCCCCATGAGTGTCAGGTTGTCGACCAGCCAGTAGGTGGTCATCAAGAACGTGCCCTCGCCAGCCGGTAGTCCGTCCACGGAGTCGCTGTCGCTGGTCGGGTAGCGCTGCACGAATCCGTCGACCACGAGCTCGCGCTGGATCGCCTCGACCGTTGCGACGATCCGCGGGTCGTCGGCCGGCAGGAAGCCGACCCGGGCGAGCATCAACAGACTGGAGTCGAGCTGGGTCGACCCGTAGTACTGGACGAAGCTGCCCAGGTCGTGGTCGTAGCCGCGCTCGCACACCTGCGCGTGGATCACGTCCCGCGTCGCAGCCCACTGCTCGATCGGGGGCTCGCTCGGCAGCCGCCCTCGGGGAATGTGTGGCGCCAGCTTCACCGCACGGTCGTAGGCCACCCAGGCCATGACCTTGGAGTGGGTGAAGTGGCGACGCGGGCCGCGAATCTCCCAGATGCCGTCATCGGGCTGGTCCCACACGTGGTCGAGGTGCTCCATCACGGGCAGCAGCAGGTCAGGCCCGTGGCCGCGCGGGTTGCGCAGCCCGGCGCTGGCGGCGGTGAGCATGGCATCGAGCAGCTCACCGAAGACGTCCAGCTGGAACTGGCCGCTGGCGCCGTTGCCGATCCGCACTGGGCGCGAGTCCTCGTAGCCGGACAGCCAGGGCAGCTCGATCTCGGTGAGCCGGCGGTTGCCGTAGACGTCGTACATGATCTGGAAGTCACCGGGAGAGCCGGCGACGGCCCGACGCAGCCACTCGTTCCAGGCCATGGCCTCCTCGACGTAGCCCGACGTGATCAGCGCCTGCAACGTCAACGACGTGTCGCGCAGCCACGAGTAGCGGTAGTCCCAGTTGCGGACACCGCCGATCTGCTCGGGCAGCGAGGTCGTCGCGGCCGCGGCCAGCGCACCGGTCGGCGCATACGTCAGGGCCTTCAAGGTGATCAGCGAGCGGATCACGTCGTCCCGCAGCGGACCGTCGTAGGTGCAGCGCGACACCCAATCCGCCCACCACGAGACGGTCCGCTCCAGCGCAGCGTGCGCGTCGTGCGGGAGTGGTGGATCCTGGCGCGCGGGGTACCAGGACAGCGAGAACGCCCGGTGCTCGCCGGCGTCCAGGGCGAACTCCACGACGCTCGTCTCGCCGACCGGGTGCACCGGCTCGGTACTGTGGAAGCGCAGGCCGTCGGGGCCGGCCACCATCTGCAGTCCGTCGCCGGTTGCGGTGACCCACGGCACGATCGAGCCGTAGTCGAAGCGCACGACCAGCTCGCTGCGGACCGAGACCCGACCGCTCACGCACCGGACGATCCGGAAGAGCGACGGCCCGTCGTCCATCGGGAGCATGAAGTCCGTCACGCGAAGGACGCCGCCGTCGGTGGTGAACTCGGTCTCGAGCACCAACGTGTGGCCGCGGTACGCCCGCTGGGTCTGCGACACGGTCGACGTCGGCTGGATCTGCCATCGTCCGTTGTCCGCGGTACCGAGCAGTGCGGCGAAGCAGGCGCCGGAGTCGATCCTTGGCACGCACCACCAGTCGATCGAGCCGGACCGGTCGACCAGGGCCACTGTCTGAGTGTCGCCGATGATCGCGTAGTCCTCGATCAGTGACGCCATGCTGCGTCTCCTCTACTCGTTTCCGGTGGGCAGGATCAGGCGGAAGCGGGCCGTGAACGAGTCGCCCGGGGGTACGGACGGAACGTCTTGCCGCACGAGTGCGTCAGTGGCCACGGTCATGGGTTCGAGCGCGATGAAGGGGCGGCCGGGTGGCACCCAGACCTGGGCGAAGTGGTAGCCGGCCCCGGCCTGCATCCGGACGCTAGGCCCCGTCGGCGCGCTCACCGCCCACGTTCGTCCAGCACGTGGCTCATAGAGGTCGTCGAACGTGCGCGACCCGATCAGGGCCGCCTCTCGCGGCTCGTCTCGAACCGCCCCGGTCGGGATTCCGCGCCCGTCGAGCAGCCGGTGTCGTCGTGCTGGCAGGTGCAAGGTCCAGTGGCGCCGGGGCGTGCCCGGCAGCCGTAGGTAGGGGTGCCAGCCGAACCCGACGGGGACCGCACGACGCCCGGTGGCGCGGACCGTCGTGTCGACGGACAGCCCGCGCTCGTCGACCCGCGCCTCGACCTCGAGGGTGTGCGGGAACGGGAAGGCGGGAGAGTCCACGTCGATCGTCGCGCGCAACCGTGCCGTGCTGCGCACCGCTCCCAGGTGGGCGACGGTCCACCGGGAGCGGCCGCACAGCAGGCCATGGATCGGCAGACCGTTGGCGTCGGTGGTGACGTCGCGACCGCGCAGGTCCACCCGGGTGCGACCGACCCGGTAGTGCCACTGCGAGAGCCGGTTGGCCCACGGCGCCAGCAGCGGTAGACCCGCCGTCGCGCCGGATCGCAGCTGATCGAGGCCGCCGGGCAGGGCGAGGAACTCCGAGCGGCCGTGACGCAGCGACACCCCGGTCAGCCCCAACTCGGGAAGGAAGACCGCGCTGACCGCCCCGGCAGTCAGCCGCACACCCGGCTCGCCACGAAACCGCACGACGGTCGCCGCCGGTCGGGCGCGCTCGTGACTCATCGTGGCTCCTGCCGGGGTCTTGCCGGGCCGCACTCGGCGGTGGTCCCCACCGTGCCACCTCGCCGCCCGTCGCGTCGCCCTCCGGCGCGGGCGCAGCCGGGTGAAAGACTGCCCGCTGTGACCACCCACCTGCGCGAGGCGGTCGTCGATCTGGCGGCGATTCGCTCCAACGCTGCGCTGCTGGTCCAGCGGTCGGCGCCGGCGCAGATGATGGCGGTGGTCAAGGCCGACGCGTACGGTCACGGGCTGGTTCCGGTGGCCCGGGCCGTGGTCGACGGTGGTGCTGCGTGGCTCGGCACAGCGCTGCTGAGCGAGGCGTTGACTCTGCGGTCGGCCGGCATCACCGTTCCCACACTGGCCTGGTTGCACGGCCCGGGCGAACCGTTCGACCAAGCCATCCGAGCCGACGTCGACGTGACCGTGGCGGCGCCTTGGGCCCTGGCCGAGGTCGTGGCCGCTGCCGGCGAGGTCGGACGACCCGCGCGCATCCACTTGAAGGTCGACACGGGGTTGGGCCGCGGGGGAGCCCCCGTCGCCGACTGGGCCGACCTGGTCGACCTGGCGCGCAAGGCCGAGATCGACGGGCTGGTCGAGGTGGTGGGGATCTGGTCGCACCTGGCCTACGCGGATGCGCCGGGACACCCCACGATCGATCGTCAGCTCGAGGTCTTCGGCCAGGCACTCGCGGCCGTCGACGCGGCCGGGCTGCGCCCGCAGGTGCGTCACCTGGCCAACTCCGCGGCGACCCTGACCCGCCCCGACACCCACTTCGAGCTCACCCGGCCGGGGCTGGCGCTGTACGGGTTGTCGCCGATCCCCGCCCGGGCCAGCGCAGCCGAGCTGGGTCTTCGTCCGGCCATGTCGCTGCGGGCGCGGTTGATCCTGGTGAAGGACGTTCCGGCTGGACAGGGGGTGTCGTACCTGCACCGGTACGTCACGAGCCGGCCGACCACGTTGGGTCTGGTCCCGCTGGGGTACGCCGACGGCATCCCGCGCGACGCCAGCAACATCGGGCCGGTGCAGGTGGCCGGTCGTCGGCGGACGATCGCCGGCACGGTGTGCATGGACCAGTTCGTGGTCGATCTCGACGCAGATCCGGCCGTCGAGGGGGACGAGGTGCTCGTCTTCGGTCCTGGTGACGACGGTGAGCCCACCGTCGACGACTGGGCGACGGCACTCGACACGATCTCTTACGAGATCGTCACCCGGGTCGGTCCGCGCGTGGTGCGTCGGCACGAGAACGAGCTGCCGGGACAGGAGCGGTAGGTGGGGCTCGGACGCAGTGTCGCCACGGCCGGAGTCACTGCCGCCGCGCTGGCTGCCGGTGCGGCTGCGGGTCTGGTCGCCGAACGGGTCGTGGTCGGCCGCGCGGTTCGGGCCCGTGGCGTGCCGCAGTTCGGGTTCGGTGACCTTCGCGCACCGCACCAGATCGTCACGGCCGACGACGGCGTGCAGCTCTACGTCGAAGTCGACGAACCCAACGACCGCGCCTCCTGGCCCGACCTCACGGTGGTCTTCTGCCACGGCTACTCCCTCAACCTGGACTCGTGGCACTTCCAGCGCGAAGCCTTCCGTGGTCGCGCGCGGCTGGTCTTCTACGACCAGCGCTGCCACGGACGTTCCGGCCGGGGGCCGGCCGAGCAGGCCACGATCGACCAGCTGGGCGCTGACCTCGCGGCCGTGATCGACGCGGTCGCACCGCGTGGCCCGGTCGTCGTCGTCGGTCACTCGATGGGTGGGATGACGGCGATGGCCCTGGCGCGACACCAACCGGAGCGCTTCGGCGACCAGGTGGTCGGCGTGGTGCTGGTCTCCACGTCGCCCGGACAGCTGGGCGAGATCACCCTGGGCATTCCGGCCCTGCTGGGGCAGGGAGCCCGCCGGCTCGTGCCGCGCCTGGCGCACCTGGTGCAGACCAACGCCGGTCTGGTCGAGCGCGGTCGCCAGGTGGGGAGCGACCTGGCCCTGCTGCTGACCCGCAACTACGCGTTCGCCTCCCGCGACGTGCCCTCTGAGGTGGTCGACTTCGCGGCCGAGATGATCCAGGCGACTCCGGCCGACGTACTGGCGCAGTTCTACCCGGCGCTCGTCGCTCACGACGCCTTTGACGCCCTCGACGTGCTCAACGGCGTGGACACGCTGGTGCTGGTCGGCGAGCAGGACCAGCTGACGCCGCCCTCACACAGCCTGCGGATCGTCCGCGCCGTGCCGGGCGCCGAGCTGCTCGTGCTCGACCCCGGCGGTCATCTGGTCATGCTCGAGCGCCCCGACGACGTGAACGCGGCGCTGGACGACTTCTTCACCGCGGTGACCCGCCGGATCATGCGCGAGGCGGCCGGATGACCGGCGCGGGGCCTGGTGGTGAGTCGACGTGCCGGATCCGCTGACCGACCTGGCCGGCCAGATCGCGTCGTGCATGCGTTGCGCGGAGCTGGCGACCACCCGACGCTCGACGGTTCCTGGGCAGTTCCCGTCGTCCGCCCGTCTCCTGCTGGTCGGGGAGGCACCCGGTGCGGACGAGGACGAACAAGGGCAGCCGTTCGTCGGCCGCAGCGGGCGGCTGCTCGACGAGCTGCTCGACCAGGTCGGAGTCGCCCGGGCCGAGGTCGCCGTCGCCAACGTCGTGAAGTGCCGGCCACCGGGCAACCGCACGCCGAAGCCGGCGGAGATCGACGCCTGCCGTCCGTTCCTCCGCGGGCAGATCTCCGCCGCTGTGCCGTCGTTGGTCGTCTGCCTGGGAAGCACGGCCACGCAGTGGTTCTTCGGGCGGGCGGCCCGGTTGACGAGGTTGCGTGGTCACGTCCATGACGTCGACGGCATCGACGTCATGGCCACCTACCACCCGTCGGCGGCACTTCGCTTCGGTCCCCGCGGTGAGCCCGCTCGCGCGCTGCGCGACGACCTCGCAGCCGCGGTCGCCTGGCTCGCAGCCGCCCAGGGGCGGGTGTGAACACCGACGCGACGATTGAGGTCGCGGACGCCGACCAGATGCGGACCCTGGGCCGGCGTCTGGCCGAACAGTTCCGGGCCGGCGACGTCGTCGTGCTCACCGGGCCCCTCGGAGCGGGGAAGACCACCTTCGCGCAGGGAGTGGGCGCCGGACTTCACGTGCGCGGACCCGTCACGTCGCCCACGTTCGTGATTGCGCGCGTGCACCCTTCGCTGGTCGGCGGTCCCGATCTGGTGCACGTGGACGCGTATCGACTCGGGTCGTTGGCCGAGGTCGACGATCTCGACCTCGACGCCTCCCTCGCCGGTTCGGTGACCCTGGTCGAGTGGGGCGAGGGCATGCTCGACGCGCTGACCGACCAGATCAGGCAGGTGGTGATCGGTCGCGACGAGGGCGGGCCGCCGGACGCGCGCCGGGTGCGCCTGGTGGGATTCACCGCGCGGTCCGACGTCGCCGCGTCGGACTAGCCTGACGTGGTGCTGCTGGCCATCGACACGGCGACCCCCACCACGACGGTTGCCGTTGCCGACGACACCACGGTGCTGGCCACGGGCTCGCAGGTCGACGGGCGTCGGCACGCCGAGATCCTCGCCCCGATGATCGCCGACGTTCTTGGTCGGGCCTCGGTCCGGCCGTCCGACCTCGATCGGATCGTGGTCGGGGTCGGGCCGGGTCCGTTCACCGGGTTGCGGGTCGGGTTGGCGACCGCGCTGGCCCTCGGCGACGCGCTCGACCGGCCGGTGCTCGGTGTGGTCACCCTCGACGTCATCGCCGAGCAGTCGACCGGCCCGGTCCCGGTCGAGTCCGCCGGGCCGCTCGTCGTCGCGACCGATGCGCGGCGCAAGGAGGTCTTCTGGGCCGTCTACGAGCAGGGTCGTCGGGTCGTCGGACCGTCCGTCGACCCGCCCGGTCTCGTTGCGGACCGGCACCCTCATCAGCGGATCGCCGGCGAAGGGGCGCAGACGTACGCGTCGGTGTTCGAGGCAGCCGGTTGCACGGTGGTCGAGCCGGCCTTCCCGTCGGCCGCGGTTCTGGCGACCTTGACGCTGCGCCGCCTGACCCAGGGCATCGGATTCGAGCCGGTCGAACCGCTCTACCTGCGACGGCCCGACGTGTCGCCGCCCACCCCGCGCAAGCCGGTGACCCCGCCGTGAGCGGTTCGTCGACGGCGGCGGCGTCCCCGGAGGTGGTCGTGCGCCGCATGCGGTGGTGGGACGTGGCACCGGTCGTCGCCCTCGACGCCGAGCTGTTCGGTGACACGGCGTGGTCACCAGCCCTGTTCTGGTCCGAGCTCGCCGGGGTGCCGCAGACCCGCGACTACCTGGTCGCCACCACCGGCGACGGGACGGACGCCGAGCAGATCGTGGCCTACGGCGGTCTGATGACGGTGGCGCGTGAGTCGACGGTGCAGACCCTCGGTGTTGCGCCCGCGTGGCAACGGGCCGGGCTCGGGCGGCGGGTCCTGCGGGCACTCGTGTCGGCCGCCCGGCGGCGGTCGGCCACCGACTTGTGGCTGGAGGTGGCCCGCGAGAACCTCGGTGCCCAGGCGTTGTACCGGGCCGAGGGTCTCACCGCCGTGTCCACTCGCAGCAGCTACTACGGCGTCGGCCGAGACGCCGTGATCATGCGCGGCCGACTCAGTCGCGGGCCGCTCGCCCCGTGAGCGCCGACCGCGACCACGACGCACCGCTGGTCCTCGGGATCGAGACCTCCTGCGACGAGACCGGAGTCGGCATCGTCAGGGGAACCACCTTGCTGGCCGACGAGGTGGCGAGCAGCGTCGAGCTGCATGCGCGGTTCGGCGGGGTGGTGCCCGAGGTCGCCAGTCGCGCCCACCTCGAGGCGCTCGTGCCCACCGTCCGCCGGGCCCTGGCGCGGTCCGGGGTCGCGTCGACCGACATCGACGCGGTCGCCGTGACCGCGGGACCTGGGCTGGCCGGCGCACTGATCGTGGGGGTGGCCGCGGCCAAGGCCTATGCGCTCGCGTGGGGCAAGCCGTTGTACGGGGTCAACCACCTGGCGGCGCACGTGGCGGTGGACCGCCTCGAGCACGGTCCGCTCCCCGAGCCGGCGATCGCCCTGCTCGTGTCCGGCGGGCACTCGTCGCTGCTGCGGGTCGACGACCTGACCCATGACGTCGTCGCGTTGGGCGCCACCGTCGACGACGCCGCCGGGGAGGCCTTCGACAAGGTGGCCCGGCTGCTCGGGCTGCCGTTTCCGGGCGGCCCGTTCGTGGACCAGCAGGCGCGGTCCGGCGACCCGCACGCGATCGCCTTCCCACGTGGTCTCACCGCGCCGCGCGATCTCGAACGGCACCGTTACGACTTCTCGTTCTCCGGGCTGAAGACCTCGGTGGCCCGCTGGGTGGAGGCGCGCGAGCGGGCCGGCCAGCCGGTCCCGATCGCCGACGTGGCGGCCTCGTTCCAGGAAGCCGTGGTCGACGTGCTCACCCGAAAGGCCGTGGCCGCGTGCACGGCCGAGGGGGTGGCGACCCTGCTGATCGGCGGCGGCGTCGCCGCCAACTCTGCGTTGCGGGCCATGGCTGCGCGCCGATGCGCCGCCGCCGGGATCACCATGCGGGTGCCGCGTCCAGGCCTGTGCACGGACAACGGCGCCATGGTCGCGGCCCTCGGATCGGCGGTGATGGCTGCGGGCCGCCCGCCCTCGGCCCTCGATCTGCCGACGGACTCCAGCCTGCCGGTCGAGGTCGTGATCGCCGACGCCCCACCGCCGTCCCGGCCGGCTCCCTCGACGGCTTAGGATTCGCGCGTGATCGTGCGGATGTGGGAGACGCGGGTGCGACCCGGTCAGCTGGGCGCGCTGGTGGCGCACGTCCGCGACAGCGTGTGGCCGACGGTGACCAACGCCGAGGGCTTCCTCGGCGGTGAGGTCCTCACCGCGCACGCCAGCGACGACCCGCGGCTGCTGCTGATCACCCGGTGGGCCGACGAGTCGGCGTTGCAGTCCTACCTCGGACCGCACTGGCGGTCCCACGAGATCACGCCGGTTCCCGAGGAGGCCGAGTTCGTGCTCGGCATCCCCTTCGCCGACCACTGGACGCCGGTTCCCGATCCGAGCGAGTGATCAGCCGGCCCCGGTGGCGCTGGTCGCCGCAGAGGGTGCCGGGGTAGTGATCAGGGCGTAGGGCTGGGCGCCCACGCGGGTGAGCACGACCGTCGCGGTGTTCGGCCGGGCGCGCTCGAGCCGAAGCTGGGCCCGGATCCGGTCGGGGTCCGCGGCGAACCCACGCTTCTTCACCACCACCTGCCCGACGTCACGCGCCCGCAAGGCGGCGCGCAGCCGCTTGAGCTGGAACGGCAGCACCGCATCGATCGCGTAGGCGCGCACGAACGGGCTGGCAACGAGCCGGTCGCCGCTGAGGTAGGCGACGAGCGGATCGATCAGGTGGGCCGCCACCTGCTCGGCCACGGCCGCGACCAGCCCGGAGCGGATCACCGCGGGATCGGGTTCGAACAGCCACGCGCCGAACCCACCCACCGACGCGGCCTCGGGCAGCTGTGCGTCGGTGACGAAGTGGACCGCGTCGTCGCGGATCACCGTCGCGCGCCGGCGGACCTGCTCGTCGCGCAGCACACCCCGGTAGAGCGCCAGCTCGACGAGCGTGCCCCCGATCGACACGTACTCGGCCTCGGTGTCGTCGGGGATCGTGGTGTGGTCCAACCCGGGGGCGACCTTCAGGCCCAGGTCGCGGCCGGGCCGCGCCAGCAGCCAGGACAGCGGTGGGGACCACTCTTCGGGGTCGGTCAACCGGCGTCCGCTCGCGCGTCGGGCCGGGTCGGCGAACACGACATCGGTCGCGGTGAGTGGGACGTCGGCCGCGTCAGCGAGGGTCACGGTCACGGCGTCGGCCAGTCCGAGGGCGTGCGCGTTCGCGGCCAGCACCGCCGCGGTCACCGGGTCCCGTTCCACCGCGGCAACCCGCAGGCCCGCCGCCGCGAGACTCAGGGCGTCACCACCGATGCCGGCCGCCAGGTCGGTCACCTGCGTGACCCCGGCTGCGGTGAACCGTCGGGCCCGGTGCCGCGCCACCTCGGGCCGGGTGACCTGCTCGGCCCCCTCGGGGGTGAACAGCAGCTGGTCGGTCCAGCCCCCGAGCCGAGGCCGCACCTGGTGGCGCAGCCGGGCCTGCGTCAGCACCGCAGCCACCAGTGCGGCCCGATGGCCGGCGTCGCGCAGCCGCTGGGTCGCGACCAGCGGGTCCGCCGCGGCGTGGTCGGGCAGCCCGGCGAGCAGGCCGTGCCCCTCGTCGCCGGTCAGGGCCGCCACGTCGTCCAGGTCCACGGGTGCCATCTTGGCGCCGACGGCTCACCGTGGCCGTCGACCGACCCCCCGTTTGACCCGTCGCCACCCCGCTCATACGATGACTCCTGGCACTCTCCCCTGGTGAGTGCCAGCGCACCCGAGGGTCCGATCCCCGCGACGGCGGGCCCGCGAGCGCTCGACACACGCTCAACACACGCTCAAACACAGTGTCAACCACAACCCCGCAACGGGAGGGTCAACTCGTGTCGGTCGGTATCAAGCCGCTGGAGGACCGGATCCTCGTCCAGACCCTGGACGCCGAGCAGACGACGGCATCAGGACTGGTGATCCCGGACACCGCGAAGGAGAAGCCCCAAGAGGGCAAGGTCCTCGCGATCGGTCCGGGTCGATGGGACGAGGACGGTAAGAACCGGATCCCGCTGGACATCAGCGAAGGCGACGTCGTCGTCTACAGCAAGTACGGCGGCACCGAGATCAAGTACAACGGCGAGGAGTACCTCATCCTCTCCGCGCGTGACGTTCTCGCTGTCGTCGAGAAGTGATTCCGCACGCGTGAGCGTGCTCCATCACCTCTTGGTCCGCCCCGGGATCCCGAACACCGGGACCCGGGGCGGACCGCTGAACGATCGTTCGCCCGCACGGCGTCGGTGCGACTGACGCACCGAATCGAAGAACTTTCCGAAAGGCAGCGCCCTCCATGTCCAAGTCGCTCCAGTTCGACGAGGCAGCCCGCCACTCGATGAAGCACGGTGTCGATGCGTTGGCTGACGCGGTCAAGGTGACGTTGGGCCCGCGCGGCCGCAACGTCGTGCTCGACAAGAAGTGGGGCGCGCCCACCATCACCAACGACGGCGTCACCATCGCTCGCGAGATCGAGGTGGAGGACCCGCACCAGAACATCGGCGCGCAGCTGGTGAAGGAGGTGGCGACCCGCACCAACGACGTCGCCGGCGACGGGACCACGACTGCCACGGTGCTCGCCCAGGCGATGATCGCCGAGGGCATGCGCAACGTGACCGCCGGGGCGAACCCGATGGAGATGAAGCGTGGCATCCAGGCAGCCGTCCAGGCGGTCGTGGCCGAGCTCATCGCCAACGCGCACGCCGTCTCCAGCGACAAGGACATCACCGACATCGGTGCGATCTCAGCCCAGGACGCCGAGATCGGCGCCCTGATCGCGCAGGCCATGGACAAGGTCGGCCGCGACGGCGTGATCACCGTCGAGGAGGGTGCCACCATGGGCGTCGAGCTCGAGGTGACCGAGGGCATGCAGTTCGACAAGGGCTACATCTCGCCCTACTTCGTCACCGACCCCGAGAGCATGGAGGCCGTCCTCGACGACGCCCGCCTGCTGCTCGTGCAGGGCAAGGTCTCGGCGCTCAGCGACCTCGTGCCGATCGTCGAGAAGGTCCTGCAGGCGGGGCGTCCCCTGCTCGTGGTGGCCGAGGACGTCGACGGCGAGGCGCTGTCGACCCTGGTCGTCAACAAGATCCGCGGCACGTTCACGTCGGTCGCGGTCAAGGCGCCCGGCTTCGGCGACCGACGCAAGGCCATGCTCGAGGACCTGGCCGTGCTGACCGGTGCGCAGGTCGTGTCAGCAGACGTCGGCCTGCGGCTGGACGAGGTCGGGCTCGAGGTGTTGGGCACGGCCCGTCGGGTCGTCGTCACCAAGGACACCACCACCGTGATCGACGGCGCCGGCGCGGCCGACACCGTTGCCGACCGGATCGCGCAGATCCGCCGGGAGATCGACGACACCGACTCCGACTGGGACCGCGAGAAGCTCCAGGAGCGGCTGGCCAAGATGGCCGGCGGGGTCGCGGTGATCAAGGTCGGCGCCGCCACCGAACCCGAGCTGAAGGAGCGCAAGCACCGGATCGAGGACGCCGTGCAGGCGACGAAGGCCGCAGTCGACGAGGGCATCGTGGCCGGCGGTGGCAGCGCCCTGGTGCACGCGGGCGCGGTGCTGGCCGACGACCTCGGGCTCACCGGCGACGAGGCCACGGGGGTGCGGGTCGTTCGCAAGTCCCTCGGCGAGCCGTTGCGCTGGATCGCCCAGAACGCCGGGCAGCAAGGCGGTGTGGTCCTCGCGAAGGTGACCGCACAGCCGGTGGGCAGCGGCTACGACGCGAACACCGACGAGTACGTGGACCTGATCGCCGCCGGGATCATCGACCCGGTCAAGGTCACCCGGGCGGCGGTGGAGAACGCGGCGTCGATCGCCGCGATGCTGCTGACCACCGAGGCGCTGATCGTGGAGAAGCCCGAGCCCGAGGCCGAGGTCGCGGGCGGTCATGGCCACGGGCACAGCCACTGATCTGCCACCCGGGCGGTCAGCCCACCAGCGAGTACCGCTCGCCGCGGCGGTAGACGGTCTCGCGCTCTTCCTCCGACAACCCGCCCCAGACTCCGTAGGGTTCGCGGACCTGCAACGCGTGCCGGGCGCACTCCCGGCGCACCGGGCACTCGGCGCAGACGGCCTTGGCCGCTCGATCGCGAGCCATCCGGGCCACCCCGCGCTCACCCTCGGGGTGGAAGAACAGCGTGGGGTCCTCGTCGCGGCAGGCCGACTGCAGCTGCCACTCCCAGACGTCGGCGATCGGGCCCGGGAGCCGGGTGAGGTCGGCCATGACACACGCTCCTCGCAGTGAGGTCGGGGACGAGTCCCGACAAGCCCACCCTAAAACCGCTTCATAGGTTGGTCAAGTTCCCCAACTGAAGGGTTTTCGACCACGCTGGAACCGCGTCGGGTGGGTCGAGGTGCGCCGCGGGGGCGCGGCGCCCCCCAGC
>Ga0302299_10001474_pt1 | contig 14140 bp, 12 predicted proteins | sample III_Fen_N3_4_FD_198795 | JGI IMG/M metagenome (GOLD analysis project Ga0302299, IMG submission 198795) | Peat permafrost microbial communities from Stordalen Mire near Abisko, Sweden - III_Fen_N3_4 | ecosystem: Environmental > Terrestrial > Soil > Wetlands > Permafrost | place: Sweden: Abisko... | reverse complement strand
TGGTCAGGGTCCCGCCGTCGGGCATCGCGTCGTGCGCGTTGACCGCGATGTTGACGATGACCTGCTCGAGCTGACGCGGGTCGACGCGGATGAAGCCGCGCAGCGCCCCAAGCCGGAACTCGAGCCTGACATCGTCGCCGAGCAGGGGGCGGAGGATCGGCAGCAACCCGGCGATCAGGTCGGCCGGGTCGACCAGGACCTCGGCGAGGACCTGCCGGCCGCTGAACGCGAGCAGCTTGCGGGTGACCTCGACCGCCCGGTCGGCGGCCGCCAGCACCTCGTCCATGTCGCCCCGGACCGGGTCGCCGTCGGGCAGCGCGGTACGGGCGAGCTCGGTGTAGCCGCGGATGGCGGTCAGGAGGTTGTTGAAGTCGTGGGCCACGCCGCTCGCGAACAAGCCGATCGCCTCGAGCCGCTGGGCCTGGACGAGGTGGGCGTCGAGGTCGCGCTTCGCCGTCACGTCGCTGACATTCAGCATGGTTCCCGCGAACACGCCCTCGACGGTCACGATCGGGCTCCCGGCCAGCAGCGCCTGGAGTTCGCTCCCGTCGGCCCGGCGGAACCGGACCTCGATGCGCTGGCCGGCGCTCTCCTCCTGCCGGTCGAGGAACCGCGCCACCGCGCCAAGGAACGGCTCGTCGAGGTAGTCGGCGATCGGGCGGCGGAGCATGGCGTCCTGCGTCGACCCGAGGAGCCCGGCCATCGCGCGGTTCGCGTAGGTCGTGCTGCCGTCCGGCCCGACGAGCCACACGCCGTCGTACATGCCGTCGAAGACCAGGCGCAGCCTGTCCACAGGCACCTGGCCCATGCCGGTGTCGAGGGGCCGCTGGGCGGGCTGGTCGGCCGTGATGGCGCGCTCCAAGGGGCCGCGGGCTCGGTGACCGCGGGCAGCCGCCAATAGTGTAGGCAGTCTTCCGCCCGCCTCCACAAGTGCCGATGAGCACTCCGGCCAAGGCGTTGATGCAGCGCGTCCACCGGACGGTCCGCCGGGCCACTCGACCCCGAGTGCGGGCTGCGTCCAGCAGCGGGGGGCTCCGGAGCCTGAGGGCTTCGAGCGGCTGCGTCTCTCGGGGGGGTGCGAACGCCCCGATATCCGCAGGTGTCGGTTATGCGGTGTCCGTCCGAGTTGGACGCCTCCCTCCGAGTACGTTCTTGTCTGCCGGACGGGGGCACAACTCCAGACTCCTCCTGGGTACCGAGACGGCAGGGCACGCTCAGGTGGACCGAAATTCTCTTCGGGCGTTCGCTAGCTCCGTCAAGGCCTGGTTCGTGCTTGGGCGCGTACGGTCTACACCCGCCTCGGGCGGCACCGGCGAGCGCCCGGTCCCGCGGCCCGTGCGCCCTGAGGTTGCACCAGTCGTGGTGCGCCAACCGAGCCGCCAGCCCCAGGCGTCGGGCGGGGCTGGCGGCTCGATTGCGTCTGTGGCGCTGGTCCTAGGTTGTGATCGCACCGGCGACCCGATGCGGACGGCGTCGAGGCGGGCTAGGTGCGGCGGATCGCCGCGCCGTCGATGATGACCTTCTTGCCGCTGCTGGCGACCCTGATGGAGAGCGTTCCGTTCCTGGGCGCGCTCCAGACGACCACCGTGATGACCTTCTTGTTGACGGTCTTGGTGGACTTGAGGCTGATCGTCTTGAGGAGCGTGGAGCCCCAGTAGACCTTGATCGACCCGCACGTGGAGCACGTGGTGGCGACCACGGCGATCCGCTGCGCCGTCACCTTGGACGCGGTCAGCTTTGCGCCGAGCTTCGTGGCCTGGAGGTAGGTGGACCTGGAGTACGAGGAGCCGGACCCCAGCGAGTGCGGGGCGCCGGGCGGCCCCGGACGTCGCGCCACGCGGCCGCGTCGCCCTCGGCGCACTCATGCGACCATGGCGCCATGCCCGACCTCGAGCTCCTCGACTGCGGTGACGGCCGGCGCCTCGAGCGCTTCGGCCCGGTCGTCGTTGATCGGCCTGCACCCGCAGCCACGCAGGCCCGACGCCTTCCCGAGGCTGAGTGGGCGAAGCCCGCGCTGCGCTGGGCCAAGGGCGCCTGGGTGCGCGGCGCCGCAGCGGACCCCTGGCCCGTGCAGGTCGGTGGTCTGACCCTCGAGTGCCGCCCCGCTGCGAGCGGTCAGGTTGGCGTCTTTCCCGAGCACGCGGTCACGTGGGGCTGGCTCGACGAGGCGGTGCGGACTGCCGCCGAACGACTGGAGCGGGTGCCGGAAGTGCTCTCGCTCTTCGCCTATACGGGCGGCGCCACGCTCACGTGCGCGAGGGCGGGCGCGCGCGTGACCCATGTGGACTCGTCCAAGCCCGCCCTCGCCTGGGCTCGGCAGAACGCAGTCCTCTCGGGGCTGGCCGAGGCGCCCATCCGCTGGCTGCCCGAGGATGCGCGCGCCTACGTTCGGCGCGAGCGGCGACGCGGTCACCACTACGACGGCATCATCCTGGACCCGCCCTCGTATGGCCACGGCGACGGCGCCTGGCGGATTGAGAGCGACCTCCCGGCCCTGCTCGACGACATCCTCGCCCTCTGCGGGCCGCGCCCGTCCCTGTTCGTCCTCTCGGCGCACACGCCCGGGTACGACGGCGATCGTCTGGCCGCCATGGTCCGCGAGCACATTGGCGTCGGGGCCGACGGCTCCCCGCTCTCGCTCGACACTCGTGCAGGCAACCGGCTGGAGCTCGGGGCGTGGGCGCGCGGCGGGGTCCACGGGCCCAAGCCGGTCGTCCGCAAGCGCCCCGCGCGAACGCCCCGCCCCTGACGGGCACCTCTGCGAAGATCGCCCCGTGCCGCCGTACGAGCCCGAGATCACCAGCGCGAAGAACCCGCGCATCCGAGCGGCCCTCGCCCTGCGCGACCGGCGTGCTCGCGAGGAGGCCGGGCTGACGCTGGTCGACGGCGTGCGCGAGCTGGAGCGTGCGCTCACCGGCGGCGCGAAGCCCGTCGAGGTCTTCGTGGACCTGGCGCGGGTCGACGCCGCTGGGCGGGCCGTCATGGCCGAGGCGCGCGCCAGGGGCGCCATCGTCCTGCCCACCTCGGGTCCGGCGCTCGCGCGGCTGGCGTTTGGTGATCGCGCCGAGGGCTTGGTCGCGACCCTGCAGATCCCCCATCTCTCGCTCGCCTCGCTGCACCTGCCCGAGAACCCGCTCGTCGTGGTGCTCGAGGGCGTCGAGAAGCCCGGCAACCTGGGCGCGGTCCTGCGATCTGCCGACGGCGCGGGGGCGGACGCGGTGATCCTCGCCGATCCGCTGACGGACCTGTTCAACCCCAATGCAGTCCGGGCCTCGCTGGGCGCGATCTTCGCGATGCCGCTGGCCGCGGCGCCGAGCGCGGACGTGGGGGCCCATCTCGCTCGGGGCGGGGTCACCGTGATCACGGCGCGGGTGGACGCCGACGACCTCTACAGCGACCTCGATCTGACGGGGCCGATCGCGATCGTGCTCGGCAGCGAGGCCGACGGGCTCACCGACCGCTGGCCCGCGCCGCCCGCCCACCCCGTGCGCCTGCCGATGCTGGGCGTTGGCGACTCGCTCAACGTGTCGATCGCGGCGGCGGTTCTGCTGTACGAGGCCCGGCGCCAGCGCGGGCCGGGCTAGCGGCTACCGCTCGCCCGCGACCACGCCATCCATCAGGACGAGCCTCGGACGAGCGTGCCACAGCGCGCCGTCGACCTCGACCGGCTCGTCCACGGCCGCCGCGGGCAGCACGACCACGTCCGCCCGGTGACCCGCCGTGAGCCGTCCCCTGTCCCGCTCCCCCGCCGAGACCGCTGGCCCGACGCACCACGCGCGCAGCGAGCGCCACAGGTCGAGCGCGTGCCGCTGCCCGAACGGTGGTGTGCCCGGCGCCCAGTCCGGCGCCGAGCGCGTCACGGCGCAGGCGACGCCGGGCCACGGGTCCACGGGCTCAACTGGGGCGTCGGTGCCGGCCGCCAGGACCGCGCCCGTGCGGGCGATCGCGTCGAGCGCATACGCCCGGGCCTCGGCTCGCGGGCCCCACAGCCGTCGGGCCTTCTCGGCGTCGGAGCGCACGTGGATCGGCTGCATGGACGCCGCGATGCCCAGGGCGGCGAACCGCGGGATGTCCGCCGAGGCGATCAGCTGCGCGTGCTCGACACGGGGCATGAGCGGCGTGGCACCGGCGGTCTCGGCAAGCACGTCGAGTGCTACCCGGACGGCGGCGTCGCCGATCCCGTGGATCTGGGTGGCGATCCCGCCGGCGGCCGCGCGCCTGGCCTGGTCCTGGAGCTCCTCGGGCGAGGTCAGCCAGACGCCATGGCCGCCGCCCGGGGGCTCGGGCTCGCCCCGCGGCCGCTCGAGGGGCTCGAGCAGGGCGGCGGTCCGCGAGCCGAGCGAGCCGTCCGCGAACGTCTTGAGCCAGCCGAGCCTCAGCCGGTCGAGCGGGTCGTGGCCGAGCGGGGCGCCCGATCGCAGACCTTCGTTGATCGCCGCGTCGAGCTGCTCTGGCCGAACGGATGCGTGCACCCGGAGGCGCAGCCGTCCCTCGGCGGCCAGCGCGCGATACGCCCCGATGGAGCCGCCGAGACCCGCCGAGGGCGCCAGACCGCCCGGGTCGTGGACCGCCGCCACGCCGAGCCCGACCAGCTCCTTCGCCAGCGCGTCGACGGCCATCGCGATGGACGAGGCGTCGGCCTGCGGGATGCGCGCGGCGACGAGGGTCGCGGCCGCCTCGTGGAGGACGCCCGTCGCCCGGCCGCGCTCATCGCGCCGGATCACGCCGCCGTCGGGGTCGCCGCGGTCGTCGTCGATCCCCGCCTCACGCAGCGCCCTTGCACTCACGAGGAGCGCGTGGTGGTCGTGCGCCCACACGGCGACCCGGCGACCCGGAGCGGCACGCTCGAGGTCGTCGGCCGTGGGCCAGCGGCCCAGCGTGTCGGCGTCCCAGCCGCCTCCCTCGATCCACGCTTCCGCGGCGGACTGTGCCCCAGCAAAGGCGCCCACGCGCTCGATGAGCGCCTCGATCGTGTGGAGGCCGGCCAGGTCAACAGCCGCGCGTCCCATCGCCGCGGTCGCCAGGTGCAGGTGTGCGTCCGTGAGGCCGGGGACGGCGACCTCGTCCGGGGCGAGGAGGCGGCGGCGCGTCCCCGGCCCCGCGAGCGCCTCGACGTCCGCTCGGGAACCGGCTGCGAGGACGCGCCCCCCGGCGATGGCGATGGCCTCGGCCCAGCCCGGCCCGCGGTCACCTGCGAGGGTGGCGATCCGCCCGACGACGATCAGCTCGGGCGCGGAGGTCACTGCGGGAGCTGGGCGTCCGGACCTGGATCCACCGGGGCCGCGGGGACGCTGGCGTCACCGGCTGCCCCGGTCTCGGCAGCGGCTTCGTGCCCCGTCTCGGCGGCGGCGGCGGTCGCGCCCTCGGCACGCCGTCGGGTCACCCGCCGACCGCTGACGTCGAGCTCGGTCGCCACGGCCACGGCGACCGGGTCCAGTCCGGCGGGTGTCGTGGGCCCGACCGCGGTCGCCTTGGCCTCGGCTGGCTTGAGCGGGCCCCGCCGGACAATCGAGAGGATGCCCGAGAGCGTGATGCCGATGGCGACGAGGTAGAGCACGTTGGTCGTGCTGATGAAGTCCGACAGCGGCCCCACGATGATGATCGGCAGGAAGCTCGCCGTGGAGACGAGCATGTTGAGGACGCCGAACACGCGACCTCGGACGTCCTCGGGCAGCTCCTCCTGGAGCTGCGTCTGCGCCGGGATGGCGACGAACGCGTAGGCGATGCCCGCGAGCAGCGCCATCAGGACCACGATCGAGATGAGGCTGGTGAAGTCGGCCAGCGACACGAGGCCCGCCGTCTGCTCCACCTTCAGCAGGAACCGCGACACGGGTCCCACGCTGACGATCGCCATCACGAAGATCCCGAGCGCCACGAGGCCGCCCTCGATCAGGCGACGACGCGGGACCAGGTGGCCCCAGGAGTTCAGGACGAGGATCCCCATCACGATGCCGAAGCCGAGCGGCAGGACGACGACCGCGAAGTCCTTGGGCTCGAGGCCCAGCGCTGACTTGGCGAAGTCCGGCCCGAGCACGCCCAGCACGCCCACGAGCGACGCGGCGATCCCGAGGTAGACCAGCGACCAGCCGATGGCGCGGTTCTCGCGGATGTAGGCGATGCCCTCGCGCAGCTGGCCGAAGGTGGAGTCCATCGCGGCGGCGGACGCCTCGGCGGCGGCATGGCCCTCGGCCGGAACGTCGCCCGAGACTGGCGGGGCGGGCGGCAGCCACCAGCAGAACAGCGCGGCGACGAGATAGAAGACCGCGACCAGGATGATGAGCCCGGGTGCGCCGGCGAGCGTCACGACGATGCCGCCGAGCAGCGCGTAGCCCACGGCGAACGCCGCGTTGAGCGTGAGGGTGAACACGCCGTTCGCCGCCACGAGCTGCTTGCGCGGCACGAGCTGCGGGATCATCGACGCCTCCGCCGGGGCAAAGAACACGGTGATCGTGGAGACGATGGCGTTGAGCAGCAGGACGAGCGGCAGGATGTCCTTGAGCGCCCACAAGAGCACGAACATCCCCGCGCGCAGGAGGTTCGTGGCCACGAGGACGAGCCGTTTGTCCAGGCGGTCCACGTAGACGCCCGCGACTGCCGAGAGCAGGACGGCGGGGCCGAGGAACGAGAGGATCAGGACGCTGACCGCGGTGTTCGACTTGGTGGTGTCGAGCACGATGACGGTCAGCCCGAACAGGACCATGTTTCCGCCGATCTGCGTGAACACCTGGCTGAGCCAGAGCAGCAGGAACGGACGATTGCGAAAGACGTCGAGCGCGCCGGGCTCGGTATCCGGCTCGGTCCCGTTGCCGTTCCCGTTGCCGTTGGCGCGCCGCGCGTCGGCCGTCGGCTGGTCCGCCGTCACGGGCGGTGGGGCGCCACGGCGGCGCTCATGGCGGGATCGCCCCGGCTGACGAAATCGACGAGTCGGCGCTCGAGGGCTGGGCGCTCGAGGAGGACGTGCCGGCCGCAACCCTGGCACCGCAGGCCGATATCGGCGCCGAGGCGGTCGACGAGCCACATGTCGGTGCCACAGGGGTGGGCGCGACGGAGGCGAACGACATCGCCGAGGTAGAGCGCCGTGGGGAGGGTGCCTGCCATGGGGCCGGAGCGTAGCAGAGGGAGCCCCGGCGGGAGGGGCCCGGGTGCGTCAGAGCCGCGGCCGCCCGAGGACCGGGGTCAGGCTGCGGTCGGTGGCCGGCACCTGCAGGAGGTCCTGCGGATCGACGCGGACACTGACCGACGGGTACTGCGCCGCCAGCTGGGCGACGAGCCCGCCCGCACGGCTCAGCGACCCTGCCAGCGTCTCAGGCTGCCCGACCGCCACGAGCACGAGCGTCCCGGTGGTCCCGATCAGCGGCTTGCCGCTGATCGTGAGGCTTCCCGGATCGCCCGACACCACCACGCCCGGGACAACGCGAACGCCGTTGAGCGCAATCGCCTCGGCGCCTGCGTTCCGAAGCTCGTTGACCAGCTGGCCGACAGCGGAGGCCGGCAGAGCGCCGTTCACGGTGACCTGCACACCCTGGCCCGTGACGCCCAGCACACCCGACCACGCGAGGACGTGCTCGAGGTCCGTCCGGATTTGGCTCGTCGAGGTGTCGCCGCGCTGGGCCGCGCTCTGCACCTGCTGCTGCTGCTGCGCGAGCGTGGCCACCTCCTCGCGGAGCTGGTTGTTGCGCGTCGTGACGTTGGCCACGAGCTCGGTGAGGTCCTGCACGGAGAGCTGCGCCAGGCCCTGGTCCTGCGCCTGGGAGCGAGCCTGCACGACGACGAGGAACCCGAGGATCGCCAGGACGAGCCCCACAGCCAGCGGCCCCCTCCCCCGCCCCATCAGGGCGCCGCCGAGGTCGACGGCGTGGCGGTCGGCCGCCCGTAGCGCAGGTTCATCGAGCCCGCGTACGCCGGGAGGTCGACGCCCACGTCGGGGGTCGCGTACTGGACGCCGATGCCGAACGCCTCGCCCCGGGAGCGGATGAAGTCGGCGAAGCCGGGCTGGTGCGTGAGCGTGTCGAACATGGTCTTGGGCCCGATGGCGGTGACCTGATACGGCGCGGCGACGTACGCGCCGTTCACGACCACCGACCCGCCGATGTCGACGACGGCCGTCGAGACGACGACGCGCTCGCCGTTGATGGCGACCCCCTCCGCGCCTGCAGCCCAGAGCTGGTCGACAACCGTGAGGACGTCGGCTCCGGACACCAGGTAGTCCTGCGCGTTGCCGTCAGCCGGGACCTGCAACGTGGAGTCCGACAGCTGGATGACGAGCCCGGGTCCGCTCATCGGCACGAGGCCAGCCGCAATCTGGGCGTTCTGCAGCTGATCGCTCAGCTGCTTGGTCACCGCAGCGCCGCCCTGCCCTGCCGCCTCGAGCGAGGCGATGGCCGCCCGGGCGTCGAGGACCTGCTTCTTGAGCGCGTCCTGCTGCTTCTGGAGATCGAGGACCGTGGCCACGAGCGGCGTCCGCTCCTGGCTCGTGTACTGGACGCGCGGGCCCTCGGCCGCCATCTGGGCAGCGATGAGGAAGCCCAGCGCGAGGAGCGCGAGACCGAGGGTGATCTGCCAGCTCGGGATCGAGCGGATCCGGCCGGCGAGCGCGGTCATGTCGAGGACGTCCGCCGTCCGGCGACGATGATCCCGGCGAGCACGACACCCGCCACCACCACGACGGCCACGAGCACGAGGGTCAGGTCGCCGCCCGACGAGCCGCCGGAGCCCGGTGCGGGCGACGCGGTGGGTGCCGGGCTGGTCGCAGCCGTGGGGCCGGTCGAGGCCGCGGGCGACGGAGCGGCGTTCGACGGCGCGGCCGACGCGACCGGGGTCCCGGATGCCGCGGCGCCCAGCCAGTCGGACGGGAGCGGGCCTGACGGCCCTGGCTGCGGCCCGAACGGCGATGGCGTCGGAGCGCTGATGGCACCGAGCCACTCGGTCTGGAACGCCGCCATGTCCTTGCCGATCGCCGCCTGCATGGCCTCGTCGTCGGTCGGCCCGTTCTTGTAGGCGAGGATCAGCTTGGTCAGCGCGTCCTTGCTGTACTGGCGGACGATGTAGTCCACGGCCGACACGGACTCGGCGTACGCGAGGACGGTCTTGCTGGGGTCGGTCGGGAACTGCCACCCGAGCGCGGTGAGCGGCAGCAGGTCACCTGACGACACGGCGTCCTTGACCATGGAGCGGTACTTGGCCGCGTTGCCCTCGGACTGGTAGACGGCGAACCCCTCGTTGAGCCAGCGCGGCAGCGTGCGGTACGGGTTGTTCGTGGCGTCGTCGACCACCTGGTGGGTCAGCTCGTGGGTGATCGTGATGCCCACCCAAGGGTCGTTGAGGATGTCCGGGGTGAACTCGGCGAACAGCGTCCGGATCTCGGTGATCGCCTCGCCGCCCACGTTCTCGCGGGCGCCCGCGCCGAGCGCCGCCCGGAACGACGCGTCATCGGCGTAGATGAAGAAGTCGACGGGCTCGGTCTCCGCTATCCCCAGCACATCGGCGTTGGTCGAGAGCGCCTTCACCGCGACCGAGGCGGCGTGCTGCGCGAACGACTGCGAGCCGGTCGTCCAGTGCACGGTCACGATGCCGTCGCGCAGGGTCTGCCACTTCTGGGTCTCGTCGTCGTAGCGGTAGTCGGACGGGACGCTGCTGAACGGGGCGCCACCGTTCTGGAAGTAGGCGACCCACGTCGTGGTGATGGGGGTGTTGGGCATGATGTGACCGCCCGCCGATGTGTCGAGCGTGTAGTGCAGCGTGCTGGTGCCGGCCTTGGGCTGGAACGGCACGCCGGGCTGGTCCGCCAGATTGACGACGAACGGGCCGGTCGCGCCCGGGAAGAGGATGTGGATCTCCACCCGCGACGGCGCCTCGCTAGCGGTCATCTTGATGGAGAAGTCGATCCCCTGGTTGAACGTCGAGGTCGCGGTTGCATCGCTGAAGTCGAGGGAGAGGGCCTGCACCGGCGCCGCGGGGAGCAGCAGGACCACGGCCGCGGCGAGCGCGAGCAGCACGCGCGCGGCTCCGGACCGGCTGCGCGCGATCACTGCCCGCTCCAGGCGAGGCCGGCGAGCCGGAGGATGCCCGTGCCGTTCTGCGCCGCGCCGAGGAGGCCGTCCGCGACGAGCGACCACGACCGCCCGTAGGAGACGGGCACCACGGGGACCTGGTCCGCGATGATCTGCTCGGCTTTGGTGTACGCGGCGAGCGCCGTTGCGGGATCACTCGCGGACGTGCCCTGGGCGACCGCCGCATCGAAGTCGGCGTTTGACCAGCCGCCCTGGTTGGCGGTGGACCCGGTGCCAAGCAGGACGCCGAGGAAGTCGTTGGGGCCCGGGTAGTCGGCCACCCACGAGATGCTCCAGATGTCCGGCGGGTCGGTGGCGAGCCGGTCCTGATACGGGCCGAAGTCCATGGTCTGGTAGTCGACGGTCACGCCGAGGTTGGCCTTGAGCATCGCGACGATCTGCGCGTCGCTGCCCCCGCCCCCGCCGCCGATGAAGGTGATGGTCGGCAGGCCCTGGCCGTTGGGATACCCAGCGGCTGCGAGGAGCTGCTTGGCCTTTGCGATGTCGAAGGCCGGCACGAAGTCGCCGGTGGGCTGGCCGGGCATGCCGGCCGGGACCATGCCGGTCGCCGGGGTGCTGTTGAGCGGGTCCTGGAGCTGGGCGAGGCGCCGCCAGTCGATGGCCGCGGCGAAGGCCTGCCGGACGCGGACGTCTGCGAAGGGCCCCTTGCGGGTCTCGAAGCCGTAGTAGGTGGCGGAGAGGTTGGGGTCCTCGCGCAGGGAGGGGCCGAGCTGCCGGTCGTAGGCGAGCCAGCCAGCGTCCGTGAAGCTGATAGGAGCGATGTCCAGGTTGCCCGTCGAGAACGTGTCTACCGGCGACTTGCCGTTGATGGTGAGGACCATCTTCACGGTGTCGACGGCGGGCTTGCCGGCCCAGTAGTGCGGGTTGGCGTTGAGGATCCACGCGCCCCCGGAGGTCGACGCGTAGGTGTATGCGCCGCTCCCGACCATTCCCGGATCCACCTGGAATTCGCCGTCGCCGACCGACGACGGGACCACCGAGAACGGCGCGCTCGACACGATGGCGGGCAGGTTCCCGCCGCCCTGGACCATGTCCACGACCACGGTCTTCGCGTCCGGAGCGCTCACGCCGAGCGTGCTCGTGTCGGTGGTCGTGCCGGAGAGGAGCTCGCGGGCGCCCTTCACGTCCGCGATCAGCGAGGCGAGCGGCGAGGGGTCCTTGGGGGTGAACAGTCGCCGCCAGCTGTGGACGACGTCGTTCGCGGTCAGCGGCGAGCCGTCGCTGAACTCCAGGTTGTCGCGCAGCGTGAACGTGACCTTGGTGCCGTTGTCGCTGACCTGCCACGACGCCGCGAGCGCTGGCCGGATGTTGAGCTTGGGGTCAACCGCGGTGAGGGTCTCGAACAGCTGGCTGACGTACTGGGCACTGCCCAGATCACCGTGGTGTGCGGGGTCGATGGACGCTGGCGCGCCGGCGAGCACCGTCACCGTGCCGGGCGTCGACGCCGCTGAGGTCCGGTCGGGCCCGGGGCTGAGTGGCGCCGGCAGCAAGTGCACGACGAGGGCGGCGGCCGCCACGATCGCGACGAGGGCGAGCAGGACCCGGCGCCAGCGCGGCCCCGACGACGTGGCGCCGCCGTCGGGCGGGACGGACCAGTCCCACTCGGGCGGGAGGATCTCGGGCGCGCGCGGCGGCCCGGCAGGAACGTCGGTTCCGGTCAGCTCAGGTTCCACCACGCTACCTCCGGCAGTCCCGGCTCAGGCCGGCGAGGGTCGAGCACACGGACCATCGGAGCGGCGATGCGGGCGCGGGGCGTCCACGTGTAGCCGCTGCCGGAGAACCCGGCCAGCATGGCCACGATGCAGACCCAGCGACGCACGGCCGGAGTATAGGTCGGTACCCGCGATCGCTCGGCCGAGGGGCCCGCGGGCTGAGGGCGCCACGGGTGCACCCTACTCCTCCGGGTCGACAAGCAGGTCGCGCCGGGTCGCGAACCACTTGAGGTAGCGGTACCGGTGCTTCTTCCCCAGCCGCTCGTTCGGCACCGTGGTCGGATCGCCTTCGAGGCGGAACGGCGTGGCCACAACGAGCGCGCGCCGCGGCACGTCCACGCCGAACACCGCGTCCTCGGGGACGTCGCGCAGGACCAGGCTCCACCACGCGTCGAGGTACGCGGCGTACGTGAACTGCTCGTCGAGGGGGCCGCGGGCCGCGTAGTCGCCCCGCCGGAACGCGAGACCGGCCAGGTCCACGGCGACGGCCGCGGTCGTCCCATCGGGGGCAGGCTCGAAGCGGACGAGGTCGTGCGACGCGAGGCCGCGAAGTCCCGTCACACCGACCGTCGGGTCGTCGAGCGGAGCCGCAAGCGCGCTCACGATGTCGCCCTCCGCCACCACGGACGGGTCGAGCAGCACGACGACCCCGCCGATCGCGCGCCGGATGCCGGCATTCCGGGCGCCCGCCGCGCCGATCCACCGGGTCAGCCGCACGAGCTCCACGCCCTCGATCGCGGCCAACTCGGCGTCCACCTCGGCGGTCGGCGCCTCGGCAACCACGACGATCTGCGTCTCGGGCGAGCCGGAGCGCAGCGCCGCGATCGACCGCTGGAGCAGCCCGGCACGCTCGTCGGCCACCAGCACCGCGGTCGCGCGGACCTCGGCGGGCTCCTCCAGCCGCGACGGCACGGCCTCGCTCGTCCCGTAGCGCACCTCGCCGTCCACCTCGACCACCTCGGGCGGCTTGGGCTCGAGCGAGTACAGCGAGGCGGCATCGATGACGCGCCAGCCGGCGGCGTCGAGCTCGGCCTTCAGCCGGTCCGCAGTCGCCCAGTCGTGGGCTCGACGGGCGCGCGAACGCTCGTCGGCGAGGACGCGGATCTCGTGGGGAACGGGGTCGGCCATGGGGCGAGGATACCTGCGCCGGGTCCGCGAGGCGGCCGGACGAGCGCGATCGGCGGGGCCCTATTGAGCCGGCACGCCCACGGCACCGGCGGCGAGGACGAGGGCCGACAGGATCCAGGTGTGGGCGAGGCCGCTCCAGACCACGGAGCCCGTGCGCCAGTCGAGCCAGCCATACAGGAACCCGCCGACGAGGGTGGACAGCGTCTCGATCTCGGGCTTGCCCAGATGCGAGAACGCGAACGGCAGCGTGGCGAGCACGACCGCGATCGGGCCCACCGTTCGCAGCAGGGCGAACAGCAGGAACCCGCGGAAGAAGAACTCGGCCGGGACGACGTCCAGCGCCGTCGAGATGACCACGTCCGCGGGCGATGCCGCCTGGGGCGCGTAGTAGGCCGTGAACGAGGGGACGTGCGCGAAGGCGATCGCCACCGGCGTCATCACCAGCGCACCGCCGATCGCGATGGCGGCGCCTGTGCGCCAGTCGCCGAGCGCCAGGCCGTAGCGGGCCGGCCGATCCCGGAACCCGACCACGATGACGAGCAGCGGCACGCCCGCGAGCAGGAGCGCGCGTCCCACGCCCTGCACCCGTTTGTAATCCGCATCCGCCGCCGTGGACCAGCCCGTCAGCGCGGCAATGAGGCCCGTGACCTGCCCGTGGTAGTCGAGTAGGAGGAGGAGCGCGACCAGGACGACGGCCGTGGTGGCCCGCCGCGGGAGACGGAGGCCGAGGAACACAACGCTGCGCAGGTCCGCGGCGTCGGCGGGATAGGCGGGGGCCGCCGTCAGCCAGGCGCGGAGCCGCCCGAGGGTCGACGCGCCCGCGGCGACGGCACCAAGGCCCTGCCCGGAGGTGTCCACCGGCCCGGGCGCCTAGTCAGCCAGGGTCGAGAGGTCGCCCGGGTCCTCGCCCATCTCGACCGCCTTGAGGTAGCGGCGGACGATCTTGCCCGACCGGGTCTTGGGCAGCGACTCGCGCACCTCGATCTCGGACGGCTGGGCGATGGGTCCCAAGTCCTGGCGGACGTGGTCCTTGAGCGAGGCGATGAGCCCGGGACCGGCCTCGGCGCCCTTGCGCAGCACCACGAACGCCTTGATGCGCTCCCCCTTGACCGGGTCCGGCAGGCCGATGACCGCGGCCTCGCCGACCGACTTGTGCCGCACGAGCGAGCCCTCCACGTCGGCGGTGCCGATGCGGTGGCCGGCCACGTTCATCACGTCGTCTGAGCGGCC
>Ga0302299_10001473_pt1 | contig 14145 bp, 13 predicted proteins | sample III_Fen_N3_4_FD_198795 | JGI IMG/M metagenome (GOLD analysis project Ga0302299, IMG submission 198795) | Peat permafrost microbial communities from Stordalen Mire near Abisko, Sweden - III_Fen_N3_4 | ecosystem: Environmental > Terrestrial > Soil > Wetlands > Permafrost | place: Sweden: Abisko... | reverse complement strand
GTCGGCCGGGGCGTGCTCCTCGACATCCCGCGGCTGCTCGGCGTCGACTTCCTCGACACGGGCGAGGTCGTCACCGCGGCCGAGCTCGACGCGGCCGAGGCGAGCGAGGGGCTCACCGTCCGCCGGGGCGACGTGCTCCTCGTGCGGTGGGGCCGGGCCCGGCGGCGGGCGGCGCGGTCGGGCTTCGACGGCTTCTCCGGGCTGCACCCGGACTGCCTCCCCTGGCTCCACGCCCGCGAGATCGCGGTGCTCGGCAGCGACGGCATCTCCGACCCCATGCCCTTCCTCGGCACGCCCGAGTGGCCGTTCCCGGTGCACCAGATCGGGATCACCGGCATGGGGCTGCACCTCATCGACAACATGGCCCTCGACGCCCTGGCCGAGCGCTGCGCCGCCCTCGGCCGGTGGGAGTTCCTGTTCTCGATGGCACCGCTGCGCATCGAACGGGGCACGGGCTGCCCGGTCAACCCCGTCGCGGTGCTGTGAACGACACCGACGAGCTCCGGAACCTGCTGCAGCGCTACGCGCGCGCGGTCGACGAGCGCGACCTCGACGCGCTGCGCGCGGTGTTCCACGCCGACGCCACCATCGAGGGCTTCCGGGGCACGCAGACGCTCGACGAGTGGCTCGCCGCCATGGCCGAGCCGCGCACCTTCCCGTCGAGCATGCACTGCATCGGCGATCCGCTGATCAGCTTCGACGGTGGCGGTGATGGGCATGGCGACCGCGCGACGCTCGATTCGTACGCCGTCGTGTACCAGCTCGGCGACGCTGCGGCGGGCCAGGGTGACCTCACCCTCGGCATGCAGTACCGCGACGTCGTCGAACGGGTCGACGGCATCTGGCGCATCCGCCACCGCCGGCCGACGACGCGCTGGATGCGCTGATCGCCCGCGCGAAGACCTGGCCCCGCGACGATCCTCCGCTCGAAGATCAGCGAACCGAGCTGCGCAGGAGCCGGCCGGGCCGGGCCTCGGTCCGCTCGCCGTCGGCGATCGTCACCTGCCCGTTCACGAGGGTGGCCCGGAAGCCCACCGACCGCTGCTCGAGCCGGCGCCCGCCCCCGGGCAGGTCGTCCACGAGCCGCGGGACGGCCGGGCCCACGGTGTCGGGATCGAACACGTTGAGGTCGGCCCGCAGCCCCTCACGCACCAGCCCGCGATCGGCGAAGCCCCACACCAATGCCGGCGTGAGCGTGATCATGCGCACCGCCTCCTCGAGCGTGAACTCCTGGCGGTCGCGCACCCAGTGCCCCAGGAGGTGGGTGTGGATCGACGAGTCGGCGATCTGGCTCAGGTGCGCACCCGAGTCGGAGAAGGTCATGACCGTCCGCGGGTGGCGCATTGCCCGGAGGAGGACCCGCTCGTCCTGCGGGTAGCGGCTGGGCTGGATGAACAGCGCGTCGCCGTCGGACTCGAGGCAGCGGTCGATCATGGCGACCGCGGGATGCACACCGCGCGCCCGGGCGACGTCGGCGACCGACGGGTTCGGTGGGAGTCCGTGGTCGTACATGCGGATGCCCTCGAAGTCGGGCGGGCGGGCCTGCGCACCGACCCCGTGCCACGCGGCGTACTCGCCCCGCACCGCCGCGTCCACGTACGGGCCCAGACGGTCGGGATCGCGCAGCACGGCGAGCTGCTCGGCGACCGGAAGCGACCGGAGGTCGCGCCATTCGGGCAGCAGGTCGAACGGAAGTCGGGTCTTGAGCGAGAGGAGGACCGAGATGCCGCGGCAGTGGGTCTGGGCATGGACCCGACCGCCCGCTGCGGCTGCGTCGTCGAGGAAGTCGATCAGGTGCTCCATGCCCGTCGTGGCCATGAACCCGAAGGTGATGGGCACCCGCGTCGACGCGGCGAGGTCGCGGTGCGCCGCGAGCGTGCGCGCCCGCTCGTCGGGGTCGACCGCGCCCATGCCGGCGTCGGCCGTCTCGAAGATGCCGGTCCCGAGCGAGCCCATCACCTCGACCAGGGCCGCGACCTCGTCCCACGCCGCGAGGCGCGAGGCGACGGGCCGGTCGTCGGAGGTCTCGTGATGCTCGCTGCGCGAGGTGGAAAACCCGATCGCGCCAGCACGGATCGCCTCGTCGAGGTGGCGGGCCATGCGGTCGAGGTCGTCGGCGTCGGCCGTCTCCTCGAAGGCCCGTTCACCCATGGCCCACGTCCGCAGGGCCGAGTGGCCCACGTTGGCCGCGAAGTTGACCGCCTTCGGCAGGCGATCGACCGCGTCCAGGTACTCCGCGAAGGACTCGAAGGACCAGTCGATCCCGTCGGCGAGCGCGGTGGGATCGATGTCCTCGGCCCGCTCGAGGTTTCGCACCACGAGGGCCCGCTCGGCCGACCGGACCGGGGCCAGCGTGAACCCGCAGTTCCCCATCACCGCGGTGGTCACGCCGTGCCAACACGAGCTGCTCCCCGACGCGTCCCAGAACACCTGGGCGTCCATGTGGGTGTGGCCGTCGACGAAGCCGGGGGTCACCACGTGCCCGTCGGCGTCGATCTCACGGGCGCCCCGCTCGTCGATCCGGCCGACCCGGGCGATGCGGTCGCCGACGATGCCGACGTCGGCCACGAAGGACCCGAGGCCGGAACCGTCGACGACGCGGCCACCGCGGATCACCACGTCGTACGCCATCGCGTCCGTCCTCCCGTGCCGTCCGAACCGGCCCTTGCCTCGCCGGGTAATGACAGTACATTAGCGAGATGAGCCCGAGCGCCGCGGAGATCCGCCGTCACCTCGACCACCCGATCATCGACATCGACGCGCACATGGCGGAGTACTTCCCGCTGCTCGCGCCGTATCTCGAACGGGAGGGCCTCAGTCTCGACCATCCGTCGCTCCAGCGCATGCTCCCGCCTTACGGCGGCACCGACCGCACCTGGCACGAGCAGACCCCGGCCGAGCGGGCGGCCACCCGCACACCCCGGGGGCCGTGGTGGAGCGCCCCCGCGGCGCGCACGATCGACCTCGCCACCGCGCTGTTCCCCGAGCTGATGTACTCCCGCCTCGACGAGCTCGGGTTGGACTTCTCCGTCGTGTACCCGAGCCTCGGGCTCGTCTTCCTCCACACGCCCGACGACCGCTACCGCCAGGGCACCTGCCGCGCGCTCAACCGCGCCAACGCCGAGACGTTCGCACCGTTCGCCGACCGGCTGAGCCCGGTCGCCGCCATCCCGATGCACACCCCCGAGGAGGCGGTGGCCGAGCTCGAGTACGCCGTCACCACCCTCGGGTTCAAGGCCGTGCTCTGCGCGGGGTACGTCCAACGTCCGTTCGCGGCCCTCGCCGACGCCGACCCCTCCGTGGCGCGCTACGCGTTCTGGCTCGACCAGTTCGGCCTCGACTCGCAGTACGACTACGACCCCGTCTGGGCGGCCGCCCGCGACCTCGGGGTCTCGGTGGCGTTCCACTCGGGGTTCATCGGGATGACGCCGTACCGGTCGCCGTCGAGCTACGTGTTCAACCACCTGTCGATGCTGGCCGAGGGTCAGCAGTCGCTCGCGAAGTCGCTCGTGCTCGGTGGGGTGACCCAGCGGTTCCCGGAGCTGAACTTCGCCTTCCTGGAGGGCGGCGTCGCGTGGGCCGCGTCGCTGTACTGCGACCTCATCGGCCACTGGGAGAAGCGGCACGTCGAGGCGTTGCGCACGAACCTCGACCCGCGGCTCGTCGACGGCGCGCTCATGCTCGACCTCATCGCGAAGTACGCGCCCGACGCCGGTCCGCTCGCCGGACCGTCCCGGCCGCGCGAGCCCGAGGACATGCTCGACGAGTTCGCCGCGTGCGGGATCGCGACCGCCGAGGACTTCGTGGCCCGGTTCGTGGAGCCCTTCTACTTCGGGTGCGAGGCCGACGACCCGATGACCACCACCGCGTTCCGCACCGACGTCAACCCCTTCGGCGCCCAGCTCCACGCGATGATGGGCTCCGACCTCGGCCACTGGGACGTGCCGGACATGACCGAGGTGCTCGAGGAGGCGTGGGAGATGGTCGACCACGGATGGATCGATGCGGCCGCGTTCCGCAAGTTCACCTTCGAGCACCCGGCCCGGTTCTACACCCGGACGAACCCCGACTTCTTCGCGGGCACGGTCGTCGAGACCGCCGTCCGCCAGCTCATCGAGGAGGGCTGACCATGCTCGATCTCCTGCTGCGCCAGGGAACGGTGGTCGACGGGACCGGTGCGCCCGCGCGGGTCGCCGACGTCGGCGTGCGCGACGGGCGCATCGTCGCGGTCGGGGTCCTCGACGAGCCGGCCACCACAACGATCGACTGCACGGGTCGCATCGTGTGCCCCGGGTTCATCGACGTGCACACCCACTACGACGCCCAGCTGCTCTGGGACCCGACCGCGAGCCCGTCCCCGCTGCACGGGGTGACGACGGTGCTCGGCGGAAACTGCGGCTTCTCGATCGCGCCCCTCGGCGACGACGGAGACGCCGACTACGTGCGCCGGATGATGGCCGTGGTCGAGGGGATCCCCCTCGGCGCGCTCGAGGCCGGGGCCGAGTGGACGTGGCGCGGCTTCGGTGAGTACCTCGAACGGCTCGAGGGCCGCGTCGCGGTCAACGCCGGCTTCCTGGTCGGCCACTCGACGGTGCGGCGGGTGGCGATGGGCGACGCCGCGGTGCGCGACCACGCGACGCCCGAACAGCTCGACGCCATGGTCTCACTCGTGCGCGACTCCGTGGCCGACGGCGCGCTCGGGTTCTCGTCGTCGCTCGGGGAAGGTCACCTCGACGGCGACGGCAACCCGGTGCCGTCCAGCTCGGCCGCGTTCGACGAGTTCATCGCGCTGTCCGCGGCGGTGCGCGACCAGCCGGGCACCACGCTCGAGTTCATCCCGGCGATCGGGCCGATCTCGTCCGAGCGCATGGAGCTCATGGCCGACATGTCGCTCGCGGCCGACCGCCTCCTCAACTGGAACCTGCTGGGCAGTCTCGCCTCCGAGGAGATCTACGAGCAGCAGCTCGAGGCCTCCGACATCGCGGCGGCCAAGGGCGCCCACGTGATCGCGCTCACGCTGCCCGACCTGATGCGCCTGCGGTCGAGCACCGTGATCGCGGGGATCCCGGGCTGGGGCGATGTGCTCGCGCTCGACGTCGACGGGCGCCGGGGCGCGGTGCAGGACCCGGCGCGGCGCGGCGCGCTGCGCGCCGCCGCCGAGAAGGCCGCCCAGCGAGCCATGGGCGTGCTGTCGGACTTCTCCCAGATGGAGGTGGCCGAGCCGACGTCGCCCTGGGTCGGGCGGTCGCTCGGGGACATCGCCCGGGATCGCGGGACCGACGTGGTCGACGTGCTGCTCGACGTCGTCCTGGTCGACGACCTCACGCTGTACCTCGTCCTGCCGTCGCTGGTGCCCTCACTCGGGCGGACCGACGAGGGGTGGCGGAAGCGGGTCGAGATCTGGAACGACCCGCGGGTGATGCTCGGCGGGTCCGACGCCGGCGCGCACCTCGACCTCATGTGCCACGCGAACTACCCGACCGTCGTCCTGAGCGAGGTCGTGCGCGCGCGCAACCTGCTCACCTGGGAGGCCGCGGTGCAGATGATGACCGACCGCCCCGCGCGCCACTTCGGGCTACGCGACCGGGGTCAGGTCGCCCCGGGGTTCCACGCCGACCTCGTGGTGCTCGATCCCGACACGGTGGGCAGCGACCCGGCCGTCCTGCACCACGACCTGCCCGGCGGCGGCCCGCGCCTGTCGGCCGGGTCCCAGGGCGTCGCCCACGTCTTCGTGAACGGCCACGAGATCGCGGCCGACGGCGTGATGACCGACGCGCGCCCCGGCACCGTCCTGCGCGCCGGCCGCGACACCGACACCGTCTCTTTGGCGTCGCTCACTCGGAACGCGGCACCACTTCAGGACCCGCCTACTTCGTGACCGTTCGCTCCGCAGGCTCCCGTCGCTGCGCTCCGTACGCGGTCCGCGCCTAAGCGGTGGCGCCGCCGTCGACGACGAGGGAAGTGCCGGTGATACTCGCGGCGTCGGATGACGCGAGGTAGGCCACCGCGGTGGCCACCTCGTCGGGTGCGAGCACCCGGCCCATCGGGGACGCGTTCCGGGCGAGCAGCTGCTCGCTGCCCTCGGGGATCACGAAGCCACGCAGCATCGGCGTGTCGACCGCCGACGGGCACACCGCGTTGACGCGGACGCCGGCACCCGCGAGCTCGACGGCGATCGACCGGGTGAGCATGAGCACCCCGCCCTTCGACGCGCAGTACGCCGCGTTGAACGGCGTCGCCCGGAGTCCGGCCGTGGACGCGAGGTTGACGATCGCACCCCGGGTCTCGAGCAGCGCGGGGATCGCCGACTGCGACAGCAGGAAGGTACCGGTCAGGTTCACGGCGATGACGCGTTGCCAGTCGTCGAGCGTGAGCTCGGTGATCGGCCAGAAGCCCCCGACCCCCGCCGCGTTGACCAGGACGTCGAGTCGGCCGTGGCGTCCGAGCACCGCGGCGACGACGGCCCGGCACGACTCGGGGTCGGTGACGTCGCACGGCTCGACACCGTCGCCGCCGGCGAGATCGGCCCGCACGACGACGGCTCCCTCGTGCCCGAGGCGCTCCGCCACGGCGCTCCCGATGCCACCCGCACCGCCCGAGACGAGCGCCACCTTGCCCGCGAAGCGGTCCATGAACGCATATTAGAGTTCGCCGCGGCCCAGCCCGGCGGAGGAGGCGCGCGTGAGGACGACGGAGACCACCGGGGTGGTGCGCCGGCTCGCCGAGCAGGGGCACCGCATCGGCGACGAGTGGCGCACGAGCGACGCGGCGGGCACCTACCTCCACCACTACGCGGCGACCGGTCGGCCCCAGGCCGAGGTCGGGCTCGCCGGACCGGGCGACGTCGATGACGCGGTGGCGGCGGCGCGGGCGGCGCAACCGGCGTGGGCGGCCCTTCCCCCCGCGGCGCGGGCGGCGGTCCTGTACCGGCTCGCCGACCTCGTCGAGGAGCACGCGCCCGAGGCCGCCGAGCTCGGCGCCCTCGACAACGGCACCCCGGTGGGGGTCATGAACCCCGGCGTGTTCACCGCCGACTGGGTTCGTCACTACGCCGGGTGGTGCGACAAGCTCGACGGGGACGTCCTCCCCGGCTCGGGGGGACTCTCGTACGTCGCGCTCGAGCCGTACGGGGTGATCGCCGCGATCCCGCCGTGGAACGGTTCCATGATGGGCATGGGCCAGAAGTGCAGCCCCGCGCTCGCCGCCGGCAACGCGGTCGTGGCCAAGCCCCCGCCGCTGGCGCCGTTCGGCATGCTGCGGTTCGCCGAGCTCGCCCACGAGGCGGGCCTCCCGCCGGGCGTCCTCAACGTCGTGATCGGCAGCGAGGTCGCGGGCGACGCCCTCGTGCGCCACCCGGGCGTCGCCAAGATCAGCTTCACCGGCGGAACCGCGACGGCCCAGCGCATCATGGCCGCGGCCGCGACGAACCTGACACCGCTGGCGCTGGAGCTCGGCGGGAAGTCGGCCAACGTCGTGTTCCCCGACGCCGACCTCGACGTCGCCGCGATGATGGCGGCCGCGCTCGGCACCGCGTTGCTCACCGGGCAGGGCTGCGCGCTGCCGACGCGCACATACGTCCACGCCGACGTCTACGACGAGCTGGTCGCGAAGCTGCTCGGGATCCTCGGCACCCTCGAGGTCGGTGACCCGCTCGACCCCGCCACCTTCATCGGCCCGGTCGTCGCCGAGGACGCGATGCACCGCATCCTCGGCGTCATCGCGCGCGCCCGCGACGACGGCGCCACCCTCCTGCACGGCGGCGAGCGACTCGGCGGCGCACTCGCCGACGGGTGGTTCGTCGCCCCCACGGTGTTCGGCGATGTCGACCACGACAGCGACCTCGCCCGCAACGAGGTGTTCGGTCCGGTGCACGCGGTCCTGCGCTTCTCCACCGAGGACGAGGTGGTGACCAAGGTGAACGACAGCCGCTTCGGGCTCGCCGCCTACCTCCACACCACCGACGTGCGGCGGGTCCACCGCCTCGTCGACGCCTTCGAGACCGGCACCGTGATCGCGAACGGCATGGGCGGGTACGGGCCGTCGGCCCCCTTCGGCGGGGTCAAGCTCAGTGGCTTCGGTCGTGAGGGCGGACGCGCCGGCATCGAGGAGATGGTGTGGCGCAAGGGCGTCCACCTCAACGGCTGATCCGCCTCAAACGGCTGACGGGCGTCACGACCCGGGCCGCTCCGGCTCGAGGCTCCACTCCGCCCAGACGGTCTTGCCGGCGGCGGTGTACGAGATCCCCCAGCGCTCACAGGTGCGCTCGACGATGCCGAGACCGCGCCCGTTCGCCCCGAGCGGGTCGGGCGGGTCGGGCGCGACCCGCCCCGGGGCCGTGTCGGTCACCTCGACCCGGAAGGTGGTCGGCTCGAGCCGGAGGTCGAGCGCCAGCTCGGTGCCGGCATGGCGGACCCCGTTGCCGACGAGCTCCGACACCACCAGGCGCACGCCCTCGACGAGACCGTCGCAACCCCAGCCCTGCACGGTGCCGGCGGCCCATCGTCGCGCTTCGGGCACGCTCGACGGCACCGGTGCCAACACGATCCCGGCGTGCATGCTCATGACGATTCCGTTGATGTCAGGCTCCCGACGTCGACCTCGGCCCACGGGTCCTTCCGGTATGTGCCCAGGATCACGTCGTTCCACACCCCGCCCACTGGTTCATCGCACGCGCAGCGTCACGACGCAGACGTCGTCGGCGGCATCGAGCGCGAAGAGCTCCACCGCCGCCACGGCCGGATCGTCGGTCGCGGCGAGCAGGGGGACGGCCTGCTGGAGGCGCGTGAGCCCCACATCGAGGTCCTCACCCCGCCGCTCGACCAGCCCGTCGGTGTAGAGCACCAGCAGGTCGTCCGGCTCGAGCTGCACCTCCTCCTCGGGCCCGACCTCCCCCCGTTGGGTGCCCAGCGGCGGCGACGTCCTCGCGGTCACGGGGTGCGCGCCACCGCAGCGGCTCAACATCGGCGGGAGATGGCCGGCGTTGGCGACCCGGAGCCGCCGCGAGGAGGGGTCGTAGGTCGCCAGCCAGCACGTGACGAACCCGTCGCCGAGCTCGTCGTCGAGCCGGGCCAGGATCGCGGCGGGCCCCATGCCGTCGTTGGCCCGCACGCGGACCGACACCCGGAGCTGGTTCGCCAGGGCCGCGCACTCGATGCCGTGGCCGGCGACGTCGCCGATGGCCAGCACGACCCGCCCGTCGGGGGTGACGAAGGCGTCGTACCAGTCGCCGCCGACGGCGTTCGTCAGCGTGGCCGCGCGGTAGTGCGCCGAGAGCACCGCGCCGTCGATGACGGGCAGCTCGGCGGGAAGGATGACCCGCTGGAGCTCGGCCACGACCTCCCGCTCGCGCTCGAGCGCGTCGAGCGCAGCCCGGCGCAGGCGTTGCGCGCGGCGACGCTCGGTGATGTCCTGGGTCGCACCGAGGACGCCGATGAGCTTCCCCTCAGGGTCGAAGCGCATGATGCCCGTGGTCGAGACGTCGCGCACGTCTCCGTCGCTCTGGCGGATGATGCGCATCTCGAACGTGAACGGCTCGCGGGTCTCGAGGGCCTTGCGGATCGTGGTCGTCACGAAGCCGAGATCGTCGGGATGTTCGAACCCGAAGAGCGATCCGTCGACGGGCCGCACCGGCGGCGACCCTTCGGGGACACCGACGATGCGGTAGAGCTCGGCCGACCAGTCGAGGCGGTCGTGGACGAAGTCGTACCGCCAGCTCCCCACGTGGGCGAGCTCCTGGGCCACCGCGAACATCTCGTTCGCCTCGCGGATCGCGCGAACGAGGCGCCCACGCTCGCTCACGTCCCGGATCACCACGACGATCCGGTCGTCATCGAGCCGGGACGCCCGGATCGACACCGTCTCGATGTCGGAGTACGGACCGCCGAGCGACGAGACGTCGGCGTCCTCGAGCACGTACGGCACGCCGGTCTCGAGCACCCGCAGGTACTCGGACAAGGTCGGGCTCTCGGGCCAGATCTCGCTCATGCGCCGGCCGATCCGGTCGCCGCGCCGCTCCCCGGGGTGCATCGAGGCCGGGTTGAGGTACTCGACCTCGAGGTCGACGACGCGACCGGACGCGTCGCGCACCGCGCGGTGGATCCCCACCCCGTCGAGCATCGCGTCGAACGCGCCGACGAACCGCAGCAGCTCCGTGTGCTCCACCGATCGGATCCGCTCGGCGGCTGCCCCGAAGAGGTTCGCGATCGTCTCGAGGAAGGCGCACTGCGCCGACGAGAACACCTGCTCGTCGCGCCAGGTCAGGACCAGCGCCCCCACCTCGGGAAGGGGGAGCGCCGCCCACGCTTGCTGACGCGCGCGCTGGACATAGTCGGCGAGGCGTGGGTACGCGCCCAGGAGCTCGGCAACCGACGAGCAGAAGAACGGTCGCCCCGTCCGGAGCACGTCGACGGCGGGCGACCGGTCGGCTGGGGACCCGCGGAGTCGGCGCGGTGGAAACCACGCGGGATCGTGGCCGACCACCACCGGGAACTCGACCGACTCGCCGTCGTGCGTGACCGCGACGAGGATCGCGCCGTCGGAGCCGGCCGCGAGCGGCGCCCGGTGCTCCACCGCCGCGAGGAGCTCCACCCGGGTGCCCACCGCGGCGAGGTGGTGGGCGAGGTCGACCAGGGCCTGCAACCGGCGCTCGTTGCGCAGGCGGGCCTGGGCCGCGTCGCGCGCTCGGCGCCGGTCGCCCTCCCACCTCCGGAGGGCGAGCACGACGACCATCAACGACACGGCCACCACGACCGAGCCGGCCACGTCCCGATCGGTCGGGCGCACCGAGAAGTCGTCGGTGATCTGGGCGAAGATCGCGAGCCACAGCACCGGTGCCGCGCCCGCGGCGATCGTCCAGCGCATCGACAGGCCGATCACCACGAGGAAGGCGATGGCGGCGGCGCCGCTGCGGTAGGAGGCCGGGTCGACCTGGCTCAGGAACAGCCCGACCGGCAGCGCGACGACGACCCCGACGGCCAGGTCGCGCCAGATCGGCGCCCGCGCCGCGGGCGGAGTGGCCGGCAGCCGTGCTTCAGGACTCACTGGGCACCAGGGTCGGCGTCCAGGCGTGATCCGTCAAATGGCGAGCGGCTCCACGGTGTCCTCCGACCGCCGGCTCTCGCCGCTCGTGCCGGCCCGATCGGTGACCCGCGCCTCGGAGTCCTCGAGGATCGTCTTCGCCATCGCGTCGCGAGCGGGGGCCGGGACCCCGGCGGCCGACTCCTCGGCTTGGGGCCCATCGGAGCGCGTGCGAACCCGCTCGTCGCTGACCGCCGCCACCAGCGGCGCGTCGACCGTGGCGACGGCGACGCCGTCGGCGGAGGATGCAGAGACCGGCGTCGCTCGCCACCGGTCGCGTCCGCGCTCGACCTGCGTCCGGGTCCAGGTGGCGGCGGACTCTCGCCGTGCCGCGCCACTCGCGGCGTCGAGGTAATAGGCGCCGGCGGCGCCCAGGGCGATCCATGGTGCGCGTCGAATCATTCGGAACATGTGATCGCTCCTCCGTTGCTCGGCGACTGGCCAGGAGCGTTCCCCCTCGGACCCGCCCCCAAACCCCGTTCGCACCCCGGCACCGGCCGCGGTTTGGGCGCCACCCGCCGACGGGTACTCCGCCGCCATGGCGGAGGAACGATCCGACGGCGGCCCGCACCGGGTCCTCATCCTCGGACGACCCGGTGCCGGCAAGGGAACCCAGGGGATCCGCCTCGCCGAGGTGCTCGGCGTCCCCCACATCTCGACCGGCGACATCTTCCGCGAGGCGATGACCACGGGCACGCTGCTCGGCCGCGACGTCGCGGCGTACCTCGAGCGGGGCCGACTGGTTCCCGACCCGCTCGTCATCCGCGCCCTGGAGTCGCGACTCGAGGAGGACGACGCGCGCACCCGAGGCTTCGTGCTCGACGGGTTCCCCCGAACGGTGGCCCAGGCCGAGGCCCTGGAGTGCCTCGTGGCTCCGGAACGCATCTCGCGCGCGGTCGAGCTGGTGCTCACCGAACGCGAGGCGACCCAGCGTCTGCTGACCCGCTTCGTGTGCGCGGAGTGCGGCCACACCGTGCCGCGTCCCGTCGATGGCGGCCGCCAGGCGGACCGCGCGTGTGCCCGCTGCGGTGGCGCGCTGCTCCGGCGCGCCGACGACGACCTGCCGGCGATCCAGCGCCGGCTCGAGGAGTTCGAGCGCGCCACCCGCCCGCTCCTCGAGTGGCTCGACCTCCGCGGGCTGCTCGTGACCGTGGACGCCGACCGCCCGCCCGATGTCGTGGCCGCGTCGGTCCTCGACGCGATCGAGCCGTTCTCCGACCAGTCGTTCAGTCGGTGACGACGAAGATCTCGTGCAGACCGGTGATCTCGAACACCTTGCGGGCCGGTCCGGTGAGGCCGCGGAGCTCCAGTCCGGCGTCGTCGCCGAGCTCCTCGACGCGCTTGAGCACGCCGACGAGGACCCCGAGGCCGGACGAGTCGATGAACGACACCCCGGAGAGGTCGAGCACCAGCCGGCGGACGCCGTCGTCGAGCAGCGCTTGCAGCTCGGTGCGCAGGTCCGGCGACGACGCGAGGTCGATCTCACCCGCCGCCATGACCGTCGCGACGTCGCCGTCACGCTCGACCGTGCAGCGGAACGTCGGCGACACTTCGTGCTGGCTCACCGTGGACCTCCCCGTCCGATCCGTCCGATGCGCGGGTGTTCCCGCTCCGCGCCCAACGCAAACCTCACCGAGTCACGACCGCGCGCTCACGACTTGACGATCCGGAACGAGGCCCGGTCGCCGTCGACCTCGAAGTCGAGCTCGTCGACCACGGCCTCGACCAGCGACCGCGCCAGCTCGCCGTTCTCGCCCTCGAGCCCCGGGCCCGGGGCGCCGTCACCGTGCACCACCACCTGGCCGGTGCCCGCGTCGAAGCGGAGCACGATGGGGACGTCGGACCCGGTGAGCAGGCCGCACGACTCCGAGACGGCGAGCCGCAGATCGTCGGTCGCGTCGATCCCGAGACCGGCCCGAGTGGCCGCGTCGGCGGCCGCGTAGCGGGCCAGGCGCAGGTATTCGGGGTCAGGAGGCAGACGCAGCTCGACGGCGTGTCCGTCGGGCTGCTCCACCGGCGCTCCAGGAGGGAGGCTCGACTCGTCCGGCCGGCCCGCGGTCATCATGGACCCTTCTTACCCGATTCCACCCTCCGGTCAACCACCATGGGTCAAGGTTTGCCGGGGAGACTCGGCGGGTATCGAACAGCATGCGGTTCGGGTCGGCGGAGGTACGAGGGGGCACCGCGGTGAAGCACGACGACGAGCTGTTCCTCGTGATCAGTCCCGACGCGCGCTACCTCGTGACCGTACGCCTCGTGACCGCCGACGCCGCCCGCCGGGCCGGCTTCAGCGTCTCCGAGATCGACGACCTCCGCATCGCGGTGGACGAGCTCGCACTCGCCCTCATGGACGCGACCGAGTACCGCATCGCGATCCGGGTCCGGGTCGACGGGCCCGAGGTGCACGTGCGGGGCACCGCCCGGCGCCGCCGCAGCGACGCGCCGCCGGTGCTCGGCGCCGTGCCCGCGCTGATCGTCGACGCGGTGAGTGACCATCACCACCTCGCACACAGCGCCACCGAGATGTGGTTCACCCTGGCGAAGACCGCCGGCCGGGTGGCGACCTCGTGATGGCGCCGGAGCTCGTCGAGCAGTTCCGCGCGTACCGCAGGACGCCCACCCGCGACCTGCGCAACGCGCTCGTGGAGGAGCACATCGGGTTCGCCGACTTCCTCGCCCGGCGGTTCGCGAACCGCGGCGAGCCGATCGACGACCTGCGCCAGGTTGCACTGATCGGGCTCGTGAAGGCCGTCGAGCGCTACGACCCCGACCGCGGCGTGGCCTTCACCTCGTTCGCGGTGCCGACCATCACAGGGGAGATCAAGCGTCACTTCCGCGACCGGACGTGGTCGGTCCGGGTGCCCCGCAACCTGCAGGAGCTCACCCTGGAGATCGAGCGCGTGCGCGGCGAGCTCGGCCACACCCTCGGCCGCTCGCCCACGGTCTCGGAGATCGCGCGCCAGCTCGACGTGGCCGACGAAGCGGTGCTGGAGGGCCTCGAGGCCGCGACGCAGTACCGGTCGGGATCCCTCGACGCGCCGCTCGCCGGCACCGAGGGCGAGAGCGTCA
>Ga0302299_10001472_pt1 | contig 14150 bp, 13 predicted proteins | sample III_Fen_N3_4_FD_198795 | JGI IMG/M metagenome (GOLD analysis project Ga0302299, IMG submission 198795) | Peat permafrost microbial communities from Stordalen Mire near Abisko, Sweden - III_Fen_N3_4 | ecosystem: Environmental > Terrestrial > Soil > Wetlands > Permafrost | place: Sweden: Abisko... | reverse complement strand
GTGCTCATGCGCCGAACTCTAGGGGGCACCCCCCACCAGCGGGCACGCACCGACCGGCGTGGGGGCGGTGAGCGCGGTCTGTGCTGGCGGTCAGCGGGACTGGCGGCGGCGGGCCGAGCGGAGCATCGCCCGGTGCAGCGCGCGGCGTTGCGCAGGCGGCGGGAGCGGCGTGTGGGCGCCGACCGCACGGCATCCGTCGAGCACGAGTGCCACGTGCCGCCGCCAGGCGTCCGGCACGTCGTCGCGCGTGGTCTCGAGGATGCCGGCGATCGCGAAGGAGATGACCGGTAGGTCCTCGCCGGTGAGGTCCTCACGGATCACACCGGCCTGCTGGCCGCGTCGGATCACCTCGGCCACCGCGTGCAGGCCGGCCGTGCGGTCGCCGCCCAGGCCGCGCAGAGGCCTGACCTCGGACTGGATGAGGTGGGTGAAGCCGCGGTTGCGCGCCTCGATCTCACCGACCGCGGTCACCAGGCCGGCGAACCCCTCCCACGGGTCGTCGGCGGCGAGGGCGTGCGCGGTGCTGGCCTCGTACTCGGCCAGGGCGTCGCCGAACGCCTCGGCGATCAGCCCGCTGCGGTCGGGGAAGCGGCGGTAGAGCGTGGCGATTCCGACGCCTGCCTCGGCGGCGACGGTGGACAGGGGAGCCGAGACACCGTCTCGGCCGAACACCGAGCGGGCCGCCTCGAGGATCCGCGCGCGGTTGCCGGCGGCGTCGGCGCGAAGGCGGCGAGGTGCGCAGTCGGGTGCGGACGGCATCCTCACAGCGTATGTGGAATACACCCTCCGGTTGTCCTGTTCCGTCCGACACAAGTGGAGGGCGTTCTCCACTACGTCCGGAAGTGGAGAACCGCGAATGAACACCGTGCTCTGGATCCTGCAGATCGTCCTGGCGGTCGCCTTCGGCCTGGCCGGCATCGGCAAGCTCGCCCAGCCCAAGGAGAAGCTGCAGGAGCGGATGGGCTGGGTGGAGGGCTACTCGCAGGGCACCATCCGGCTGATCGGCGCTGCCGAGGTGCTGGCCGCGATCGGGCTGGTCGTGCCGGCCGCGACCGGGATCCTGCCCTGGCTCACGCCGCTGGCCGCGCTGGGGCTGGTGGTCGTGATGGTGCTCGCCATCCGGGTGCACCTGAGGCGCCACGAGACGCAGATGGTCGTCGTCAACGTGGTGCTCGGCCTCATCGCGGCCTTCGTCGCCTGGCAGCGCTTCGGGCCCAACGCGTTCTGACGATTCGGGCACGCTCGGGCCGCCACCTACGATGGAGGGCATGGCGAACTCCCCGAAGCGCGTGCTCCTCGCCGCCCCGCGTGGCTACTGCGCCGGCGTCGACCGGGCGGTCGTCACGGTCGAGAAGGCCCTCGAGCTCTACGGCTCCCCGGTCTACGTGCGCAAGGAGATCGTGCACAACAAGCACGTCGTGACCACGCTGACCAAGCGCGGCGCGATCTTCGTTGACGAGACCGACGAGGTGCCCGAGGGCGCCACCGTGGTGTTCTCGGCGCACGGGGTCGCCCCCGTCGTGCACGAGGAGGCGCGGGCCCTGTCGCTGCGCGCCATCGACGCCACCTGCCCGCTCGTCACCAAGGTGCACCGCGAGGCCGTGCGCTTCGCCGACAGCGACTACGACATCCTGCTCATCGGCCACGAGGGCCACGAGGAGGTCATCGGCACCGCCGGCGAGGCGCCCGAGCACATCCAGCTCGTCGACGGCCCGGATGACGTCGACCACGTCACCGTCCGCGACCCCGACAAGGTGGTCTGGCTCTCGCAGACCACGCTCTCGGTCGACGAGACGATGGAGACGGTGCGGCGGCTGCGCGAGCGCTTCCCCTCGCTGCAGGACCCCCCGAGCGACGACATCTGCTACGCCACCCAGAACCGCCAGCTCGCGGTGAAGCAGATGGCCGCCGACTGCGACCTGATGCTCGTCATCGGCTCACGCAACTCGTCCAACTCGGTGCGCCTGGTCGAGGTGGCACTCGAGCATGGTTCTCGCGCAGGACATCTCGTCGACTACGCCGACGAGATCGACGAGGCGTGGCTCGACGGGGTGTCGACGGTTGGCGTCACGTCGGGGGCGTCGGTGCCCGAGATCCTGGTGCGCGAGGTGCTCGAGCACCTCGCGGCGCGTGGTTACGGCGACGTGACGCCGGTCGTCGCGGCCCAGGAGTCGATCATGTTCTCGCTGCCCAACGACATCCGGCGCGACCTCAAGGCCGCCGGCAAGAGCGACAAGATGGTGCACGATGCGAGCTTCGCCGAGGCTGGATCGCTCCACTGACGATCGGGGCTGGTTCGTGAAGACGCCGGATGCCGGGCCGCCGCCGGTGACGCTCGCCGCGGCACCCGCCGAGCTGGCCCTCGCCGGGCGGTTGCTGCACGACTTCAACACCGAGTACGACGACCCCACGCCGGGCGCAGAGCCGCTGGCCCACCGTCTCGCCGAGCTCGTCGCTGACGGCGGCACCGAGGTGCTGCTCGTCGGTGCCGGCGATGCCGGTGGCACCGACGGTGCTGGGGGTGCTGCTGGCGTGGCTGTGCTGCGCTACCGGCCCTCGCTGTGGAGCGTCGCCGACGAGTGCTACCTGGCCGAGCTGTACGTGGTGCCCGACCGCCGGGGCACGGGACTGGGGCGGGCGCTGCTGCGGGCCGCCGTCGAGCGGGCCGTTGCCCGCGGGTGCGACGTCATCGACCTCGCGACGAGCGAGGACGACGTGGCGGCCCGGCACCTCTACGAGGCGGAGGGGTTCTCCCGCACCGAGGGCGAGGGCGGGCCGCTGACCTTCCACTACGAGCGCGAGCTCTGAGCGGACGCTCCTCACCCTGCGAGGGTGATGCCCGCGCCGTCGTCACCTCGAAACGATCGCGGTAGGGCCCGAACCCGCCGGCCGCCCCCGTTGGCCGGCACCCGGCATCGAGGAGGCAGCCTGCGCATGGCCGCGCCTCCCGCCGCACCCCCCACCTCACGCGTCTCGGCGTTCGAGGAGTTCGTGCCCGGCCTGACGCTGTTCCGCACCTACCAGCGCGGCTGGCTCGCCAAGGACCTCGTCGCCGGCCTCGTGCTCTCGGCGCTGCTCGTACCGCAGGGGATGGCGTACGCCGAGCTGGCCGGGCTGCCGCCGGTCACCGGGCTCTACACCTCGATCCTGTGCCTGCTCGGCTACGCGGTGTTCGGGCCATCGCGCATCCTGGTGCTCGGCCCGGACTCCGCCCTGGGCCCGATGATCGCGGCCACCATCGCTCCGCTTGCCCTGGCGGGAGGCGACCCGGAGAAGGCGATCGCGCTGGCCTCGGTGCTGGCCCTGCTCGTCGGCCTCATCATGACAGTGGCGGGGCTGGCGCACCTCGGCTTCGTCGCCGACCTGCTGTCCAAGCCCACCCAGCTCGGCTACATGGCCGGGCTGGCGGTCACCATCGTCGTGGGCCAGCTGCCCAAGCTGTTCGGGTTCTCGATCGACGCCGACGGCCTCATCGCCGAGGCGAAGGGGTTCGTCACCGGGGTGTCAGACGGGTTGGTCAACCCCACCGCGGCCGCCATCGGCATCGGCTCGCTGGTCGGCATCCTGCTGCTGCAGCGGCTGCTGCCCAGGGTCCCGGCCGTGCTGGTGGTCGTCGTGCTCGCCGCGCTCGCCGTCAACCTGCTCAACCTCCAGGACGCGGGTGTGAAGACGATCGGCGTTCTGCCGCAAGGCTTCCCGCCGCTGACCATCCCATCGGTGCCCTGGGGTGACCTGCCCGAGCTCTTCCTCGGCGCCGTGGCCATCGCAGTGGTCGCCCTCGCCGACACGATGTCGACGGCGTCCTCGTTCGCGGCCCGACGCGGCGAGCGGGTACGCGGCGACCAGGAGATGATCGGGATCGGCGCGGCGAACATCTTCGCCGGGTTCTTCCAGGGCTTCCCGGTCAGCACCAGCGGCTCACGCACCGCCGTGTCCGAGCAGGCCGGATCGCGGTCCCAGGTGACCGGGGTGGTGGGCGCCGCCGTCATCGGCGTCGTGCTCGTGTTCGCGACCGGTGCCATGCAGTACGTGCCCCAGCCGACCCTGGGTGCGATCGTCATCGCTGCCGCGCTGTCGCTGGCCGACATCCCGGCCATGCGCCGGCTGTGGAACCAGCGGCGCACGGAGTTCTGGCTGGCCATGGCGGCGCTGCTCGGAGTCGCCCTGCTCGGCGTGCTGCCCGGCATCCTGCTGGCCGTCACGCTGTCCATCCTCAACGTCTTCCGCCGGGTCTGGTGGCCGCACCAGGCCGAGCTCGGCCGCGTGGAGGGCCTCGGCGGCCTGCACGACACCGAGTCGTACCCGCACGCCGAGCTGCTGCCGGGGCTGGTCGTCTTCCGCTTCGACGCGCCGCTGATCTTCGCGAACTCGCGGACCTTCGGCGACACCGTGCGCGCGATGGCACACGACCGGGAGAGCCTGCGCTGGGTGCTCATCGCGGCCGAGCCGATGACCGACGTCGACACCACCGCCGCCGACGTGCTGGCCGACCTCGACGCGTGGCTCGACGCCCGGGGGGTCGCGCTGGCGTTCGCTGAGTTGAAGGACCCCGTGCGGTCCAAGCTGGCGCGCTACGAGCTCGAGCATGCTCTCGAGCCGGAGCACTTCTTCGCCACCCTGGACGAGGCCGTGGCCGCGTACATCGCCCTGACCGGGGCGACCTGGCAGGACTCCCCGACGGGGTCCCGAGACGAGGAGCAGCCGTGACCAGCCGGGGCGAGATCCGCAGCACTCCCACGCGGCAGCAGCAGGCGGCCGCCTGGCTGGCCCATCTGGCGCTGGTCGCCGTGACCGCCTACCTCGTGGTGGTCCTCGTCGACCGGTGGGACGTCCTGTTCGCCGGGCTGGTCACCCTGGCAGTGCTGGTGCTGGCGGTCTGGTTCGTCCTGTCCCGCCGCGGAACCGTGCGCCTGGTCGCGCTCGGCGTCGCGGTCGTGGCGCTCGTGATCTTCACCGTGGTCATCGTGACCACCCACAGCGGGTGGATCGTGGTCGTGGGCCTCGCCCTCGCAGCGCTCGCCACTGGGGCGGCGCGTGCGGCACTGCGGCCCGCTACGCAGGATGCCGCGGTCGTCGCTGCGGCACCCCCCTCCCGTCACGCGGTGCTGATCATGAACCCGTGGTCAGGGGGCGGCAAGGTCGAGAAGTTCGAGCTGGAGAGGCTGTGCCGGGAGCGCGGCATCGAGCCGATCGTGCTCTACAAGGGCTCGGACCTGCTCGCGCTCGCCGAGGATGCCGTGGCTCGCGGGGCGGACGTCATCGGGATGGCGGGTGGAGACGGTTCGCAGGCCCTGGTGGCGTCGGTGGCGAGCCGGCACGGCGTCCCGATGGTCGTCATCCCGGCCGGCACCCGCAACCACTTCGCCCTCGACCTGGGCATGGACCGGGCCGACGTGGTGGGAGCGCTCGACGCCTACACCGACGGCTTCGACCGGGTCATCGACCTCGCGGAGGTCAACGGCCGCACGTTCGTCAACAACGCGTCGATGGGGCTGTACGCCAAGATCGTGCAGTCGCAGGAGTACCGCGACGCCAAGATCCGCACGGCCGCTGGCACCCTGCCCGACCTGATCGGACCGGCCGCGGTGCCGCTCGATCTGCAGTTCACCCTGCCGTCGGGGGAGCGGACGACGTCGGCGAACCTCGTGCTCGTGTCGAACAACCCCTACCAGCTCTCGCACCTGCGCGGCGGCGCCACCCGCCCGGCCCTCGACACCGGCCGGCTCGGGGTGGTGTCGGTGCTCGTGCGCGGCGCCGCGGATGCCGAGAAGTTCGCCGCGCTCGAGGCCGCCGGCCAGGTGGGCCGGTTCTCGGGATGGAACGAGTGGACCGCCCTCGAGTTCGAGGTCGGCTCGGGCGGCCCGGTCGAGGTCGGGGTCGACGGTGAGGCCTTGACCATGGACCCGCCACTGCGCTTCGTGGTGCGGCCCGGGGCGCTCACGGTTCGGCAGCCCCGGGCCGTGCTTGCGCGCCCGGTGGCCGCGCCCGCGGTGCACGTCACGTCCGGCGCCACCCTCGGTGCCCTGTGGAGCACGGCGCTCGGCCGACCGGTGACCTCCGGGTGAGCGGCCCGGGAGCCGGAGAGCCGGTGGCACCGAGCGGACCAGAGGAACCGGTGGGTCAGGAAGACCTGGTCGCGCCGAACGGACTGGTCGAGCAGGTTCAGCAGCGCGGCGGGTTGGTGCCCGTCGAGGAACGGCTGGCCCGTCGGCTGGAGGACCGCGGCTCGGCCGGCCGGCCGGTTGCCGCGACGACGTCGGGCATCCTCCACCGGCTCGGGGAGCTCGACCGCGGGGCTTACGTGGCAGTGGCCGGGTTGTCGACGCCGGCCCTCGACGGACCGCTGGGCCGGCTGTCGTCCTTCGCCAACCACTCCAAGCCCTGGTTCCTGATGGCCGCCGGGCTCGCGATGTTCGGTGGCCCGACCGGCCGGCTGGCCGCCCGAGCCGGGGTGGTCGCGATCGGCGCGGCATCGCTGGTCGTGAACCAGCCGATGAAGCTCGCGGGCGACCGGGCGCGGCCCGACCGGGTGGGACATGCGGTGCCTGAGTCCCGCTGGGTGCCGATGCCGACCTCGACGTCCTTCCCGTCTGGGCACTCGGCATCCGCCCTGGCGTTCGCGGTCGCGGTCGGCCAGGTCGTTCCGGCGCTGCGCGTGCCCCTGCGGGCCGCCGCCGCGACGGTGGCGTTCTCGCGCGTCTACACCGGGGTGCACTACCCGGGTGACGTGCTCGTGGGGGCGGCGACCGGGGCCGTGCTCGGCCGGCTGGTCGGACGGGCTGCCGTGCGACGCGCCCTGCGCTGACGGTCTGCGGCACGATGTCGGAGCATGACTGCGCTGTCGACACCCACCCTCACCGGCTCACGGGTCACGCTGCGGGCCTTCCGGCCCGAGGACCTGGTGGCGCGGCGGCGGTTGGGCTGGTGGCACGAGATCGAGCGAGGCTACGGCGCCGACACCGAGACCCGACCGATGACCGACGAGGAGGCCGCTGCGTGGCCCGGCCACCTGGCGGCCCGTTCGGCGGCCGGGGCGTGCTGCTGGGCGATCGAGCGCGACGGCGAGCTCGCGGGTGCGGTGTTCCTCTCCGACGTGCGCGAGGACGGTCGCAAGGCGCGCCTGGCCATCGGGATGTACGCGCCGCAGTTCCTGGGTCGCGGGCTCGGCACCGAGGCGATCCGGCTGGTGCTGCGGCACGCCTTCGGGACCCTCGGCATGCACCGGGTCGACCTCAAGGTGCTCGCCGACAACACCCGGGCGGTGGCCGCCTACCGGTCGTGCGGGTTCGTCGAGGAGGGCCGCGAGCGGGAGAGCTGCTGGGTCGACGGTGCGTGGCAGGACGACCTGATCATGGGCGTGCTCGACCGCGAGTTCGCCGCCGCCGACGCGCGACGTCCCTGACACCGGCGGGTGGCCGCCTCCAGATCTCGACCGGGTGCTCAGCCAACGTCGCGGATGCCGTGTGGTCGCCGTGGGTCGGGAAGCCCCAGGTCGAGCAGCAGCTCGGGGCGCTCGTCGGCCGCCGTCGCGGCGTCGATGAGCTCCTGCGACGTGAGGGGTCGGGGGGCGGTCTCCACCGGGGTGAGCACGGCGATCTCGTCACCGACCAGGTCGAGGTCGTGCATCCGCCGGGCGGAGACCATGACGCGCGACTCCATCGCGCCGACCATGGCGTTGTAGGCCTCCACGCTCGACTGCAGGCTGCGGCCGACCTTCGCCGTGTGCCCCCCGAGGGTGGCCAGCCGGCCGTGCAGCTCGCGGCCGAGGTCGAGCAGCTCGCGGGCGCTGGCCGACAGGGCGTCCTGCTGCCAGGTGAAGGCGACGGTGCGCAGCAGCGCCATCAGGGCGCCCGGCCCGACGAGCACGACGCGCTGCGCCAGGGCCCGCTCGTGGAGGGACGGCCGCGCGGCCAGGGCAGCGCCGAGCATCGCGTCGCTCGGCACGAAGCAGACGACCATCTCGGGGCCCTCGCGGAACGCCGACCAGTACTCCTTGGCGGCCAGCGCGGCGACGTGCCGCCCCAGCCCCGTCGCGTGGTCGACCAGCAAGGCCGCCCGCTCGTCGTCATCGAGACCCTCGGCCTGTGCGTCGAGGAAGGCGTTCATCGGGGCCTTGGCGTCGATCACCAGGACCTTGCCCCCGGGCAGCCGGACGACGACATCGGGCCGCACCCCGCGGTCGTGTGCGCTGACCCCGGTGACCTGCTCGTCGAAGTCGCAGCGCGACAGCATCCCCGAGGCCTCGAGCACTCGCCGCAGCTGCACCTCGCCCCACGCGCCGCGCACCGTGGAGGAGCGCAGCGAACCGGCGAGCGAGGCGGTCTGCCGGCCGAGGTGCTGTGTCTCGCCCTCGACCCTCGACAACAGGGCCCGCAGCGAGCCGAACTGCTCCATCCGGTCGCGCTCGAGGGAGCCGACGTGGGTCTCGACGCGGACCAGGGCGTCCTTGAGCGGTGCGAGCAGGGCGGCTGTCTCCATGTCCTCGGCCAGCGAGGTCTCGAGGTCGAGCACCCGCTCACGCAACAGGTCGCGCTCGGCGACGAGCGCGGCCGAGCGCGCTGCGAACAGCAGCCGGCACACCGCCACCGCTGCGCCGACGCCGACCACCAGCCCCACCAGGCCCCACACCGTTGTGTTCATGAGGCGACCATCGCACCGCCCACCGACAGGGCAGGCGACATCCCGCGACACGCTGACGATCCGCATCGGGGGCCAGCGTGTTGTGAGACGTCGACGAGACCGCGGCACCGCGACATCCGGTGCCCGGCATGCCGGCCCTGCCAGCACCCGTGGGTAGGGTCGGTCCATGCCCGAGGACGTCGAGACCCACGCTGCCCCCAGCGGGGGCCGGCCCCGTCGCTCCGAGTCCGAGCGCGAGCGCCTGCGGCGGATCTCCATCCTCAACGCCCGCCTCCCCAAGAAGCGCACCATCGCCCAGGGCGTGCTGCGCAACCCCGCCGGCGAGGTGCTGCTCTGCGAGCTCAGCTACAAGAAGGAGTGGGACCTGCCCGGGGGCGTGGTCGACCCGGGCGAGTCACCCGCCACCTGCGTGGAGCGCGAGGTCGAGGAGGAGCTCGGCATCCACGTCGCCGCCGGCCGCCTGCTCGCGGTCAACTGGCTGCCGCCGTGGCGTGGCTGGGACGACGCACTGCTCTACCTCTTCGACCTCGGCGAGCACGACACCGGCGAGCTCGACCCCGCGCTGTTCCTGCGTCGCGAGATCGCCGGTGCGCACTGGCGCACAGTCGAGGATGCCGCCGCGCACGTCGCGCCGTACACCGCGCGGATGCTGGAGGTCGCCCACGACGCCGAGCACACGGCATACCTGGAGAACAGCGAGCACCCCGGAAGCTGAGCCTCCCCTCGGGTGTCCGGGCAGGGCCGCCAACGCCGGTAGACTCTCGGCCTCGTGGCACTGACTATCGGAATCGTGGGTCTTCCCAACGTCGGCAAGTCGACGATGTTCAACGCGCTGACCAAGAACAACGTCCTCGCGGCGAACTACCCGTTCGCGACGATCGACCCGAACGTGGGTGTCGTCCCGCTGCCGGACGAGCGCCTCGGGCGCCTCGCCGAGATCTTCAGCAGCGAGAAGATCCTGCCCGCCACGGTCTCCTTCGTCGACATCGCCGGCATCGTGCGCGGCGCGTCCGAGGGCGAGGGGCTGGGTAACAAGTTCCTCGCCAACATCCGCGAGGCCGACGCCATCTGCCAGGTCGTGCGGGCCTTCGAGGACGGCGACGTCGTGCACGTCGACGGCAAGGTGTCGCCGAGCTCGGACATCGAGACGATCCACACCGAGCTGATCCTCGCCGACCTGCAGACCCTCGAGAAGGCCGTCGCACGCCTCGAGAAGGAGGCGCGGATCAAGAAGGAGTCCAAGCCCGCGCACGAGAACGCCCTCGCCGCCCAGAAGGTGCTCGAGGAGGGCACCACCCTGTATGCCGGTGGCGCCGCCGCGGGCGTCGACCTCGCCCTGGCCTCGGGGCTGGGCCTGCTCACGACCAAGCCGTTCATCTACGTGTTCAACCTCGACGAGGACCAGCTTGCCGACGCCGACCTGCACGCCCGCCTCGGCGCGCTGGTCGCTCCGGCCGATGCGGTGTTCCTCAACGCCAAGCTCGAGATGGACCTCATGGAGATGTCCGAGGAGGACGCCCTCGAGATGCTCCAGTCCTTCGGCGCCGAGGAGAGCGGGCTCAACCAGCTCGCCCGGGTCGGCTTCCACACCCTCGGGCTGCAGACCTACCTGACCGCCGGCCCCAAGGAGTCGCGGGCCTGGACCATCCACCAGGGCTGGACCGCGCCGCAGGCGGCGGGCGTCATCCACACCGACTTCCAGCGCGGCTTCATCAAGGCCGAGATCGTCTCCTTCAGCGACCTCGACGCGCACGGCTCGATGGTCGCGGCGCGCGCGGCCGGGCGGGTGCGCATGGAGGGCAAGGAGTACGTGATGCAGGACGGCGACGTCGTGGAGTTCCGCTTCAACGTCTGAATCGGCACGTTTCCGCAGGTCAGGGGGCATGCGCGCCCCGTCTTGGTCCGCACAGAGTCCGCAAGAAGTTCAGCGCGATGTGCTTGATCTGACCGTTCTGAGGGCCCACGTCCGGACCTCGCTGCGGCCATGTGATCCACCCATGACATGACCCTTTGGCGGCTGAGACGCACCCTGGAGCGTCGCGCCAGCCGGCGAGTGCAGTTGCGAATGGTGACCGTGGCGTCGATCGCGGGCGCGATCGGACGCGGCGCGTTTTGCCTAGCTCAGCGCGACCTTGAGAAGGCCGGTCAAGAAGAGGCCGGCAACTATCCCAACCACCAAACCTTGGACTTCCCCAAAGTCAAACTTCTCGGTCTTGCCCAGCACCCATCCGGCCGCGCCCGTAGCCCCAGCTATGGGGAGCGCTGGGCCGATGTAGTCAAGGATGTGCTCCACGAGATCGAGTATGGGCGTCGAGTCCTCGCCTGGATAGGCGGCGTCACCGACTGGCGGGCTGGACGGACCGGGCCAGCAGGCCTTGGCTGCATGCAGTGATCGGCGCAACGATGTGACATGGATGAGCCGAGCTACGACACGGGACCTGAAGGCAGCGAGGCGTTCGAGCGCGGTGCACTGCCCGAGCACGATGCCAGCGCACTGCGTGAGGACCTGGTCAAGGAGTACTTCGCCGTGTTGGACGTGGTCGGCAGTTTCGATGGGCGCGTCATGACAGTGAAGGGCTGGTCGGTGACGTTGTCGCTTGCCGGGTTGGGCCTGGGGTTTCAGCAAGGGCACTACGCGTTGTTTGCTTTGGCCGCTGCGACTGCCCTCGCCTTCTGGTTCATCGAGGGCCAGATGAAGACGCAACAATGGCGCTACTACTCGCGGATGCGTGACATCGAGCTCGCGCAATATCACCTGAACCGCGTCGAGCTCCCTGAGCTCGGCGAGGTCTCAGCACTACGAATAGACCAGCAGTGGGCGTACACAGGTGAGAGTCCTGACTGGAGAAGCGACCCGCCGTGGCGGCGCACGCCAGCAGAGATCCACGCGTTCCTCTTCAAGCCCTACCGAGCCCCGCATGTGGTCTTTCCGCACGCCGTGGCTGTGGTTCTGGGTCTGGCCCTGTTCGTGGCTGCGTGGGCGGATCTGCCCGGGCTGGCCGAACTCATGCCTTAGGGCGGCACCGGTTCGAACCGGCACGGCCCGCGATCGCAAGGCCAGTAGGACTGACTTCTTCGGTCGCCATCCCCAACGGCCACGGGCGTGAGGGCCCAAGCCCGGTCGCACGTAGCGACGTGAGCGGGGACGCCGCGGCGCGACGGGACCGTCGCGAAGCCGCTTGGCGGCGTAGCGGGTCAATTCTTGTACTGCTTCTTTGATGGCGCGGGCGCCCCAGCATTCTTGAGGATGTGGAGCTAGGCGAGGAAGTCCAGCAGCTCGGCGGCCACCCGGTCTGGCTGGCCGCTGTTGTCCGGGGCCGTATGGCCGGCTCCGAGCAGGACCACCTTTTTCGCGGTCGGAAGAACGCGGGCGAGGCCGTCGAGCGAGGCGGTGAGGTTTCGGGCGCTCCGAGTGCCGCCGAGAAGGAGGATCTCGCACTGCAGGTCAGCGGAGCGCTCCAGGGGACCATCGGCTCCGATGACGGTCTGCGCGTCGTAGCGGACGCTGGGGACCAGCTCACGGGGGGAGATCACGCCAGGGGGCGTTGGACGCTCAGCGGTGCGGATCATCGCGAAGTCGAGCGCGGCGGCCAGCGGGCGCTGGGGTATCCAGCGCACGGGCGAGGTCCGGTCCGCGGTGGCCTTGAGCACGGTGACGAGTGCGGCCCCGGGGCGTCCGGCGTCGAGCAACCCCTCGAATCGTGGGGCCCAATCACCGTGCACGACGCCGTCGAAGGACAGGGGTGGTTCGTAGAGGGCGAGCTTGGTGATGTCCGGTCGTGCTCGTGCCGCTTCGATGGCGATGACCGCCCCCGCGCTGAGCCCGAACAGGCGACACGCTCCGCACTGGTCCAGCACAGCGGTCAGATCCTCGATCTCCGTGGGCAAGCCACGGAACCGACCATGGGGTCCGCTACGGCCGCGGCCGCGCCGATCGGGGACGTACACGGTGAACGCCCCAGCCAGCCCCCGAGCGAGGCCGGTCAGGTTGCCCGAGGACTGACCTGCACCGTGGAGCAGGACGACGGCCGGACCAGCGCCCACCCGCTGATACCCGATGGTCGTGCCATCGGCGGAACGGACCTCGCCACCCTGCGGAAGGGCGCCGTTGGTGCCGGACCTGCCACGCATGAACCCAGCCTACGGACCACCGCCACTGTGGATCGGTGCACAGCGATGTGGCCGGCTGTGATCCCGTTTGGCGGCTAAAGGACGCACCTCGGTGCGGGGTTTTGGCAGGGTCGCCAGGTGCGTCTCGTTTCGTCGGCTTGGTGGCAGGTGGGTACCGCGCGGGAGCGCGGCGTTGATCAGCGGTGATGTCAGTAGGGCTGTGTCGTTGGCGGGGCAAGACGCTGGTTTCCCGAGTTCGTACGGGGGGGATTATGCGAAGCGTCAGGCCGTGACACCCGGGGGGCGAGTCCGTTGGGTCAGAGGTCCAGGAGGTCTCGACCGTCGCGGCGCACGCCGGTGCCGAACCGGCGACCGTGCGCATCATGCCGAATGAGGCGGAAGTCGGCCGCCTCGCCGGCGGAGTTGACCAGCACGATGGCAACGCCGTGGCGTGTCGTGGTGAGCGTGGACGCGGGGTGGGCGCTGCGGGAGGTCGACAGCAGCTGGACCCGCACGGCGCCCGGTGCGATGACGAGAAAGCGGCTGACCCCGGGACGCAAGTCCTTGAGCCGGGACACGACCGGCTCGTCGGCAGGGGTGCCGGCTGGCAGCAGGGCGGGGGGCTCGATCTCCAGGGAGTTCATCGTGCTGCGGCCGTCGACGATGCGCATCGGGCCCGCGGCGACGCGCACGCAGCGGATGAGTGCGCCCGTCGAGGTACGGGTGCGCAGTACGCGCACCCGGCCGTCGCCGTCCTGCGGCGACCTGGCGGCCGGGTCGATGACGCTGCCTGCGACGGGCGCGTCGGTGACGACCTCGGTGTGGACCTGCTCGACCGGCAGCCCTGTGGCGGCCGCGACGAACCGGCTGGTCCCCTCTATGAACCGGGCCAGGGGTTCGGTGCCCGCCTGGTCCAGCCAGGTCTGCGCGGTCGATGCCGCCGGCCCGTCGAAGTCGCCGCAGCGAACCCGCAGGGCCGGCCCGGGCGCCTGCTCCCACGTCGTCGAGCCGATGCCCGAGGTCAGCGTCACGTTGGCCCAGGCCCGCTCGATGACACCAGCCCCGGTGGGCCGGACGGCGGATGAGTAGGACGCCGTGGAGGAAGTTGGGCGCGCCAGCACCACGAGAAGGGTGCCGGGATACGTCGGCAGGGCGAGGGGGACCACGGCCGTGTTTTCGTAGCCGAGCCCGCTCTTGAAGTGGACCTCCTCCAGGGATGCCGGGTCCGCGCCGGCCGGGCCCTGCCAGGCCTGCAGGACCAGGTCCTCGTAGCTGCCGGGGTTGAGCGAGCCGGCGACGACCAGCCGCCGGCCGGCGACGTCGTCGGCCCAGAGCACCCGCGGCCGCACCCCGCTCGCGTGGCTGGTGGCCAGGCCCTGCACGCGCGGGTCAGTTGCCAG
>Ga0302299_10001471_pt1 | contig 14155 bp, 32 predicted proteins | sample III_Fen_N3_4_FD_198795 | JGI IMG/M metagenome (GOLD analysis project Ga0302299, IMG submission 198795) | Peat permafrost microbial communities from Stordalen Mire near Abisko, Sweden - III_Fen_N3_4 | ecosystem: Environmental > Terrestrial > Soil > Wetlands > Permafrost | place: Sweden: Abisko... | reverse complement strand
GCTCGGCGCCTACACCGTGGCCGAACGGGAGGCGCTGGAGCGCAGCGACGACCAGCCCAACGAGACGGGCGCGTCGCTCGACGATCTCATCACCGCGGTCCATCGCCGGTACGGCAAGACGCTGACCAAGACGATGCCCGGCGAGCTCAACGCGCTGCTCGGCAAGACCGGCATCGCGTTCGTCATCCAGGGCAGCTACGGCAACCTTCCGGCCGGACACCCGCAGCGGCGCTGGGATCCGCACTTCACGGGACCGCACGCCCTCACGGTCATCCCGGGCGGACCCGGGCTCAACCTGTGGCTCGACCCCGAGGCGCCGATGCACTTCGCGGGCGACCACGTGACCGACGCGGTGGTCCAGGCGTTTGCCAAGGGCTCGGGCCAGATGATCGTTCTCGCCAAGGACGTGTTCGCGCCGCCGAAGCCGAAGCCCGCGCGCAAGAGCTACGTCACGGTCAAGCACGGCAACACGCTCGGCGGCATCGCCGCGGCGCACCACCTGACCACGAAGCAGCTCCTCGCGTTCCCCGAGAACAAGAAGTACCGGGCCAACCCCGGACTCATCCACGCAGGCGACAAGGTGAGGGTGAAGTAGATGGCAGCGAAGAAGCCGACCACCAAGGCCAAGGCCACAGCAGCTCGCCCCGTCGGACGGCCTCCGGCGCAGAAGATGGTCACGCGCAAGACCGCGTTCTCGCAGACCAAGGTCGCCCGGATCAACGGGCCCGACCAGCGCCCGACGGCCAAGAGGAAGCCCGCACAGATCGACATTCCGAAGTTCGCTAGCGAGGTGTCCCGCAACTACGCCCGCGGCGTGGCGAGGGTCGGCAAGGAGGTGGACGTCGCCTCGAAGTGGGTCGGCAACGGGGCCGAGGGAGCTCGCCGGTTCATCGCCGGAGGCGGCGCCAGCGGGGCCGTGACCGGCAACCGGAAGCCGATGGAGCCCGGGATGCGATCCGGGACCATGAAGAACAACCCGCTCAAGCGGATGTTGAAGGGGAAGTAGATGAACACGATCCTCGGCGATCCTGCCCTGTGGATCGGCCTGATCCGGGCGACGATGATCCTCCTCGTGAGCTTCGGAGTCGCCCTCAACGACGCGCAGATGGCCGCCGTCATCGCGTTCGCCGGAGCGTTCATGGCCGTCGCCTCGATGCTCCTCACGCTCGTCACTCGCAGGACCACCACTCCGAAGGCCGACCCGCAGATCCCGCAGGGCACCGCGATCACCGTCATCACGCCCGCGGGGCAGCCCAACTATCAGGCGGTGGCGTGATGGGCAGCCTGCCGAGCTGGGTCGGCACCGTCATCGTCCTGGTCGTCGCCATCTTCCTGTTCGTGTGGGCGGCGCACCAGCTCGGCATCCACTTCTGAGGCGTCCCGCCATCGTGGAGGGTCGTCGTACCTCGCCCGACGACCCTCCTCCCTATTCATCGGTTCCGTCTATTGCATCGGTACCGTGACCGTGGGACACTCTCCCACGGAGCCCGAAGCCCATCACACCGATCCACCCTCGGCCTGACAGCCTCGGGCTCCGCTGACCAACCCGCAGCGAGGTAGCCCGATGACCGACGATCTTCCTCCCGATCTCGACGATCTCCCACCCGAGCCGCCCAGGAAGCTCTCCCGCGCCAGCCGCGCGAAGCCGAGCACCGCGATCCTTCACAAGTGGACCGACGACGAGCTCCGCCCGATCGACGACGCGACCGCGGTGGCCGTGGTCAAGGCCGTGACCGATCTCCCGCCCGACGGTGACGAGTTCGGCTCCGCCGAGCCGGAGGTGTCCGTCGCCTACCTCGTGGCGACCCTGCGCGAGCCCGCGGGCTACCTCATCAACGCGATCGCCCAGCTCGAGGCGTACCCGATCGCGACCGCCACGCCCCGCGAGCGGTCGGATCTGCTGGACCTCCGGGACCTCCTCGAGCACGTCAACAACATGGCCCGGATGCGGATGGGCGCCATCGACCTCGCGTTCAAGCGGGCGATGGAGGAGCTCGGCTCCCGGGAGATCCCGGTCGAGGGCTGGGGCCCGGTGCGCTACGCGCCCGACGAGGGCGAGTGGGAGGTTCACTCCGAGCAGCTCCTCGAGGACTTCCGCGGACTCGTCAAGCTCGGCGTGCTGACCAAGGACGACATCGACAAGGCGTTCACGACCACCGTCCAGGTCAAGGTGGACAACCGCGTGCTCAATGGCCTCATGAAGCGAGGGACCGCCGTCACCGACGCGATCGACCGCAACCGATCCAAGCGCGAGAGTCGGCCCCTGGCCGGGCACCTGACCCTCCCGAAGCGCCGCCGCCCGACCGAGAGCGAGGAGTAGGCATGGAGACACAGAGCGAGCTCATCGAGCGCAAGATCCTGGCGACCCGCACGGCGGCGATCCAGTTCGTCGAGGAGCGGTTCCGGGAGGAGCTCGAGGCCCGGGTCGTCACGCTCGTCGGGGGCGACCACGACGGCGCCAAGGTCGTGAGCGAGGAGGACACCCGCCACGCGGCCTACGCCGCGTTCCACGAGCTCCTGCCGCCGACCGACGTCCGCAGCGCGGAGGTGGTCACGCCCGCGATCGTGTTCGTGGACGTCGTGTGCCCGCGGTGCAAGGAGTCGGCCCGCGTCACGGCCGCGCTCACCGCGGAGCTGCGCGTCTCCACGTCGGAGAGCGAGCTGCACATCAAGGCCAAGGCGTCCAAGAGCTCCCACACGTGCGGCCAGCTCACCGTCATCAACGCGCCCGAGGAGGAGTCGATCGACCCGGAGGCCGCAGCCGCGGTCGCCGCGGCCGAGGACATCCTCGAGGAGCCGCCCGAGCCCGAGGAGAAGCCGAAGCGCCGCAGTCGCCGGGCCATCGTCCAGCCGGACGAGCCGACCGTCGAGGAGGAGAAGTGTCCCGCCCCTGGCTGCACTCTCCCTGCGGAGCACACCGGCGCCCACACCCCGACTATGCAGGACGATCTGCCCCCGGACGCCGACTGATGCCGCAGCTCGATCGAGAGGACATCCTCCGCCGGTTCACCTACCACCGGCCGGAGGGCAACAAGGTCACGATCCACGAGGACATCCGGCTGGCCTACAAGGACTTCGCCCTGGCTCTCGCGCAGGCGCTCCCTGACGGCCGCGAGAAGTCACTCGCGTTCACCGCGCTCGAGGAGTCGAGCTTTTGGGCGCACGCTGCCGTCGCCCGGGAGGGGAAGTAGATGGTCGTCGTACCCGATGAGGAGGACGTCATTGAGGGGGAGGCGGTCGAGGTGACGCACAGTCGCGCCGTGGCCGTCATCCCCCAGCAGATCCAGACGAGCGTCATCGCGGGCGGCACCGCCGGACTCGCGATCCTGACCGACGAGCAGTTCGAGGAGAACCTCGCCGGGCTCGTCAAGGTGCGCGAGCGCGTGGACAAGGTGAAGCTCGCGATCATGCGGCAGGACGTGGACTACGGGACGATCCCCGGCACGCCCAAGCCGACCCTGCTCAAGCCCGGCGCCGAGACGCTGCTCCGCACGTTCGGCCTCGCCGACAGCTACATCATCTCCCGCACCATCGGCGACGGCGAGAACGAGCCCGACATCACCTACGAGGTGCGGGCCCGGATCCACGTCGGCGACACGGCCGGGCCCGTCATCGGCGAGGGAGTCGGCGAGGCGAATAGCTGGGAGAAGAAGCACCGCTACCGCGGGGCCCAGGCCCGGCTCTGCCCCTCCTGTGGCGTCGCGGCGATCAAGCGCGGCAAGGACTTCCGCACGAAGGATCCCAACTGGTACTGCGACCGGAAGATCGACGGCTGCGGGTCCAACTTCGCCGAGCACACCCCCGCGATCGAGGCGCAGAACGTCGGCCAGCAGGAGAACGACGACCCCTACGACCTCGCCAACACCCTGCTCAAGATGGCGAAGAAGCGCGCTCTCGTCGATGGGGTCCTGACCGCCACCGGCACGAGCGGCGTGTTCACGCAGGACGAGGACGCACCGGGCCACCGCCAGCAGGCCAGCGCGCCCGCTGGCGCCCCGGCGCGCAGCCAAGCGGCTCCGAGTGCCACTCCGGCACCGGCCGCGGCTCCTGGGCCGTCCACGGCGGGCGACGGCGGGTTCACGGGCCCGCTCCGGGAGGATCCAGACGGGATCCGGCAGACGTCGGACGGCCGATCCAAGATCGAGCTCAAGATGAAGGTCGGGAACCGGAACCACACCGCGATCATCCTGGCCCCCGCGGCGAACCTCGTCGCGATCTCCGCACTCTCCTCAAGCGACGTCGTGACGGTCTACGGCCGTCTGACGGAGCGCACATGGGAGGTAGGCAAGCCCACGGTCAAGGAGATCGTGGACGTCACACGTGTCACGCGTGACGGACAGACACTCCTCGACCTCGGTGGCGTGCAGCCCACGCTCGCCGCCGATGCCCCCACTCCCACGCCGACGCCACAGGCGGCGGCACCCGCCCCTGCTCCCGCCCCGGTGGTGCCCACGCCGGGGCCGGAGCGGTGGGCGGTTCTCGAGGAGGAGGCGATCGTCGATGAGCCGGTCGTCCTCCAGTCCTGGGCCATGCACAACTACCCCGACCAGCCGGACCGGCCGCCGTACTTCCGGGGGATCTTCCTCCGGGCCAACGGCGAGCTGTTCCAGGCGACAGCGCCGCTCGACGACCTCGAGGCGCTCCACTACCTCGACATCGACATCGCCAACGTCGCGTCCTTCGCGTTCGCCGAGGGCGACAAGGTGCAGCTCCTCGGCACGTTCGCGAAGGGCACCCGGGCCCGCGGCTGGGTCCTCATCACGGGGCTCGGCGCGCTGTGATGACCCTGATCTGTCTCCTCGTCATCAACATCACGTTCGGCTACAGCATCGTGACCCGGCGGAAGCCGTGAGGCGGCTCCTGTTCCGGGTGGCGATCGCCGCGGGGATCATGGCCGCGTGGGTCCTGATCCTCCGGCCGTCCGGGATGACCGGGAGCATGGCGTTCATCGCGGGATGCCTCGTCATGGCGGTCATCCTCGTGTTCGACATGATGCTCACCGGGGCCCGCGACTGATGGCCCCGACCCTGTGCCTCGAGCCCGGATGCGACCGGGCCCGAGGCCACGGCGGGCCCCACATGACCCTGACGCGCGCCGTCCAGTACCACCCGAAGGAGACGCGCGCCGGTCAGGTGCTCCGTCGCCTCCGGGAAGCTGGCGGCGGCTGGGTCGATGGCTCCGAGCTCGCCACCGCCGAGGTGGGCGGGTCCGAGGGCCTCAAGCGTCTCCGAGAGCTGCGCGCCGAAGGCTGGCCCATTGAGGAGCGGCGCCACCCTGACCCACGGCGCGCGGTGTGGCAGTACCGACTTCCACCGCAGCCCTGATCCCATACATGGAGGTAGCCCGATGACCGACCAGTACCAGCAGCCCCCCGTCCCGCCCCAGGCACCCGTCTACGGGTGGATGCCGCCCGCAGCCCCCGCGCCCAAGAGCCACGCCGTCCGCAACATCATCGTCGCGGCCGTGGCCGTGTTCCTCCTCCTGGCCGCCTACGGCGCCGGATCCGCCGGTGAGGAGCCCAGCCCCGCACCGGCCGCCACCGGGCGCATCGTCGTGGTGGCGCCCACGCCCATGCCGACCGTGCTCCCGACCCGGCTCGTCACGGCCGCGCCGACCATCGCCCCGGCGATCGACGACGGCGACTACATGGCCTACATCACGTGGGGCGTGACCTACACCGGGGCCGTGGGCGACAAGCTCGACAGCATCTCGGCCACCCTCGACGCCGCGGACGTGAAAGGGTCGCTCGCGCTCGCCCGGGATCTGCTCAAGCTCAACAAGGACGCCGTGTCCTACCTGACCGCGAACCCGCCCGCGGCCTGCTACGCCGACGCCCACGCGTACAGCCTCAAGGCGGCGCGGCACATGGTCACCGCAGGCGAGGCCCAGGTGCGCTGGCTGTCCACGTTCCCGGACGGCACGGACGCCGACCTCGACACGTATCAGAACGAGATGGCCGCGGGCGCCACCGACCTCGGTGACGGGACCGAGGCCCTCAAGGTGGTCGTGTGCCAATGATCGAGGCCGACTTCCTCCGGCAGATCGTGGGCGAGAACGGCATCGCGACCATGCTCGGCTACGTTCATGTCCACTTCCGCCCGGCGCGCACGGCCCACGGCTGGCGCACCCCTGCATCCGGCGAGATGGCCGCGGGCTGGCCGGATCTCACGCTCGTTCGACTCCGGGACGGGCGGCTCGTGTTCGTCGAGCTCAAGGGCAACGGGACCGACGGCAAGAAGCGCGGCACGCTCGACCCGGCCCAGGTCACGGTCCTCGAGTGGCTCGGCCGGATCCCGGGAGCCGAGGTCTACACGTGGTGGCCCACGGATCTTGACAAGGCAGCCAGGATCCTCGCCCGGTAGACTCTCCACGCGGACGCAGAACGGCCCCGGCAATCGCCGGGGCCGTTCTGTTTGCTGCGAGCCGGTCAGCCCGGCGCCATGAGTCTACTGTGGCGCGCCACCCGTCCAGACGGACGTCCCGCCCGGCTCCATGATCGGATCGACGAGGCCCATCCCACAGACGTAGCAGACGCGGAGCGGGCAGTCCTCGCCCGTCTCGCGCCGCCGGAGGTGGTCGTCCCGGTCGCAGTAGTTGTGGTCAACCTCGTGCTCGTGAGGCTCCGGCCCCTCTCGGTCGGCGGCGTGCTTCGCGGCGATCGCAGCCTCGACGAGCTCGCACATCTGCGCGTAGACGCGCTCGCGACTGCCGCGGAGCCCGTACTCGCTCTTGCAGATCGAGTAGGCCGAGCGCCCGCGTGACCGGCGCATCCCCTTGAGCTCGAGCCCGAGCGCGCCCTTGCGCGCGGCGAGCTGGACGAAGCGGATCCCCTCGGGTGTGTCGAAGATGATGCTCATGCCTTGCCTCCCTTCGGTAGCGGGATGAATGACTTGCCGCCGGGCCGACGGCGCTCGCGGGACGTCGCGACGTAATCCCCCACGAGCTCCGGCGTGGTGATCCACGCCTTGCCCACCTTCACGGCCGACAGGCGACCGCGGAGAACCGCCTGCCGGAGCGTGACCGGCGCGCGGTTGACCATCGCGGCGGCCTCCTCGAGCGTGATGAGATCGTCGAGCTCTACCTGCACCGTGGTCCTCCGAGAAGCTGGCGAATGACGTAGACGAGACGCATCCCGTAGCCCACCGCCATGAGGGCGGCGACGACCAGCCAGGACGCGCAGAGGAGGTAGCCCATCACCGGCCCAGCGGGACGATGCCCGGGGTGCCGAGGGGGGGCTCATGGTCGGCGCAGTAGCCCACGTCGAGGTCCGTGTCGAGCATGGCCGCGGGCGCGCCGCATCGCTGGGTCGTCCACCCATCGTCAAACGCTTCCGCCTCTACCTGCCGGTGGCACGTGTACGCCTCGGCCGGAGCCATGACGCGGAGCGCCTCGAGCCGGAGGGCCGTGGCGAGCTCGAGCGCGTGCTCAGGCGCGAGCTCGAGCTCGAGCACCACGGGCGAGTCCGAGAATGGGGACGTGGTGACGAACTGCGCCCGGACGGCCGTGGACGGGATCAGGCCGACGGCCGGGTACGTCGAGCCGTTCCCGCCGACGTTGACGTGCCCGAACCCGGGGATGAGAACCTTACGCATCGTCGAGTCTCCTTTCGATGGCCGCGGCGAGCTCCTGGGCGGAACGCTGCCCGGCGCGCGTGAGCGGGAAGGCGGGCCCGAAATACTCGGCTGGGCCCTTGCCGGAGTTGTGCCAGAACCCGACGCGGTAGCCGTCGGTCGTCGTCGAGATGTACGGGCGGAGAGGGACGCCACGCTCCGCGGGGAAGGGCGCACCGGCGGCGAGCCGATCGGCCGCGGAGTCACTCATCGCCCGGCTTATGTTGCTCGGATCGACCGGCAGCCGGACCCCCGTGGATCCGGTCCCCGTAGCGGTTGACGGCCGGTCGGGGCCAGGCGACGACGACGGGCCCAGGGGTGCCGGAGAGCTCGAGGCACTCGAGCGGGGTAGGGGCGCACTCGTGCCAGCGAGCGGACCCGCCGAGGCAGGCGCCGAAATGCTCAACGGTCGCGCCCACACCGGACTCGCGGCGAAGCCTAGCGGCAAGGCGAGCGGATCCGGCGAGGGCGAACAGGACAGGCGATCGACCGGCGACGACGACGCGCCACCGGGCGACGGATCGCGGGTCATGCTCCACGGGGCCGGGCCAGCTCCGCGCGGATCCGGTCACGCTCCGCCTTGTGCCGGTCGGCCGCGGCGATGCCGCGGGAGCTCCGGCTATCCCAATCCCCGGCTAGCCACCGCTCGTGGCGTGCTAGGTCGCGCTCGAGGGCCCGGCGCGCGGATCCGTTGATCGCGAAGGCAGGCAGCGCGTAGGCAGGCCGCCCCGCGGCCAGGGCGAACGCCACCGGGTCGCGGCCGGTACCGGCCAGCATCGCGACCGTGGCCGCGGTTGGCGTGCCGTCAGGGTTGGCGACCGCGGGCGCATCCTCGTCCGGGTCGCCGTGGGTCGTGTCGGTCACGCCGGGCCGATCGTAGGGGGGTGCGTCATCGGGTCCACACACGGGGAGTGCCTCTTGTAGCTCGAGGATGCGCGGGCACGGCTGGACGTCCCAGCCGTGCGCCGCTAGACGGTGCCACCATTCGGAATGGCCGCACGGGCAGGCGGGCCCAGCCCGCCCAGGACGGGCCGTCATCCCCAGCCGCCACAGGTGGCGCACCACGACCCGGAGTGATGATGGACGCGGGCCCGGCACTCGACGCGCGCCGAGCGCCGGGGGTAGGCCGCGTGCCCGTCGTAGGGCACCGGCTCGAAGCTCGGGCGAGGGCCGCCCGCCTTGTGCGCGCGCTCCTCCTCGGAGCTCGGCCGCCGGAACGTGGCCGGGCCCGTGTGGATCCAACCGGCGTACTGATTGCCGGGCGCATCGGCCAGGACGACCGGAGCGCCGCACGTGTAGCACGACTCGGGGCGGCCGGGGCCGGGCTCGAGGTACTGCCACCGGCCGACGCGCTCCGCCCGGCGCAGGGCCCGCGTGTACCGCTCCTCGCTATCGTTCTGGCACGTGAAGCACACCGGCACGGTGTCGCCGGTCGCGTTGTAGTCCTCGGGGACCATCGAGCACGCCGCATGGTCGCCCATCGGGCCGCGCGGATCGTTGCTGTCGGTGTCGTCGAAGGTACGCACGCCACAGAGCACGCACCGGCCGACGTAGCGCGCGGTCCGGTCGCCGGACCATCCGGGGTACGTGGTGACGTTGCGGCGGAAGTCAGGGCCACCGCCGAGGGTCGCCGTCGGATACGTTGCAGACATGATCGGGCTCCTAGAGGCCGAACCCGTCGCCGGGCTCGAGGGTTTGGGGATCGTCGAGCGCCTCGGGGGCTCGGAAGCCTGCCCGGGCGGAGAGGAGGAAGCCACACGATGCAGCCTCGCCACGGGGTGCCACGTTGGCGAGGCACCGGAAACAGGGGTCACCGCGGAGCTCGACCCGGGCCATCCGGGCTCGAGCATGGGCGGGGTTGTCGCCGGGTGCGGCGCACACGGCCAGGACGGAGCCGGGGCGCGCCAGCTCCGGCAGGGGGCCGCGCTGGTAGTCGCGCGGGTCAGCCTGCCCGAACGTGATACGCGCCCGCTCCGCGGTCATCGGAGAGCGCCCAGGATGGCCCACAGCGCCGCGGCGAACAGGCCGAGCGCCGTGTAGACGACTGCCACGATGCCGAGGCACTCGAGGGACGCGCGCACCGGGTCGGGGAGACGGTTGTACGCGCTCACCGGGGACGCCCACCGGCCACTCGTGCGGGCCATCGCTGGGGGATAGTCTGGATCCACGGCCGCCGGACCGGCGCAGCCGTGGGCCGCGGGGCGGTCACGACCGGCCACCGTTCCGGCGCCGCGCGTCGCGCTGATCGTGGGACGGCTCGAGGATGTAGGCGACCGCGCCCGCGGCAATGCCGAGGAACGCGGCCAGCTCGACTGCGCCAGCCAGGACGGCCAGCACCGCGGCGGCCAACAGGCCGAGCGCCACCCGGCGCCCGGTCACGACGCCACCGCCGGACGGCACGGCACGCCGCGCCAGCATGAACAGGGGCCGGACCGCGCGCCGAACCGGCACCGCGGGCCCGTGTCGCCACAGGTCCCGCACTCGTCGGCGGGATCCTCGGGGCGCTCGAGCTCGACGGGGCCCGAGGCGACAACCCGGCCGCGGGCGGCTGCGACGTCGGCCAGGAAGCGAGCGACGCCCGCATCCGTGCCGGTCATCGGGCCGACTCCGCGTACCGCTTGGCGGCCCGAGCGTAGATGCGGGCCCGGCGCGCGGGCTCGGCGTGGTGCGTGTGGCGTGCCATCGGGTAGCACTCCTCTCGTGTAGGGTCGGTGGGCCTTCATGCCACCGCGGAGGGGCCCAGGACGACGGGCCCGACCGTGGGAGCGTGACGGGGCTAGTAGCTGTAGCTCCAGACCGGGGCGCCAGCCAGGATGGCCGCGTGCCCTGCCGCGTAGATCGGCGGAAGCGGGTCACCGTGGGAGTAGAACCCGCCCACCATGCGCTCCTCGGCCTGGCCGTCGAGGTCGCCGAGGATCTGGACGTACTCACGCTGTCCGGCCGCCTGCCGGGCGATGTAATGGGCGCTCGAGGTGAAGTACCACCCGGCGAGCTCGTGCCCACCCTCGGGCGGCAGCATGACCGGCGAGCCATCGCGGGCATACCGGGCCCGGTTGCGCCATGCGGCATAGAACGAGATCGACGACGCGTACCAGTTGGCACAGGCCCGGCCGCCGTAGCGCGCCTCGGCCGCCCGGTCGGCGACCCGCTCGAGCTCCTCGAGGTACAGCGCCTCGAGCTCGGCGCCCAGCTCCTCGCGATCCGTGACGCACTCGAGCCGCTCACAGCTCGGACCGACGGGGCACGGGTAGCCCTCGGCGTGCGGGGTCAGCTCGGCGACGGCGTGGAGCTCGGGACGGCAGACCGCGCAATGGGACGTGATGCCGAGCGGACCGCGGGGGGCGATGAGGTGGCAGCCACAACCGCAGGACTGCGGATCGACGAAGCGGGTAGACACGACCGGTGTCCTCCTCGCGGGACCGCTCCGGCATAGCTGCCGATCGGGTGGCGGCCCGCTCGAGACAAGTATCTACGTCCGGGCGAGGATGTCAAGCGGTACCGATGCACTAGCAGCTAATCGGCAGAGGGCCCAGGAAGGCCGATCGTTGGCGCCCGCGCGAGCTCCCAGCCCTCGAGGATCTCGAGCCGGTAGACGGTACCGCTACGCTGGCAGGATGGCAGCCAGGAAGGCCGCCCGGCGGAGGGGGGGCTACAGGGGGGAGGGGATCAGTAGGACTGGACAGGGACCATAGGGACGCGGGGTTAGCCCGTCCTCCGGCACGAGCTCCGGGCCCATTCCACCCAGGACAGCGATACCGATACCTAGCAGCTCGAGGGTAGGGGACAACGGTACCGATGCTCTGCCCTGTGCCCTGCCCGACTGCCGGTAATAACTCTTATGTCCCATGCCCACGTATCTATGCACTCACCCTTGCAAGCCTGCCCTGCCTGCCTGCATACATAGAGTGTGTGCCCTGCCCTGCCCTGCCTGCCGGGGCGCCTGCCCGCCTCGAGCTAGCAGATCGGCCGCGCCGCGGTCCCCGCACCCACCCCCGCCCGGGGGGTGCCCCCGGGGCTGGCCGCCCGCCCCATAGCGGGTCACCCCTACCCCGGATCATGAAAAGGGCATGGGAGTCCCGTTGCACCCGACAGGGTGCGAGGAGCACACTCATCCGAGGCACCGGATCACCCGGAGCGCATGGGAGGTCACGCACATGGTCAAGAAGAAGCACGAGATCGTCCGTCCCGAGGATCTCGTCCTCTCGGGCGGCAACGTGGTGGTCGCCAGTCGCCCGGATGGATCGGTCGCCATGACCATCACGGGCTCGCTCGACCCGCTGTTCACCGAGGCCGAGGCGGGGGAGCTGTCCGAGTGGCTCGATGACCACTTCCTCGGCATCGACCTCCCGGCTGCGGCCGAGGCGGTGGTCCCCGTGGACTCCACGGAGCCGGTCAAGGCCGAGGCGTAGGCCGGGCCCAGCCCACGAGATCCGGGGCGCCCTGCCCGCGGACACCCGGGAGTGGTCCCAGCGGCCACTTCCGGGCCCACGGCGGGTCCTGGGGCATCCTGGACGGGCAGAGGAGGCGAGGAATGGCTGTTGCAGACACCGCGGACCGGCTGGCGCGGTCGTGCGGGCCCGAGGAGAGGGTCCTGTGGGTCGATCGGGACGTCCGGCGCTGGCCGCCGCGGACGATCCTGCGCCTGATGGAGCCCGAGACGATCGGGATTGACGGCCAGCCCAAGCAGCGGGCACCCTACGAGCTGGTTGTGGTGCGCGAGCTCGTCGGCGCGTTCTCGATGCTCGTCGATCGGGCGCAGTTCGGCACCGACCCCGGCACGTACCCTGCCGGATCCTTCATCGAGGCGGTCGCGACGTCGCCGCAGGAGCGCGATCGGCCCATCTACCGCGGCTTCGAGGATCTGTGAGCCCGATGAACGACCTGGCACCCACCGGCACACCCCTGATGGAGCCCCGCGAGCGGTACGACCCCGCCTACATCGGCGTGCTCGAGCTGCCCGACGGCGAGGTGATGGCCGTCTACTCGAAGGCGAAGGTCATGGCCCTGCTCGTCGAGAGCGAGGGGTCCGGCGCCGCGGCCGAGGACTGGTTCCACTTCAACATGGTCGGCTCGAGGATGTGGCTGTTCCTGATCGACGAGCCCGATGAGCTCGAGATGATGGACTTCATGGCCCGCGACGAGCTCGATGCCGGAGCGATCTCCTGATGGGCAACCCCGACGACGAGGGCCGCGGCGGATCGCTGTGGTGGTTCCCGTTCATCCTCTGCTGCCTCCTCGCGTTCTCGATCATCCTGTACGAAGGAGGGTGGCGGCCGTGAGCGCACGAGCCACGCGCCGGGCGCTCCGCAGGACGGGCGCCGCGTCAGCGATGCTGGCCGAGATCAACGAGCTCCGGCGCCACAACACGGCGCTGTCGCTGTTCCTGCGCGGCGCGATCCGGGCCTACGGCGGCCTCGGGACCGATCCCCGGCTCGTGGTCGCGAAGGACATCCTCGACCTCCCGCGGGACCGCATCGTGGCGACGCCCTACGGCGATCGCGTGGTCCTGGCGCTCGAGCCGGACACGACCGGGATCACGTCGATCCTGCCGCCCACCGAGGACGTTCGCTGGGACTGACCCTACGTGCCGATGGTCACTTGACGGACGTCTAGCGTCCACCCTACGATCCTGGTCCCAGCCCGGATCCCCGGGCGAGAGCCCGAGGTATCGCGTGGCCGCACTCAACGCTTACGTCCCCATGTTCGTCGGACTGGACGCCGAGATCGTCCGGTCATCGCGGCGCCGGGTGTGCCCGCGCTGCCGCAAGAAGCGCGCCGTCGTGGCGATCTCGCTCGTCGCCACCGGGCAGGACCGGCCCGCATCGACCACCGAGAGCGCGTGCCTCGAGTGCTGGGGTGTGCGCGAGCACTCCGCGGCCCGATGAACGGCGGCTGGTTCCTCGCGATCCGTCCCGAGGCGCCCTGGCACGACAAGTTCGCCGGGGGCGGCGACCGGCTCCTGGCCGGGTGGCTGCGGATGATGTGCCGGGCGAAGCAGATGGGCCGCTGCTCATTCCCCAGCCTCGACTCGCTGGCCGACGCGCTGACCGTCGATCGCGAGCTCCTCGACGATATGGTCCGGCGGGAGCTCGTGGACGTGAACCGGCGCGACGGATCCGCCTCGATCCACGATTGGGAGGACCACCAGGTCACGTTCAATCTCGAGCAGCATCGCGCCGCGGCAGCGGAGCGCAAACGGAGACAGAGGGAGCGTGAAAGGAGCGCAACGGATGGCTCGTGACGAGCTGCCCACAGGACCCGTCATCGTGATCCACCTCGAGAGTGAGGCCGGGTCCGGTCTGGCCGCGTGCTGCGGCCTGCCGTGGAAGAAGGATCCCCGGGAGCGCCACGGCGAGACGCTGTGGTTCTGCACCGGATGTGCCAACCTCCTCCGGTCCGAGCACGTCGGTCGGCACAAGCCCGGCGATCCCCACCGCTATCGCCTGATCTGCGACGTGTGCAAGGAGCTCGGCACCCTGCGGATCTCCGTTGACCCCGGGTTCGCGGAGCCATCCCGATGACCAACGATAAGCGCAACGGCGTCC
>Ga0302299_10001470_pt1 | contig 14161 bp, 12 predicted proteins | sample III_Fen_N3_4_FD_198795 | JGI IMG/M metagenome (GOLD analysis project Ga0302299, IMG submission 198795) | Peat permafrost microbial communities from Stordalen Mire near Abisko, Sweden - III_Fen_N3_4 | ecosystem: Environmental > Terrestrial > Soil > Wetlands > Permafrost | place: Sweden: Abisko... | reverse complement strand
GAGGCGTCGGCCGTCCTGCGGACGCGGACGACGGTCTGGGGTTCACCGGCGATAGCCTGCCATACCCTCCAGCCGGGCGATCCGCTCGTTCATCGGCGGGTGGGTGCTGAACAGCCGGCTGATGTTGTCCGTCCGGAACGGGTTCGCGATCATCATGTGGCTCGCGTTGACCAGCTCACGCTCGGGCGGCAACGGCAACTGGCGGGTGCCGAGCTCCAGCTTGCGCAGGGCCGAGGCGAGGGCCATCGGGTCGCCGGTGAGGCGCGCGCCGTCCTCGTCGGCGTCGAACTCGCGCGTCCGGCTGATCGCCAGCTGGATGATCATCGCGGCGAACGGCGCCAGCAGCGACATCGCGATGAGCGCGATCGGATTGGGGCGGTCCTCGTCGTCCCCGCCGAAGGCACCGAAGAACATCGCGAGCTGCGCCACCGACGTGATGACCCCGGCGATCGCGGCCGCCACGGACGACGTCAGGATGTCCCGGTTGTACACGTGCATCAGCTCGTGCCCCAGGACACCGCGCAGCTCGCGCTCGTCGAGCAGCTCGAGGATGCCCTCGGTGCAGCAGACGGCGGCGTTGCGGGGGTTGCGGCCCGTCGCGAAGGCGTTGGGCGCCTGCGTGGGCGAGACGTAGAGCCGGGGCATCGGCTGCCGCGCGGCCGTGGACAGGTCGCGCACGATCCGGTACATGGCGGGCTGCTCGGCCTCGCTGACGGGGCGGGCGCGCATGGCGCGGATGGCGAGCTTGTCGCTCTTCCAGTAGCCGTACGCGGTCGTCCCGAGCCCGATCAGGGCGAACAGCCAGATGAACCGGCCCCCGCCGATCAGACCGCCCAACAGCAGCATCAGGGCCCAGATGCCTCCGAACAGGGCAGCGGTCTTGAGGCCGTTGAAGTGTCGGTGGCCGATCACGTGGTCGGCGCTCCTTTCGCGTCTCTCCTGCCGGGGATCACCCGGAGCGGTGCGTCGTACACCCAGGTCAACGCCGGGTCAGCGACACCCGTTCCCCACGATCACCCGTTCGGCAGGAGGGTCAGCGGAGCACCGTGGGGAGCAGGCCGGCGATCGCCTGCGGCCACACGGACAGGGCCACGGCGGACGCCGCGGAGGCCCCGATCGCGATCCCCTCGAACGGCCGCACGCGCCAGGTGATCGCCCGGCCGCGCGTCGGCGCGAACATGAGCGCCGCCCACCTCAGGTAGTAGAAGATCCCCAGGGCCACGTTGATCGCGGCCACGACGGCCAGCGGCCACATCGAGGCGTTGACCAGCGGGCGGACCGCCACCACCTTCGCCATCAGCCCGACGACGCCGGGCGGCAGGCCCGCGAGGCAGGCCAGCGCGAACGCCAGGACGGCGGTCGCGATCGGCTCCCGCCGCACCAGGCCCCGGTAGGCGTCGATCGAGTGCTCCTCGGCCGCCGGGTGGTGCCGGGACAGGACGACGACCACCGAGAACGCCGCCAGGCTCGCCGCCACGTAGGCGGCCAGGTAGCCGACGCTCGCGGCCACGGCCTGCCGGACGGCGGTCGGCGTGCCGTCGCCGGCGGACGCCAGCGGCAGCAGCACCCAGCCCGCCTGGGCCACGGTCGACCAGGCCAGCAGCCGGACGGCGATGCGCTGCCGCATCGCGACCAGGTTGCCGAACGTCACCGTGACCGCCGCCACGACCCCGATGATCGGCGCCCACGAGCCGCTCATCGACGACAGCCCCAGGGACAGCAGGACGACGAGCGCGGTCGCGCCGGCCGTCTTCGACACCACCGCGAGGAACGCCGCGATGGGCAGCGGCGCGCCGGCGTAGGTGTCCGGCGTCCACAGGTGGAAGGGGACGGCCGAGAGCTTGAAGCCCACCCCGGCCGCCGCCAGCAGCGCCCCGGCCAGCGCGACCGCCTTGACGCCGGCCGGCAGGCCGGGGTCGGAGAGCGTGTCGTTGATCCGGTCCAGGTGCAGCGAGCCGGTCGCGAAGAACAGCAGCGAGACGCCGAGCAGCAGGACGGCGAGCGAGCCGACCGCCGTCAGCAGCAGCGTCAGCGCACCCTGGGCGGCGGGGGCGTCCCGGCGGAGCGCGACGAGCGCGATGCCCGGCAGCGACGCCGTCTCCAGCGCGACCACCAGCGTGATCAGGTCGCGCGCCCCGGCGAGCACGAGCGCGCCCGCGACGACGGTGAGGATGAGCAGGTGGTGCGGGGCGCGGTCACGGGCGCCGTCGCCGTCCGCCGCCAGCAGCAGGCAGACGATCGCACCGGCGACGACCAGGCCCTGGAGCGTCAGCGTGAAGGTCGACGACTCGAACGAGCAGGACCGCAGGTGGCCGGCGCCACCGGGCACGCACAGGGTGGCGAGGTCGCGGCGGGCGTGGGCGAGCCACAGCACCGCTCCCCCGGACCCGACGAGCGCCAGCAGCGCGATCGCGTCGTGGCCGCGGCGGGCCACCGCCCGCCGGGGCAGGGCGGCGTCCAGCAGGAGCATCAGGACGATGCCCACGACCGGCCCGATCACCGGGGACAGTGCCGACCAGTCGACGGACTGGACCGAGGTGAGCCCGGGCTCGAGGGTCACGGCGTTCCTCCAGAGGCGGCGAGCAGCAGCCGGACGGCCGGTCCGGTGATCCCGAGCAGCACCCACGGCAGCAGCCCGAGCGTGACGGTCAGCACGACGAGGGGAGCGGCGACGGCCAGCTCGTGCGAGGTGGCGTCACCCATGAAGCGTGGGACGGCCGGTCGCGGGCCGTGCCAGACCGCGCGCAGCACGCGCAGCAGGTAGGCGGCCGCGACGGCGGTCCCGAGGACGGCGGCGACGGTCAGCGGCCGGGCGAGCCCGCCGAGCGCCGGGGCGTCCCAGGCACCGATGATCGTGAGCAGCTCGCCCCAGAACCCGGCGAGCCCGGGCAGGCCCAGGCCGGCGATCGCGCCGAAGGCGAGCAGCCAGCCCAGCCGAGGCAGCCGGTCTCGCAGGCCGGTGCCGATGGTCGCCAGGTCCGCGGAGTGGTGCCGGTCCTTGACACCGCCGACGACGAGGAAGAGCAGGCCCGTGATGAGGCCGTGCGCGACGTTCGCGAACAGCGCCCCCTGCAGGCCGCGCGGCGTCATCGAGGCGATGCCCAGCAGGACGAAGCCCATGTGCGCGACGGACGACAGTGCGATGAGCCGCTTGAGGTCCCGCTCGACGAAGCAGGCCAGCCCGGCCCACAGGATGCCGGCGACCCCGAGCGTGGCGAGGAGGGGCGCAATGGTCCGCACGCCGTCCGGCACGACCGGGACGGCGAGGCGCACCAGCCCGTACGTGCCCATCTTCAGCAGCACGCCGGCCAGCAGCACGGAACCGCCCGTCGGGGCGATGGTGTGCGCGGGCGGCAGCCAGGTGTGCACCGGGAACGCGGGCGCCTTCACCGCGAGGCCGAGGACGATCAGGACGGCGGCCGTCGTCTGGACGCCCCCGCCGAGGCCCTGGCCCGCCCGCTGGGCGAGAACGGTCAGGTCGGTCGTGCCGGCCCGCAGCGCCACCAGCAGCAGCCCCAGCAGCATGACGGCCGAGCCGATCGCGGTGTAGAGGATGAACCGGTTGGCGGCCTCCCGACGGGTGGCCTCCCCACCGGCGCTGTGCGCCGTGGCGGGCTGGTGGTCGTCGCCCCAGACCGCGATGACGAACCACATCGGGATGAGCACGATCTCGAACGCGAGGAAGAACAGGATCGCGTCGAGCGCGGTGAAGGTCAGCAGCGCGCCGCCGACGACGAGGAGGTAGCAGGCCGCCAGGGCCCGGCCCCGGCCGGCCTCGGGGCGCACGCGCACCAGGTGCGCGGTCACCAGGACGCCGAGGAGCGCCGTCAGCAGCACGAGCGGCGCGCTCACGCCGTCCAGGCCGACGTGGTACCGCACGCCGAGCGCGGGGATCCAGGACCAGGACGACGACAGCTCCGTCCGGCCGGACCCGAAGGGCGCGGCCGCCAGCGTGGCCAGCACGGCCAGGGCGGCGGTCACCGCCGCGGCACCGGTCGCGATGCGGGTGGCCAGGTCGTCGCTGATCGCCCGGACGCCGAGCAGCACCAGCGCGGTGGCCAGCGGGACCGCGAACAGCGCCGGGACCGCCCAGCTGCCGGCCAGGGAGTGCGCCCAGCCGGCCGAGCCGGTCACGATGTCAGCCCTCATGAGAACACCACTCCAGCCACGCCGAGCACGACGGCGCCGAGGACGACCCAGGTGACGTAGCCGGTGGCGAGGCCGCCCTCGGCCCGGCGCAGGGCCCGCCCGGCCCAGCCGGCGAGCGCCGCCCCGCCGCGCGGGAGCCCCTCGAGGATCTCGCGGTCGCCCCCGGACGCGCCGCGCGCCAGCGCCGTGAAGGGCCGCACGACCAGCCGGTTCTGCAGCGCGTCGAGGCGGTACCCGTCCCGCAGGAAGGCCCGGACGGCGACGGGCATCGCGTCCGCGACGTCCCGGGCGCCGAGCCGCGGCGCCGTCAGCGCCCAGCAGACGCCGCCGATCGAGATCAGCGAGCCGGTGAACGCCGTCCAGCCGGCCACGTGGACCGACTCCAGCACGGCCGGCGGCCTGATGAGCACCAGCCCCAGCAGCACGGTCGGCACGGTGAGGACCCACAGCGGCAGCATCATCTGCCAGGGCAGGACGTGCGGCGCGGGGTCGTGGACGTCGGCCGGCTCGCCCTCCTGGGCGCCCGGGAGCGCGTCGGGGTCGGCCGCTGCCTCGCCCACCGCACCCGGCACCGCGACAGCGGGAGGCTCCGGCCCGAGGGCCACGAGCGAGTAGGCGCGGCCGGCGTAGACCCCGGTCAGGAGCGCGGTGATGAGCCCGCAGGCGAGCACCATCTGCGCGGACCAGGAGCCGCCGCCGGCGGCGTCCTCGGCGGCCGTCAGGACGCCCTCCTTCGACCAGAAGCCGGACAGCGGCGGGATGCCCGCCAGCGCCCCCAGGCCCAGCGCGAAGACCAGCATCAGCGCGGGCTGGGTGCGGCGCATGCCGCCCATGTCCTTGAAGAGGGTCGAGCCGACGAGATGGGTCACGCAGCCGGCCGTGAGGAACAGCAACGCCTTGAACCCGGCGTGCGAGAGCAGGTGGAAGACGCCCGGGCCGGTCTCCACCGCACCCTTGGCGACGGCGACCCCGGCCAGCATGTACGCGACCTGGCTGATGGTCGACCAGGCCAGCAAGCGTTTGAGGTCGTCCTGCGCGAGCGCCGCCAGCGCGGCGCCGAGCATGGTGATCGAGGCCATCACGGCGGCGACGTCGAGAGCGCCGTCGGCGGCGAGGAACAGCGGCAGCAGCCGCGCCACCAGGTACACGCCGGCGGCGACCATCGTCGCGGCGTGGATCAGCGCCGACACCGGGGTCGGGCCCTCCATCGCGTCGGGCAGCCAGGTGTGCAGCGGGAACTGGGCCGACTTGCCGGCGACGCCCGCCAGCAGCAGGAGCGCCGCCGCGGTGACCGTGCCGCCGGACAGCTCGCCGGCGCGCTGCAGCAGCAGCCGGATCGACGTCGTCCCGGCGCCGTGCACCAGGACGACGACGGCCATCAGGACGCCGAGGTCGCCGACGCGGGTGACGAGGAACGCCTTCACGGCCGCCGCCCGCGCCGTCGCCCGCTCGCTGTGGTGGCCGACGAGCAGGTACGAGCAGATGCCCATGACCTCCCAGCCGACGAGCAGCAGGACCAGGTCGTCGGCATGGACGACGAGCATCATCGCCGCGGTGAACAGCGAGACGGTCGAGGCGTACGGCCGGTACCGGGTGGGCGCGTCCGGCGTGCCCGGGCCGTGCAGGTACGCGGTCGAGTAGAGCTGGACGCAGGCGGCGACCACGCTGACGGCGACCGCCACGGTGGCCGAGAGGGTGTCCGAGCGCAGGTCCAGGTCGAGCGAGCCGGTGCCCAGGTCGACCCGGCCGAGGAAGCCGACGCGGTCGATGGCGCCGTGCACGAGGACGCCGTACAGCTCGACGAACGCGGCGACGACCATCGCCAGGCTGCCCAGCACCGCCCACTCCCGGGACGCGGCTCGCGAGCGGGTGAGCATCAGGCCCAGGACGGCCGAGACCGCGGGCAGGACGACGGTGAGGATCGCGGCGGCGGCGGTCACGGGGTGACTCCTTCGGCGACGACCGGGGCCGGCGCCGGGACCGGTGCCTGCGGGATGTCGGGGAGGTCCAGGGAGTCGGCGAGCTCGCCGTCGTCCGGGTTCTCCTCGTAGGTGGGCGACGCCTCGCCGAGCTCGCGCAGCAGCGTCAGGTCGCTCGTGCTGCGGCGGCGGTACACCAGCAGGACGACGGCGAGCGCGAGCCCGATCTCGGCGGCGGCGATGGTGATGACCACGACCGCCAGCACCTGGCCCGGCAGCAGCGGGTCGGCGACGGCGGCCGGGTCGCCCGCGCGGACGCCGCCGCCCCGCAGCACGGCGAGGCCGCCGGCCGGGAGCGAGGACGCCGTCACGAGCAGCACGTTGACCGCGTTGAGCAGCAGCTCGGCCCCGATGAGGACGAGGACGGCGTTGCGACGGGCGAGCAGCCCGTAGACGCCCGCCCCCGCGAGTGCCGCCGCCAGCACGACCGGTCCGGCAAGATGGATCACGAGGCCGCCTCCCACAGGTCGGGCTCGGGGGTGGACTGCGGCTTCGTGCCCGGTCCGGCGAGGGCGCGCTCGAGGGCACCCAGCACCTCGGCGCCCGCGCGGCGCAGCCCGTCGTGGTGGTGCACGGCGTCCTCGACGATCCGGACGCCGCCGGTGCGCGCCGCCGTCGCCCGGGAGGCGTCGGCGGCGACGTACATGTCGCGGGTGTAGACGGTCGCGGCGACCGGCACCTCGTTGGCGGCCAGCCGCCGCGGGTCGTACAGCGGCGCGTCCCAGGCGCGTTCCGCGAGCAGCTGCGCCACCTCGGCGAGCGGTGCGAGGGCCGGGTCGGCGGCGACGGTGCTGCGGTAGATCATCTCGCCGGTGAGCGGCAGGCGCTCGATGCCGTCGCCCCCGCGCACCGGGGCCTCGCCGATGCCCAGCTCGCCCCGGACCCGTTCGGCCGACCAGCCGGTGACCAGCCCGTTCTCGGCGTAGGTCGCCTCGTGGAGCAGCGCGTACAGCGGCCCGGTCGCGAAGGAGACCACGCCCGCGACCCCGGCCAGGAAGGTGTCGGCCAGGCGGCGTCCGGGCAGGGCCCAGGCGTCGTCCGCGAGGTGCGCGAGCAGGTCGGGGCCACCGGCGCCGCCGAGCACGATGCCGAGCTCCTGCAGCCGCCGGGGCGTGAGCCGCTCCCCGGTGGGCAGGTGCTCCTCGACCCGGGTCACGTGGTGGGCGACGTCGGCGAGGACGGCGCGCACTCGCGGGTGGGCGGCGTCCAGGTCGGCGACGCGCGCGTCGAGCGCGGCGTGCGTGGCGCGGTAGACGTCGTCCGGGTGCAGGCCCACGGGCGGCACCCCGCCGGTGACGAACGCGGCGCGCAGGCCGTGCGGGGCGCGGGACAGGTAGGTCCAGGTGCAGAAGCCGCCGTAGGACTGGCCGAGCGCCGTCCACGGCTCGTCGCCCAGCAGCCGGCGGCGGATCGCCTCGGCGTCGTCGACGATGCGGTCGGCGCGGTGCAGCGCGAGGTGCTCGGCCTGCGCGCGCGGCGTGCCGAGCGCGGCCAGGGTGTGCCGGTCGAGCGGGGTCGACCGGCCGGTGCCGCGCTGGTCGAGCAGGATCACCCGGTAGCGCTCCAGCGCCCACGGCAGCCAGCCGGGGCCGTCGACGCCGGGACGCGGCGACCGGCCGCCCGGGCCGCCCTGCAGGAAGACCAGGTACGGCAGGTCGTCGTCCGCGCGCTCGACCGAGCGCACCTCGCGGGCGTAGACCTCGATCGTTCCGCGCGCCGGGTCGTCCGCGTCGAGCGGGACGGCGAGCCGGTGGTCGCCGGTGACGACGTGGCCGCCCGAGCCGGGGTCGCCGAACGTCCGCACGGAGACGGGTTCGGCCCCGGTGGGCGCCTTCACCGCTGCCGTTCCCGGGACGTGCTCCTGGAGGCTCCCTGGGACACGACGAGCGCGCCGACCAGCGCGGCCAGGAGCAGCAGCGAGAGCAGTTCGAAGGGCAGGGCCCAGCCGGCGAAGATCGCCTGGCCGATGGGCTTGGCGCGCCCGAGCGCCGGGTCGGGGGACGTGGTCGAGTCACCGACGGCGGCGAGCAGGACGCCACCGATGAGGGCGGCCGTCGCGACGCCGGCCACCGCGGCGGCCAGCCGCTGGCCGCGCCCGGCGTAGAGGTCGTTGCGCAGGCCGATGGGCGCGCGGGTCAGCATGAGCGCGAACAGCACCAGGACGACGACCGCGCCGACGTACACCAGCAGCTGCACCAGCGCCACGATCTCGGCGCCGAGCGTCAGGTACACCCCGGCGAGCGAGCCGAGCGTCACCACGAGCCACAGCGCGGCGTGGACGACGTGCCGGCTCGTCACGGCGAGCAGGCCCGCCGCCGCGGCCAGCAGCGCGAACCCGGCGAAGATGATCTCGACACCGCTCATGGCGTGGGCTCCGGGGGGTTCTGCGCCGTACCGGTCTGTTCCGTGCCGGGGCGCTCCGTGCGGGGCGCGCGCGGGGGTCGGGCGGCGCCGGGCTCGCGGGGGGCTCGCGGCTCGCGGGGGGCGCGCGGCTCCCGCGGGGCCGTCGCGCGGGCCCCGGCTGCTCCGGCAGCGCCTGCGGCCGCGGCTCCGGCCGGTCGGTTGGCGGCGTCCAGGGCCTTGGTGACGGCGCGCTCGGCGGCGGCGAGCTCCTTGGGTTCGACAGCTGCGGGATCGAGCGGTGGGGGGGCGGGCACGGTGGCGGCCCACTGGCCGAGGCGGTCCCGCTCGTGGAGCAGGTCGCGCAGGTCCAGCTCGGAGTACTCGAACGACGGCGACCAGAACAGCGCGTCGAAGGGGCACACCTCGATGCAGATGCCGCAGTACATGCACAGCGAGAAGTCGATGGCGAACCGGTCGAGGACGTTGCGCTGGCGCTCGCGACCGCCGGGCGTCGTGGCGGGCATCGTCTCCTTGTGGGAGTCGATGTAGATGCACCAGTCCGGGCACTCCCGCGCGCAGAGCATGCAGACCGTGCAGTTCTCCTCGACGAGGGCGATGACGCCACGACTGCGCGGCGGCAGGTCGGGGCGGACGTCGGGGTACTCGGCGGTCGTCGTCGGCCGCATCAGCACCTTGGCCGTCGTCGCCAGACCCTTGAGCAGGCCGGCGCCGAAGCCCTGCTTCACGCCGTCCGTGCCCTTGCCGTGCGGGTTCTGGTGCTGGTGGCCGTTCTCGTGCTGGTGGTCGTGCTGGTTCTCGTGCCGGTGGTCGTGCCGGTGGTCGTGGTCGTGCTGGTGGTCGTGGCCCGAGGGGTGCGCGGGGGCCGTCACGGGTGCGGTCACCGACCGGTCGGCGTCGGCGCTCTCGGCGGGGGGCTGTGCCACACCATGCATCCTGCCGTGAGCCAACCCCCGGGTGCCAATGCCGGGAGTCATTCCCGGTGGACATCCTGGGTCCCGGCGGGGTGTCCGGGCCCGTGGGCGGGCCGTCAGTCCCGACTCCGGGGTCCGTGCGGGCCGGCCGGACGCCGACGACCGCGCCGACCGGGCCTCGGCCCACGCGTCAGGAGAGGTCGAGCTGGGCGAGCATCCAGGCCAGGATCTCGGCCTCGTAGCGGATCCGGGCGTAGCGGCCCGCGCCGCCCGCCCCGGCGCCGCCGAGCTCGACGCGCAGCAGCAGCGGGGACGGCGAGCGGGCGTCGTCCGTGGCGCGCAGCCGGGCCACCCAGGTGGCGGGCTCGTGCACCGGGACGCGCGCGTCGTGCAGCGCCGCGGTGACCAGCAGCGGCGGCCGCCCGGGCGGCGGCGGGTTGTCGTACGGCGACCAGGTGAGCATCGCCGCGAAGTCGTCGGCGTTGCCGACGGGGTCGCCCCACTCGGCCCGCTCGGCGACGAGCCGCGGCGGGTCCGGCCGGTCGGGTGGCGCGTGCCCGCCGACGACGTCCACGAAGGGGACCTCGGCGACGACGGCCCGCCACATCCGCGGGGCACGGGAGAACACCGCCGCCTGCAGGAGCCCGCCGGCCGCCGCCCCCCGCGTGACGACGCGCGCGCCGCCGCGCACCTCGCCCGCCCAGCCGGCGGCCACGAGCGCGTCGCGCACGGCGACGTAGTCGACGAAGGTGCGGGGCTTGTTGGTCCGGCGACCGGCGTGCCACCAGGCCCGGCCGAGCTCACCGCCCCCGCGCACGTGCGCGACGGCGACCACCAGGCCGCGGTCGAGCAGCGACAGGGTCGCCACGTCGAACCGCGGCCACGAGCAGGTCTCGTGCGCGCCGTAGCCGGTGAGCACCAGCCCGGCCGTGCGTCCGCGGCGGGCGTCGCGACGGCGGGCGATCGTCACCGGCACCCGGACGCCGTCCGGAGCGGCCGCCCACAGCCGCTCGGTGACGTAGGAGGTCGGGTCGGCCTCGGGGACCGGCGTCCGCTTGATCACCGTGCGGGTGCCGGTGAAGAGGTCCACCGCGACCCAGGCCGGGGCGCTCACGAGGTTCTCCTCGACGAAGACGACGGAGCCGGCGGCCGGGTCCTCGGGGTGCCAGAGCCGCAGCTGCCCGAACGGGACGCCGGGGTGCAGCTCGCGGGTGGCGGGTCGGCGGGGCAGGTCGGTGCCGGGGGCCGGACGGTCGATGACGCGCAGGAAGGGCTCGCCGTCCCGGCGGACCGCGAGGACGACGTGCCGGGCCAGCACCAGCGCGGACTCCAGCCGCTCCCCCGGCACGGCCGAACCCGGGACCGGCGTCCACCCGGCCGGGTCGCCCGTCCCGCCGGACGGCGGCAGCGGCGCCTCGACGAGCCGGAACTCCGGGGCGCCGTCGTCCGTGACGACGAGCACCAGGTCGGCCCCGGTGCCGTCCCAGCCGCCGGGCAGCGGCTCGACGTCGTACTCCACGCCCTGCCTGCGGGGGGCGACGCAGCGCAGGGGCGCGGTGAGGTCGGCGCGGCGGGCCAGGTGCACCTCGGTGGTGCCGGGGGCCCGGGCGGCGACGACGACCCAGGCACCGTCGCGCGAGGTCGAGACGTCGACGCCGAACCGCGGGTCGGACTCCCCCAGCAGCACGGCGTCGGCGTCCACCGGCGTGCTGATCGTGTGGACGCGCACCTGGTGGGCCCGCCCGCGCCGGTCCACGGCCGGGTACACGTAGTGCCGGCCGTCGGTGGACCAGGCCCCGCCCCCGCCCACGCCCGGCACCCGGTCCGCGAGGTCGATCCCGGTCGCGACCTGGCGGAACCGCAGCTCGCCGCCCGGCGCCGTGCCGGGGGCGCCGTCCGGTGCCACGTCCACCAGGTAGGCGACGACGTCGGCGTCCGGGGAGGGGTCCACGGAAAGGGGTCCGCGGGACCCCGGCGTGATCTCGTTGGGGTCGAAGACCAGCTGCTCGTCGCGGGTGACGGGGTCGAGCCGCAGCAGGACGTCGCGCTCGGCGTCCCGGCGGGAGCGGGTGAAGTAGACGACGCCGTCGCGCTCCCAGGTCACCGACGCGTCGGCGGCGGGCGTCCGGGCGACGAACTCGGCCTCGAGCCGGCGGCGCAGCGGCTCGAGCGGCTCGATCGCCTCCCGGTAGTGGGCCCGCTCGGCCCGCAGGTGGTCGAGCGTGGCGGGGTCGTCGGGGTCGCGCAACCACGCGTAGTCATCGACACGACGGATACCGTGCGTCTCCCGGACGGACGGACGCCGCGCGGCCACCGGCAGCCCCGGTGGTGGCGCGTGGCCGAGCTCGTCCGCCTCCACGCCCCCACGGTAACGGCGCTCCGGGCCGTTGAGCAGGGGTGATCCGGGCAGATCGGGGTTTCGCGGACGCCACGCCGCGCGAAGGCCGACACGCCGGACGGGCCCGGCGTGTCGCCGGACGTCGTCCGCGTCGCGAGCGCTCACGGAGTGCGACACTCCGTGCGTGCACCGTCATTCGCAGTCCGCGCGGCGCGACGTCGAGACGTCCGCACCCGACCACCACACCCACCCGTCGGTCCCGGACCTGCGCGACGCGGCCGGCGTCGACCTCGCCAGCATGCGCCTGGTCCTGCGCCAGCACCTCGAGGACCTGCGCCGGCGCGGCGTCGACGAGCACGTCCTGCGGCCCATCGAGGCCGAGCTGCGCCGGTACGACGAGACGGTCGAGGCCCTCATCACCCAGCAGCAGGCCTGACCCCACGGCAGGCCCGGACGCGCGCGTCCTGGTTCAGACCAGGACCGTGACCACCGAGGTGATGCCGAGCTGGACCAGGGCCAGCGGCACGAGGGCGCCCCAGGCGAGCCGCTGCAACTGGTCCTCCCGCATGCGCGGCCAGGACACCCGGAACCAGATGATGACCAGGACGAGCGCCCCGACCTTCGCCAGCGTCCAGAAGGGCCCGAGCGCCTCCGGGCCCGGACCGCGCCAGCCGCCCAGGTAGAGCACCGTGGTCATGGCGGCGAGCACGACCATGCCGGCGTACTCCGCGAAGAGGAAGAGCGCGAAGCGCATCCCGCTGTACTCGGTGTACGGGCCGACGACGAGCTCGGAGTCGGCGACGGGCATGTCGAAGGGCGGCCGCTGGATCTCGGCCATGCCGCCGATGAAGAACGCGAAGAGGCCCGGCAGCTGGACGATCAGCCACCACGGCTCCCACGCGCGGGAGATCCCGATGAGCGAGAGCGTCCCGGCGGCCATGGCCACGCTGGCGGCGGCGAGCACGATGGGCAGCTCGTAGGCCAGCAGCTGGGCGGCCGAGCGCATCGCACCGAGCAGCGCGTACTTGTTGGCGCTCGCCCAGCCGGCCATCAGCGTCCCGAGGACGCCGATCGCGCTGACGGCGAGCACGAAGAGCAGGCCCGAGTCCAGGTCGGCGCCGACCACGGTCGGCGAGAGCGGGATCACGGCCATCGCGACCATGTACGGGATCATCGCGACGGCGGGGGCCAGCCGGAACACCGCGGTGTCCACGGCCGCCGGGATGATCTCCTCCTTCTGGGCGAACTTCACCGCGTCCGCGACGAGCTGCGCCCAGCCGTGGAAACCACCCGCGTACATCGGGCCGAGCCGGCCCTGCATGTGCGCCATGACCTTGTGCTCGGTCTGGCCGGCGACCAGCGCCAGCACCATGAACGAGATCACGACCACGACCGCGTGGAAGGCGATGACCCCGGCGTCGCCGAGGCCGATTCCGAGATCGATCACGGGGCGTCACCCTCCACGCCGGGCGCCGGGTCGGGCGCGCCGAACTCCTCGTCCGGGCGGGGCTCGCGCGGCCAGACCGCCGCGTCCGGCACGCCGGGCGGCATGGTCTTGCGGCGGCTCGGCGCCGATCCCTCCGACTCCCCCGGCTCCTTCGCGCCCGGCCACGCCTTGCTGACACGGGCCGCGAGGACGAACGACTTGCGCAGCGGGTGGCCCTCGAAGCCCTCCGGCAGCAGCAGGGAGCGCAGCGGGTACCCGGAGCCGTCGTCGTACCCGTCGAACGCGAGCCCGAACATCTCGAAGGTCTCGCGCTCGTGCCAGGCCACGCCGGGCCACACCGCCGTGAGGCTGGCGAGCCGGCCGGCGGCGTTGGTGACCCGGGTGCGCAGCAGCACGCGCCGCATCCTCGGGCCGGTCGGGCCGGTCGCTCCGGTCGGGCCGGTCGCACCGCTCGTGCCGGCGGGGCGAGGGCCGCCGCTGCGGGAGTCGACGACGTGGACGACGACGTCCAGGCCCGGCGGGTCGGCGTCCGGCTGGTCGACGGCGGACAGCCAGTCGATGAAGTCGAGGCCGACGTCGTCGCGCAGGGCCAGCGCGGCCGCCTCCCAGACGTCCGGGGACACGTCGAGGCAGAGCGCGCCGTCGCCGTCCCGGGAAGCGGTGACCGCGGAGCCGACGAGCGCGCCGACGACGTCGGCCAGGGACTCGTCGGTGTGCGGCCGGGACGGCGCCGCGGTGGCGCCGGGCACGTCGGTCACGGCCGGTCCTTCCTCGGGTCGGGCTCGGGCCGAGGCTCGACCGGCAGCTCAGCGGTCGGCTCGGCGATCTTCTCGACGGTCTCGACGGGCAACTCGACCGTCGGCTCGGCGGGCAGGTCGGCCGTCGGCTCGGCGCGCACCTCGACCGGCAGCTCGACCGTCGGCTCGGCGCGCACCTCGACCGTCGCATCGGCGGGCGCATCGGCGGGCACCCA
>Ga0302299_10001469_pt1 | contig 14162 bp, 21 predicted proteins | sample III_Fen_N3_4_FD_198795 | JGI IMG/M metagenome (GOLD analysis project Ga0302299, IMG submission 198795) | Peat permafrost microbial communities from Stordalen Mire near Abisko, Sweden - III_Fen_N3_4 | ecosystem: Environmental > Terrestrial > Soil > Wetlands > Permafrost | place: Sweden: Abisko... | reverse complement strand
GCGAGTCGGTCGCTGTCGCGACCGGGCGAAACGGGAGAGCCCGCGGAGCCATCGGCTGCGTCCTCTTCCTCATCGAACGGGACGCGAACTGGCACATCGTCGCGCACGAGTCAGTCCTGGTCGACGGCGAGCAGGTCAAGCCCGACACCTACTACACGCTCCGAGGCGGCCAGGTCGAAGTCGTCGCCTGACCCCACCATCTCGCGGCGGGGGCCGCTCTCCACCACAGATCCCGACCCCCGCCGCCCTCACTCGCTAGAGAGGACTCGCACCATGAACAGCACGAGCCGCAGCACCGTACCCCCACGCACGATCCACGACCACGGCTCCAACCCGGCCCGGATGCTGGGCGGCGTCCTCGTCGTACTGTGCCTCGTCGTCCTGGGCATGTTCGTCGGCGTCATCACGGCCGCCATCGCCCTGGCCGACGCCCCGGACGAGGAGCCCGGCTACGTCACCGTCGTCTGGGCCATGCCGTCCTGGGCTGGTCCACAGACGCCGACGTGGCCGCAGACCCTCGTCGGCTCCGTCACCACGTCGGCCCCGGACCTGACCGCCGCGGCGGAGCTCATCCCCTGCGGCGTCCCGGTGCAGGTGGACATCTACCTCGCCGGACCGACGACCGACGCGCTGCTCGCCGGCGGCGTGCTGTACGGGCCAGGGAACCCGCCCGAGTCACTCATCCCCGGCGGATGGGGCACGGCCTACACCGTCACCCAGGGCCCAGCGTGCGAGCCCGAGCCATCCCCGACGCCCACCGTGACGCCTACGCCCACGCCTACCGAGACCGTCGCCCCGACGCCCAGCCCTGAACCGACACCCACCGTCACCGTCATCAGCGACCCCGTGCCGGACGTCGCAGTCCTCGCCACCACCGGCATCGACGCCGGATGGGGCCTGCTCATCGCCCTGGCCACGATCGCCGCTGGTGTCGAGCTCGTGTGGTTCGTGCGCGCAGCGCGGACCCAGCGATGACCGCCGACGACGACGAAGGGATGGTGGTCTAGGTGTTCTCGACGGAGACGATGGGCCTGTCCGCACAGGCGATCGCTGGGGCTGGGCGTCATCACCCGCACGACCCGAGCGACCTGTTGCGGTGCATCAACTACTGCTCTCGCAGCGCCATCACCACCGACGCGCTGCGCAAGCGGATGGCCGGGAAGTCGGTCCAGTGGGACCGGCTGCTGCCCGAGTGGGACCGCCTGGTCGCCCTCCTCCGGCACGAGATGGACACGCGCACCGACGGGATAGCGCCGCAGACCTACGTCGAGATGAGGCGCCTGATCGATGCCGGGGTCTCGTGCGCATCCTGCGACGGCACCGGTCGGGGCGACATCTGCACGAGCTGCAATGGGACGGGGCGCCGCTCGGGAGGTCGCTGCCGGGCCGAGAACTGCCACCGTGGTGCTGACTTCTGCGGCGCCTGCCGAGGCAAGGGCTACACCGTCACCGCTGCCACGAAGGCGAGTTGAGCCCCCGTGGACCTGACAGCGGCCGTGGATGCTGGCATTAACGCAGCGTGGCCCGGACTGCCAGCGGGTATGCCCTGGGACCAAGCCAAGCGGCGGGCAACCGCGGCCGTCGAAGCAGCCGCCCCCATCATCGCCGCCCAGGTCGCCGAGCAGATCGCAGCGGCCATCGAGGACTTGCAGGCCAGCGAGGGACTGCGGCTCGGGCGCAACCGTGAGAGCGATGGTGCGCGCGTCTATACGCCCACCGAAGAGGCGCGGATCGTCGCACTCCACGACGCCAAGGTGCTCGCCCGTGAGGCCATCCGATGACCGCCCCGAAGCTCGCCCAGCCAACCGTCCTGACCCTGCCTCCCGAGGTCGCTGCAGCCCTCGGCTCCCCCGGCCCATGCGGCATATGCGGCGCCGGAGACGCGCGCCACCGCGTGCTCGACGCCATCACGGAGTGCTGCCGTGCAGGCGACACACCAGCTGACGTCGCCGCCGACTACGCGATGCCGCTGGCTGTCGTCGCCGAGATCGTCAAGCACTGGAACACCCGGCAGCAGAGGTGGCAGGCATGAGCGCGAACCTGACGATGACGGACCTGTTCTGTGGGGCCGGCGGATCCTCCACGGGCGCCGTGGCCGTCCCCGGCGTCCACGTCCGCCTCGCCGCGAACCACTGGGCCCTCGCCATCGAGACGCACAACGCGAACCACCCGGAGACCGACCACCTGCAAGCCGACATCTCACAGACCGACCCCCGGTACGTGCCCGCCACGGACATGCTCTGGGCGTCGCCCGAATGCACGAACCACTCCCGCGCGAAGGGCCGCAAGAAGATCTACCAGGCCGACCTGTTCGGCGACGGCCTACCCGACGAGGCCGCCGAGCGGTCCCGGGCGACCATGTGGGACGTCGTCCGCTTCACCGAGGTGCACCAGTACCGCGCGATCCTCGTGGAGAACGTCGTCGAGATCGTCGACTGGGCGCCAGACGGGGCACCGATCGGCGTCCTGTTCGACTCGTGGCTGCGCACGATGCTCTCGATGGGGTACTCCCACCGGATCATCTCCATGAACTCCATGCACGCGTCGGCCTACGGGCTACCGGCGCCGCAGTCCCGGGACCGCGTCTACATCGCGTTCTGGCGCAACGGTGAGCGGACGCCGGACTTCGAGCACATGCAGCGGCCCCGCGCCTACTGCCCAGTGTGCGGTGAGGTCGTCAGCTCGATCCAGTCGTGGAAGCGCGCCGGCACCAGGACGGGCCGCTACCGGTCGCAGTACGTGTACCGCTGCCCGAAGGTCTCATGCCGCGGCCAGATCGTCGAGCCAGGGTGGCTGCCGGCGTCGTCGATCATCGACTGGTCCCTGCCAGGGCAGCGCATCGGCGACCGCGACAAGCCCCTCGCGGACAAGACGCTGCGCCGCATCCAGATGGGCATCGACCGCTACTGGGCGCCGTTCCTGCAGGAGACCGCCAACGGCTACGACGCCGCCGACCCGAAGCACACCCGGTACGGCGACCCCGACTCCTACTACCGGGTCTGGCCGCTGACCGAGCCCACCCAGGTCATGCACACCCGGGAGTCGAAGGCCCTCGTCGTGCCACCGATCGCCGTCCCTGTTGAGGGCCGTGACGGGAAGCAGCCCGCGTCGATGCTCTACCCGATGCGGACCATGACCACCCGCTCCGAGACGGGCGTGGCGCTGCCCGCGTTCATGCTCGAGCGGCGGTTCGACTACCGGGTGCGGTCCCTTGATGACCCGATGTCGACCCTGACCGCGAACGACACGAGCAAGGCCGTCCTGAGCCCGCCGTTCATCGCCGAACTCCGCGGCGGCGGGTCGACCGCGCGTCTCGCGTCCGACCCGCTCGCCACCGTCACGGCGTCCGGTAACCACCACGGGCTCGTCGTGCCGTACTACGGAAACGGCCAGGCGACCCCGGACGGGAGACCGCTACCCACGGTCACGACCCTCGCCCATCACGCGCTGATCATGCGGCACAACAACAACGGCGGCGAGGACCAGTCGTCGATGACCACGCCCGACTACGAGCCCGTCCGCACCATGACCACCAAGGGCCAGCAGTCCGTCCTCCAGGGCCGCACCGTCAACATCGACGACGTCCGGTTCCGGATGCTCGAGCCGTCCGAGATCAAGCAGGCCATGGCGTTCCCCGCCGACTACACGATGCTCGGCAACCGCCGCGAGCAGGTCCGTCTCAGCGGCAATGCTGTCACCCCGCCGGCCGCGCGCGACCTGATCGCCACCGTCGTGGCGGCCATCACGGGGGAAGCGGCATGAGCCTTCTCCCCGACGTCCCAGGCATGGTCCACGGCATCGTCAGCCTCGACCCACCGATCATCCAGTGCGACGGGTGCGGGCGGACGCACACCGAGCGGACCATCGAGCTGGCCATCCTCCTGTCCGGCATCCAGTTCTCGCCCGCCCACCCGGGACGGCGCCTGTGCCTCGAGTGCCGGATCGCTGAGGGGTGGGACATCCGATGACGACCACCCCGGTGGGGTCACACGACCAGCTGGCGTGCCCAACCTGCCTGTACCGGACGTCCGCTTCGACGGCGCGCCTGGCTGAGTGGGCGTTCCGGCAGCACGTGTGCGCCCGTCACCAGCCGCCACAGCCGAAGCCTGGCGAGTCGATGCCGTGCACGCATGGTGGGCGCCACCCTCACGGCAGCCCGGCGCGGTACAGCCACGACCGGTGCCGCTGCCGGGCGTGTCGGCGGGCGATCGCGCGGGTCAACGAGGTGCGGCGCGCGGCTCGTGCGGCCGGCGTCACGCCCTGGGTGGCTCCCGTGTTGGCGCGTCGCCACGTGCAGCGTCTGCGTGTGGCTGGGATGTCCATCGCGTTGATCGCTGACGCCGCCCGCTGTTCCACGCAGACCGTGGTCCATGTGCTCGCTGAGACCACGACCCGGATCAAGGCCACCACGGCGTCCAGGCTGCTCGCCATCAAGCCTGCGGTGCATCCGGGGCATCGGGTGACTGGCCCGGGCCCGGCGCGGCGGCTGCAGGCCCTCGCCGTGTTGGGATGGGGCCCTCCCGCGTTGTCGGAGCGGTCGGGGGTCGCCGCGAACACCCTGGCAGAGGTCCGGAGCGCTGTCCGCTGCCCGACCGCTCAGACCGCGGCCGTGATCCGTGTCCTGTTCGACGAGCTGTGGGATCAGCGTCCGCCGGTGGACACGTACGCCCGGCAGCAGTCGGTGCGGACGACTCTGGCGACGGCTCGCCGCCACCAGTGGGTGCCGGCACTCGCGTGGGACGACATCGACACCGACGCGTTCCCCGCGCAGGTCGTTGATGAGCGGGTCACGACCACGGAGGAGGCGAGTTTCCTCGCCAGGGCCGGTGTGGGCCTCACGGAGACCGCCCGGCGCCTGGGTGTGCAACCAGAGTCGGTGATGGAGGCCATGCGCCGCGCCGACCGCCCTGACCTTGCCGCGCTCCTGCGGCACAACGACACGAGGAGTGCCGCATGACCAACGCCGCCTGCGCCCCAGAGAACCACCCAGGGGTCGACCTTGCCAGCATCGACGAACGCACGCCTGCCGCGGTGGTGGAGCGGGCGCGTGCGGTGTGCATGGGCTGCCCGGTGCGGACCCGCTGCGCGCCGCTGATGCGCCGCCTCGACGTCGCCGGCATGGCCGGGGCGATGACCAGGGCTGAGCGGGAGGCATGGCAGACGCAGCAGCGCATCGCCGTCGACCATGTCGACCTCGTGGACGTGACACCCGCCCGGCAGATCACGTCGCAGATGCTCGACGCCCTGCCCGCCCCGGATGTGAGCGGTGAGCTGCCGGAGCGGGTCCGGGGCCTGGTGCTGCGGATGACGCAGGCTGGCATGTCGGCCGAGCAGATCGTGGAGCGCCTGGCCCGGGAGGACGTGACGCAACGCACGGTGAACTACGTGCGGCGCACGTACATGAAGGGCTGGGCTCGTGTGGTCGAGGTGGTGTAACGTGGTTCCGCGTTACAACGATGGTGTGGGGGTGAGCAGGTGAGCACACGAGTCCTGCCGTTGCGGTCGATCCGCCCGCACCCGAACAACCCCAGGTTCGACCTGGGTGACCTGACGGACCTGACCGCGGACATCCGCGACAACGGCCTGATCGAACCCCTCGTCGTCGTCCCCGGCTCGTTCGGGAAGCGGACCGGCGAGTGCGGGTCCTGCGGCCGCGTCGTGGAACGCCACACCTCTGGGGTGATCGGTGAGCACCTGATCGACGGCCGACCATGCCCGGGTGGTGCGGAACCGGCCGCGGATGACTGGTTCGTCCTGGCGGGGCATCGCCGCCGGCAGGCCGCCCTCGACGCGGGCCTGGATGAGGTCCTGTGCGTGACCCGGTTCGACCTGCGTGCCCAGGTGGATCAGGTCGCGGTGATGATGCGTGAGAACACGCACCGCCGTGACCTGACCGCCTTGGAGGAGGCGACCGGGTACGACATGCTGCGGGACCTGGGCTGGTCGTCGACCCGGATCGCGCAGCAGGTGAAGCGGTCGAAGAAGACGATCGACCGCAGGTTGGCGTTGATGCGGCTGCCGGAGCGGCAGCGGGCCCGGCTGATGCGGGGCACGATCACTCTCGCGGACGCGGAGGCCCTGTTGGACCTGCCGCCGGAGCGGGCAGCGCGGGCTTTGCGATCTGTTGGGACGACGGCGTTCCGGCAAGAGGTCGCGCGGGAACGGCTGGGTTCGGACGACCCGGACGTGATCGCGGCGGAGCTGCGGCGCGAGTTCCTGGCGCCGTTCCTGTCGGGTGAGCAGCGTCCACCGAGGCAGACGTGGCCGGCGGTGCGTCGTGCGACGGTCCGGGCGTTGGCTGACGGGTTGCCGCGGCGTCGGGTGGCTGCGTGGGTGAAGGCCCTGGGGTGCCCGGTGGAGTCTGCTGATCCTGACCGTGCACTCCTGGCCTTGGCGGCTTCGGAGGCTGACGAGGGTGTGCTGTACGGGCTGCTGGACGAGCTGGGGTATGTGCGGTCCCCGATCGAGGAGGCAGCCCCGTGCGCGTGACGCGTTCCGGTGGGACGAGCGCCCGGGCGGGTGCTGTGGCTGATGACCTTCGTGTTCTGACGGTGCGTCAGCCGTGGGCATGGGCGATCATCCACGGCGGCAAGGACGTCGAGAACCGGACCCGGAACATCGCCGGGGCATGGCGGGGTTTGGTAGCGATCCATGCCGGGCTGCACCCGTACGAGCAGGACAACGCGTCGAGCCGGGCGCACCGTGCGGCCCGCGGGACCAAGGTCGACACGCGCATCGTGTTCGGCGCCGTCATCGGCGTGGTGGACCTCACGCACGTGCACCCGGACTGCACCGAGATCGTCATGGGCTACGGAGAGACGCCGGTCTGCTCGGCGTGGGCCATGAGCGACAACTGGCACCTGTGCTTCGCCAACCCGCGCCCCCTCGCCCAGCCGATCCCCGCGAAGGGCCGCCTGGGACTCTGGCGCCCGGACGAGGAGCTGCGCGCCGCGATTCTCGACCAGGTTGGGGCGGTGGCCTGATGGACATCACCTGGACGTACAAGCTCACGACGCACCGGGAGCCACCACTCCCACACCCGTTCGAGCGCATAGCGGAGCCGGGGACGGGCTACCGCGGATACGCCCGCGGCCACGTCTACAAGGCTGGCGGCGCCTGGTACTTCGAGGTGCTCGTCAACGGCCGCCGCATCCACGCCGACAACACCGGCCACTGGCGGACCATCTACGACGCCTGTCGCGAGTCCACCGCCGCGTTCGACCTCGTGCTCGCCACGGGGCACCGCCTCAAGGACAAGACGTGGGCCGCCGTCGTCGATCGGAGCGCCGACTGATGGCCGTCACCGCCGCGGACCTCCGCGCCCTGGCCGACGAGATCGACGCAGACCTCACGCTCGGCTGGATGGCCCGACTGCTCACGTGCGCGATCCTGCGTGGGCTCGCCGCCAAAACCGAGAGGGGCGAGCGCTGATGGCCGGCGACCGTGCGATCACTCAGGACCTCATGGCCCGCCTGGAGCGGCACTACATCAAGCCCTCCGAGCCCATGCCGGGCGGGATCTTCCTCCCCGAGGTCGGCTTCAACGGCGCATGGGGCGCCAGCGTCCGCGCCGACGCACTCTACGTGGGCTTCACCTCCACGTCGGGGCGGCTCCTGATCGGCCACGAGGTCAAGGCCTCACGCGCCGACTGGCTGCACGAGCTCGACCAGTCCGGCAAGGCCGACGCCTGGGCCGACCAGTGCCACGAGTGGTGGCTCGTCACCGTCCCGGGCGTCATCCACGACGGCGAGCTGCCCGCCGGCTGGGGCCTGATGCTGCCCGGCCGCTCCACCACCCGCATGGACATCAAGGTTCGGCCCCAGCGGCATCACGACCGGACGCCGTCCTGGGAGGCCGTGCGGTCCATCATGGCCCGCCAGGACACCCTGCGCGCCGCGGCCATCGCCGACGGCGTGCGCAAGGCCTCGGAGAAGATCCGCGCCGACGTCGAGGCTGAGATCGAACGCCGTGTCCAGGCGCGCTCCGGCGACTCGCAGTACGAGCGGGAGCGGCGCGAGCGTGAGCGCACCGAGCTGGAGGGCTACCGGCGTGCTCTGGGTGTCGTACTCCTCGAGGAGCCCGACGGCTACGGGCGGACGGCCGGGCGCGTCACCGCCGACGAGCTGGCCGACCTCGCGGCGCTCCTACGCACCAGCGGCGAGCTGGCGGAGGCCACGCAAGCCCTCGTCGGGCGGTACGGGCCCATCTCCAGCATGCGCCGCCACTGGGAAGACCTCGACCAGGCCCTCCGCGACGCCGCGGCGGCGGCCACCGCCCCAGGCCAGCACGAGGCGGGAGGTGCGGCGTGAACGGCCCCTACTACTCCGACGACTCCGTGACGCTCTACCACGGAGACTTCCGCGACGTTCTGCCGGCGCTGGACATCACGCCCGACGCCATCTGCACGGACCCGCCCTACGGCGAGACGTCGCTCGCCTGGGACGTGTGGCCAACGGGCTGGCCGCTGTTCGTGGCACCCTTCGTCCGCTCGATGTGGTGCTTCGGCTCGATGCGCATGTTCCTCGACCAACGCGACGAGTTCGCCGGATGGAAGCTCAGCCAGGACATCGTTGGCGCCCGGGATGACGACCACGAGGGCGTCGTGACGTGGGAGAAGCACAACGGATCATCGCTCGCCAACGACCGGTTCTCACGGGTGCACGAGTTCGCCCTCCACTGGTACCGGGGTGCGTGGGGCGACATCTACCACGAGACACCGACGACGCCCGACGCGACGCCACGAGCGGTTCACCGCAAGGCGCTACCGCCGCAACACCAGGGCGCGCGCGGCCCGTCCGTGTACGTCTCGCAGGACGGTGGGCCGCGCCTCATGCGCTCGGTCATCCGCGCCCGCTCGATGCACGGCCGGAAGCCCACGAACGAGACCGAGAAGCCAACCGGCATCCTCGAGCCCCTGATCGCCTACGCCGTGCCGCCTGGCGGGCTAGTGCTCGACATCTTCGCCGGGTCCGGCTCGACGGGCCGAGCCGCCCGTGCCATCGGACGGCGCGCGGTGCTCATCGAGAAGCGCGAGAGCCAGTGTGAGGCGGCAGCGCTACGGCTCACCCAGGGCGTCCTCGATCTCTCCGGGGGCGCCGCGTGACCACCGACCCGGCTGGCGCGGTGACCTGCGCGCGACGTCACCACCGATCCGACGTGCTGACCATCGTCGCCGGCGTCCGAGCCACCGAACGGAGCAGAGCAGCATGAGCCTCCCCTACTACGAGGACACCACGGTGACCCTCCATCACGGGGACTCGCTCACCGTCCTGCGTACCCTGCCGTCCGGATCGGTCGACTGCTGCGTCACGTTTCCGCCGTACTTCGGTCTGCGCGACTACGGCGTGGACGGTCAGCTCGGCGCCGAGTCATCCCCCGCCGAGTATGTCGATGCGATGCGTGCCGTGTTCGCCGAGGTACGCCGGGTGCTCGCCGACGACGGGACGCTGTGGCTGAACCTCGGGGACTCGTACAGCGGCTCATGGGGCAACCAGGGCCGCAAGCCGGAGCGCGGCACTCAGCGCCCGATCACCACCGGCATGATCCAGCCCGTCGCTGACGGTCGGTACGGCGACCCCGGAGCGAGCAACACGGGCGCCATGAAGCCCGGGGCGCCGCCCGCGAAGAACCTCCTCGGGATGCCCTGGCGCGTGGCGTTCGCCCTCCAGGACGACGGCTGGATCCTCCGCAACGACATCATCTGGGCCAAGCCGAACGGGATGCCCGAGTCCATCACTGACCGGCTCAGCACGAAGCACGAGCACGTGTTCATGCTCAGCAAGGCGCGGAGGTACTGGTTCGACCTCGAACCCCTGAGGGAGCCCGCTGTCACCACCCGGCCCGGCGCGCTGTCTTGGTCGCGCGACTCCAAGGAGGCCGACGTGCCGGGGCATTCGATGCGGCAGCACCGAGCCGACCGCCCGCAGAAGCGCCGAGCAGCGGAGTTGTTCGCAGAGGCCGGGCTGACCGATGCCCACCTCGTGGCGATGCGCGCGGTCGGCATGGGCGATGCCGGGAAGGCCCAGACCACGCAGTCTGGCACGGGGAAGAACGCGCCCGAGATGCAGCGGCTCGCGGACGAAGCGAAGGCTGCCCTCGGCGGCTACTACCGCGAGTTCCTGTACGACGGCGGACGCAACCCTGGCGACGTGTGGACCATCGCCACGCAGCCCTTCGCCGAGGCGCACTTCGCCACCATGCCGCCAGCCCTCGCCGAGCGGTGCATCCTCGCGGGCTGTAAGCCGGGCGGGACCGTCCTCGACCCGTTCTCCGGCTCCGGCACCACTGGACTCGCGGCCACGAAGCACGGGCGCCGCTACGTCGGCATCGACCTGAACGCCGAGTACCTGGACCTGTCACTACGGACGCGGCTCGCGCAAGGCGTGCTGCTGGATGGGGGCGTGTAGTGGCCAGGTCCCATGGCCGGATCCTGTCCGCGATCTGGACCGACACGGAGTTCACGGCGTTGCCGTGCGGGCCTCAGCGGCTCTACCTGTTCCTGCTGTCCCAGTCGGACCTGTCGCACGCCGGCCTCCTGCCGCTGCGTGCACGCAGGTGGGCGGCGAAGGTCGGCGGCGCTACAGCGGACAGCATCGAGGCTGATCTGGACGTCCTGGCCGGGGCCCGGTTCGTCGTCATCGACCGGGACACCGAGGAGGTGCTGATCCGCACCTTCGTCCGCAACGACGGCGTGTACAAGCAGCCGCGGGTGATGCAGCGGATGCGTGAGGACGCCCAGCAGATCGAGTCGCCGGCGCTGCGGGGGGCGTTCCTTGCGGAGCTGGATCGGCTTCCGTTGGACGAGCTGAGTGATCAGCCGGGTGGTCCGCGCGGTGATCAGCCGTCTGTGCGGGAGATCGTCGCGGGGGTTGTCGCTACCCTCCGGGAGGACTTCCGTGGGGGTCCCGTAGAGGCTCCGGCAGGGGTATCGGATACCCCTGCGGATGGGTATCGGGGACCCTCACGTGTGCGCGCGGGCGCGCTCCCCCATCCCCCTACCCCCATCCCCCAGCCCCCAGCCCCCGTTCCGCCTACGGCGGCGCAGGCGCTCGTCGCGGAGTGGATCGACCACTGCCCCGGCGGTCGACCACCCGGGCGCGTCGTCGGCCAGGTGTCCCGGGAGATCGGCTTGATGCTCACCGAGGGCCTCCCTGTCGACGACGTGCGCCGGGGCCTGGCTGAGTGGCACCGCAAGGGCCTGCACCCCTCCGCCCTGGCGTCGGTGGTGCATGAGGTCCGCACAGCCCCGGCCCGGGGGTCCACCGCGGACGAGCGGGTGGCCTCAGTCCAGGCCCTGAAGGACGCGCCGTGACACGCGACGAGGTGATCGACCTGCTGACGATCGTCGCGGCGACGGACAAGCGGACCGTCGGCCGGTCCGACGTGACGCTGTGGTGCGGCTACGTCGGCGACCTGGAGTTCGACGACGCGAAGACCGCGGTGATCGAGCACTACCGCTCGACACGGGACTGGCTGATGCCGGTCGACGTGCGGACCCGGGTGCACGGGATGCGCACCGCCCGGATGGCTGGTGTCCGCCTGGAAGCGCCGGGGGTGGACCCGGATGACACGGCCGCGTACTTGGCGGCTCGTAGGACCCAGATCGCTGCTGTGGCGTCTGGGCGTGGCGTGCGACAGATTGGAGATGGGCATGTCGGGTGAGACGACGATCACGGTGATCGGGTCGCTGACCGGGCCGCCGGAGCTGAAGTACACGGCTTCGGGTGCGGCGGTGGCGACGTTCACGGTGGCGAGCAACGCGCGCAAGTTCGACAAGGCGAAGAACGAGTGGGTGGATGAGCCGCCGCTGTTCCTGCGCTGCTCGATCTGGCGGGAGGCGGCCGAGTCGGTCGCCGAGTCGCTGACCAAGGGCATGCGCGTGGTCGCGGTCGGCCGGCTGGTTCAGCGGTCGTACGAGAACCGCGAGGGCGAGAAGCGCACGGTGTACGAGCTCCAGGTCGACGAAGTCGGCCCGTCGCTGCGGTACGCCACGGCGAAGGTCACCCGCACCCAGCGCTCCGGCGCCGGCGGCGGTGGCGGTTCGGCGCCGACGGAGGACGCGTGGGCGACGCCGGCGGGCTCGTCGTACTCGGATGAGCCGCCGTTCTGATGCTCGAGCGGTTCGTTGCGGGCACCCCGGCCCCTCAGGGATCGAAGCGGTTCCTGGGGGTGCGGGGTGGCCACGCGGTCCTGGTGGAGTCGTCTAGGGCCCTGGGGTCGTGGCGTGCTGATGTGCGGGCCGCGTTCACTGGTGCGGGGACCATCGCCGGGCCGGTGGTCGTGGAGGTGGTGTTCAGGTTGCCGCGGCCGGCGTCGGTGAGTGTGAAGCGGCGGCCGTTGCCGACGGTGCGGCCGGACGTGGACAAGCTGTGCCGTGCGGTGTTGGACGCGTTGACGTCGGCTGGCGTGTATGGGGATGACGCGCAGGTGGTGCGGCTGGTGGCGTCGAAGGAGTACGTGACGCCGGGGTTGCAGGGGGCGTTGGTTCGGGTGTCTGGTGTGTAACGCGTTTTCGCGTTACAGTCAGATATGGGAAGGGGAGAACGATGACGTGGATGGTGTACGGGGCCCGGACGGGTCGGCTGGTCGCGCAGACCGCGGATCCGGTGACGGCTGCGGTGTACCAGGAGCAGGGGTACGTCGTGGAACTGGGAGGGGCGCGATGAGCGACGAGGGGCCGCACGCAGACGCAGTGAGCGCGAGCGCTGGCCGGATCGAGGCGGCGGCCGACTTGGACGCGCTACCCGTGGACGACGCCCGGACGGCCTGGGAGCGCGAGGCTCTGCGGCGGTTCCTGGTGTCGGCGCCGGACATCCCGGAGCACATCGTCAAAGACTTCGAGGTGGCGTTGTGGGGTGCGTGCCACGTCCTGCGGCTCATGCGCGACACGCCACCGCCCGCCCGTGTGACGCCGAGCGCGGAGGACGCCGAGCGCCGGATCGCGGAGTACGAGGCGCGCGGCGAGGAGCCGCTGACCGAGGCCGAGCGTGAATCGATCATGCTGGGGCGCTGCGGGCCCCTCCTGTACGGCGGCCCGTGCTGGCTGATGCCGGGTCACAAGCCGGACCACCACTGCTACCGCGAGGACATCGACGCGGTCACCGGGGCGTCCGTGGCGCAGGTCCGAGAGCAGGTAGCGCTGGACATCCTGACGGCCGGCTGCGCGGCAGCCGAAGCGCAACGGGCATCTGACATCAAGGCCGGGCTGCCGGTCATCGGGACGAGCACCGCCCTGGAGGCCGAGTGGTACCAGTACAGCAACTGGGCCGCCGGCGTCGCCCGTACTGAGACGAAGGGGGGCGTGGACGCGGTGAGCGAGGCGACGATGCCCGACATCGATGAGGCCGCGATCCGGGCGAGGGCGATGAACCCATACACGAGGATCCATGGCGCCGACGTCTTCGCCCTCCTGGACGCTCTCGCCGCCGCCCGTGCCGAGGCGACAGAGGCGCAGATCGAGTACGCCGACCTCCTGATCGAGCGGGACCGCCTGGCCGCTGAGGTCGAGCGGCTGACGGCGCTGGACGGTGCGACCGAGCTCGGCGAACAGGGTGCGTGGCCCTCCGACGCCGGCCAGTTCGCCGCCCGCTGGAACGCCCGGGACGTTGAGCAGCGGAACGGGTTGCTGCAGCTCATGGTCTCCGAGGCGGCTACCGCTGAGCGGTGCCTCGTGATGGACCACGACGGGTGTGTGACCGAGCGTGACGAGGCCCGTGCCGAACTGGCCGCGCTGCGGCAGTTGGCACTCAACGCGGCATCTGCACTGAACGTGGCGCTCGCTCACGTGGACGGCCGGATGAAGGCCCCAGACGTCGAGGCGCTTGGCGGCGCACGGTTTGTGCTCGGTGACCTGGTGACCGCTCAGAAACCAGGTGGAGTCCTCGCCACCACCCCCAGCGAGCGTGCTGCGGCTGAGCACGGCGAGACGGGGGCGGGGTTGCCCGTGACCATCCGCGACCCTCGCATGGCCGTGCTGCTGCGCTGCATCGCCAAGATGCCAACCCGCCCCACCCCCACCGACCCGAAGGAGGCATGACCGATGGACGAGGCCCTGACATGCCGGACGTTCTCGGAGGACGGGCGCGAGGTGATCTGCACCGCGCCCGCCCGGTGGATCGTGTGGGGGCACCTGTACGAGAAGCGTGACAAGGGGCCGAAGTGCA
>Ga0302299_10001468_pt1 | contig 14164 bp, 2 predicted proteins | sample III_Fen_N3_4_FD_198795 | JGI IMG/M metagenome (GOLD analysis project Ga0302299, IMG submission 198795) | Peat permafrost microbial communities from Stordalen Mire near Abisko, Sweden - III_Fen_N3_4 | ecosystem: Environmental > Terrestrial > Soil > Wetlands > Permafrost | place: Sweden: Abisko... | reverse complement strand
TGACCGTCTTCCACCTCGACCTGCTCATCGATGCGGCGACGCTGCACCTGCCGTTCCTGCGCGGCGCCAAGCTCACCCCCGACGGGATGCTCGACGACGACCCGGCCAACGCGGAGGTCACCGTCACGCTGCCGAAGATCAAGCTTTCGTTCGAGCAGACCGCGGGCACGTCGTCCACCGACCCGCAGATGACGATTTCGCTCGACTCCTTCGCGGCCCTGGACATCGACGACCCTGCCGGCACCGCGTTCGGCGAACTGATCTCGATGAACCCGCCGTACGCCCTCATCGGCCCCGGAACGGCCCTGGGCTTCGGCTTCCGCTCGCTGATCCTCGACATGTCGAGCACCGAGACGCCGCCCGAGCTCAAGGCGAAGTTCGGTGTGGGGGACGACTTCCGCGGCATCTACCTGCCCGACGTCCGCGTCTTCGTGCGGCCCCCCGGGCTCGAGGGCCTCGGGATCGACGTGTCGGCGCGCGAGCTGCTCATCGGCATCGGCCCCGAAGGCGGCGTATCGGGCATCTTCGGCCTCGACGTCGTCAAGCCCGACCAGCCGCAGCAGGTGTCGGTCAGCGTCTACGACGAGTTCGGCGGCTTCATCGCAACGGTGCCGTGGGCCGACGGCGGCGCGCCTTTCACGTCGGACGTCGTCCACGTGCCGAAGAAGAGCGAGATCGTCGTCGACGTCGTCGGCGGCACGCCGCCGTACACGATCACCGTCGACGGCACCGTGCAGACCACCGAGCCGGTGACCATCACCATCCCGGACGGCGACACGCACAAGGACGTCGCGATCACCGTCGCCGACGTCCATCTCGGCGGTCAGACCCGCAGCGGCACCATCCCGCTCGAGCTCACCGCGGCCTCGCTCACCGCCGGGCAGCCCAGCTCCGACGCTCAGCCGGCCAAGCCGGCCGTGGTGACAGCAGGGCCCGCGGGCTACACCATCACCATCGAGGACCACGCGAACACCGAGGACGTCACCCTCGTCTTCACGCCGCCCGACGTCAACCACGTGTACGTCGACGGCAGCGAGATCAGCGTCAGCGGAGGGCGGGGGAGCGCGAAGTTGGCTCACGGCGCGAGCATCGCGGTGACCGCGGACTGGGACGTCCCCGCCGTGCCGTCGACCACGCCCAAGACCGTGACCGCCCAGTTCATGTACGACAAGCCGGCCTCGCCCCACCCGAACCAGGCCGACGACCCGGACGACCCGGCGTGGACGCAGTTCGTCGTCGGTGCGGACAACCTGCACTCCTCGGACTCGCCCTCCAAGGACGAGAGCAGCGCACAACCGCCCTGGACCACGGACGACCACGCGTTCACCCTGAGCTCCGGCTGGACGGAGTGGCTCGCGGCGGCCAAGGCCGAGTCGTCGGCGAAGATCACCCTGACCGGCATGGCCAGCAAGGAGCACGCGCCCAACGCCGCCTGGAACATCGCCCTCTCGCAGCGACGCATCTACGCCATCCGGGCGCTCCTGCGGGCCAACGGCATCGACGTCGACACCCGGCTGCTCCCGCCCGACGCCGAGGGCGAGCAGCCGCCGAGCGGTGCTCTGCTGGCCCCGGGGCGCGGTGTCTACCGCCGCGTCATCCTGTCCTTCCCGACGCCCGTCACGCCCGCCACGACGAACCACGCGGCCATCAGCGTGACGCGGCCGCCCAAGCCGCCGGTCAAGCCGCCGAAGAAACACGACATCACCGAGCGCAAGCCCGCGGGTACCGACGAGGTGCGCTTCAAGGAGCTGCACCTGCGCGTCGAGATCGACCACAACCGTCTCATCGCGGTCGAGCTCAAGCTCAAGATCGACGTCGAGACCGCCCTCGAGAGCTACCTGTCGAAGGTGAAGACGGCGAACCCGGGCAGTGTCGAGCCTGCCGGTCAGGGCGCGACGAACCTTCCGGTGGGCAAGAAGGCCGATCCCAACGACGGCGTGCTCGACATCCGGGTCCAGCTCACCCTCGACGACACCGTCGACCGCTGGCAGGTCGTGGCCAGCCTGTTCGAGAACGACAGCGACGGCTTCCTGCAGACGCCGCGACCGAGCTCGAGCGACGAGGGCTCGGCCGTCGAGCAGTACTGGCGCACCTGGTTCGGCCTGCTCATCGCCCTGGCGCCGCTCACCGACGCGATGGCGGCGTCGAACACCCCCGCCGGCGACGCGGTCGCACTCACCGTCTCGGTCGGCGTGCCCTTCGCGGCCCTCGCTCTGCACGTCGTGCACGTGCCGCGCATCACCTTCTACGGCGGCGAGATCACCGTCACCCACGACGAGTCGGGCACGACCGCCGCCCTGCTCATCGACGTCGAGGTCGCCCTCATCGTCGTGCTGACCATCGGCTCGACGAAGATCATCGACACGCAGCCGGACAACCCGATCACCGTGCGCTACAAGGCGGTCGGCTTCAAGACCTCCGACAAGCCCCAGCTGCGCGACCTGCTGCCGGTCTTCGACAGCTCGAAGGGCTACAGCATCAAGATCCCGAGCTCGGGCGGCATCAAGGTGCCCGACCCGCTCGGCGACATCCTCCAGATCGCCGGGACCCGGATCGCGCGCTCCAACCCGGCCAACATCGAGCTCGACATCGAGCTCAAGGCCGACCTCGGGGTGGTCTCGGTCGACAAGACCACCATCCGGATACCTCTCGAGGGTGGTCACGCCCCGACGATCAGCGCTCTGGGCGTGCACCTGTCGGTGCCCGGTGCCATCGACGGCCACGGCTACCTCGCGATCTTCGAGGACGGCTTCGCCGGCGAGCTCGACGTCTCGCTGCCCAGCCTCGGCATCCGGGTGGCGGCCGGTCTCTCGGTGCGCCATGTGGTGGACCCGAACGATGCGAACCACACCGCGACCGGCGTCCTGGTGTCCCTCGAGGTCGACTTCCCCGTACCGATCGCCCTCGGCAGCTCGGGGCTGGGCATCTACGGCTTCGGCGGCCTGTTCGCCCTGCACCACGAGCGCAACGAGAACCCCAACGACCCGGTGCCTGCTCTGTCGTGGCTCACGAAGGTGCACGGCAACCCGATGGACATCACCGGCTGGCAGCCCGCCATCGACCACTGGGCCATCGGCCTGGGCGCCGTGCTCGGCACGATGGACACCGGCTTCACGCTCAACGTCAAGGGCATGATCATCTTCGAGATGCCCGGTCCGCGCCTCCTGCTCGTCATGAAGGCGCAGATCATCAAGTCGAAGCCGGACCGCAAGGGCGACACCACCGCGACGATCCTCGCGGTCATCGACCTCGACTTCGGCCGCAACCGTCTCACCATCGGCATCACGTTCGACTACGACGTCGATCCGTTGCTCAAGGTGCACATCCCGATCCGCGCGATCTTCCCGTTCGACGACATCGAGCACTTCGCGATCGACGCGGGCAGCTGGTACGCGCCGGCGACCGTCGAGTTCTTCAAGCTGTTCACGGCCCGCGGCTACTTCATGATCCGCGGCAAGGGGCTGCCCGACACCAACGGCGGGTCGGACAACTACGACGCCGGCCACACCAACGACTTCCCGCTGAAGCCGGTGACCTTCGGCGGCTTCGCCATCATGACCGGCGTCTCGGTCTCGTTCCTGTGGGGCAGCAAGAGCAGCGGGCTCTACCTCTCGGTCGGCGCGAGCATCGACGTGGGCATCGGCTTCGCGCCGATCATGTTCTCGGGCAAGCTCAAGCTCTGGGGCGAGCTGCACCTGTGGATCATCGGTATCGAGGCTTCCGCCCAGCTCACGGTCGTCGCCGGGCGCAAGGGCGACGACAACGTCGTCCTCATCGACGGCGAGGTGCACGGCAAGATCGACCTGTTCTTCTTCTCGATCGAGGGCTCAGTGCACGTGACCCTCGGCGACAACCCCGACAGCCCGCCCGCCCCGCCGCCGCTGGTGACGGGCGTGAGCCTCCAGTCGCGGGCGGCTGCGCTCCTGCAGGGGGTGTCCAGCGGCCGCCCGATCGACGGGAAGCTCGTCGACGCGCACCCCGAAGGGCCCGCGCCGCTGGCCGAGGCGGTCCCCATCGACGCGATCGTCGTCGTGCACCTGGACTGCACCCCGCGGCTGGGTGCCGGTGCCGCGTTCACCACCACCGACCCCGACGGCCTGGTCGCGATGGCGATCCCCGCGCCGAGCGGGCCCCCGGCTCCCGCCGTACGCCGCGGCGACCCCTACTACACCTATCGCGTCAAGGGCGTCAGTCTCGACCACGGCCTCACCAAGGGTGCGACGCCGCTGGTGTGGTGGCCAACCGACCCGCAGCCGACCTCGGAGACGAAGACCGAGCTCGCGTTGCTCACCCGCGTACCCGACCCGCATCCCTACGCGGTGGAACGCAGCAAGCACCAGGAGGACAACCTCCACCACATCTGGTCGACCACCTGCGACCCGGTCGCCCCCGAGACATCGGTCCTGTGGACGTTCCACGACGCCCCGCTCGGCCCCTCCACGGTCGGCTGGATGCTCCTCGGTACGGCGTGGCCCGATCCGCCGGGAAGCACCCGAAGCGTGGCGCCCGACCTCCGGCTCGACGTCGCCGAGACCTGGCGCACCGGAAACGTGGCGGCCGACAACCTCGTCGACATCGCGCCCGCCCGCGTCATCGGCGGCGCGGTCGTGTGCGACGAGGGGTGCGGGCCGACGCGCTGGCCGCGGCCGCCGTCCGGGCCGAACGCAGCCGGAGCCGGCGCCGACATCGCCCTGCCGGTCGTCGCACGCGTCGGCCGTGACGTGCTGTCTCTGACCCCGGTGCTGCGCGACCGCGGCGTCCTGGCCGACCTCGCGGCCCCCGTGGACGCCGCCGGCGTCGTGCGTCCGCAGGACGGGGTGTGGGCCGGCGCGAAGGCGACCGCGCAGCGGGCCTGCTTCGCGCATGTGCTCGAGGCGCCGTTCCTCAAGCACAGCCAGATGGTCGCAGCGCAGGCGCACCCGCTCGGCCAGCTGCTCAGCGACCTCGCGATCAAGGCTTACGAGCAGGCGAAGGCGCCACTCGACGACGTGGTCGCGTTCCGCACGCACGAGGTCGTCGTCGTACGCATGCTCCTCGACGTGCCGGCCCTGCTGCTGCACGCGGGCGCGCTCGTCCTTCGCTGCTTCGACGCACGGGGACTCGTCGTCGACGAGCTCGTGGTCGACGGGCACGACCGCAGCCACCTCGTCGCCTCGGACGGCGACCTCCCCACGACGTGGCTCGACCTCAACGGTCCTTGGCACTGCCGGGTGCGCGAGGTCCTCGAGCACCTCACCGAGACCAACCGCGCCAAGCGCGAGAACGCCTTGCGCCTGGTCCTCGTCGACACCAAGGTCGACCCGCGCACCGCGTTCGTCGAGCTGGGGGTCGTCGACACCGCGAAGCTGGCGCAGGAGGGTCTGCACCGGCCGAGCTACCTCGTCGGAGTCGTGGAGACCCTGACCGCCGCCGAGGTCGAGCGCCACCAGAGCGACATCCTCGTGAAGGACTCGAAGATCACGGAGATCAACGGCGCCCTCGACGGCCTGCCCGACCCGCCCGCGCTCCTGCTGCCCGACACCGACTACACGGTGAGCGTCGACTGGGAGTGGACGACCTGCGACGCCAACGGAGCCGTGACGCAGCCCGAGGCCTGGACCGCGGCCACCCGGCAGACCTTCCACTTCCGCACCGACACCGCACCGCTCGCCAGCACCTCGGTGACGGCACCGGGCGGACCCACGACGACCATGCCGACGCGGCTCGATCCGTGGATCCTCCTGAGCGACCCGACCGAGGGCGACCACTTCCGCTTCTGGGGCGAGCCCGTGCGCGTCGTCGTCTCGGTCGACTACCTCCTCGACATGTTCGAGACCTATGGCGTCCCGCTGCAGGCCAAGGTCCGGGCGGCGTCGTTCAAGAACGGCGACCCGATGTCGCCGACCTTCCCGCAGACCTACCAGCTCCTCACGCCGTCGATCGCCAAGCCGCTCAAGAACGCCGTGGTGTTCTCACCGTGGGAGGACGCCGTCCGCGGCCTTCTCGGCGATAAGGAGTGCGTCGCCACCAGCGGCGACGTCAGCCGCCACCAGATCCTCGATCTCGACCTGCTGCTCGAGCCGCTGTCGGAGTACATCTTCGACATCGAGCTCAAGAACCCCCCGGCGCTCGCCGCGGGGGAGGCGGCGCGTCCGCTGTTCCGTCGTGCCTTCACCACGTCGCGCTTCCGCGACGCGCACGAGCTCGCGGGCAGCGTCGCCGCGGCCCGCTTCACCGAGACACCCTCAACCGACGTGTCCGGGCTCGTGGCCCTCGCAGCGGCGGCCGGTCCGCTGTCCGCATCCGCCCTGGATGCGGCGCTCAAGCAGGCGGGCCTCAAGCCGGTGCACGAGGTGACAGAGCCGACGGTCGAGGTCCTGTGGGTCACGATCGGGGGCGTCCTGCAGCCGCGGGCTCTCGTGATCCGCACGGCCGAGCCGCTCGTACGCACGCGACAGGAGCCCGACCAGTACGAGCCTCCGGGTGCGCCGCGCCTGCAGCGCAAGGTCATCACGCTGCAGGACAAGCCCTATCTCGAGGTGGTGCAGACGCCCGGCGTCGCCGGTGCGCCGCCCATGACGATCGTGTCGCAACCGGGTCTCAACACGGTCGTCGTCCTCGTCGACGCCGGCCGCGGAGCACCGATCGACCTCACGCTGCGCCAGCACGGCAACGCGTTCCTCGGGGAGGCGCCGGGCCACACCGACATCGAGCTGCTGTCGGTCACGCTCGACGCGGCGACCTGGCAGGTGGTGTCCTGATGGCTCTCCGCGCACCGCTCCCCGGCGAGCTCGTCCTCGACGCGATCGTGTGCTACCCGCGGCGCGCGCTCGACACCCAGGTCGGCAACCGGCAGAGCACCGACTGGGCTCACCCGGTCGCCTGGGACGAGCGCACCCTCGAGCGCGTGAAGCGCAGGCAGCCCTACGTCGCGCTCCGCTGGGTGCTCCAGCCCGGGCTCGGCATCCCGCTCGAGCCCTTCACCGTCTGGCGTCGCCCGGCGTTCTCGCGCGAGGCGACGACGCCCATCCCCGGCGCCCAGTGGGCCGGCAGCCGCTACGTGTGGGACGGCATCTCCGAGATGATGCGCATCGAGGTCGACCTCGTCGGCAGCGCCACGGTCACCGGACTCGGTCGCGCCGAGCTCGGCGCCGTCCAGGCGGTCACCGGCACCGCCGGGCAGACGCTCGTGCTCGACGCCGGGCCGATGCTGCTCCTCGACGTCGACGACCCCGGTGCGGTCGGAGCCGTGCGCGGGCTCTCGCTCGTCACGATGGCGAACGGCGCCGGATGGCAGGAGTTCGAGATCGTCGGCCTGCCCTGGGGACCGCCGCTCGTGGGATCGACGTACTACTCGGGATCGCAGCAGGGCCCGGTCGGCGCGCTCACCGATCCCGAGAGCGCCGCGGTGCAGCGGCTGAAGACGTGGGGACCGGTGCTCGGCTGGACCCCGCTGGCCGGGCTGCCCCCGTGGCAGCCGCCGGACCCGTCGCGACTGGTCGAGGAGATGCAGGGCAACGTCCTGCCGGACCTCGCGACCGTGATGACCGCGAACCCGCCTCCGCTGGTGGCTAGCCAGGTGGCGGCCAGCGTCGAGCACAAGCTCGACGAGGTGCGGCAGATCATCGGCGTACGCAGCCGGCTCATGAACGGCGGCGGTGTCGGCGACCGCTCGGCGCTGACGGTGCGTCCCCTGCAGTCGCTCACGAGCGCCGTCGCCGTCGACACGTGGGCGAGCCTCGCGCTGGGTTTCGGCACCGGTGACGCCCTCGCGACCGGCGACGTCGCGGGCAAGGGCGGCTTCGACTACATGGTGACCGCACCGTGGCGCGGCCTCATGCAGGTGCCGATCCCCACGAGCTGGCCGTGGTGGGTGCAGCCGCAGCCCGACCCGCTCTACGTCACCGAGGAGGTCGATCGCGAGCTCGCCGCGGTGGTCCTCGCCCCGACCGTGCGGCCGGCGCCACCGGCGCCGGCGCCGGTGAGCGTCACCGTGGGTCTCGAGGAGGGCGCCGACTCCGTGGACGCGCCCTACCACTCGGGCATCGTGCTGCGCACCGTCCGACCGCCCGTGCTGCCGCGACAGCCGCGGACGTCGGGCTACGCGCTCGCACGCTACGACGGCCCTGCGGTCGCGGCGTACCAGATGCGCGAGCACCCGCTCGCCCAGGGCTGGATCCCCATGGGCTCGAGCGAGCCGGTGCGCGCGAGCTCCGACCCGCCCGACCCGGCGCTGATCCCGGGTACGGCGATGCTGCGCAACAGCGGCGTCGCGCGGCCCATCACGGGTGCGCCCGCGGCGTACCAGTACGCGCTCGCGGCGACGGACCTGTTCGGGCAGTGGAGCCCGTGGAGCGCGGCCTGGCTCTCGCTGGGTGTCGCCGAGGTGCAGGCCCCGGTGGTCGCCGCGGTGCGCGCCCGGGCGGTCGCCGGAGCCGGCGGCATCGACCCGTGCCCGCTCGCCGCCACGGTGGAGGTGAGCTGGAACGCGCGCGAGCGCTCGCTCGGGCGGCTGCACCTGGCCCTCGACGTCTACGTTCCCACCCCGGCACCGCCGGCGCCGTACGACGAGCCGCCGGGCTCGCCGCAGGGCGGCAGCACCACCGTGCGCGACCTCGTGATCCCGTTCGACACCGACGGCTCGCCGGCATCGTCGTTGCCCGCGGGCGTCAGCGTCGACTGGGTGCACGACGACGACACTCCCGTGCTGCCCCTGGACGACGTCGGTGACTCGCGCCGCTATCGCATCGTCGTGAGCGGCATCGACGTCACCTTCGGCGCGGAGCACGAGCTGGCCGTGGCGGCGTACGCGCAGGCGGAGGAGCACATCCGTCCGGGGGAGTGGAGCGGCTGGGCGCACACCCGCGAGGCCGCGCTCCCCGGGAACCCTCTGCCGGCACCGGCGCCCGCCGCGCGGCCCGCCGTCTACCCCGACTGGGCCTCGCTGCCCGACGGTGCGGGGCTCTCGACGACGACCCTCACCTGGACGCCGACCGGGGCGTGGCGCTACGCCGTCTACGAGGCGAACGAGGCGTCGCTGCGCGCTGCCTGCGGGCTCGCGGCGCCCGACCTGACCGACGGCTACGGCGGGCGCATGCAGGCGCTGTTCGACCTGTACAAGGACCCGGGCAACCTCGAGAAACTGCGGGCGTCGTACCGCAAGCTCGGCCAGGACCCGATCCTGCCGCCGGTGCAGCCTGACGGCACGATGAACCTCGTGGTGCCGCTGCCCCGGGGCAGCTCGCTCGTGCACTGCTACGTGGTGGTCGGCGTGACCGAGGCGAACGTCGTCTCCGACTGGCCGACCCCGGACGGCGACGGACGACGTGCGTTCCACGCGTTCGTCATCCCGCACGCGCTGCGGCCGTCGGCCCCCGAGATCACCGCGACGACCACGACCACCGGCGCGATCGACGTGACGGCGCGCGTGCGCGACCTCGTCCCCGCCACCTCGTTGCGGCTCTACCGCACCACGAGCGCGATCCTCTCCCGAAGCGTGGGCACGATGGAGCTCGTCGCCACGGTGGCGACGAACCCGGGGTCGTGGGCGGAGACGACGGTCACGGATCCCGCGCCCCCGACCGGCTGGTCGCGCGTGCAGTACCGGCTCGTCGCTCTCACCGACGACGATCGGGACCACGCGGGGATGGCCGTCCCCTCCGAGCCGTCGCGCGCCTTCGCGATCCTCGACCCCCCGCCCGATGCCCCGACGCTCGCGGTGCAGCCGAACGTGCTTGGCAGCACCTCGACCGTCTCGGTCGTGCGGCTCGACACCGATGCGCTGACGAAGCCCACCGATGCCGGCAACTTCACGCTCTCGGCCCGGGTCACGCGCATCGGCAAGGCGGTGAAGCGCGTCGGCCTGGCCGACCTCACGGCCGTGCCTTCCGTCGCTTCGACGGCGGTGCTGGCGGCCAGCGCGACGACGCCGGTTGCGTACGTCGGTGGAGTGCTGCACCTGCGTGTCGATCGGGATCCGGGTGAGGACGTCGGGCTCGCCGTCGACGTCACCGACCCGATCGATCGCACCACGCACGTCGTGGTGGACGTGGCCGCGTACGTGCCGGACCCTGCTCCTGTCGTGACGCTTACCGCCGCGCGCGCCGCGGGGATCGTCCACCTGCTCATCGACACCAACGTGACCCTGCCGCCCGACCCGTCGCGCGACTGGACCCTGCGGATCGCCACGAAGCGGGTGCTGCCGTGGCCGCCGACCCCGCCCTCGTCGCGCACGTTCCTCATGTCGGCCATCACCACGATCGCCACGGCCGCCGACATGCCCGACCCGCTGCTCGTGCCCGACCCCTTTGCGATCCGTCGAATCGACGGCACCGGCGAGGTGCTCCTGTGGGCCCGGTCGCCGTTCGCGCTGCGGGTCGGCGTCACGCTCACCAACTCGGAGTCGACGTCCGCCACAGCGATGAAGGTGACGCCATGACCATCACCGTGGCCGGCCAGGCCGACGTACGCCAGCGGCTCAACGCGGAGGGCCTCGCAGCACTCGGTCTCGCGGGCCCGCTGCTCTCGCCCGCCTGGACCCCGACCGTGCCGACAGTGAGCGAGTCGGGCCTCAGCTTCACCGTCGCGTCGATGTGGCACGCACCGATCGCGGGCATGCTGCTCGCGGTCGCGGACGCGGCCACGCTGGGCCTGTCGCGGCTCGACGGGAGCCCGGCCGTCCCTGCCTCGACGCCCGGGTTCGTGTTCAAGATCCATGCTCAGGCGCGGCTGCGCCTCGAGCGGCTCTTCGTGCAGTACCTGCAGAGCGGTGGACCGGTCGACCAGTCGGTGCGCCCCGTGCCTTCGCTGTTCCTGGTCCGCTCCGGGTCCTCGATCAGCAACGCGTTCGGCCTCGCGCCGGGGGAGCAGCTGATCCCGCCGGGGGACGTCACGTGCTACGACGAGCACGGGCTCGCGGTCGACCCGTTCTCGTTCGCGGCGGCGTGCGCCGCGATCATGCTCGCCGACCTCACCCTCGCGGCCCCGATGCCGAGCGGCTCGCCGACGGGCACGCCCGCCGCGATCGCGGGGGCCGTGACCGCCGGACGGCTCGTGCACCTCGTCGACCTGCACGGGCGACCGTGGAGCGACCCGCCCGGCACCACTCCCGGCGTGAGCTTCTACACCGGTGCGCCCGGGTCACGCACCGAGGCCGGCCACCTCGGGGACGGCACGTTGCACGCCTGGCCGACGGGAGCGGTGATCAGCGGTCGTGCGGATCCCGACGGGGCGCAGGCACCACCTCCGCCCGGTCTGCTTCGGTTCGGCTTCAGCACCCTCGGGCGCATGTCCACCGCGCCGCTGGCGCTGCCTCCCGCGGGCGCGCAGACGCCGACGCGCGAGACGTTCCGCGTCGCCGTCACCGACCCGGTCTTCCACCTGCTCGGGAACCGCGCCGCGGCCTCCCGCGACGACGTCGGTGGCGCTGACGCTGTCACGGTCGCCGAGGACTCACCGCTCGTGCGCGACGGAAGTCCGGTGTCGTTGCTCGCCGATGGGCGTTCCTGCCTCGGCTTCTTCCAGCAGGTGATCCTCGGGCTCCAGGGCGGGAACCCGGCGAACCCGTTCACCTCCGGGCCGATCTTCGGCGCGAGTCCGGCGTACGACGACGGCGCGTGGCCGATGCCCCTCGCGCCCGGCGCCGCAGGACAGTGGCCGGTGAGCCCCGCTGCCACTCCGGTGAACGGGAACGACGGCGCGGTGCTCGCCTCGCTGCAGCCCCTTCGGACGGCGACCACGGCCGCCTGGGTCTCCGGGAGCAACGACGTCGTCGTCACGCTGCCCAGCGGCCTGCCGGCCGGTGTCGCGCTGCGCCTGTACCCGGTGCACGTGCTGCTCGGCACGAGCCCGGACGAGCAGCCGTTGCTGGTGCGCGCCGACGGCGCGGGCACGGTGACCATGGGGGCGGCCGACACGATCATCCTCTCGGACCCGTTCCGTCTGGGCGTCGCGCCGGTGCGCAGCGGATCGCCGAAGGTGCGTGCGGACGCTGTGGTGTCGTGGCTGCCGACCTCCGGGGGACCACCCGTCGTGAAGCTCATCGGGAACCTCATGTGGTCCGTCGGGGCCGAGGTCACTCGCCCGGCCGCTCCGCCGACCAACATGCTCGCCACGATGTTCTGGCGCGGATCGGCCTCGTCGCCGATGTTCGGCACGCCCTCGGCCGGCTCGTTCACGCTGGCGACGGTGTTCGCCGACCCGATCGCGTTCGTCCAGTCGGTGGTGCGACAGATGACGACCGACCAGAACCCGCGCCAGGCGCCCCGACTGCCCACGATGGCGCGCACCGAGGCCCTGCTCGCGCTGCAGCTCCCGTCGTCGAGCGGCACCGACCTCTACCGTGCCGTGCTCACCGGAGGATGGCTTACCCGCGAGGCCGACTCGCACTCGCTGCGCCTGGGCAACCCCGCCGCAGCAGGCGAGCACGAGGTGCAGGCGCCCGGCATCGCCGCGTCGTCGCAGCTGGGCTTCGACCTCTGGGTCGCAGCCGCGCACCGCGCCCGGCCGCTCGTGCCCACGGCCGACGTCGCCGGGCCGCTGTCAGGTGGCCCCAACGCGGGCCTCCCGGTCGACTGGGTGATGCTGCAGGCCAACACGACCTCGGTGCCCCCCGCTCCACCCTCGGCCCCCTCGACGATCGCCGCATCCGTCCTCCAGACGGTGCCCGCCTACGTCGAGACACCCGAGCTCGCGCTCATCCCGGACGACGACCTACCGGCCGTGCAGAACTTCATCACCTCCACCCTGCCCAACTACCTCACGGTGCCGAACCAGACGGAGATCGACCGCCAGGTGCTGCGCGAGGTGCGCTCGTGCAAGAACGGGCGCCGCGACGCCCAGTGGGCGCTGCGACGAGCGATCCGCCATGCACGCGAGCTCGTGTACGTCGAGACACCGCTCGTCTCGCCGACCAAGGCGTCGGCCGGCGGTCCCAGCGACAGCGCCGCGGCCGTGGACATCTGGACCGAGCTGGCCAACCGGCTCAGCGTCGAGCCGCGGCTGCGCGTCGTGATCCTCGTCCCGCGCGTGCCGCCGTTCGCGACGGGGTACGAGCCCTGGTCGATGTTCTTCTACGCCGCGCGGTGGAACGTCCTGCAGACTCTCGAACTCGCTGCTGGGTCGCTGCCCTCGGCCGACGGCAAGCCACGGCCGCGGGTCGTCGTGGCCCACCCCATGGGCGTGCCCGGACGGCCGCTCGTCATCCGTACCACGACCGTGATCGTCGACGACGTCTGGATGTCCTCCGGCACGAGCTCGTTGTCGCGCCGCGGCCTCACCTTCGATGGCGCGAACGACGTGGTGCTCACCGACTGGCAGCTCGACCGTGGGGCCAGCAGTGCCATCCGCGCCCACCGCAAGGCGCTCATGGCGGCTCACCTCGGAGTCGGCCCCGGCACCGCCGGGGTCGGCGGTGGTGCCGCTCCCAGCCCGGCCGGGGTGCCCTACGCCGACTACGTGAGGCTGCACCAGCCGGTGAGCGCGCATGAGGCGTTCGCGGACGTGATGGCTGCCGGTGGCCTGGGCAAGCTGCTCCCACTGTGGGCCGGTCCCGACCCCCTCGCACCCGACGCAGTCATTCCGCATCCCGCCGAGGTCGCCGACCCGGACGGTCGCGGGGGAGCGACGCTGGTGACGACGATCGCCTCCGCGATCACGGGAATGTCAGCGCCGGTCTGAACGTGTGACCACGCTGAAGCAGAACGCGGGGATCGTTCTGTGCAGTGGTGACGTGGTCGCCGGTGATCCCGGTCGTGAACCCGGCGGTGTCGAACACTCCGGACTTCGTGGGAGTCCCGCGAGATACCGGACCGGAGCAGTCGACGCTGATCTCCCACCCGGCTGGTGCCCTTGTCTTGTGTCACGGTGCAGATACTTACCCGGAGTCGCTGCGGCACGGGGTCGGGATCACAACGGCTCGCAGGGCGTACACCTTGTGCAGCAGGGGGAATCGCCGGTTTGGACCTCCGGAGCAGGACGAGTCTGGACGTGGATTCAGTGCCAGCCCGGAGCCAGCAGGGACGCCAACGTTCGCCCGCCATCGCGAGCTCGTGTCTCGCGTCATTAGTTGATTTACAGTCTGGTGGGCGGGATGATGGCGTATGCCGTCATCGGGGTTGTCGATCACTGCCGAGGACCGTGCCACGTTGGAGTCGTGGAGCCGGTCGCGGACTGCACCTGCGGGCCA
>Ga0302299_10001467_pt1 | contig 14169 bp, 11 predicted proteins | sample III_Fen_N3_4_FD_198795 | JGI IMG/M metagenome (GOLD analysis project Ga0302299, IMG submission 198795) | Peat permafrost microbial communities from Stordalen Mire near Abisko, Sweden - III_Fen_N3_4 | ecosystem: Environmental > Terrestrial > Soil > Wetlands > Permafrost | place: Sweden: Abisko... | reverse complement strand
TCCTTGGCCTCGATGGCCTGGTGCATGCCCTCGTTGTAGCGGCGGCCGGCGAGCATCCGCCCGGTGTGCTCGTCGACGATGAGCACCTCGCCGTTGAGCACGACGTAGTCCTTGTCGCGCTGGAACAGCTCCTTGGCCTTGATCGCGTTGTTGAGGTAGCCGATGAGCGGGGTGTTGGCCGACTCGTAGAGGTTCTCGATGCCGAGGTGGTCCTCGACCTTCTCGATGCCGCGCTCGAGCACACCGACGGTGCGCTTCTTCTCGTCGACCTCGTAGTCACCACGGCCGCTCTCGAGCTCACCGCGCTCGAGACGCGCCACGATCCGGGCGAACTCGGTGTACCACTTGGTCGGCTGGTCGGCCGGGCCGGAGATGATCAGGGGCGTGCGAGCCTCGTCGATGAGGATCGAGTCGACCTCGTCGACGATCGCGAAGTGGTGCTCACGCTGCACGAGCTCCTCGGTCGACCACGCCATGTTGTCGCGCAGGTAGTCGAAGCCGAACTCGTTGTTCGTGCCGTAGGTGATGTCCTTCGCATACTCGGCGCGGCGCTGCTCGGGCGTCTGCGCGGCCAGGATGCACCCGGTCTCGAGGCCGAGGAAGCGGTGCACGCGGCCCATCAGCTCGGACTGGTACTCGGCGAGGTAGTCGTTCACCGTGATGACGTGCACGCCCTTGCCCGTGAGCGCGTTCAGGTAGGACGGCAGCGTGGCGACGAGGGTCTTGCCCTCACCGGTGCGCATCTCGGCGACGTTGCCCAGGTGCAGGGCCGCCCCACCCATGATCTGCACGTCGAAGTGACGCTTGCCGATGGTGCGCTTGCTCGCCTCGCGGACGGCGGCGAAGGCCTCGGGCAGGATGTCGTCGAGGGTCTCGCCGTCGGCCAGCCGCTTCTTGAAGACGTCGGTCTCGGCGCGCAGCTCGGCATCGGTGAGCTTCTCGAAGTCCTCCTCGATGGCGTTGACCTGCGCCGCGATGTTGTCGAGCTTCTTGAGGATGCGCCCCTCACCGGCGCGCAACAGCTTCTCGACGATCTTCACGAGTGGGACTCCCTTGGCGTGACAACATGGCGGTCGCTCGACCGGACCTGCCTAGGGTAGTCGAGCCCGGCGCGCCCGACCGACCCGGCAAGCGGCACCCGAAGGGCCAACGCGGTGCACGTCGACCGGAGTTCCCCCCGTCGTGGGGCAGGTGGTTGGGTGGGGCCATGACCGGTATGCCGTTCCCGGCTTGCGTGCCCGAGCTCAGCGACGGGGTGGTGCGGCTGCGCGCCCACCGGCCGGACGATGCCCGGCGCATCGTCGAGCAGAGCAACGACCCGGAGACGATGCGCTGGACCACCGTGCCGCGCCCGTACGCACTCGCCGACGCGCACGACTACCTCGCGCGCATCGAACGCGAGTGGAACACCCCGGACGGCGCCCGCTACTGGGCGGTCACGGATGCCGCGGACCCGGAGGGCCGCTTCCTGGGCACCATCGACCTGCGCCCGAAGGGTGGGGGTGCCGCCGGGGTGGGGTTCGGGCTACATCCGCAGGCGCGTGGTTCGGGGTTCATGGCCGGCGCACTGCGGCTCACCTGCCGGTGGTGGTTCGGCGAGGGCGGCGTCCGGGTGCACTGGCTGGCCGTGCGCGGCAACTTCGCCTCCTGGCGGGTGGCCTGGTCGTGCGGCTTCGCCAACCACGGCACGATCCCGCAGTCGCACCCCGACCCCGATGACCCCTCCCGCCCGCCGCTCGACGTGTGGCGGGGCAGCCTCGGGGCCGACGACGTGATGGAGCCCCACTCCCCGTGGGAGGACGTGCCCGTGATCGACGCGACGGAGGCACCCGGCATCCGGCTGCGGCCGTGGCGGGACCGCGACATCGAGGCGCTCGAGCCGCGCGACCAGCCCGAGCACTACATGCCGGCGCGCGGCGTGCTCGACGCCGACACGTTTCCCGAGTGGCTGCTGATCCGTCGCGAGCAGATGTCGCTCGGCCGGGTGCTGAGCTGGTGCGTCACCGACGCCACGACGGATGCCGCGCTGGGTGAGGTGCTCGTCTTCGTCACCGAGGGCACTCTCGACGACGACACGGCCGAGCTGGGCTACCAGGTGGTGCCGAGCGCCCGGGGTCGAGGCGTCGCCACAGACGGCTCGCGAGCGCTGGTGGCGCACGCCTTCGCCCCGCGCGCGACCGGAGGGCTCGGGATGCGTCGCCTGGTCGCCCAGACCGCTGAGGACAACGCCGCCAGCAACCGCGTTCTGGACCGGCTCGGCTTCACGATCTGGGGACGCGAGACCGCGGCCGACGTGCTGCCGGACGGCCGGGCGGTCGACGCCCTGCACTGGGAGCTGCTGCGCGACTGACCTTTCCGCGGCCGTCGTGCCGTACCGACGTTGACCTGTTGGTCGATCTTCCTACGGCGGGCATGTGCCAACTGTGACCTAGTGGTCGATGGTGTCCCAGCGGACGGTTGGTAGGTCGAGCCAGGTGGCGAACAGGGCGAGCTCGGCGTCGAGCTCGTCGTGGTCCTCGGGCCCGCCACGACCCGGCTCCCAGGTGCACCGCCGCACCCGCAGCACCCCAGCGGACCGGTCGGCCTTCAGGTCGAGCCTAGCCACGAGGTCCTCGCCGAGGAGGAACGGCAGCACGTAGTAGCCGTGCACGCGGTGCGGTTCCGGGACGTAGATCTCGAGGCGGAAGTCGAAGCCGAAGATCGCCCGGGTGCGGTCGCGCTGCCAGACCAGGGAGTCGAACGGCGACAGCAGGGCTCGCGCGGTGACCCGGCGGGGACGGCGCGCGTCGCGGTGCAGGTAGACCGGCCGGTGCCAGCCCGCGATGGTGGCCGGGAGCAGGATGCCGTCGGCCACGAGCGAGGCGATGGCCGGGCGGGCCTGCTCGGGCGAGAGCCGGAAGTAGTCGCGCAGGCACTGCTCGGACCCCACCCCGAGGGCCCGGGCCGAGATCTCGACGAGGCCACGGAACGCCGCCTCCTCCCCCGGCCGGGCGGTGGCGTCGAGGGCCGGCTCGCGCAGGGCCTTCGGGAGCACCCGGGCCGGCACGGCGTAACGCCGCTCGAAAGCACCGTTGCGGCCGGCACTGGACACCTCACCGGCCCAGAAGAGGTGCTCGAGCGCGCTCTTGACCAGTGACCAGTTCCAGCCCCACTCGTCGCGCTGGCGCGGCAGGTCGTGGGCGAGCGCGACCTCCACCTGACGGCTGGTCAGCGGCCCCCGCCGGGCCACCTCGGCCAGGACGGCCTCGACCAGCTCTGGGTGGTCATGGGCCACGCGCCGCATCCCGCCCCAGGCGTCCGAGCGGGCGCGGCGCATCCGGAAGTCGAGCAGCGGCCAGGTGGACGGCGCGATGAGCGAGGCCTCGTGCGCCCAGTACTCCACGACCCGGCGGGGGGCGACGTCACGGGCGCGGTCGAGGACGCCCCGGTCGTACGGACCCAGCCGTGAGAAGAACGGCAGGTACTGGCTGCGCACGACGACGTTGACGCTGTCGATCTGCACCACACCGACGGTGTCCACCACCCGCTGCACGTCGCGGATGCCGGGCTCGGCCGGCCGCGGGCGCGCGAAGCCCTGCGCGGCGAGCGCGATCCGACGCGCAGCCGAGGTCGAGAGGTGCACGCCGAGGGGCGGGTCACTCATCCGTGGGGAGCAGGTGCTGCCGGTGCGCGTAGACGGCCGCCTCGACCCGCGAGTGCAGGTGCAGCTTCTCGAGGATGTTGCGGACGTGGTTCTTGACGGTGTTCTCGGAGATGCCGAGGCGCTCGGCGATCTCGCGGTTGGCCAGGCCGCGCGCGACCAGCCGCAGCACCTCGACCTCACGGTCGGTGAGCAGCGGCGCGGTGCCGGTGACGGGCTGGGGGTCCTGGCTGAGCCGGGTGAACTCGACCAGCAGGGTCGCTGCCATCCCGGGCGGGATGATCGCCTGGCCGTCGTTGACCCGGCGGATGGCCGCGGTCACCTCCTCACCCGGAAGGTCCTTGAGGAGGTAACCGCTGGCCCCGGCCTTGATCGCCTCGAACAGGTCGGACTCGTCATCGGACATGGTCAGCATCAGGATGCGCGCCCCGGGCACCGCCTCGCGGATGCGGCGGCACGCCTCGATGCCACCCATGCCCGGCATCCGCACGTCCATCAGCACGACGTCCGGCCGCACCCGCGCGCAGACCTCGACGGCGTCGATGCCGTTGCTGGCCTCGCCGACCACCTCGGCCGTGCCGTCGAGCTCGACCACCACCCGCATGCCGCGACGGTAGAGGTCGTGGTCGTCGGCGATCATCACGCGGATGGGCGTTGCCCCTCCCGCGCCCACGCCGGAGGTCACGTCGTCAGCGAACACGGGCACATCGTTGCAGGTACGGAGGTCGCTGCCCAGAGGGCGACCGAGAAACGACGCTCAGGACGCCTCCGCCTCGAGGTCGACACCCTCGGTCTCAGCGGAGTCGTCGGGCAAGGAGCCGTCCAGGTCGAGGTGCAGGACGCCGTAGCTCCAGCCGTGCCGGCGGTAGACGACGCTGGCCCGGTCGGTCTCGATGTCGTGGAAGAGGTAGAAGTCGTGGCCGACCAGCTCCATCTCGCTCAGGGCGTCGGACAGCGTCATCGGGGTGGAGCGGTGCACCTTCTCGCGCACCTCGACCGGGGAGTCGCCGAACGGGTCAACATCGTCGGTGGCGCCGACCGGACCACCCTCGGCGGGGGGGATGATGCGGGCGGTCGCGCTGGCGACCGACTCGGGGGTACGACGTCCACGGTGCACCTGCCGCCGGTCCTTCTGGCGCCTCAGCCGTTCCATCAGCTTGTCGATCGCCAGGTCGAGGGCGGCGTACTTGTCCTCGACGCACGCCTCGGCCCGCACCACGGGCCCCTTGGCGTAGCAGGTGATCTCGACCTTGTCACAGACCTCGGCCTGGCGCTTGTTCGCCTCATGGCTCACCAGCACCTCGACCCGGCGGGTACGGGGCTCGAGCTGGGTGACCTTCTCCAGCTTGTCCTCGATGTGCGCCCGGAAGCGGTCGGAAACGGTCAGGTGCCGTCCGGTGACGACGATGTCCACGTGGTCCTCCTCGTTGGTGGGGGTCTCGCTGCTCACTGCCGAAAGGGCGTCTGGGCCATCACCTCCCGAGGATCGGGGCTCATGTACTGACGCTAGTCTGCGGGTTTGAGGGCCACAAGGGCGGTTGCGGTGCATGGCGTGGTGTCGTCGCACACGTGGCGGCGACGACGTGACGTGCGCCGGCACCGCGCAGCGCCGCGGCGGCCTCCACGAGGGTGGCGCCCGTCGTGACGACGTCGTCGACGAGGATGCAGGTGGCCCCCCGCACGACGCCGGTCCACCCTGCGGCCACCGCCATCGAGCCCTCGAGGTTGCGGGCCCGCGCCGCCCGGCCGAGGTGTGCCTGGTCGGCCACCCGGCGGGTGTGCACGAGCGCGGGCACCACGACCAGACCGCTGTCCTGCCGCCCGACGGCCGCGGTCGCGGCTCGGGCCAGGGCGCCGACCGGGTCGTCACCGCGCCGACGCCGGGACGCCCATGCGGTCGGCACCGGCACGACGAGCACCTCCTCGCCCAGTGCGAGCCTTCGGCGCACTGCAGGGTCACCGGCGGCGGCCGTGAGCGCGGCCCCCAGCAACCGCGCCAGGTCGATGCGCAGGTCGCGCCGGCCCTCGTCCTTGTAGGCGGTGACGGCGAGCCGCAGGGCGCCCTCGAAGCGCGCCCCGGCCCAGCAGGCCGGCAGGTGCGGTGGAGGTGGGCGCGGCCCGGCCGGCCCGACCCCCCGCGACGCCACGCGAACAGCGGCCAGGCAGGGACGGCACAGCGGTCCTGCCGCGACGGCGGAGCAGGCCGCGCAGCTCGCCGGCAGCACGAGGTCGACGGCGGCCCGCAGCGCCCCCAGCGCCTGCCGCACCACCGCCCACGTCGTCGTACAGGTCGTCCTCCACGTCGTCAGCACGGGCACGACGATGCCCGCTCGACGCGCCCGGATGCCGTGCGGGCCGCGCCCTGTGGACGACGCCCGCCGGACGCGGTGCCTGTGGACGGCCCGGGGTCAGCCCGCGGCAACGGCGAGGTCCGTCGCCGGGCCGCTGTCAACCCACTGCGAGCCGGCCCGGCTGTGCAGCCGGCCGTTGGAGGAGACGACCCACAGGTCGCGCTCCCCTCCGGTGGAGGCGATGCTCACCGCGTCGGGCACGGGGGTCAGGCCGCGGACCTCGCCGCCCACCGACACGATGACCGGCCGCAGCACCTTGCCGTCGAGCACACCGAGCGCCGCGAGGGTGCGGTCGTCGAGCCAGGCGATGCTCGTGGCCCGGCTCAGGGACGCCCCGGTGCGCAGCGGTGCCGCAAGCCGTTGCGGGTGACCGCCACCGGTACGCACCACCCCCGCGACGTCGATCCGGGTGTCGGAGCCGTCGAGTCGTGTCGAGAGCACCGCGACCCGGTCGCCGTCCGGGGCGACGCGGGCCTCGACCACCCGCCGCCCGTCGAGCCACGCGGCCGCGACCGGAGTCGCCGCCGCCCCCGGGGCGGCCGGGTTCGCCGCGAGGTCGACCACCCAGAGCCGCGGCGACTTGGCTCCCTTGGAGCCGACGCCCCCCATCCAGAGGTAGCCGCGCCGGTCGTAGGCGGGGTTGCCGACGTCCGTGGCGGCGAGTGACACCTCGTAGCGGTTGGTGCCCCGCCACCGCGAGATGCCGTTGCCGTCGGGGTCGACCCCGGCGATCTCGCTGCCGTCGGAGGCCAGCGCGAGGCGATGGAAGGTGTGCAGCACCTGGGGGTAGCTTCCGGACACCGCCGGCTGGCGTGGCTCCTTGCCCCCCAGCGTGCTGGGGTCGAACGAGACCACGTCGTCGCCGCGTCGCACGACCGGGCGGGCCAGCACGGGCACGGTCGGAGTGCTGAAGCCGACGTCGCTGAGGCTGCTCGCCGGGCCGTCCAGGCCGTCGACGTTGACCGGGACACCGTTGACCGACAGCTCGACCCGGCTGACGTTGGTGTCCTGCGTCAGCGTGCTGACGAACTGGGCCCACAGGTTCTGCCTGGTGCTCTCCCCCGAGCTGAGCTTCTCGACCGAGAGGAGGTTGACGGTGGCGACACCTGACTCGATGGAGACGGCATCCCCGAGGAGCCGAGCCCCCAGGGGCACCGCCGTGACCGCAGCGTCCTCGAGGTGTCCCGGCACCGGCGCCAGCTGAGCCCGCGCCAGCCGGGTCGCGAGCTTGTCGACCGGGAACCAGCGGGTGTCGGGCACGAGGGCGTGCTGGCTGGTCGAGACGTAGTGGACGTCGTAGGGCTGCACGAGCCGGGAGACCTGCGAGCTCGTGATCCAGCGGCCGAAGCCGTCGGGCAGCTCGCTGATCCGCCACTCGCCGCCCACGGTCGACAGCCCGAAGGTGGCAGACACCACGGCGCCGGGCCGGGCTGCCGTGTAGCGACCGTCCGCGTCGACCGTGCCGGCGGCCCGTGCGGTGAGCTTGACCGTGGCCGCGTCGATGAGGGTTGCCCGGGGGGCGACGTCGTCGGCCAGCAGCACCAGGGTGCGGTCGGGCTTCCACCGCTCGCTCATCGGCGAGCTGAGGAAGGCCCGGGCGTTGTCGTAGGCCGCGTCGCTGGCGGCTCCGGCCCGCACGAACCCGCGCACGATGCTGTCCTGGGTGGCCCCCGGCGCCGGCCCCGGTGGGTTGACCCCGAGGACAGGCGGGTTGCCGCTGCCGACGTCCAGCCCGGACTGCACCTCTCCGCTGCGGGACAGGCCGCCGCACCCGGCCAGCAGGAGCATCGCGACGGCCACGCCGAGGGCGGCCCGCACCCGCCGCCCTGTCACGGGTCCTCCGTCGGGCTGAGCGGCAGCGGAGACCCGTGCAGGGTCTCGCCGGCGCGCTGGGGCAGGGTGAGCCGGAACCGTGAGCCGACGCCGCGCTGACCCCAGGCCTGCAGCCATCCGTTGTGCAGCCGGGCGTCCTCCAGGGAAATCGACAGGCCCAGGCCGGTGCCACCGGTGGTGCGCGCCCGCGCCGGGTCGGCTCGCCAGAACCGGGTGAAGACGTTGGCCGCCTCCCCCGGGCGCAGGCCAACGCCGTGGTCCTCGACGACCACGGCGACGGCATCCCGACCGACGGCGACGTCGACGCGGATCGGCCGTCCCTCGCCGTGCTCGATGGCGTTGACGACGAGGTTGCGCAGGATGCGCTCGACGCGGCGCTCGTCGACCTCCGCCTCTGCGGGCTCGTCGGGCACGTGCACCGTGATGACGCTGCCGCGGCGCTCGGCCAGCGGTCGGGCCGCCTCGACGACCTTGGCGATGGTGCCCCGCAGGTCGACCGGCTCGACGTCCAGCGCCGCAGCGCCCGCGTCGAACCGGCTGATCTCGAGCAGGTCGGCGAGCAGGTCCTCGAAGCGGTCGAGCTCACCCGCGAGCAGCTCGGCCGACCGGCCCACGGTCGGCTCGAAGTCGACCCGTGACTCGTGGATGACGTCGACCGCCATCCGGATGGTCGTGAGGGGGGTACGCAGCTCGTGGGACACGTCGGAGACGAACCGCTGCTGGACCGCCGAGAGGCCCTCGAGCTGGCGGATCTGCGACTGCAGGCTGTCGGCCATGCCGTTGAACGAGGTTGCGAGCAGGGCGAGGTCGTCCTCGCCGCGGGTCGCCATCCGCTCGTTGAGCTTGCCCGCGGACAACCGCTGGGCCACCTCGCCGGCCCGGCGCACCGGGGCCACGACCTGACGGGTGACGACCCACGCGACCGCACCGACGAGGAGGGTGAGGATGATGCCGGCGATGACGAACGAGTTGCCGATCAGCCCCATCGTCGCCACCTCCTGCGTCAGCGGGTAGATGAAGTAGAGGTCGTAGGCACCGGCGTTGGGCACCTGCACGACGCTGCCGACGATCACCGCCGGAAGGTTCCTGCCGCCGACGGAGACCTCGCTCATCTGCCACTGCTGACGGTCCGGGGAGGCCGCCACCGCCGCCCGCAGCTCTGGGCTGACCGAGTCGAGGTCCAGGGCCCCGCTGGTGAGCTTGGCGAGGACCACGTCGCTCTGGTTGCCCGCCGAGCGGTTCATGATGACGTAGCGGCTGGGCTGCGGGCCGGGCTCGGTGAGGATGCGCGACATGATGTCGGTCGCGGCCTGGTCGAGGTCGTCGACCGACGTGGACGTGGAGTTGTTCCAGCGGTTCTGCGCCTGGGTCGCCAGGTTGAGCGACTCGTACTCCGCCGTGGCCACCCGGTCGTTCTCGAGCCCGCTGGCGATCTGCTGGTGCAGCACTCCGCCGAGGAGCGACACCACGAACAGGCCGAGGAGCATGGTCGTGGTGACGACCCGCAGCTGGAGTGACTGGCGCCAGCGTCGCGTCAGGTACGACAGCCCGTCGCGGAGGGACCCCGGCGTTTCCGCGAGGCTGCGCGGCGCGTGGCGCCGAGCCGGTGCCAACGCCGTCCGCAACCGCACCCCCAGATCTGCGGACCCGGACACGCTCAGGCCCGGCCTGCCTTGTAACCGACGCCGCGCACGGTCACCACGATCTCCGGGTGCTCCGGGTCGTGCTCGATCTTGGAGCGCAGCCGCTGCACGTGGACGTTGACCAGCCGGGTGTCGCCGGCGTGGCGGTAGCCCCACACCTGCTCGAGGAGGACCTCGCGGGTGAAGACCTGCCACGGCTTGCGCGCCAGCGCGACCAGGAGGTCGAACTCGAGTGGGGTCAGGCCGAGCTGACCCCCGTCACGGGTGACCGAGTGGCCGGCGACGTCGATGGCGAGGTCGCCGATGGTGAGCCGCTCCGGCTCGGGCTCGTTGTCGCGGCGCAGCCGGGCGCGCACCCGGGCGATCAGCTCCTGGGGCTTGAAGGGCTTGACGACGTAGTCGTCGGCGCCGGACTCCAGGCCCACGACGACGTCGACGGTGTCGGTCTTCGCGGTGAGCATGACGATGGGGACACCGGACTCGGCGCGGATCTGGCGGCACACCTCGAGGCCGTCGATCCCCGGCAGCATGACGTCGAGCAGCACCAGGTCAGGGCGGTAGTCGCGGAAGACGCCGATGGCGGAGGAGCCGTCGGCGACGTGGTCCACCTCGAGCCCCTCGTTGCGCAGGACGATGCCGAGCATCTCCGCCAGCGCCAGATCGTCATCGACGACCAGCACGCGACCTTTCACGTCGGCCCAACCCTTCGTATACCACTGCCACAAGTGGCGTTCATCCTCGCACAGCACTCTGGGAAGTCACTGGATGCCGAGAGGCCGACGGCGGGGAGGCCTACGCTCGGAAGGTGACCCGCACCTCCCGGTTCCCCGGACTCGACGCCTCGGCGAAGATCCGGCTTGCGTTCGTGGTCGTGAGCGGGCTCCTGGCGATCAAGAGCGACACCGTCCCTGAGGTCCTGCCGTGGCTGCTCCTCGTGCTCGTCCTCGACCTGGTGGTCGTCGGGCTCGAGGGTCTTCCGATGGCGCGGCGCGGCGTGCTCAACACGATCATCCTCACGCTGCTGTGCGTCTCGGCCGCTGCGGCCGGCGCTGCCTACGCCGTCGCCGACATCGGGGCGGCGTTGCTCATCCTCATCCCCGCCTACCACGCTGGGTCGAAGTACGGCCGGTTCGGCTTCCTGCTGACCTGCGTCGTGGCTCTGTCGGCGTTCCTCGTGGCGATCCGGCTGCACCCGATCCCCGAGGGGAGCCGGCTGACGACGGCCGCGTGGATCGGTGCGGCCCTCACCCTGGGCATCCTCGGCGCCTGGAACCAGCGGCTCACCGCGGAGCAGGACGGCCCGGACGCCGACCCCGCCGCGCGTGAGGCCATCGAGCTGATCCAGCGCCTGCAGGACCTCTCGAGTCAGATGTCGACCGGCCTGGACGCCCCGGCCAGCGCCACGCTGGCCCTGGACCTGCTCGCGGCCGAGGTGCCCTCGACCCGCAGCGCCGTCCTGGTGACCCATGACGCCGAGCACCTGGTGCCGGTCGCGCTGCGCGGGTCGACCCGGGCGCCGTGGCACATCGCCGAGCACGTGTCCGGCCTCCTGCGAGCCAACCCGGCGAGCTGGGTGCCCACCGAGGTCGCCTTCGTCGACGAGCTCGGCCGGCGCAACGCGCTCGTCGTGCCGTTCGCCCTGGGCAACGGCTCAACGACCGTCGTCGTGGCCGAGCGCCCGGTCGGCCGGCCGTTCACCGAGGACGAGCGGCGCATCGCCCGCGACGTCACCCGCCGGATCGCGCCGACCCTGCAGGCCGGCCTGCTCTTCGGCACGCTGCGCCAGTTCGCCAGCCTCGAGGAGCGCAACCGCATCGCGCGCGACATCCACGACGGCATCGCGCAGGAGCTCGCCGCCTTGGGCTACCAGGTCGACGCGCTGCGCGCCCAGGCCGGGCCGCCCGGCATCCCGATGCGCGACGGGCTGGACAACCTGCGCGACCAGCTCAGCGAGGCGATGGCCGACCTGCGGATGCACATCACCGACCTGCGGGTCGCCGAGCGCCCCGGCACCGGGCTCGGGGCCGTGCTCGGCGCCGCCGTGCAGAGCTTCGGCAGCGTGACCGGCGTGCGCACCACCGTGACCGTGAGCGAGGGCCACCGCCGCCTGGACCCGCGGGTCGAGATCCTCATCCACCGCCTGGTCATGGACATCCTCGCCGACGCCCAGGCGTGCGGCGCCCGCAACGCGTGGGTGACGCTGACGACGTCGGTCGCCGGCCCGGCCTGCCTGGACGTCTCGCACGACGGGGACCCGCACACCGCCAAGCGGTCCTTCAAGGACCCGGCCCTGGCGGGGCTGGACGCGACACTTTTCGTCCACTCCGAGCCCAACGGACGAACCACCGTTAACCTGACGGTGCAGGAACCTGCAGCCGTGGGGGCGTAGCGCACCACGACCTGAACAGAGGAGAGCCGTGGCCATCAGTGTCGCGCTCGTGGACGACCACACCGTCGTGCGGGAGGCAGTGGCGGGGATGCTCGGCGCCCAGGACGAGATCACCGTGGTGGGACAGGCTGGGTCACTGAGCGAAGGCTTGGCCATGGTCGACCGGCTGCTCACGACCCCGCCCGCGGGTCACCTGGTGGCCGTGGTCGACGTGAACATGCCCGATGGCAGCGGCCTGGCGTTGGTGCGGGCCGCCCGCGAACGGTCCAAGGACATCGGTCTGGTCGTGCTGACGATGCTCAACGACGACACCACGCTGCTCGAGGCCCTCGACGCCGGGGCGTCGGCCCTGGTGCGCAAGAGCGCCCCGTCCGAGCAGGTCATCTCGGCGGTGCGGCGCGCGGCGGAGATGCCGGGTGAGTTCTCCGCCAGCGGCCTCGCCGAGGCGATGCGGCGCCAGGCCGACGCCCCGCACACCAACCTGACCGCTCGCGAGTCGGAGGTGCTCCGGCTGCTCGTCGAGGGCGCGTCGGTGGCGCAGGTGGGCCGACAGCTGTTCATGAGCCCGTCGACGGTCAAGACGCACATCGGCAAGATCTACGAGAAGCTCGGCGCGCACAACCGAGCGAGCGCCGTCATCGCCGCGGTGCGGCTCGGCCTCGTCGCCGACGTAGACCGCTGAGCCGCACGAGGGACCGGCTCACAGACCTCCGCCGCTGAAGACCTCCATGATCTTGATGGCGCCGGGTCCGATGATGACGATGAAGAGCGCCGGGAAGATGCACAGCAGCAGCGGGAAGAGGATCTTGACGGTGACCTTCTGGGCCTTCTCCTCGGCGCGTTGACGGCGCTTGAGACGCATCTCCTTGGTCTGTTCGCGCAGCACGGCCGCGATGGGCAGCCCCATCCGGTCGGCCTGCACCAGGGCGCTGACGAAGTTCTTGACGTCCGGGGTCGAGACCCGCTCGCCGAGCGCGGCGAAGGCCTCGCCACGCGACTTGCCGATCTGCATCTCGGAGATGACGCGGGCGAACTCGCCTCCGATCGGACCGGAGACGGTCTTGGCGACCTGCATGATCGCGGCGTCGAAGCCCTGGCCCGCCTCCACGCAGACGGTGAGCATGTCCAGCGCCTCGGCCAGCCCCTTGGTCAGCTCCTGCTGCCGCTTCGCACCTGCGTTGTAGACCAACAGGTCTGGCATGTAGAAGCCGGCGAGGCCCGCCAGGACTGCCACGAGCAGGCCGCGAAGGTCGAACCCGAGCACGATGACGGCCACGAAGGCCGCCAGCGCCATGGCGAACGCCTTCGCGGCCATGATGCGCTCGACGTCCCACCCCGAGGGGTTGCCCGCCCTGTCGAGGGACCGCGCGATCCGGGCTCCGGCTCCTCCCGGTGACAGGCGCTCGCCCACGCGCCGCATCGCGTCGACGACCGGGGCCACCAGCCGGTCGCGGGCCGCGAGCTCGTTCTTCGCCACCGACCTCGTCGTGGCCTGGTAGTTGATCAGCTCGAGGGACCGTGCGACCCCTGAGGTCCCACCCGAGTCCCCGCTTCCGATCAGCACCGCGACGCTGACGGCCAGCACCACGATCAGGAGTCCCAGGACGAGCAGCACGTCACACCTCGATGGTCACGGTTTTGCGCATCCACCAGATGCCGAACAGCATGGCGAGGATCCCCATGACGGACATGACGATCCCGGGCAGGGTCGTCCACAGCAGGCTCACGTAGTCGTAGTTGCTCCACATCGAGAAGAGCAGGACGCCGAGAGGCAGGGCGATGAGGATGTACGCCGACAGGCGCCCCTCGGCCGACAGCCCCCTGACGTGCCGTTTGAGCATCTCGCGCTCACGCAGCGTGGTGGCGGTCGTGCGGAGCGTGTCGGCCAGGTTGCCGCCGACCTCGCGCTGGATGCGGATCGCCATCACCGCCCAGCGCATGTTGTCACTGTCCATGCGCACGGCGACGTGCTCGAGGGCGTCGGAGATGTCGGCGCCGATCCGGCTCTCGGCAAGGGCCCGGGAGAACTCCTTGGCCGCCGGTTCCGCGGCGTCCCGAGCCACCGAGTCCAGGGCTTGCAGCAGCGAGAACCCGCTCGACAGGCTCGTGGCGACGAGCATCATGACGTCGGGCAGCACGGACTCGAAGCGCTTTGCCCTGCGGTTCGCCAGGAACCGCAGGGCGATCACCGGGAAGAGCAAGCCCACCAGCGCCCCCAAGATCACTGCCAGGAGCAGCGACCTACCGCTCAGAAGGACGGAGAAGAGGGCGAGGCTGACAGCGAGGCAGATGAACCGGATCAGGAACCACTCA
>Ga0302299_10001463_pt1 | contig 14186 bp, 9 predicted proteins | sample III_Fen_N3_4_FD_198795 | JGI IMG/M metagenome (GOLD analysis project Ga0302299, IMG submission 198795) | Peat permafrost microbial communities from Stordalen Mire near Abisko, Sweden - III_Fen_N3_4 | ecosystem: Environmental > Terrestrial > Soil > Wetlands > Permafrost | place: Sweden: Abisko... | reverse complement strand
GCCGATCACGAGAGCGGCTGTGGTCGCGAAACGCTTCACTGAGACCTCCCGTTGCCCCGAGGGGCAGCACGCTATCGGTGTCTAGAAACCGCCGCCGCCGCCTCCGCCGCCGCCTCCGCCGCCTCCGCCGAATCCGCCGCTTCCGCCGGATCCCCCGGAACCGGTCGAGCCGATCGACCCGATCGACGACATCATCGAGCCGACGTCGGGAATCGCGCTTGACGAGAACATGCCGCCGCCCGTCCCGCCGCCGCTCCCGCCCCATCCGCCCGAACCGCCCGAGCCGGAGAACCACATCGGATACCAGCCGACCTGGCGCCCCGATGTCTGGCTCGCCCCGACCGTCCGGCCCAGGACCGTTTCGATTTCGGCGTTGAGGCCGAAAGCCACGCCCCAGGCCATCGCGGCGTCCGGGGTGGTGACCCAAGGCAGGGCCTTGCTGCCGACGACTTCATCCATGGATCCCGACCGGTTCAGCGTCCACTGCAGCGTTCTCTTGTATGCCGCGAGCATGGCATTGAGCATCGCCCCGAGCTGCGTCCGGCACGGCATGAACCACGCGATCGCCGCGGTCGCCAGGGCCGCGAGAACGAGGGCGCCGCCGCCGAGGAGGCCGCCGCTGGCGTCGAGCTGGAACGTCCAGAAGAACAACGGCGCGGACAGCAGTCCCTCGGCGACTGCAACGCAGATCCAGACTCCGACGACGCGACTCGGCTTGGCCGCGAACCAGCCCTTCTGAACGGCGAGCGTCTCGAGGTCGCCCTTCATCTTCGTGATTGAGGGCAGCAACTCGTGGGCCGTGGTCGCCGGAATGTAGCCGTCCGGCCCGGTCCAGGTCGCGATGGCCTGGAACAGCCCGACCTCCGGGGTGGTCACCACGGCGTTCTTGCCGGTCATGCCGATCAGGGTCTTCTTGCTGAGGAACTCCGACTCCTGTTTGAACTGCAACAGGCCGCGGGATGCCAGATCGATCATGGCCGCCGAGACGGTCCGGCTCGACGTCCGGTCGTCCATGAGCAGCGTAGCCATCGCCGGAGTGAGCCCGTCGGGCGGGGCGGGCATGAGCACCGAGTCGTCGTCCACGTAGATCGGGTCGCGGCCGCGGGTGTACCAGCGGTAATAGGCAAAGGCGGCGAGAGCCATCGCCAGAATGACCGCGGCGAACCCAACCAGCGAGTTCGCGATGCGGGCCCGGCTCAACTCGTCGGCGTGCGCCGGTGTCGCGGCGGCATCGATGTCGCTCATAGCCACGCTCAATGCGCCGTCGAAATCAGCGTCCTTGAGGCGTGGCAGCATGTCCGAGTCGAAGACCTTCTGGCGATCGGCATTCGACATGAACGCGGCCTTGAAACCGCTTCCGGCGTAGAGAGAGACCTGGCCGTGGCGCAGGTTGTCCTGCATGTCGAACATGATCACCAGGCCGTCGTCGAAGCCTTTGCGGCCGACGCCCCACTGGTTCATCAACGCCAGCGCATCGGCATTGGCCAGGTCGAGCGTGTCGCTCTCGGGCTTGACCTGCGTGTAGATCGCCACCTCGGCGCCGGTTCTGGTCTGGATGGCGGCGATCGTCTCAGCGGCCGAGGCAATCGCGCCGTCGGAGAAGATGTGGGCGTAGTCGTAGATCCGCTGGCCGTCGATGGCGCCCGGATAGGGCGGACCGGCCGGCGGCGCGGCGGCGGCCGACAAGCCCGCAGACGCCAGCAGCAGGAGCCAGGCCGCGGCGCCGGCCACGCCGGCAAATCGAAGTCGCCCGAGCTTCCTCACCGTAGATCCTCCCGAGTGGCGCAATTGGCGGTGGCTGGCATCTACCAGCGGCTAGTTCATCCCGGCCGCCGTCCGGCGGGCCCGCACGCGGCGGACCAGTTCGGCGGCGAGCTCGTATCGGCCGAAACTCGGCATGATGTAGGTACCCTTTACGTGACCCTCGCTGGCGGCCAGCAGGTTCATCGCCATTTCCAGACCGGCCTCGCCGCCCCTCTCGCCGGCGGCGTGCATGGCGGCGCGCTGCTCGTCCGGGATGGTGATGCCCGGGACTTCGTTGTGGAGGAAGTCGGCGTGGCGGGCGCTGTGAAGCGGCAGGACGCCGAGCAACACCGGAACGGGGAAGCCGCCCTGACCGAACGTCCGGCGGGCGCGGTCGAGCATCGCTTCGACCTGCCCCTGCGAATACAGCGGCTGGGTCATGATCACGTGCGCTCCGGCCGCCAGCTTCCGCTCGAGGCGCGACCACTCCTTGTCCTGATCGGGGGCGGTCGAGTCGAGGGCGCAGGCGATGGTGAAGCCGGCCGCCTGGCCGATCGACATGCCCGCGCCGTCCTGGCCATTGTTCAGGCGGCCGATGATCCCGATCAGGCCGATGGCGTCGACGTCCCACACTGCCGTCGTCGCCGGCCGGTCTGCGACGCGCGGCGGGTCGCCGGTGAGAGCCAGAATGTTGCGTACCCCCAGCGCGTGAGCGCCGAGCAGCTCCGACTCGAGGGCCATCAGGTTGCGGTCGCGCGTCGTGAGGTGGACGAGGCATTCCAGATCGAGCTGTGCGCGGATCCCAAAAGCCACGGCCATGGCGCCCATGCGTACGCGACCGGTGGCCGAGTCGCTGATGTTGACGAAGTCCGCGCCGGCATCCTTGAGCAGCCCTGCCGCTTCGATGGTGCGCTCGATGCGGATCGAGCGCGGTGGATCGATCTCCACTCCCACCAGGAATTCGCCCGCGGCCAGCTTGCGCGCCAGCCCCGACGGGGGAGTGGCCGGGGCAGTGGCGCCGTTCGCGCCGGAGATCTCGACGCGCGGCGTGCGAGGAGCCGCAGCCGCGGCGGGGTCCTCGGCGTCCGACCCGGAGCCGGCCGTCGCGCCGCTGCCCGGCGTGGCGTCGGTTGGCGCGGCGGGGCCGTCGTCGCCATGGCCCGGCTTGGGGGCCCCGGCCGTCTTGACGCCGCGTTGGTCGGGCATGGCATCGATCGCCGCCCGCATCGCCTTCGTGTGTTCCGGCGTCGTTCCGCAGCAGCCGCCGACGATCGTGACTCCGGCCGCGATCATGTGCGGCACCATCTCCGCGAAGTACTCGGGTCCGGCCGAGTACACGAACTGGCCATCGACGCGGCGCGGCAGGCCGGCGTTGGGAACGATCGAGCGGGCCACGGTTCCGGTGGGCGGCCCGGTCCGGACCAGCGCCTCGAGGCAGACCAGCGGTCCCGCTCCGCAGTTGACGCCGACGGCGTCCACTCCGGCGGTGGTGAGGGCGGCTGCAGCAGCCTCGGGCGTGATGCCGTCGTACAGGGCCAGGTCGTCGCCGAAGGTCATCTGGGCGAGGGCGGGCAGATCGCAGGCCCGCCGCGCCTCCTCGAAGGCCAGCATCAGCGTCTCGAGCCGGTCGAATGTCTCGAACATGAAAAGATCGACGCCACCTTCAAGCAAGCCTTCGATCTGTTCGCGGAATGCGGCTCGAACGATGCCGGGATGAGGCAGCGGTATCCGGCCGCTGGGACCGAGCGGGCCTATCGATCCCGCGATCAGGACTTCCTTGCCGGATGTTTCGCGGGCTTCGCGCGCGAGCTGGGCGCCGCGCCGGTTCAGCCTGCCGGCGAGCCTCTCCAGACCGTAGTCGCCGAGCCGGAAGCGGTTGGCGCCGAAGGTGTTCGTCTCTATGGCATCGGCGCCGGCTTCGATGTACTCGCGATGGATCGTGGAGATGAGTTCCGGCCGCGTCAGGACGAGCTCGTCCAGGCAGGCCCGCTGTGGGACGCCGCGCGAATAGAGAAGCGTTCCCATCGCGCCGTCCACGAGCATCGGGCGCCGCCGCAGCCTCATCCGGAACCGCTCGCGCTCGGTCAGGTCTCCCGGCGCGCCCGCGGAGGTGCCGCCCGATGCCCGGGTTGCGGCGAACAGACTCGCGAGTGTCGAGGTGTCGGCGGCTGGCATAGCGGCAAGCCTAACGAATGGCGGGCGGCGCGGCGGAGCGGGGCCGGGTGGTGGGCCTGCGCCGGCCGACGACTCGGGCGGCTAGAAGCCGGCGAGCTTGCGCGGCGCCAGGACGATATTGAGGATCGTGCCGACGATGCTGATTACGATGGCCGCCACGACCGCGCAACCGATCGCCTCGTAGCCCCAATGCGGCGGATAGCCGCCCAGATGGAAACCGATCGTCAATGCGCTCGACGGGATCTGGTTCACGATCCAGGCCGTCGCCAGCAGCATCGAGGCGTTGATGACGAATGCGACCAGCCCCATCGTCAGAAAGCCGATCGGCAGCGCGACCATCTTCACGATCGGTTTGATGTAGCTGTTGACCATGGCGAAGACCAGGGCGATAACCACGATCGCCAGCCAGTCTCCGGGCTTGTCCGTGTGGAAGGCGAGCTTGAACTCGGGCACGAGGTTTGCTGCCACGAGCAGCGCGACGGCGTTGACGGCGACCTTGACGACCAGGTCGAGCATCGCGTTTCCTCCAGACGACTGCGCGCCGTCATCTGCGGTGGCGCATGGCCCGATGCTAACGCGGCCGTCCACTCCGTGCCGGGGTTTCGCGCCGGCCGCTACACTCGACTCAATTGCAGCCGAGGAGAACCATGTCGCAGTTCGGCGAGCGCGTCCATGCGTTTCTGGACGAGTTCTTCCGCCTCTACCCAGTGACGGCAACCGCGACGGGGATGCACGCCGTCGACGGCATGTGGCCGGATCTGTGGCCCGCAGGTCGAGCGGCCCGGCTCGACTTCGCCGACCGCTGGGAGCTCGAGCTGCGCGGCTTCCCCGACGGGACGCTCGCTGCCGACGAGCGTATCGACCGCGAACTGCTTCGCTCCGAGCTGGCCGAGCTGCGCTTCGACGAGACGGAACTGCGCGAGGATGCCTGGGACGCACTGGGTTACGTCTATCTGCTCGGCGGCGGGATATTCCCGCTCCTGGCCCGGGAGTTTGCCCCGCTCGCGACGCGACTCACGTCCGTGGCCGAACGCCTCGAAGGCGTGCCCGCCTTGCTTGCCGCGGCCCGCGAGGAACTGGGCAGCTTCGCCGCGCGGCCGCCCTCCCGGCTGCATACCGAGATGGCGATCAAGCAGCTGCCCGGCGTCGTGGCGCTGGTTGACGACGCGGTTATCCAGGCCGACGCAGCGGCCGCCGACCCGGCCGTGAACGCGCTCTTGCCAAGGCTCCGTGCCGCCGCGTCGATGGCCCGCGAAGCCATCGAGAGCTTCGAAGCGTGGCTCGGTTCCGACCTGCTGCCGCGCACCACCGGCGACGGCCGGCTCGGTGCGGAGCTGTTCTCTCGCAAGCTGCGGCACACCTTCCGCTCGGAGATAACCACCGACGCGATCATGGCCCAGGCCCGCGTCGAGTTCGACGCCGTACGCGGCGAGATGATCAGAATCGCCGGCGAGATCTGGGACCGCTGGGTTCCGGGCGAGCCCCCGCCCTCGATCGTCACCGAGGGGAGCCAGGAAGCCGTGGACTCGCGGACCGTGGCCATGGTCACGAAGGCCATCGGCCGGGCCCACCATCCGGCGCCCGACCTCGTCGAGTACTGCCGGGAGAGCTACCGCGGCATCGTGGACTTCTGCCGCAGCCACGACGTAATCACCGTCCCCGACGAGCCGCTCGAGATCGACTGGACGCCACCGTTCCTGCGCGAGTTCGCCGGCGCGATGCTCGACTCGCCGGGCCCGCTGGACAAGGGTCAGAAGACGTTCTACTTCATGACGCCGCCGCCCGACGAGTGGACGGCCGATCAGGTGAACTCATACCTGGCCGAGGAGAACGACCGCCAGATCGACCTGACCACGATCCACGAGGGAACGCCCGGCCACTACCTCCAGCTGGTGTACTCGAACCGCTGCCCGTCGCTGGTGCGGGCGGTCTTCGGCAGTGGCGCCTTCGTCGAGGGTTGGGCCGTGTACGTCACCCAGGTCATGATGGACCTGGGGTTCCACGCCGACGATCCGGCGCTCATGCTCATCCACTGGAAGTTCTACCTGCGGGCCATCACCAACGCCATGATCGACATCGGCATCCACGCCGGAACCATGTCGGAGCGCCAGGCGATGGACCTGATGGTCAACGGCGGTTTCCAGGAGGAAGCCGAGGCGCGCAAGAAGTGGGATCGGGCCCGGCTGACCTCCACTCAGCTATGCACCTACTTCGTGGGCTCGATGGAGATGTGGGGCCTGGAGCGCGAGAGGCGCATCCGAGCGGCCATGGCGTCGGGCGATCCGCGAGGTGCGGCGGCCGTGCCCGAGCCGCGAGTCGTCGGGGGTCTGGGCGAGACGCCCGGCTTCTCGTACAAGGAGCACCTCGAGTCGGTGATCGCGCACGGCTCGCCGCCGATCCCGGTCATCCGGCGGATCCTGCTCGGCGAATAGGCCATTGCCCGGGGGGGCCGGGTCCACGGCTCGGCCCGGGGCTGCCACAATTGGCGAACATGACCAACCCCCCGAACTCCGATCCGGGCGCCCTCATCGTCGTCGAGGGCATCGACGGCGCGGGCTCAACCACGCAGTCCAAAAGGCTAATGAAGTGGCTCGCCCGGGTCGGCATCCCCGCCGTCTTCACGAGCGAGCCGTCGAAGGGCCCGATCGGCGTGACGCTGCGCGAGCATCTCGGGCGGCGGCTGGAACTGAACGGCCCGGAAGCGGAGGCCCTCGCCTTCGCCGCCGACCGGATGGACCACGTGGCCTCGGAAATCGTGCCGGCGCTGGCACGTGGCGAGACGGTCGTCACGGACCGCTACTACTTGTCAAGCCTGGCCTACCAGGCCCTGCGGTGCGACCTCGATTGGGTGATGGACATCAACCGTTTCGCGGTCCGGCCGGACCTGACCGTGTTCCTCTCCGTGCCGGTTGACGTTGGAATGGCGCGGTTCAGCGGTCGCGCCACTCGCGAACGCTTCGAGGAGGATCGCGACGAGCTGGCCCGGATCGCCGCTCGCTACGACGCCGCGATCGCGCGACTCGGCCGGGACGGAGAAGTGGTCCACGTAGTAGACGGCACGCAGTCGCCCGGGCAGGTTCACGTTGAGGTGGTGCGGCTCGCTGCCGCGGTGCTGGCGCCCCGCTATCCGGCTGCCGCGCTTTCCGGCACCGCCCGCCCGTAGCGACCGCGGCGCAATCTCAGGTTCGGCCGGGAATCTCGAACTCGCTCCAGGGCACGGCCAGGCCGGACGCGGCCAGCCGCGCGGACCATTTCGCGCGCTCGTCTTCGGGGATCTGCAGCACGACATGGAACGGCACGCGGCCGTGGCCCCACGGCTTGTCCTGGTCCTGAGCCGTGGACCACGCCTTGCCGGCCGAGTCGGCGACCCTGACGAAGGTCGGCAGCGGGTCCGGGTCAACGTCCCGAAAGAGCAGGTGGGCGTCGGCCACGATGAGCGCGTAGGCCGGGCCGCGGAGCCAGAGCAAGTCGGTCAGGCATTCGTCCAGTGCATCCCAGTTCTCGCCGAAGTAGGCCGGAAACTGCAGCGCGGCGCCGACCTCCGTGAAGAAGCCGTCCAGGGTCGTCATCTTGGAACCCCGCAGGACGCGTGCCAGCGCGCCCTTCTCCTGCAGATGCCAGGCCAGCTCGTAGGCGCGATCGCTGGAACCGCCGCCCGCCACGATCCACGGGTGCCGGGCTTGCCACAGCCGCTCGACGTTACCTTCGGCCAAGGTGCCTCCTACCTGATCCGGACGAAAGTGCCGTAATGATCGTCCGTGTACCAGGCCGATCCATCGCTGCCGGTCACCAATCGCTCCGTTCCTCGATTTGCGCCAGTGTATGGGTTGACGTCCCACTCCTTGTACGTGATCGCCCTTCCACCGGCGTCCCGGCGAGGCAGGACCTGGCCGTTTCCACGGCCGTCGTTGAAGAACTGCGTGCCGCCTCGAAAGCCCGTCGGCGGCTGCCCGGTGCGATCGACGACCTCCAGGACGTTCAGGACCTTCTGGCCCACCCCGATGCCGGTGCTCGCCGGCGTCGCCCCCGGGGCCGATGTCGGCACGGCCACCGAACATGCTCCAAGGCCGAAGGCAAGCGCCACGCAAGCCAGGACCGCCAACCCGAGGCGGCGACGTCCGGCAACGGCGCCGCTCGACCGGCTCGGGGTTGGGTTGCGGCCGGGCGGCGCGAATCGAACGGGGAAGCTCAACGGTTGATCCCGGCTATTCGCGGGCAGCAGCTTCGAGCTGGTCGAGCTGGTAGCCTGCGGTCTTTGCCGCTCGGGCGAGCCGGGCCGTCAGCTTCTCGGCGGAGCGGACTCGTTTTGCGACGGTTGCCGTGTGGGCGGGCACGAGCTCGGCGTCGAGGACGTCCAGGGCGAGCATCCACCACAGCATCTGCTCGAACGACTCGCGGTTGAACCAGCTGACGCCTTCCCAGATATTGACCCGGATGTACGGCCGCACCGACTCGTCGGCGACCAGCGCCCGAACCAGCGCGGGCGCCAGCTCGGCCGCGGCCAGATGCGCGAACGACGACGGCAGGGGCAGGCGGGCCAGCATCCTGATCAACGCGACCAGACGCCACGCCGCGCCGTCGTCGAGGCCGAGTTCGCGGAAGACGCCGGCCATGACTGCCCCGAGCCGGAGTTCCTCGACGGGTGCGACCGGTCCGTCCGCGGACTCGGCCACAGCCGAAATAGCCTTCGCCACCAGGCGGCCGGTAAGCGCGATCCACGTCCAATCGTCGGCGAGGCCGGCGCACAGCCTGGCTTCGCCCAATTGCGGCAACCGCAGGGCGGCCTCGATGCCGGAGCGGAAGGCGCCCACGGCGGCGTCCACATCGCCCGCGGCCGCGGTGACCTCGACCAGCGCGAGGAGGGCCCGCCGCACGTGGCCCTCGATGTCGTCGAGAAGCAGGGTCAGTTCGGCATCGGTCGGGATCGGAACCGCAGCCCCGGGGCCGGCCGCCGGCTTCGGGGCGGGGCCCGGCTTGCGCGTCGCGCCCGGCTTGGCCGCGGGCCGGGCCGCGGCAACCCCCGGTCCGTGCAGCCCCAGGTCCAGCGTGCTGCCGGCTGCCCCGGCGGCCGCCAGAGCCGCCCCGATCTGAACCACTCGCCGAAGCGAGCCGTTGTCTGTCAGCCCGCGGATCGCGTCGTGAAGCGGCTGAAGTTCCGCCTCGCGAAGCGCGCCCGCGACGCTCGGAACACCGGCTCCGCCGAGACGCTCGGCCAGACGCGCGATCCGTCCGGAACCGTCGTCCTCGATTTCGTGGATGTCCAGGAATACCTGGCAGCCGTAGGCGTGGAGCTCCACGTACATGCCGTCGCGGCACAGGTCGGACGAGCGGCGAAGGAACTCCAGCCCGGAGCGCTGCTCGCGCAGCAACGTCCACCAGTCGCCCTCGGCATGGAGCCCGAGTCCCTCGCCGAGCGACTTGCGGACGGTCTGCCGGCCACCGGCTCCGTCGGGTACCGAGTAGGCCGCCGAAGTCTTGATCCAGCCTTTGGCCTCGGCGAATCGGTTGTGATAGACGACCAGCGTGCGTTCGTCGGCGTGGCGATTCGAGTAGGCGAAGACGTCCTCGTTGACCCAGCCGCCCGGATCGAAGACGTCGTAGAGCCGGAAATCGGCGACCTCGGCGAACAGGTAGCGGTGATGGAAGAGAGGGAAGATCTCACGCTCGTGGCGCTCGATCAGCCAGCCGTCCGGCTGCTCGTCGCGGTAGGCCCGCCGGTACTCCATGCCGTACTTCTCCGAGAAGCCCTCGATCTGGCCGTGCCCGATCATCGGCAGCCCCGGCATCGTCGCCATCAGCGTGGCCACGCCGAAGTACTTGTCGCCGCTGCCGAACTGATCCACGGCCGTGCGTTCGTCCGGGTTGCTCATGAAGTTGACGTAACGCTTGAGGACCTCGGGGTCGAATTCGATCGTGTCCTTGATGACCTGGCGGTAGCCCGTGTTCTCCTCGTCGCGCATCATGTTCATGAAGGCGCTGTTGTAGACGCGGTGCATGCCCAGCGTCCGGACGAAGTAGCCCTCGAGCAGCCAGAACGCCTCGGCCAGGAGCAGCGTGTCGGGCACCTCGGCCGCGACGCGATCCACCACTTCCCGCCAGAACTCGGCCGGCATCATCTCGTCGAACACGGCCCGTGTCGTGGCGTGCTCGGCGCGTGACGGGATGCCGCCGCTCTGCCCCGGCTCGGGGAACCACAGCCGCTGGATGTGGCGGCGGGCGAGCGTCATGGCGGCGTCGAAGCGGATTATCGGGAACTGGCGGGCGACGTGGAGGATCGTCTGGATGACGGCCTCGCGGACCTCGGGATTGAGGTAGTCCAGCTGCGCGGTGTCGTTCCACGGCATGCTGGTGCCGTCGTTGCCGTGGTAGATGTAGCGGACTTCGCCGGTTCGGTTGTCCGTGCGCTTGAAGACGACCGCGGCGTCGCTCGAGTCCCAGTAGTGGTCTTCGATCTGGATCGTGGCCCGGTCGTCGTCAGAGAGGTTTCCGCCGCTGAACGAGTAGGACGGATAGGGCGAGTCGGACAGCTGGACGAACCAGTCCGGGTGCTCCATGACCCAATGCGAGTCGATGCCCATGTGGTTGGGGACCATGTCCGAGCTCAGCCGAATCCCCCGGGCCGAGCAGCGCGCCCGCAGTTGCTCGAAGGCATCCTCGCCGCCCAGGTCGGAGGCTATGGTGTAGTCCATGAGCGAGTAGGCCGACGCCGCGGCCTCCGGGTTGCCCCGCCACTGCTTGATCTTCTGGCTGGCCCGGCTGCGCTCCCACAGCCCGATTAGCCACAGCCCGGTGAAGCCGCGGCGGGCGAGCGCTTCGAGCTCCTCGTCGGGGATCTGGTCGAGGCGAGCGATTTCGCGGCCGTAGCGTTTGGAGAGCTGGTCCAGCCAGACGTATGTGGTCTTGGCCATCAGCACGACGCGCGGCATCCAGTCGCGATCGACGCTGAAGCGCTCGTACTCATTCTCGAGACCGCCCAGGCCGGGGCCGTGATCCGGGGCGGCCGGACCCGGCGAGGGGTGCGTCCGCATCCACAACGCGACTTCGTCTTCGTGCAGGACATCGAGCGTCACGACGATGCGGTCGAGGAACGCGGCCAGCACCATGCCCCAGCGCGTGCGCATGAAGCGCAGCTGGCCGGCCAGCGAGTCGGGCGAAGACAGTGCTGGCGCCCGCAGGAATGCGATCAGCGACTCGCCGTCGGTGCCGAACCCGGGCTGGCCTTCGAAGAAGGTCTGGAGCCCGGCGATCAGCTCGGTGTACGCGGTCCGTTCGGCCAGGTCGGCGTCATCGAACAGCTCGTCGAACGGATGGAAGGCGGGGTTGACGTTGGCCAGCCACAGCATCAGCAGCTCTTCGAGGGCGACCTCGCGGTTGGCGTGGCCATCGGACTCGCCCGCCAGGTATGCCGCCACGGACTCGCCGTCGCGGAAGACCGCCAGCGGCGGGAACTGCTCGACGAAGTGGGCCAACGTCCGGTCCAGGACCGCCGGCCCCATCGCGGCGGCGAGCGCGGCCATCGCGTCGGACATGACCCGCGGGTTCACCGTGCGGCGGTATGTCTCAAGGGCGTGGTGCAGAACCTCGTCGATGAGGCCCATGGCGTTTAGATCGGCGGCGTGGACGACGCGATCGGGGAAGCGGGCCTTGTCGGCTCGCTCGTTCATCAGCTTGGCGAAGGCGCGCGCGGCGGGGAAACCCGGAATGATGACGTTGCCGCTGGTCTGGAAGAGCGCCTGGTCGAAGTCGTAGCGGAGCCGAGCCGCCTTCGAGATGTGGAACTCGAATGCCACGTGACGCTCCGCCTGTCGGCAGATCCGGCGAACCGGGACCGGACCTTAGGCGGTCGAGTCTAGCAGGCGCGGCACGACCGGCACGGCTGCCGTCGGGCCCGCTCGAACCGGACCGGCCGAGCCGGAATCCTCACCCGATCGCGGTCGGCTGCCCCGCCTCTTCCAGCGCTTCGTTGTAGATCCCGGCACCGTCTATGCGGCGCGACGGCGACGTCAGGATCGACAGGTCGTCGAGGAGGCGGCGCTCGAGGCCGGTTCCAGCCGCGGCATCGATGAGCCGCACCGCCTTGGCCGCACAGAGCAGTACGTGCTTGGTCTCGAGACGGATCGGGTCGCCCCAGAACCAGCCGTCGCTGGCGAACATAGCCAGACGCCAGCGCTCGGCTTCGAGGAGTTCCAGGAATCGCCGGCGCTGGGCCTCGTCCGCGAGGGGCAGCCGGCCGCGGGCGAAGTCGGCCGCCGAGACCGCGCCGAAGACGACGTCCACGTAGGCGTCGCGCGCCTGCCAGATCGCGTCCGGCTCCATGAAGTCCGCCGCGAGCCCGCCCGCGACGGTGTCGATCGCGGCAGCGAGCCGCTCCAGGGCTACGCGCAGCGGTCCCTTCCAGCGACCGTCGGAGGCATCCGGGCACTCGGCGTACCAGCGCAGCACGCCGTGGTGACAGCTCCACGATGTCCGCTCGGAAATCTGCGTTGCGGGGAAGGCGCTGGCGGGCACGTCGCCGACCATTCGGCCGACGGTGGTCATGTCGAAGCCGCGGTCCGGGGCGTCGGGGCCGGGATCGACCAGGCGGGCCAGGAACAGGTCGCGGAACTTCTGGTGGTGGCCGTAGAGCTCGCCGTCCGTGGCGATGACGGCGGTATGCGGTGTCCCGTCCGGAAAACCGGGGCCGGCGATGCGCGGCAGAATTCGCTCGCGCGCGAACGAGTCGGCGTCCATGGTTGCGTCCGACTCGAACGATGCCGACGCCGAGAGGGCCGCGTCGTAGAAGACGACCACGATCGCCTTGCCGTCGCCGAGCTCAACGCGGTAGGGACGGCGGGTGTCGAGCCGTGAGTCGGCCGCCTGCCAGGGCGCGAGGATCGTGTACTTGATGCCTTCGTCTACGAGGATGCGCAGGGTCGGCAGATCCACGGCCGTTTCCGGCAGCCAGATGCCGGTCGGCCTGCGGTCGAAGCGGAGCGCGAAATCGCGCAGACCCCAGCGGATCTCCGTCCGCCGGTCGGCGAGCGAAGCGAGCGGCAGGATGGCGTGGTGGTAGGACTGCGCCATGGCGTTGCCGCCGTCTGCGCTGTCCGCCTGCGGCGCCGCGTCCGAGTCCACGAAGCCTGTGTGCGTGGATGCGTCGTGATCGGCCAGCCAGCTCGCGAGGGTGGGGCCGAGGTCGTAGGAGACGTGGCGGAGATTGCCCCGCTCGGCGTTGGGCTTGTAGCACTCGGCGTCGATCCGGGCGTTCCAGTCGCGGTACGGGGCGGCCGCGGGTTGCGGCGCAATCTCACCCGTGAAAGGGTTGCGCCGCTCCGGCTGGTAGAAATGGCCGTGCACGGCCAGCTTTGGTCGGTTCACCGGGCCGATGTTATCCGAGCGCCGCACGATCGACATAGGCCACGCTCGGGTGACCGACTCGGCCCATTACCTTCCGGGGCGGCGCGGCGGGTGTCGAGGCGCTAGGAGGCAGGCGTCTCGTCGAGGAGCTTGCGCAGCGCCCGAGCCAGTGACGCAGGCGCGAACGGCTTGGCGAGAGATGAAGTGCGCGGCATGTCAACGCCCAGGTTCTGGAATGAATGCTCGGAGTAGCCCGAGACGAAGAGGACGCGCAATTCCGGGCGCTTCTTGCGCAATCGTCGAACCAGCTCCGGACCGTCCATGCCGGGCATGACGACATCGGTGATCACCAGGTCGAACGTGGACGGGCGGACGGCCAGGGCGGCGGTCGGGTTCTCCGCGACGATCACCCGATACCCAAGCCGCTGCAGCGCTTCGGCCACGAACTTGCGAACCATCGAGTCGTCCTCGACGAGCAGGATGCGCTCGTTCCCGCCGACGACGGCCTCCTCGGTCGCGTCCGAGGCAGCATCGGCGACCGTCGATGAAGCGGGGAGGTCGATCTCCAGGACGGACCCTGCGTCAACCACGGAACGGATCTCGATGGTTCCGCCGAGACGTTCGACGATTCCGTACACGATCGCCAGACCCAGGCCTGTGCCGCGTCCGAGCGGCTTGGTCGTGAAGAACGGCTCGAAAACCCGAGAGCGCACGGCCTCGTCCATGCCGCTGCCGGTATCGGTGATGGCAAGTCGGACGTGCGGGCCCGTCGATGCACCGACGTGATTGCGTACGAACTCGTCGTCGTGATCGACTGCCTCCGTTTCGACCGTGATCCTGCCCACTTTGGGAATCGAGTCGGCCGCGTTCACGACCAGGTTCACGATGACCTGGTCGATCTCCGTCGGGTCGGCCAGCAGCGGCGGCACGGG
>Ga0302299_10001462_pt1 | contig 14188 bp, 14 predicted proteins | sample III_Fen_N3_4_FD_198795 | JGI IMG/M metagenome (GOLD analysis project Ga0302299, IMG submission 198795) | Peat permafrost microbial communities from Stordalen Mire near Abisko, Sweden - III_Fen_N3_4 | ecosystem: Environmental > Terrestrial > Soil > Wetlands > Permafrost | place: Sweden: Abisko... | reverse complement strand
GGTCCGGGTCGAACGCCTGGGCGTTCGGGAACGCATCGGACACGGTGTAGGCGTCCTGGACGTAGACGAGCCGGCCGTCGCCGTCGATGACGAGGTACGGGTCCTTGTCGAACTTCAGGAACGGCGCGACCCGGGACAGCCGGTCCGACAGCGACCGATGGAACAGCAGCTGGCTCGAGCTCGTGAGCTGGTCGCTGATGAGCAGGTCCAGGTCCTTGAAACGCAACGCGAAGAGGAGCCGGTTCAGGGTCGTGTCGAGCGGGATCCCGGTCGTGCCCGTCCAACGCGTCTCGGTGCCATTCGCGCCGGCGGCGTCACCCTCGCCCGTCGGGAAGTCGAACTCGCTGAGCTGGGCGCCCGTGACGACGTACCCGCTGTCGCGCTCGCCGAAGTAGATCCGTGGCTCGGTGATCGCCGGGGCGCCGTTCGTGGATACCGGCGGCAGGTTGCCGATGAAGATGCGCGGCTGGCCCTCGTTCGCGACCTCGTTCACCGGGGTCATGACCGCGCCGATGCCGTGGGTATAGATGATCCGCTGATTGGTGAACCCGACGGCACTCGGGTTCTGTTCGAGGGCCAATTCGCGGCCGGAGATCCAGACCTGGCGTTCCGTGTCGCCGATCTGGTAGCGATCCGCGTCCACGTCCGTGAAGTCGTAGTACTTGCGCAGCGTCTGGAGCTGGTCGAGCGTGTCCTGGAGCGGTCGGTAGTCCCAGAGGCGCGCGTTCGTGAACGTGTCGTCCTCGCTGTCGACCAGCGCCTGCGTCACCGGGGCGTTGCCCGTGAACGGTTGGTCGTCCCAGTGCTCGAGATCGAAGGCGAGACGGGTCATCGCGATGTTGTTGGCGATGAACGGCTGCTCCTGGGCGAGCTGGTTCGGGGCGACCGTGAAGCGCTGGATCGCCTCCGGATAGAGGCGGCCGATGACAAGCGAGGCGACCAGCCAGACGCCGATCGTCAGGGCGAGGGGCCACAGGGTCCGCGTCAACGCCCCACCGATCAGGAACGCGGCGGCGATGCCGGAGATGATCGTCAGAGCATCGAAGGCGAAGAACTGCGCGTGGTAGTCGGTGTAGCTGACGCCGGTCGCGAACCCGCGGTTGCTGTAGACCAGCTCCAGTTTGTCGAGCTGGTAGCCGAACGCCACCGAGAGGAGCAGGAGCGCCCCGAGGACCGCCAGGTGCAGGCGGACGGAGGTCGAGAAGACCAGGCCCGCCCGCGAGGCACTCACGAGGTAACGGCCCAGCACCAGGATGAGGGTCACGATGATGAGGCCGTTGAACAGGCCCTGGACGAGACGCAGGAACGGCAACTCGAACAGGAAGTAGCCGATGTCCTTGTGGAAGACCGGGTCCGTCGTGACGACCGAGGCCTCCGCCGAGAACGGGACGCGGTGGATCCAGAGCAGGACCGTCTCCCACGCGCCCCCGACGGACGCCGCGATCGTCAGCGCGGCCAGGACGGCGATACCGACGAGGACCCCGACGGCCAGCGGACCGAGGTCCGGGATCGACTCGGGTTCGAAGACGATCGCCCGGGCATCGCCGGGCCGGCGGGTGGCGTAGGTCGGACCGCCGCGCGCCCGGCCGGCGCTGGACGCCTCCGCGGCGTCGTTGAGCCGGTCCACGAAGGAGCGGATCGCGCCGCCGCCCGCGCCACCTTCGCCGGGCGACGGACTGAGCCGTCCCGCCAGCCACAGGTTGCCGAGCAGCACGATGAGCGCGACGACGAAGGCGCCGAGGAAGAGCGCCGCCTGCGCACCGATCCGGGTCCAGAAGACGCCATCGAAACCGACCGACTTGAACCACAGCGCGTCCGTCCATAGGTCGAGGACGGTCGAGGACAGCAAGACGAACGCCACGATGACCACCGCGACGATCGCGATGACGATCTGGCGGCGGCCGGATCGGCCGCCCTCCCCTTCTCCGTCGCGGGGGCCGCCTGGCGGGCGCTTGCGCGGCGGCCCACTCGCTCGGTCGGCCCCGACGACGGTCAGTCCGGGCCGGCCGTCGTGACCTTCGCGATCAGGGTGGTCCGGGTCCGCATCGGTCTCGTCGTCCCCGGCTTCGTCGTCCGCGGCTTCGTGGCCGTCGGCGGCCGGGTGCGGCGCGTCATCGGAGGCGTCGGCGCCAGTCTGGTCGGGGGCGTTCTCGTCGTCCGGGGACACGCGCCGCGGCGCCGGACGTCCCGGATCCTGGCCACGGGCGATCAGCTCGCGGCGGCGCAACTCTTCCAGGAAATCGTCGAACAGGTCGCGCATCCGGTCGAGTCTAGACCGTCACGGTCGATGGAGCCCCTCGACGGCCTTCCGGAAGCCGGCGAGCACGGTGTCGGCCAGTTCGTTGGCGCGCATCGTGGCCACCCGGGCGGGCTCGAAGCGGAAGGCCGCGCGGACGACGAGCGGCGCGCGCCACGGCCGATCGGGGTCGTCCGGGGGCACGGCCGCCCCGAGTCGCAGCTGCAGTCGGCCGGCGTCCTCGAGGATCAGTCCGGAGAGCGCCCCGGCCACGGCCGGCCCGAGTCGGGCCAGTGGCGGATCGGCGGGCGGGCCACTGTCGGGAGCGACATCGCGAAAGGCGACGACCCCGTCCGCATCGGCGACCCACAGGACGGCTAGCCACCAACCGTCGGGGGCTTCCGAGGGACGGCCCATCCCGGCCGAGTAGCGACGGTCGCCGATCCGGACCTCGTGCTCGCGGATGAACGACGGTCCGGGCGACGGCAGGCGTTCTGGCACCGCGGCAGGATAGCGGGCCTCGAGCTGTGACGCCCCGGCGAGTCCCCCGCGAGATCCCGGCTCAGGCGGGCGGGGCGCCCTCGGTGCCGGCCGGGTCGATCGCCGCAGCCGGGTCGGCCGCAGCGGCCGTCGTCGCGACGTCGGCTTCGGCCTCCGTGGCGTCCGGCATGACGGGCGCCGTCCACCCGGCCGAAGCGGCGTCGGCCGCTTCCTCATCCGTTCGGAGGGCCGCCTCGGCGGCGGCGATGCCGGCCTCCGACAGGGCGGAGTGATCGGGCAGTTCGACGACGCGGCCCTCGGCGGCGGCCTCGGCGACAAGGGCATCGGCCTGGGCCTTCAGGCTCGCGACCTCACCCTCGAGCTCGAGGCGCAGCATCTCGCGCTTCACGGCCGCGTCGGGGAGTTCGAGTGCCTTGGCATCGGCGGGCGAGATCGCGTCCTCGGGGTAATCGCCGTTGATCCACGACAGGAGCCGATTCCTGGGACGCGTCGTCGTCGGTGTCCCACGCAGCAGGGCGGTCGCGTCGACCGCGGTGATCCCGGGGAGTGGCTCCGCGAGTTCGCCGGTCAGGATCGCGCCGCAGGACGGGCAGTGATCCGGTTCGGGTGTCGGGAGGGGCGCTGAGCACCAGGTGCAGACCACGGGCGCAGCGGCATTCGGTTGGATGTCATCGGCCATGCTCGGAATGCTACCGCGCGAGATACCCCGCGGAATACCCCATTCGTCAGGGGACTTGCGGCCGGGCTACTCCCACTCGATGGTGGCGGGCGGCTTGGAGCTGATGTCGTACACGACCCGATTGACCCCTGGGACCTCGTTGACGATCCGCGAGCTGATCTTGCCGAGGACGTCGTAGGGCAGCTTGGCCCAGTCGGCGGTCATGCCGTCCTCGCTCGTCACGGCGCGGATGGCCACGACGTTGGCGTACGTGCGGCCGTCGCCCATGACGCCGACGGAGCGGACCGGGGTCAGGATCGCGAAGCTCTGCCACAGGGTGCGGTACAGCCCGGCGGCCTTGATCTCGTCGATGACGATCCAGTCCGCGTCACGGAGCGTGTCGAGGCGCTCGCTCGTGACCTCGCCGAGGATCCGGATCGCCAGACCCGGCCCGGGGAACGGCTGGCGCAGGACCATCGCCTCGGGCAGGCCCATCTCCAGGCCGACCCGGCGGACCTCGTCCTTGAACAGGTAGCGCAGCGGTTCGATGAGCTGGAAGCGCAGGTCGGCCGGCAACCCGCCCACGTTGTGGTGGGTCTTGATCTTCTGGGCCGCCTTCGACTCGGACGTGGCGGATTCGATGACGTCAGGGTAGAGCGTGCCCTGCGTCAGGAAGTCGATGCGGCCGAGTTTGGCGGCCTCCTCCTCGAAGACCCGGATGAACTCGTCGCCGATGATCTTGCGCTTCTGCTCGGGGTCCTCGACGCCGGCCAGCCGGGCGAGGAACCGCTCGCGGGCGTCGACCATGACGAGCTTCATGCCGAGGTCGCGCTCGAAGGTGACGCGAAGGAGCTCCGACTCCTTCTTGCGCATCAGCCCGTGGTCGACATAGATGCAGGTCAACCGGTCGCCGACCGCGCGGTGGACCAGCGCTGCGGCCACGGCCGAGTCCACGCCCCCGGACAGGGCGCAGATGACCAGTCCGTCCGACCCGACGGCGCGGGCATGGGCGTCGACGCGGTCGCGGATGTCGGCGACGGTCGTATCGATGAAGTTGCCTGCCGTCCAGGTCGGCGAGACGCCCGCGATGTCGACCACGAAGTTGCGCAGGACGTCCTTGCCTCGCGGCGTATGGACCACTTCCGGGTGGAACTGGATGCCGTACAGGTTGCGCGACGCATCGACGAGGCCGGCGTAGGGGGTGGAGTCGGTCTGCGCGGTCGGGCTGAACCCGGCTGGGAGGCGGGAGATGGAGTCGGCGTGGCTCATCCAGACCGGCTGCTCCCGGTCCAGTCCGGCGAACAGCGGGTCGTCGGCGGTGATGCTCACGTTGGCCGGACCGTACTCGCGGTGGTCGAACGGGATGACGTCGCCGCCGAGCTCGTGGGCCATCAGCTGGGCGCCATAGCAGATGCCGAGGACGGGGATCTTCCCGGACCAGATCGCGGGATCGGCGCGCGGGGCGTCCGCGTCGTAGACCGAGTGCGGGCTGCCGGACAGGATGATGGCGCGGGTGCCGCGGCGTTCGAGTTCGGCCATGGGCGTGTCGTGCGGCAGCAGCTCGCTGTAGACGTCGAGCTCGCGCACGCGCCGGGCGATCAGCTGGGCGAACTGGCTGCCGAAGTCGAGGACGACGACCGTCTCGCGATCCTCCGTGTCGGCCGCGTTGGCCGGCCGGTCCTCCGGCGACCGATCGGGCGCCGGGGCCTTCAGTGCGGTCTCGAGGTAGGCCTCGACCTCCGCGTCGTCCGGGGCAAGGACCCGATGGCCCGCGTTCGCGGCCTCACCGTGGACGGTCTTGCCGCGCTTCCGCTCGCCCGTGGATGACTCGTCGGTGTCCGCCAATGCCGCCCTCCCGCTCGCCGTGGTGCGCTGCGCCCGCCGCCCAAGTGTACCGGGCGGCGCGGCCCGACCTCAGTCGCGGTTGCGCATCGCTTCGGCGGCCATCGCGATGTAGCGCTCGAGTCCATCGGCGACGTCCGCCGACGGCGCCATGGCGAGGATGGCCGCCCGCATGTGGACGAGCCAGCGATCACGCTCGACCGGGCCGATCGCGAACGGGGCGTGACGCATCCGGAGGCGCGGATGACCGCGTTCCTCGTCGTACGTGCGCGGCCCGCCCCAGTACTGGATGAGGAACAGGGTCAGTCGGTGCTGGGCCGGGGCCAGGCCCGCCTCCGGGTAGAGCGGGCGCAGCATCGGGTCCGTCGTGACGCCGTCATAGAAGCACGCGACCAGCGCTTCGAAGAACGGGGTTCCGCCGGCCCGCTCGTACAGGCTGGCGGCCGGCTCGGTCAGGCCGCGGCCGCCAGGTCCACGGCGTGACCCTGGTACCGACCCTTGACCGAGCGGTTGCCGTCGGCATCGCGCTGGTAGTCGATCCGCTCGCCGTCGATCCGCACGTCGAGTTCGAAGGCGCCCGTATCGTCATCGGTCGTCGCCGTCCCGGTCATCGGCAGGTCCGGGGTGAACGCGCACGCATGCAGCGTCATCTTCGCGCCGGCGCTCGTGGGGGCATAGGTCACAGTCCCGCCGAAGTCGCACCCGACGACCAGGGTCGCCGTGCCGTCGTAGCGATACCCGTAGTCGTCCGTATTCAGCAACTGGTCGTCCATCGTCGTGGCGAAGTCGAGGGCGTTGCGGTAGTCGGCCGCACGGGGCTTGGCGACGGAGGTGTACGTCCCGGCGACCTTGCCGTCACACAGGGTGATCCGCGTCGGAGGCGGGGTGCCGTGGGCAAGCCACGCACTGATCAGGTCGTCCGGGCACGGCTCGCCCCACCCGAAGATGACGTGCGGCCCGCCCGATGTCATGAGGAAGTAGGCGTTCTTCAGCCGCGAGTAGATGCGCATCGCGTTCTGGGTGGGCGTCGCCGGGTCCGTGTCGGCGGTCAGGACGAATGTCGGATACGGCGGGTCGAGGATGGGGGCCGGACGATCGTTCGTGGCCGGCGACGACGGCCAGTACAGGCACGGCACGTCGCCGTAATAGACGATGCCGAGGCGCAGATCCTGGACGTGGGCCGCGTCGCCGCCGGCGACCCAGCTCGCGAGCCGCGAATCGGGATCCGGGCCGTCGGGGTAGAAGGCGTAGTCCTGGCACTCGACGGCGTAGTAGAGGAGGTCCGAGTAGGTCGGGTCGTCCTCGACCTTCAGCGTTTCCGGATCGATGCTCACCGCGTCGTACGAGAGCCTCGCGAGCGGGACGTAATCCTCGTGCGACGCGGCGACGATCGCCCGCACCAGGAGGAACCGACCGTATGGGCTGTAGAGGTAGCCGGATGCCGCGGTCTCGAGGTCCGCGATGGTCAGCTGGCGCGACTCGGTCGTGCCCTTCGCGGTGACGAAGTCGAACGTGATGGGCGCCGCGGTCAGCTTGGCGGCCAGCGTGTCGTAGACCGCTACCGCATCGCCACCGTGGACCGCGGCCGCGCAGGCCTCGTCTGCGGTGCACGACGCGAGCGACGCGACGAGGGTGTCGTTCGCGGCGCGCGAGGATTCGGTGTACCAGGTCGGTCCGTCGATGGTGAGGTCCACCGGGCCGTCGATGTACAGCGCTCGGATATGGTCGGGGTGGGCGGCCGCGTAGGTCTGGACGTACTGTGTGCCGTAGCTCTCTCCGTACAGGTCGAGCTTGTCGACCTTGAGGTACTGACGGATGGCCTCGAGGTCCTCGACGGCCTGGCGGGTGGCGTAGTACGGCAGGTCCGCCGTCTGCACCTTGGACTCGGTCAGGCAGTCGTTCACGAATCCCTTCGCGACGGCGCCGTAGGCGGCGATGTCCGCGCCCCACGGCCGGGTCGAATCGGTGTAGTACGCCGCGACGGCGACCGGGCAGGCGATCGGGCCCGACAGGCCGATGCCGCGCTGATCGATGAAGACGATGTCGTAGGAATCGGTGATGTCGGTCGAGTAGGCGTCCGTGTAACTGTCCGCCGACGAGATGCCGCTGCTGCCCGGCCCGCCGGTGATCGTCACGAACGTCCCGATGCGGGTCTTCTTGGCGCGCTGGATGGCAAAGGTGACGTCCCAGGTGGGTCCGCCCGGCGTGAAGTGGTCGCGCGGGACGGCCAAGGTGATGCACTCGAACCGGCTCGCGGGGCAGGCACGGCTGCCCTTGAAGGTGTAAGCGGCGTCCGCGACCGGCGCGGCAGACGCGGCGGTCGGGGACGGAGCGGCTGGGCTGGCGGACGGTGCGGCGGCGCCGGGCGTCGACCCCGGTTCGAAGGTCCACGACACGTCGGGCGTCGAAGCGCACGCCGCGACGAGGAGGCTCATGGCGGCCGTAGCGAGTACGCGCCGGAGGCGGAGGGCGGTCGGCATCGGGCGGACTGTAGCGAATACGCGGCGCGCGCGCGAGTCCGTTCCCGATCGGGCGGCGTCAGGCCGAGGCGATCGACTCGAGGCGTCGCTTGAGGGCCTCGACATCGAGGGTCGCGGCGCGCTTCGCCTGGGGCGCGACCATCGATTCGAACATCCGGTATTTCAGCGGCAGCTCGATCCGGACCGACCAGCGGAGGGTCGTGGCGAGGTCGCCGTCCGGCGTGAGCGCGGCTTCGAAGCGGACCGTGACCCCGTCGGGATCCCGGCCGCGCACGGCCAGGCTGGCCGACGGCACCAGGTCGGTGACCTCGGCGTCGATGACGGCGGACCGTCCGGCCACGACCTGCCGGATCGTCAGCTTCGAACCGACCGCCAACGGGTCCGCGTCGGCTCGGGCCACTCCGACGATGCCGGAGGCGATGAGCCACTCCGGGAAGCGTTCGACGGCGACGAGCGCGGCGAAGACGTCCCGTGGCAGGCGCCCGATCCGGGCCGTGACCGTGACGTCGATCGCCATCAGATCGGGACGAGGCGGAACGACGGTCCGCGGCCCAGCCCTTCGGCCGGCGTGCCGTAGCGCAGGATCAAGGCCCGGATCGCGGCGGCGTGATAGGCGCCGGACAGCGGCTGGGCCGTCGCATCGAACGTCCGGTCGCCGATGGTGACCTCGCACACGGGCGTCTCGAGCAGGTTCATCGCCCAGTCGGCTTCCGCGGCGCCGGCCGCGACGAGCAGGGCGCCGGGCGGCCCGCCTGGATCCTCGGCGCACCCGACGGTGACCTCGCGCTCCCGGCCGGACAGCCGGCCACGCGTCCGGATCCGCACGTAGCGCCCGGACGCCACCAGCTCGTCGTCCATCGACGGGCCATCGGCCGGAGCGGTCGTCAGCGGCTCCGCTGCCAGGACTTGCCCTCGGTCTGGGTCGACGGTGCGTAGACCATCTCGACGCGCTGCATCTCGCGGATCGTGCGTGCGCCGAGGGCGGCCATCGACTGGCGCAGGGCCCCGACGAGGTTCTCGCTGCCGTCGGTGACGTGGGCCGGCCCGAACAGGATCCGCTCGAGCGACCCGACCGTCCCGACCTTGATGCGCGTCCCGCGCGGGAGCGTCGGCGAGGGCGCCGCCATGCCCCAGTTCATGCCGCGTCCCGGGGCTTCCTCGGCACGGGCCAGCGGCGAGCCGATCATCAGCGCGTCGGCGCCCGCGGCGATGGCCTTCGCCAACTCGCCGCCGCGGCGCATGCCGCCGTCCGCGACGACCGGCACGTAGCGTCCGGTCTCGGCGAAGTAGGCCTCGCGGGCCGCGGCCACGTCGCTGATCGCGGTGACCTGCGGGACTCCGATGCCGAGGACCTCGCGGGTCGTGCATGCCGCGCCGGGCCCGACCCCGACGAAGACCGCGGCCGCACCCTGTTCCATGAGCGCGAAGGCCGCTTCGGCATTGGTCGTATTGCCGACCGCGACCGGGATCGGCATGTAGCGGGTGAAGTCCTCGAGGGAAAGCGGGTCGTAGTCCGTGGCGAGGTGGCGAGCGCTGCTCACCTGGCTCTGGACGAGGAAGAGGTCGGCGCCGTGCTCCGCGCAGAACGGCCCGAACTTGCGGGCGGCTCCCGGCGTGGCGGCGACAGCGGCCTTGGACCCTGCGGCGTGGATCTCGTCGAGCCGGCGGGCGATGAGGTCCTCGCGGACCGGCTGCAGGTACGCCTCGGCGAGGAGGGTCTGGACCTCGGCATCGGGCGCCGCGGCGATCCTTCCGAGCAGCTCGTTCGGATCCTCGTAGCGCGTCTGGACGCCTTCGAGGTTGAGGATCGCGAGGCCGCCCAGCCGTCCGAGCGCCCCGGCGAACGCAGGATCGACGACGGCGTCCATCGCCGACGCGAGGATCGGGATGGCCAGGTCGAGGCCGGCGAACGTCTGGGTCAGGTCCACATCGGCCGGTTCGACGGTATCCGTGCCGGGGGCGAGGGAGACGTCCTCGAAGCCGTACGTCGGACGGATCGTGTCCACCTTCGAATGGAAGACGCGGCGCTGGGCCGCCGAGTTGAGATCCGCCTGGGTTCGGTCGATCACGTGGCCCTCCTGTGCCGCCTCACGGTGGGCTGCCTGCGACGCTCAGTCTACCCGAGGTTCCGGGCCGGACGATACTTGCGCTGGCAGGAGGTCCGACATGGCGAAGTCGAAGGCGAAGCGCGACCAACAGGACGTGGATCTGGCACCGGTCTGGCCGGATCCGCCGGTCGAGTCGGCGGGGGCGACGGCGCGGACCATCCCGGGCAAACGGTACCGGGCCGAGCTCGCGAAGCTGCAGATCGAACTGGTGAAGTGCCAGGAGTGGATCAAGGCGCGCGGACTCAAGGTCGTGATCCTGTTCGAGGGTCGCGATGCCGCCGGCAAGGGTGGCGCGATCAAGACGTTCACCCTGTCGCTCAACCCGCGCTACGCGCGGGTCGCGGCCCTGCCCGCCCCGACGGAACGCGAGCGGAGCCAATGGTATTTCCAACGCTACGTGGCGCATCTCCCGTCGGCCGGCGAGATGGTCCTGTTCGACCGGAGCTGGTACAACCGGGCGGGCGTCGAGCGGGTCATGGGCTTCTGTACGGCCGAGGAATATGAGGAATTCGGCCGGTCGTGCCCCGAATTCGAGCGGATGCTCGTGCGGTCCGACGTGATGATCGTGAAGTACTGGTTCTCGGTCAGCGACGACGAGCAGGAGCGCCGGTTCCAGGCCCGGATCGACGACCCGACGAAGCGCTGGAAGCTGAGCCCGATGGACCTCCAGTCACGAGCCCGGTGGGTCGAGTACTCGAAGGCGAAGGACGCGATGTTCGCTCACACGGACATCAAGCAGGCACCCTGGTACGTGGTCAATGCGGACGACAAGAAGCGGGCTCGGCTCAACGTGATCCATCACTTCCTGAGCCTCATCCCGTACGAGGACCTCACGCCCGAACCGATCGTGCTCCCGCCGCGCCAGCCCGACCCCGGCTACGTCCGGCCGCCACGCTCCGATCAGACGTACGTGCCCGAGGTGTTCTAGGACGCTCCGGTCAGGCGTGCTTGCGATCCCCGGCCAGCGTCAGTTCGAACCATGGCGCGCGCTCCGGATCGCCGAGGTCGTCGCGGATCCGTTCGATCGCCGTCCGATACCCCGGCCAGATGACCTCGGCGTGGGCCGCGTGGATCGGGAGCCATCGGGCCGCATCGTGCTCGTGGGACAGGCGTGGCTCGGCGTCGGCGGCGACCCGCACCGCGAACACGGCCGCCGTGACGATGCCGTCCATCGACGGTTCGTGGAACTGGTTGACGAGGTCCAAGTCGTAGAACGAGACGATGGCACTCGGCGCGAACCCGGTCTCCTCGTCGAGCTCACGGAGGACGCCTGCGGCGACTCGTTCGCCGTCTTCCAGCGACCCGGAGACGCACTGCCAGAGACCCGCCAGGATCCGGCCAGGCGAGCGACGCAGGAGCAGGATCTCCGGCCCGGCTGGCACATCCCGGACGATCCAGCAATCGACGAGGTCCGGTCGGAAGGTCACGAGGCGCTCTCGTCCAGCAACTCGTGGAGCTGCTTGAGATGCATCAGGTCGTGCACGCCGGCGTACAGCAGCCACTCCCCGCAGCGCAGGCGGCCGACCTGCGGGTGGTCGAGCGGGCAGTGTTGCGTCTCGTGGCCGGCGACCGTCCGTGCGGCCCGCTCCACGATGCGCTGGCTCTGGGCGATCTTGCGGATGAGGGTCGCGCGGTCCGCGTCCGGTGCCCCGGGGATGCCCTGGACGACGGTCGGGGCATCCGACGGCCAGCGACCGCCGGCCGCGAGCGATGCCGCCAGGCACAGGCCCACGCGCGACTCGCAGTCATGGCCGATGCACTGGGCCACGTTCCAGTCGCCTTCTCCGCCAGGTGCTCGCAGCGCCTCCTCCGGGAGCGTCTCTACGAAGACCGTCAGCGCCTCTGCGAGCGTGCCGAGCTGGACGACGATCCGGGCCGCGGTCCCCTCGCCGGCCCTCGCCCGGACGGTCCGACGGACGGCCATGAGCTGACCGGCTTCGAGGTCGCGCCACGCGGCTACGACGTCCGGCGCGCCGGGTTCGAGCGCGTCCACCCAGCGCTCGCTCACAGCCGGCGCAGGTACGAGTCGGGGTCGTTGAGGAAGTCGCGGGTGATCGTCACGTGGTCGAGGTCGGCGTAAGCCACCGGCGCGATCGGGACCTGGTCGAACGTCAGGATCGTCGCCCCGGGGAAGGCCATCAGGATCGGCGAGTGGGTCACGATGATGCATTGTGCGCGTCGCTCCTCGACGATCTCGCGGAGCATCGACAGGAACGCGAGTTGCCGCAGCGGCGACAGTGGCGCCTCGGGCTCGTCGAGGAGGTACAGCCCGTCCGGGACGAGGCGCGCCTGGAAGAAGTCGAGGAATCCCTCACCGTGCGACCGGTCGTCGAGGTCGCCGCCGTACATCTCGCGCATCGCCGCGAGTTCCTTGCGGTAGGGGCTTCGAGCCAGGTCCTTCGCGTAGTCGGACGCCCCGGCGTGGACGACGTCCACGTCGCGAAGGCCCTGCTCGAGGTCCTCGCGGAGCTTCGACATGCGCTTGGCGAACCCGAAGAAGTCCTCCGCCCGAAGGAAGAAGCCGCGTCGCGTCCGCTTGGACCAGGACAAGCTGAGGCTGTCGGCCAGCCGACGGACCGAGCCGAGCGTCGCGTCACGATCGAGGTCCGCGCTTCCGGCCGCGATGATGCCGGCCGCCGAGGCGACCGCTTCGAGGAACGTGGACTTTCCGGACCCGTTCTCGCCGACCAGGAACGTGACCGGTGTCGTGAACTCGATGGCCGTTAGCGCTCGGATCGCGGGGACATCGAAGGGAAATCGGTCCGCGTCGGCGGGATCGATGCTACGCAGTCGCACCTGACGAAGGTGGACGGTGGCGCCAGTGGTCATCCCGCGATCCCGGCCGGGGCTAGTCCAGGTTCTGCGCGATGAGGCAGATCGCCGGGCCGACGATCACGATGAACAGCGACGGGAACGTGAAGCAGACGAGGCCGACCGCCACGCCGAGTGCCGTCGGAAACCGCCACATGACGGCCACGCCGGCGAGCATGAAGAGGGCCGCCGCGATCAGCAGTGGGACGCCGAGGGACTGGCCGCCCGTCGGCACCGTGGTGTCGAACATCGGCGCGTAGAACCCCGGCGCCGCGATCGCGAACAGCAGGAACAGGACGAGCGGCAGGAAGCCGAGCACGTACGAGTGGCTTCGTTTCGCGGGCGTCGCGGGCGTCGCGGGCGGCGACCCGACCCAGGTGGGGGCCGTGGCGACAGTGGATGGCTTCAGCTCGGATCCGGGTTCGGGTCCCAACGTCACCTAGAGGCGCTCGAAGCGCTCGACCGGCAGGACCATGACGGTCGCCCCGCCGACCTCGACCTCCAGCGGATAGGGCATGAAGAATTCGCCCGGCTCCATGATCGGCGGCATCGGGTTGACGACCTGGGTGCGCGACACGCAGTTGGCCCGGACGATGCCCATGACCTCGTCGACGTCGGCCTCCTCGACGACCAGCAGGATGGTGGCGTTGTTCTGTTTGAGGAAGCCACCCGAGCTGTGGAGCCGCGTCGCGCGGAACTCCTTCTCGAGCAGGGCGTCCACCAGGACACCGGCGTCTTCGGCGTGGATGATCGCGACGATGAGCTTCACGTCGCGGAGTATCGGGGCGGAGGTCCGCGCGGGTCAACGGGCAGGTCGAACGGCCGGGTCGACGGTGTACGATGCGGCCCTTCACTCCCTTGCGTGCAGGAGTCCCCAGTGCCCGATGACGGATCCCTACTCGATCCTCGCGCCTGCCTGCCGGCGGCGATCGCGGCGGTAGCCGCCGCCGACGACCTCGACGGCTCGCTGGAGGCCGTCCTGGCCGCCGCGGCGGAATCGCTCCATCCGGCGATGGCCGCGATCTTCATCTCGGACCCGGATCGCGCGGGACTCCAATTGGTCGTCTCGCTCGGGCTGGACGACGAGGCGACGGCGCGCCTGGCCGACGAGGTCGCCGATCCGAGCCACCCGTTCACGGCGGCCGCCCTGGGCCGGGTCGCGACGTTCGACCGCGAGGCGACGACGCCCTCGGGTGGGTCGTTCGTGGGGGCGTACCTACCGCTCGTCGTCTCCAGTGGTGGCGTCGACGTCACGCTGGGTTCCTTCGGGCTCGGCTGGCCGGCGCCGCGCCCGCTCGACGACGCGGAGCGCGACACGATCGCGGCCCTCGCCGGACTCGCCGCCGTGTCCATGGACCGCGCGCGACTCGCCTCGACGGCCGCCGAGCGCTCCGAATGGTTCGAGCGCATGGCCCACACGGACCCGTTGACCGGCATCGCCAACGAGCGAACGGTCGCCCGGATCCTGGAGCTCGAGATCGCGCGAGCCGCGCGCCAGGGCAGCGAGCTGTCGCTGGCGCTTTTCGATGTCGACGACTTCCAGTCGACCAAT
>Ga0302299_10001460_pt1 | contig 14197 bp, 8 predicted proteins | sample III_Fen_N3_4_FD_198795 | JGI IMG/M metagenome (GOLD analysis project Ga0302299, IMG submission 198795) | Peat permafrost microbial communities from Stordalen Mire near Abisko, Sweden - III_Fen_N3_4 | ecosystem: Environmental > Terrestrial > Soil > Wetlands > Permafrost | place: Sweden: Abisko... | reverse complement strand
GGTGACCCGACCCCGCTTCCTCGACGCACGCCTCGGCTGAGCCGCGCGCAGAGGCGCCTACGCCGCGTCGGGCCGACGCAGCAGCAGGATCCCGCCGAGCAGCGCGAGGACGCCCAGGACCAGACAGACGACGGGGATCACGTTGGAGACCATCGCCAGCTTCGAGGAGTTGGCCTTGGCCTCCGTCACGGAGTCGGTGACCTCCTGGTCGGTGAAACCGATCTTGCCGTCGAGCAGCACGAGGCCGTCGGTGCCGTCGGCGTTCTTCAGCCACTGCTTCGCGACGCTGTAGCCGTTGACGACCTGACCCGTCAGCGGCTCGACCCAGAAGAACGTGTCGTTCTGGTAGTAGATCGCCTGGTCGCCCTGGTCGCCGATCTTCGTGGCGGGGATCTTCTGCTCGTACTTGTACGTGCTGAGGCCCTGCACGGCTTCCTCACCCAGGTAGTCGGCCGGGGCGCCCTTCATGATCGAGGAGTCGAAGACGTTGTAGGTCTTCTTCTCCGAGTAGAAGGGGAACTTCAGCGGCATCACCGTGTCGGTGCCGATCATGTCGCTCGTGATCGGCGTCCCACCCACGTTGCTGCCGGCTTCGGCGACCATGATCGCGGTCGTCCGGTCGAAGGCGTAGCGCTCCGGGCTGGCGGGAAGGTAGGGCTTGCCGCTCGGGTCCGAGGCAAGGCTGATGACGCTGAACGAGTCGTAGACGCCGATGTTGCCGCCCGCCTGCTGCGACGCGGCGACGTCCGCCTTCGTCCGGCGGATGCTGTTGAGCTCGACGTTGCTCTTCTCCGTCGCCGTCGCCAGGTCGACGACGGTGGTGACCGTACCTGAGCTGTCGGAGGTGTTCGCCGGGTTGAGATCGAGCGGCGCCACGGCAAGCTTCGGGACCGCGTAGAACCGGAGCATGGGTGCGAGAACGAGCAGGGCGGCCCCCAGCCCAATGAGCACGAGTCCAATACCACGTCGCATTGCAGGTCCTCCTCAGGACGTCAGGTGGCCGAACCGTAGCGGATAAGTGACTGGCGGGTAACACTTCGACACCACCACGTAATCTGCGTGTCGTGGCTGATCAGCACCGCCTTACCTGAGTCGAGGGACAGCAGACGTGACCGAGACGAGCGGACGTACCGTCGCCGGCGGCGTCGTGCCCGCGCGCGATGGGGAGCGGGTCGAGAGCGCTCGGCCGGAGGTCTCGGCAGGCACGCACTTCCCCGCACTCGACGGCTACCGTGCGATTGCGGCGCTCATGGTCGTCATGACCCACGTGGCATTCCAGACGGGCCTCGTCGGGAGCGGAGGTACCTGGGGACACGTCCTCGCCCGCTTCGACTTCGGCGTACCTCTCTTCTTCCTGATGTCCGGCTTCCTGCTCTACCGCCCGTGGGTACGGGCCGCGCTCGAAGGGCGCCCCCGGCCGAACATCCGTCGCTACGCCCTGCGCCGCACGGCGCGCATCATGCCGCTCTACCTCGTCGTCGTGGTGATCACGCTGCGCTTCCTGGACGAGATCCAGCCAGTGTCCTGGCAGCAGTGGGTCCAGAACCTCCTGGCCGTCCAGGTCTACGTAGACGACGGCCTGATCGAGGGGCTGACGCAGACCTGGAGCCTGTGCACGGAGATCGCCTTCTACGCCGCGCTGCCGGTCATCGGCGCCCTTGCGCTCGGGCGTCGTACGCGCTCGGTCGAGGAAGCCTGGCGGAGGCAGCTCGTCGTGCTCGCTTGCCTGGTGACGGTCGCGCTGCTGTGGAACGTCACCCGGACCGTGACGGACATCCTCCCGAAGGCCGCGGGCAACTGGCTGCCCGGCTACCTCGACTGGTTCGCGGCCGGCATGTGCCTCGCCCTCGTCGACGTGCGGTCCCGGCTGCCCGGAAGACCGCGCCTGGTGCGCCTTGCTCTCGCCACCGCACAGGACGGCATGACGTCGGTGGTCGTCGCCGTCGGCTTCTTCGCCCTCGCCACCACGCCGCTCGCCGGTGCCTACGACCTGCGCTACACCGGCCCGTGGGAGACGCTGGCCAAGCATCTTCTCTATCTGGGGGCGGCGACCTTCTTCCTGCTCCCCGGCGTCCTCGCCCCGTCCGGTGGCGTCGCGACGTCTCTGGCGCGACCGACGCCCCACCGTCTGGGACTGATCTCCTACGGGATCTTCTTGTGGCACCTGGTGATCCTGCGATTCGTCATGACCAGCCTCGGGATCCCCTTCTTCGGAGGTGGCACGCTTCAGGTCGGCGTGCTCGCCCTCGCGTGGACCCTCGCGGTGTCGACCGTGACCTATCGCTGGATCGAGCGACCAGCCCAGGCCTGGGCGCACCGCTTCTGATCAGCGCGGCCCGCGACGTCCCGTCGTCGGCGCCACGAGGGCGCCGACGACCATCCCGGCGCCTGCCGCGGTGATCAGCGCCGAGATCAGCTGCATAGCGGGGCTCCATGAGTTGATGGCCGGCCACGGCCCGAGGACGGCCGCGAGCGCGGTGATCACGACCGCCGCTCCGGCGACAACAGCGCGCGCACCGGTTCGCCGCGTCAGACCGAAGGCGAGCCCCGCGCCGACGAGCCCGACGACACCGAGCGAGGCCACCGAGACCGCCACCAGAACGAGTACCCGGGGTCCCGTGCCGATCGGCCGGGCCGGAGCGGCCACCCAGGTGCGGTGCCGCCGCACGGGTGCCAGCGCGAGCGCGAGGAGGATCAGCACCGCCACCGCCCCGGCGAGAAGCCCTGCCCGGTAGGTGCGGTCCGGCGCGAACTCGAGCCGGACGACACCACCGGACCCGGCCGGGACTACCCACGCCTGTCGCCACCCGTCCACGCGCGCGGGGGTGAGGGCCGTCCCGTCGAGAGTGGCCGTCCAACCCGCGTTCGCGTTCTCGCTCAGCTCGAGCATCCGGGCCGACGCTGACGTCGGGATCTCCACCGTGCGGCTCGTCGCTGTCCAGTCCAGCACCGTCGCACCCGGCGTCGTCCGCCCTGCTGCGGCCTCGCCGCTGGACCAGGCCACCGCCGTGACGTCGAACGTGCTCGACGACGCAGTCGTCACCCGGTGCGTGCCGGGACCGAGCCGGGGCGAACCGCAGGAGCGCGCCGTCGCGGGCGCCCCGTCGAGGATCGCACCCACGGTGCTCGCCAGCTGGGTCTGCGCAGCCACCCGTCCGTCGACCAGGACCGTCGGTCCGGAGCCGCACGGGACCTCCACCACGGACGAGCGCGGCACCGGGACCTTCCATCGGTCTGCCTCGCCGAGGACGAGCTCGGTCACTCCCACCGGCATGACCGAGCTCGCGCCCGTGACCGAGCTGCGGCTGAGGACCGGGTCGGACTGCGTGAAGCGCAGCTCCACGGCGCTCGTCACGGTGGCGGGGAAGCGCAGGTAGCCGTCGCGGTCGATGAGGACGACGTAGTGCCGGTCTCCCACGCCCACCGTGACGCTCAGGGGACGGGACGATGCGAAACCGGTGGACTCGAGGATGCGCAGCCAGGAGATGGTGGTCGGCGCGGGCAGAGCGACCCGCAGCGCCGGGTTGCGGTCCGCCGGATCGGCCATCCACGACGTCATGCTGTCGCCGTCGATCGCCGACTGCGGCCGCGCCGCAGGGTCGTCGGCCACGGTGCTCGACGCGGTCGCGCGAGCCGCGGGTCCGGCCGGATCCAGGAGCGCGTCGAGGGCCGCACCTCCACGTGGCGTGACGGTGAGGCTCGCCGGACCCGTCAGCCCGCCGGTCGTCACCGTTCGGTCGAGACCGGAGGCCTCCTCCCCCGAGCGAGCGAGCTCGGGATCGCACGCCACGGGTCTCCGCGCCACGCACGCAGACCGCGAGCCGCTGCGCACGGCGAGCGACAGCGCCGCCCCGGTGTCGCCGGCGACACCGGGGAGCTCGAGAGTCCTCGACGTGTCGAGCCTCGGCACGGTGACCTCGGAGAGCCCGAAGGCCTGCCCCAGAGGCAGGGCGAGTCCGACGAAGGTGAGCCGGAGCCGCGTCGTCGGCCCGAGGTCGGAGGGGATCACCACCGCCCCGGTGGTGACTGAGGCAACGAGGTCGCGGGATCCCCGGTCGGTCGTGACCCGCACGACGAGGGACTGGGGCGTGGTCCCGGGCAGGGCGGAGATCACGGCTCTCGCCCCGACGAGCCCGAACGCGGTCGGTCGATCGATCTCCCACCACGCGTCGCCCGATGCGAACGGTCGCGGGAACCAGCTCGTGGACGCGACCTTGTCCACGGCGTTCCACGGCCCGGCGGCCGGGTCGAGGGCGGCACTCGATGCGTCCCCGCGACTCGACGACGCCGTGAGCGTGATGTCGCCGGGGAAGGACGTGACCGGTGGAGGTTGCAGCGGGACGACCGCGTAGTCGTGGGCCCGGCGTGGGCGCGACCACGGGTCGCCCGGCGCCAGGGTGCGCGACCGGTTGTCCGTCGAGCGACCGAAGTCCACCTCGGTGCGGCGTCCGCTGTCGCTCGAGATGGTGAGCCGCACGGGTACGCCGGCGGGCACGTCGCCCGAGCGTACGACGACGTGTGCCGCCTCGTCCGGGAGCGCGACCGCCCCGAGCAACCCTTCCGGCTCTCCGTCCAGCACGTCCACCGAAGACAGGTCGCGCAGGGTCACCCGGGTGTCCGCGGCAGTGCTCGTGACTCGGTAGATCTCCACTGCCGGGTACGCAGCGTCGACCCCGCCGTCCACGACCAGGTTGTCGCTGTTCGGCCCGTTGAGGATCGGCCCGAAGTACCTGGACAGCTCGAAGCCACCCGACTGGTCGAGGGCCTGGTGGACGAAGGAGGGCCTCGGCGCGCCGGCGCCCGTGACGTCGAGGTCGTTGCGGACCACGACGTAGGTCACTCCCATCCGCGTCAGGAAGTCGGCGAGATGCGGGTCCCCCCGCCCGTCCGACAACAGTCCCTGGACCGCATCGAGTGCTCTGATGTTGCCGGCCGACGACAGCGGTACTGCGCTGCGGACCGCCCACGGGGAGGAGCTCAAGGGCTGGAGCGGCTCGTCCTCGGTCGTGCCCCAGAGGTAGGTGCCGAACGGCGCGCCGGGGACCACGAGGGCCCTGCCTCGCGCGTCGTTGCTGCTGAGCCAGGCCGCCGCGTCCTGCCAGTAGCCCGGGACGGACAGGAACGTCCGCCCGGTCGTGAGGTCGCCACGAAGCGCCGGCAGAGCCACGAGACCGACGGCCAGTACCACCAGCGCGGCGAGCCACGTCGATGCCGGCGGAAGCCAGCTGCGGACGTCGGTCCCTGCCGGGTTGGCGTTGGCAGTCCTCCGCCGACGGCTGTGCTCGAGGGCGACGGATGCGGTCCAGCCGACCCCTAGGGACAGTGGCAGACGCATCCACACATCGAACTTGTGCACGTTCCGAAGTGGCGCGAGCGCGCCGTCGAGCAGCGAACGGACGAGGGGTGCAGCGACCCCGTCCGCCCACGGGCCCGCGACCGAGACATGCCCGGCCACCATCACGACGAGACCGCCGAGGAGTGCCGCGACCAGGAAGCGACGGTGCGGCACCCTGCGCAGGGCCAGACCGAGGACCCCCGCGCACGCGGTCCCGACCGTGCCGACGACCAGGAGCCGTTCGTTGACCAGCGTCCACCCGGCGGGCCACTGCGGTCCGGTCGCCCCGGCGATGTAGGCGACCCAGTCCGTGACGCCGCGGAGTGCGGCAGATCCGTCCGTGATCGACGTCGTCGTCGCCGCGGACTCGATCCAGTCCAGGAACGGGGGCGCGAAGCGGCCCAGGATCAGCAACGGCGCGAGGATCCAGGCGGTGGCGAGCGTGACGCAGCCGACCCACGCCAGGGCGAGCCGGACCCGGACGGCGCGCGGCCCCTCGAGCAGGATCCACAGCAGTCCCAGGGCCGCCGCCGCTGCGGTCGCCGACGCGTTGATGCCGCCCATCAGCAGGACCGCGAGGGCCGACAGGGCGGCTGCGCGGCGTACCGAGCGCCCGGGGCGCAGCGTCACGAGCGGTAGCAGCATCCAGGGAGTCAGCACGTACGGCAGCGTCTCGACGGAGATGGGTCCGAACGTGGTCATGACCCGGGGGGAGAGCGCGAAAGCGAGGGCTGCGATCCAGCGACCCGGCGCCGAGGCGAGACCGAGCACCCTCGCGAGCCGGACGACCCCCAGGAAGGCGGTGCAGAGCAGGAGCGCCCACCACGCCCTCTGCACGATCCAGGGCGCGAGGTTCACCGCGCGGCCGAACCAGAAGAAGGGTCCGACCGGGAAGAGGTAGCCGTAGGCCTGGTCCTGCAGGTCGCCGAAGTAGGTCTGGCTGTTCCAGAGGTGCAGGGCGCGGGAGAGGAACGGGCCCGGGTCCTGCGTCAGGTCCAGCTTGGTGTCCGCAGCGATCAGCCCCGGCGACTGGACGAACGCGATGCAGGTCAGGACCACGCACGTGGCGAGGAGCCGGATGCGCCAGGTGAGCCGGCTCACGGACGCGACGCCGCCGTCCGCGACGACGCGGCGCGCGCTCTGCGTCGGGGTGCCGTGGCCACGGCGCGGACGGTACCCGACTGCGGGTGGGACCGTCGCATCCGGACACGTACTTGCTACCCGCTGGTAACCTCGGCGTGTCCTGGCGTCCCCGCCGCAGCGAGAGGTCCGCATGTCCGAGAGCGCGTCGCAGGAGCAGGTGCCGCTACGCATCCTGTTCTGCAACTGGCGGGACACGCGCAACCCCGAGGGCGGCGGCTCCGAGGTCTACGTGGAGAACATCGCCACCGCGCTGGCAGCCGCCGGCCACGAGGTCACCATCCTCTGCGCCGCGCACGCGAATGCTCCGGACGACGAGGTGGTCGACGGTGTCCGCTTCGTGCGCCACGGCAGCAAGCTGGGCGTCTACCCACGCACGTTCGTCCGGCTGCTGCGTCGGCAGCTCGGGCGGTTCGACGTCATCGTCGACGTTCAGAACGGGATCCCGTTCGCCTCGACGTTGTCCGGCCAGTCACCCGTCGTGGTGCTGGTCCACCACGTGCACCGAGAGCAGTGGCCGGTCGTGTACGGGCCCGTGCGGTCGCGCATCGGCTGGTTCCTCGAGTCGTGGGTCGCCCCGCGGTTGTATCGGGGCTCGCGCTACGTCGCGGTGTCCCAGGCCACGAAGGCCGAGCTCGTCGAACTGGGGATCCGTGCGGAGGCCATCTCGGTCGTGCACAACGGCGTCGAGCGGCCGAGGGTGGACCCCAGCCCGGCCACGCACCCCCGGATCCTCGTCCTCGGCCGGCTGGTGCCCCACAAGCGCGTGGAGCACGTGCTTGTGGCAGTCGCCCGGCTGCGCCAGGACCACCCGGACCTGCGGGTCGCCGTCGTCGGTGACGGCTGGTGGGCACCGGAGCTCGCCGAGGAGGCGCGACGTCTCGGGGTGTCGGACCTCGTGGAGTTCCTGGGCTTCCTCGACGAGGACGCGAAGCACGATCAGCTCGCTCGCGCGTGGATCCTCGCCCTGCCCTCGCTGAAGGAGGGCTGGGGCCTCGTGGTGATGGAGGCGGCCGGCTACGCCGTCCCGGCCGTCGGCTACCAAGCCGCCGGCGGCGTCGCGGAGTCGGTCGTGGACGGCGTGACCGGGCTCCTCGCGCAGGACCAGGACGATTTCGTGGACCAGCTACGGCGGCTCCTGGACGACCCCGAGCTGCGGCGACAGCTCGGGACTGCCGCCGAGGCCCGGACCTGGGAGTTCGGGTGGGACACGGCGGTGCGTGGTTTCGTCGACATCCTGTCTGCGGCCGCCGGCCGACCGTCGCGCGTGACGGTCGAGGAGCAAGCCGCCGGACAGGTCCACCTCGCGCACCCCACGGACAACGTGGACGCGGACATGCCGATGGCCGCCGTCCCGCAGGGGACGACGGCCATCAGCGACGAGTAGGGGCCCGCGATCAGTTCTGGCCGTAGACGGTGATCGACCCGGGGTTCTGCTCCGGGAAGGTGCCGCCCCCCTGGCTGGTGGTGAGCACGACGCTACCCCCGACGCCGACGACGACACCGATCACAGCCGCGATGATTCCCGCGACGACACCAGGCATGGCTCGACCTCCCAGTCGGACGTAGTGCGCGCACCCTACCAGCCAGTAGCCGTCGCAGCGTGCATGTCATGCCGATTCCGGCGGCGTGCCACGACCAGCGCTGTCACGCACCCGAGAACCACGAGCACCGCGGCCGCGTCCCCGGCGATGACGGCCACGACGCCGACCAGCTCCGGCGGGGGCTCGGGGGCCCTGAGCCGGTAGAGGCGCAGGTCGTCACCGGAGAGCACGAGCATCGCGCCCGCGGGAAGAGTGACCGTGCCCCCGGCCGACTCGACGAGCACCCAGCCGACCCCCTCGGCGGCCAGCACCCGGGCGAGCCGATCCGGAGAGTCGGTGGCCGCACCGATCCTCTCCGCGCGCGGGTCGTCGCCGGGCACCACGACGACCTGCCCGGCGTGGCGTACGGCGAGATCGCCGGACACGACCACCGTGCGCGGCATCGCCCGTGGCGCCGGGTCGAGCACGGTCCGCCCGACGTTCCAGGAGAACCGTCGGTAGGCCGACCACGGGAGACTCACGACGTCACCCGGCGCAGGATCCTCGGCCAGCACAGCGCGTGCCTGCGCCCAGTCAGCCGGATAGTCGACCGACCCGAGCCGCCCGACGGCTCCCCAGGCCAGGTCCGGTAGCAGCGCTAGGGGGAGGATCCCTGCCGCGAGCACCACCAGGACGCCGACCAGCCGGTCACCCGTGCGCGCCGCCAGCCGTCGACCCAGGGCCGCGGCGCCGCACCCTGCCGATCCCGCCATGAGCACCAACCAGGGGGCGAGCAATTTCTGACCATCGCGGAGCAGCCCCGCTCCGGGAACGTGCTCGACGGGCCACGACTCCAGCGGCGACGTGACCGACCAACCCCCTGCCACGGCCAGCGTGAGTCCCACGGCAGCGGCCACGAACAGCGCCGTGGCTACCGGCCGACCCACAGCCGACGCGAAGGCATGTCGGCCGATCCAGGCGAGCACGAGCACCGACACCGTGAGCGCGAGGGCGAGGGCCGTGCCGCGCGATGAGGGCGTCGAGCCGGCGTCCCAGATTCCTCCGGTCCCCAGTGCGGACAGCAGGACGCCGAATCCCTCGGAGCGCAGTGCGAAGATCTCCGCCCCGCCGACGACGACCGGTGCCGGGTGCACCACGGCCGGGACGAGCCACGGCAGCTGGAGCAGGAGGCCGAGTGCCACGAACACCAGCCGTGGGCGGATGGCGCTCCCGCGTCGCCAGAGCAGCACTGGTGTCGTCACCAGCAGGAGGAGGAGACCACCGGACGGAGTCAGCGAAGCACACGCGAGGACGAGCAGCCACCGGTACGCCGCGCCGGGCACGGCAACACGCCCCTGGTCGGCCAGCACGAGCGCCCAGGGCAGCATGGCCACGGCGAGCAGCAGGCTCCAGTGCCCGATGAGCAGCCGTTCCGCGACGAACGGGGACCACAGGGCCAGCACCGCCGCGACCGCGCCCGCCCGGGCACCGGCTGGCCGGACCAGCCGCGCCACGCCGAGCCCGAGGCCGAGGAGGGCGACGGCGAGCGCCAGCTTCTCGAGGACCCATCCCGGCACCGGCCCGGACAGGAGGGCGACCACCGAGTCCTGCGGCACCGAGCGTGGGAGTCCCGCGCCCAGCCCGGCCATCCAGGGCAGGAAGGACTGCTCGGGCGTGAACACGAGGTCGCCGATCAGCGTGTAGCCCGGGGCCAGAGCAGGCCCGAGAATGCACACCGAGACGACGACGACCACGGCCGCGACGACGCGTCGGTTGTCCGTGGTGCGCACGTTCCCCTCCCGTCCGTGTGCGGGCCCGCCCCGGGTCTCGCAGGGTGCCCGGTGGTCCCGTCCCGGAGCCTCGGGCGCCGCGGGCCCTATCGTGGCGGGTCGAGCGCCCTGACCCCTGACCGACCCACCCGAGAGAAGCCCACCCGTGACCGTTGGAGAGCGTTCTCCTGCTCGCCGACTGGCCGGCTCCGGCATCGTCGTCGCGGCGGGGATGGCCGTCGGCCAGGTGCTCGCGTACGGGCTCGCCGTCGTGGGGGCGCGCGTGCTCGGGCCCGCCCGATTCGGCGAGCTGAGCGCGCTGACGGGACTTCTCGTCATCGGCGGCGTGCTCGGACTCGCCGTGCAGACCGTGAGCGCTCGGCGCGTCGCGACGGCGGAGCGCGGCTCCGACGGCCCCTCGCTGGTCCTGCTCGGTGCCCGGGCCTCGGGCGTGGGCATCCTCGTCGCGCTCGTCGCCGTACCCGTGGCGACGGTGGAGCTCCGGCTCGGGGTGCTCGACGCCGTCCTGGTGGCGGTCACCCTCGTGCCCTCGACGCTGGCCGCCAGCGGCATGGGAGCGACACAAGGTCGCGAGGACTTCGTCGCGCTCGGCGGGCTCTACGCCATCCTCGCGATCGGGCGGCCGGGCCTCTCGGTCCTGGTCCTGGCGCTCACGCACTCGGTCACGGCCACGATGGTCGCTGCGGCTGTCGGAGCGACCGCCGGCTTCCTCGTCGTCCACCGCCGCTCCCGGTTGCCCTGGCGTCCGGGCCGGTCGCTGCCGACAGGCATGGGACGCGAAGGGCTCACCACGACCCACGCGCTGCTCGCGATGTTCGTCCTGACCACCGCCGATCTGCTGCTGGCCCGCCACTCGCTCGTCCCGGCCGAGGCAGGCGCCTACGCCGCTGGCGCCATCATCCTCAAGGTCGCCTTCTGGCTGCCTCAGGCCGTCGCGGTCGTAGCGTTCCCACGCATGGCCGAAGGGCGTCACGACACCGTTCTCCGCGGTGCCGCGGTCGTGCTCGGGCTCGGCCTGCTCGTGACCCTCGGGGCGGCGCTCCTGGGCCCGGCGATCCTCGGTCTCGCCCTGGGGCCCGAGTACGCCGAGGTCGGACGGGTGGGATGGGTGTTCGGACTCGCGGGCACGGCTGAGGCCGTCGCCTACCTGTTGCTCTTCAGCCGGCTGGCCGCTCGCGACCGTCGCGCTGCCCTGGCCGTCTGGATCGCCGTCGGAACGCTGGCGCTGCTCGTCCTCTTCGTCTCCGGCGGGACGCCGGTGAGCATCGCCTGGACCGTCACGACGGTGGTGAGCGCGCTGTGCGTCGTCGGCTTCGCCGAGCATCGTCGTGACGGGCGCAGGAGCCTCGGCGAGGACGCAGCGGGCGAGCCCGCGCGGTGATCCCAGGGCACGGCGACGTCGGGTCGTCGTGCCCTGGGGGCCTCGACTACGTCGCGCTCGGGTCCGGCCACGGACCCGGCGACCACGCGGCGTTGTAGCCGCTGCTGGTCCCCATCGCCGCGGCGATCCCGGCGGTGCCCGGGAGGACGCCGTTCTGCACCCAGTCGGTCAGCAGGGTGATGATCGCGACGTTCGACGCCGGAGTGAAGTTGCAGTGCCCCGCCCCGTACGGCGCCCCGGGGCTCTCCGGGTAGGTCGCCGGCGCCACGGTGTACGTCTGCACGAGCCCCGCGGTCGCGGTGCCGGCCTTCTGCGCTGCCTCGTAGCGGTTGAGGAAGAACGTCTGGTTCTGCGAGATGACCAGCGGGTCGGCGGCCGTGTGCATGGTGATCTCGGGCTTGGTGATCGTGCCCTTCGGGTCACCGCCCTCGGCGAGCGCCTTGGCCTTCGCGGCGTCGTCGGCGACGACGCGCTGACCCGACGACAGAGCGGCGTTGAACGTGTCCGTCGCACCCGCGGTCACCGTGTCGATGAGTGCCTTCTCGGACTCGGAGATCCGAGCGGCGTAGTCGGTCGTCTCGTTGCCGGACGGGTTGCCGCCGAAGCGCTGCTCGAGGTCGTAGCGGGCGAACGTGGCGTAGCCGAGGTCGGTGGCGAGCGCCTCGACGGTCGCCTTCACCTTCGACTCGACCGAGGACCCGTCGTAGTGCAGCGTCTGGCTCGGAGCGTCGACGAGCGCGGCGATGTAGAGGATCTTCGCCGTGCCGCCGCCCTTGACGTCGCCGGCCGCCGCGATCAGGGCCTTCATCGCGTTCGTCCAGCTCTCGACCGCTTCCTGGTAGGACGCGTAGCCGGTGATCTTCATGCCGGGGTAGATCAGCGTCTTCACGGCGTAGGACACGTCGAGCGCGAGGTTCATGTTCGGCACGACGCCGGCCATCACGCCGCACAGCGGCGCGGCGCCGTCGACCCACTCCGGGTGCTTCTCGGCGATCATCTGCGTGATGAGACCGCCGAGGGAGTCGCCCCAGATCTCGGTGCGGTAGGGCTGGCCGATGTTGTCGACGAAGAACTTGTGGAGGTCCTCGGCGGCGGTCACGCCGTCCTGCACGGCCCAGCCGTTGGACTTGTACGCCGAGCCCGCGAGGGCGTAGCCGGCGGCGAGCAGCTGCGTCGCGGTCGCGTCGTCCGAGGCCGAGACGGCCTTCGTCTCGACCGGCGAGAAGTCCGGCGGCGCCGGCTGGGCGTAGCGGTAGCCGTGGGAGTAGAGCAGCAGCGTGCCGTTCCACGTCGTCGGCATCTTGATCTCGTACGCCGCGCCGTTGAGGGTGTCGGAGCACTTCACCTTGTCGCACCCGGTGAACGCGACGTCGGTGGACGCCTGGCGGGCTCGGGGGATCTCGGGTGCCTGGGAGCCGCATGCGGTGAGGACGAGGAGGGAGGCGGAGAGGGCGGCGGCCGCGACGGTGCGGCTGGCAGTGGTCATGACGCCGGATCTTGGCACGCTCGCGGACATTCGGCGCGCGGTGACGCGCGAATTGTTACCGGCGGGTAAGCCGGACCTGCCTCGAGTCCGGTTCAGTGACCGGCGTCCTCCCAGGTGCGGCCGACACCGACCGACACGTCGAGCGGCACGGTCAGCGGCACGGCACCGCCCATGCCCGCGCGCACGACGGCGTCGACCTGCTCGAGCTCGCCCGCGGCGACCTCGAGCACGAGCTCGTCGTGCACCTGCAGCAGCATCCGGGAGCGCAGCCCCGCGGCCCCGAGCGCGTCGTCGACACGGATCATCGCGACCTTCACGACGTCGGCGGCCGACCCCTGGATGGGGGCGTTGAGCGCCATCCGCTCGGCCATCTCGCGCCGCTGACGCACGTCGGAGGTGAGGTCGGGGAGGTAGCGACGGCGACCGAGCATCGTCTCGGTGTAGCCGGTGCCGCGAGCGCGGTCGACGACCTCGCGGAGGTAGTCGCGCACTCCCCCGAACCGCAGGAAGTACTCGTCCATCAGGGCGCTCGCCTCGGCGGGCGTGATGGCCAGCTGCTGGGCCAGACCGAAGGGCGAGAGGCCGTAGGCCAGCCCGTAGGACATCGCCTTGATCTTGCGGCGCATCTCCGGGTCGACCTCGGACGGCTCGACACCGAACACCCGGGACGCGACCGTGGTGTGCAGGTCCTCGCCGGAGTTGAACGCCTCGATCAGGCCCACGTCCTCGGACAGGTGCGCCATCAGCCGCATCTCGATCTGGCTGTAGTCGGCGGTGAGCAGCGACTCGTACCCGGGGCCCACCACGAACCCGCTCCGGATGCGCCGCCCTTCGTCGGTGCGGATCGGGATGTTCTGCAGGTTGGGATCCTGCGACGAGAGCCGTCCGGTGGCTGCGACGATCTGGTTGAACGTGGTGTGGATGCGGCCGTCGTCCGAGATCGACGCGAGCAGGCCCGTGACCGTCTGGCGCAGCTTCGAGACGTCGCGCCAGCGCAGCAGCTGCTCGAGCAGCGGATCACCCGTCTTCGCGAACAGGTCCGCCAGCGCCTCGGCGTCCGTCGTGTGGCCGGTCTTGATCCGCTTCGTGGTCGGGAGTCCGCGCTCCCCGAAGAGGATCTCCTGCAGCTGCTTGGGCGACCCGAGGTTGAACGGACGGCCCGCGAGCTCGTGCGCGGCCGCCTCGGCGCCCCGCATGGCCTCGGCGAACTCGGAGTCGAGCCCCTCGAGGTGCGCGGTGTCGACCGCGATGCCGACCTGCTCGAGGTCGGCCAGCACGTGCAGCAGCGGCAGCTCGACCTCGCGCATGAGCGTGGTGCCGCCGCGCTCCTCGAGCTCGCGCTCGAGCGCATCGGCGAGGTCGATCGTGGCGCGCGCGTGCAGTCCGAGGGTGGTCGCGCGGGCCTCGTCCTCGTCAGTGTCGAAGCTCAGCTGCGAGGCCGACGACGAGTCGACCGAGCCGAGCTCGCGGCCGAGGAAGCGCGGCGCGAGGTCGCCGAGGTCGAAGGACCGCTGCCCCGGCAGCACGAGGTACGCCGCGAGC
>Ga0302299_10001459_pt1 | contig 14201 bp, 13 predicted proteins | sample III_Fen_N3_4_FD_198795 | JGI IMG/M metagenome (GOLD analysis project Ga0302299, IMG submission 198795) | Peat permafrost microbial communities from Stordalen Mire near Abisko, Sweden - III_Fen_N3_4 | ecosystem: Environmental > Terrestrial > Soil > Wetlands > Permafrost | place: Sweden: Abisko... | reverse complement strand
GTGCCGCCGGCTCGATCTGGCGTCTCGGGATCTTCAACACCCAGGACGCCTGGGCCGCGGTGCCCAACACCCAGGGCGGCGCCGGCAACCCCGGTGTGTCGACCATCATCAAGGGGACCGACGGCGCCATCGGCTACGTCGACTTCTCCGACGCCGTTGCCAGCTCGCTCCAGTTCGCCAGCATCCAGAACGCGAGCAACAAGTTCATCACTCCGAGCGTTCCTGCCGCCGCAGCCGCCCTCCAGGGCGTGGCCATCGCGGCCGACGGGCTCTACAACCCGCTCAACTCGCCGAACCCGGGGGCATATCCCATCACCGCCCCCACCTGGATCCTGGTGTACCAGAAGTACGCCGACGCCAACCAGGCGGCGGCCGTGCAGGCCTGGGCCGAGTACCTGATCGGGGCCTGCCAGAAGCAGGCGAAGAGCGTGGACTACGCCACCATCCCGAAGGCATGGGTCCAGCAGACCCAGGCCAAGCTCCAGACGATCACCTCCGGCTGATCGCCTCGACGTGGAGGGGCGGGCATCCCCCGGCCTGCCCCTCCACGTTGTTCTCCGCCCCGTCCTCCCCTCGTAACGGCGACTCCCAGGACCCATGACCCAGGTTCTCGAACCCGTATCACCGGAGGCCCCGGCTCCGCTCGTCGGCGGACCGCGGCCGCCGGGCGCGTTGGCCGACCGGACGTTCCGGGTCGTGGCCTTCGCAGCCGGTCTGCTGGTGCTCGCGATCCTCGCCCTCATCATCTACGCCACGCTCAAGAACTCGTGGGACTGGTTCTCGACCGAGGGTCTGAAGGGCATCTTCTCGACGACCTGGGCACCGTCCCAGGGCGAGTACGGCGCCGGCGGGCTCCTGATCATGACCCTGATCGTGGGCGCGGTCGCCCTCATCATCGCGGTCCCGGTCAGCGTCGGGATCGCACTCTTCGTCACCGAGATCGCGCCGCGCCGGATGCGCTTGCCGATCGTCTTCGTGATCGACCTGCTCGCGGCGATCCCTTCCGTCGTCATCGGCCTCTGGGGTCTCAAGCAGCTCGCGACCCCGCTCCAGGACGTCTACAAGACCCTGCACCAGGCATTGGGCGGCATTCCCCTGATCGGCGACCTCTTCGGCGAGCCCAGCGCTTCGGGCCTCGCGCTCATGACCGCCGGGATCGTGGTGGCGATCATGATCATCCCGATCGTGACCGCGATCACCCGAGAGGTGTTCGCGACCACCCCGGCGGGCCAGAAGGAAGCGACGCTCGCCATGGGGGCCACCAAATGGGAGATGATCCGGGGAGCAGTGTTTCCGCACAGCCGGAGTGGCGTGGTCGCCGCCGTCATCATCGGCTTCGGTCGGGCCGTGGGCGAGACCATCGCCGTGTTCCTGGTGATCGGTTCGTCCCAGACCCTCAGTGCGAACCTCCTCGGGCCCGGTGACACGCTGGCGAGCTCGATCGTGGGTGGGTTCGGCGAGGCGACCGGGATCCAGCGGTCCGCCCTCATCGGCTTCGGTGTCGTGCTCCTCGCGCTCACGATCGTGCTCGGCTCGATCGCGCGGGCGATCCTGCGCCGTTCCAACAAGCGGTTGGGCGTGATCTGATGACGACGACCACAGTGCCTCCGTCTCCGACGCCTCCTCCCCCGACTCCGAGAGCGCCGTCGTCCCCGTCGTTGCGGCCGCGGGCGGGGACCGGGCGACGCCGCTTCAAGAGCGGCCTGGCCAGCGCACTGATCGTGCTCTCGTTCGTGCTCGTCGTCATCCCGCTGGTGTTCGTGGTGCTCTACATCGCGCAGCAGGGGTTGAAGGCCATCTCGATGGACTTCTTGACGAGCGACATCGCGTTCTCGCCCCGCAGCGTCGACGGCGGCATCGGCCCTGCCATCGTGGGCACGATCGTGATCACGCTCGGCGCGACGCTGATGGCCGTGCCGCTCGGGGTGCTCGGTGGGATCTTCCTCAACGAGTACGGCGGGACCTCACGCTTCGCCAGCCTCGTCCGGTTCCTCTCCGAGATCCTCACCGGCGTCCCGTCGATCGTGATGGGCCTGTTCGTCTACACGCTCGTCGTGCTCAACACGAAGAAGTTCAATGGGTTCGCCGGTGCCCTCGCCCTCGCGTGCCTGATGCTCCCCGTGGTGATCCGCACGTCCGAGGAGATGCTCAAGCTCGTTCCCCGGGAGCTCCGAGAGGGCAGCCTCGCGTTGGGCAGCCGGAAGTCACGCACGATCCGGACCGTGGTGCTGCCGCACGCAGCGCCGGGGATCGTCAGCGGCGCACTGCTCGCGGTGGCCCGGGCGGCGGGTGAGACCGCTCCGCTGCTGTTCACGATCGGCGCCGCGACGACGGCGAACCGGAACCTGTTCAACGGGGCCAACACCGCGCTCTCCGTGCAGATCTTCGGGAACGCCAACTCGCCGTTCATCCCGGCCCAGGAGCGGGCGTTCGGCGCCGCGCTTACCCTGATCGTCATCGTGTTCATCGCCACGGCGGTCGCGCGGATCGTCACTGTCATCTACACCCGTCGGACCTCCGGGGCCGGCGGATGACCTCGGAGCCTCCCATGATCGACACCATGACGGCCGACACTACGATCGACGCCGTGGCGACCGAGCCGCCCACCCACGTCGATCCCGCCCAGCCGCCCGCCGACGACCTACCGGAGCGCGAGCGCGAGGTCGTGTTCCAGCTCAACGGCGTCGAGATCTTCTACGGCGCCGCCCGCGCGGTGACCGACGTCGACCTCGACATCGGCCGCAACGAGATCACCGCGTTCATCGGCCCGTCGGGTTGCGGCAAGACGACCGTGCTGCGGTCGCTCAACCGGATGCACGACCTCACGCCCGGCGCGCAGGTGAAGGGTTCGATCACCTATCACGGCGAGGACCTCTACGGCGGCAAGGTCGACCCCGCCGAGGTACGACGACGGATCGGCATGGTGTTCCAGAAGCCGAACCCGTTCCCCAAGTCGATCTTCGACAACATCGCGTACGGCCCGAGGATCAACGGAACCCGCAAGCGCTCGACGCTCAACGAGATCGTCGAGCACGCGCTCACTCGTTCGGCGTTGTGGGGCGAGGTCAAGGACAAGCTCAAGTCGAGCGCGCTGTCGCTGTCGGGTGGGCAGGCCCAGCGCCTCTGCATCGCCCGTGCGCTCGCCGTCGATCCCGATGTGCTCCTCATGGACGAGCCGTGCTCGGCCCTCGACCCGATCGCGACCGCGCGCATCGAGGACCTGATGGAGGAGCTGAAGGACAGCCTCACGATCGTGATCGTGACCCACAACATGCAACAGGCTGCCCGCGTCTCCGACCGCACCGCGTTCTACACCGCGGAGCCCGACGAGCAGGGTCGCCGCGTCGGCAAGCTCGTCGAGTACGCGCCCACCGAGACGATCTTCACCAAGCCCAGCGACGCGCGCACCGAGGGCTACATCACCGGACGGTTCGGCTGAGACGGCGCCGCGGGGCGGAAGGGCTCGACGAGCTCGAAGCCGGCCTCGCCGAGACCGAGCAGGTCCTCGAAGAGGTCCGGGGTGACCGGGATCGCCTCGGGGCGGCGCTCGTCTCCGCCGACATCGGGATCATCGTGCTCGACGCCGGCGCCTCCGAGGTGCTGCGCAGCGAGGCCGCCGAACGCTTCCGGGACCCGCGTCACGGTGACGCCGTCGCGCTCGAAGTCGTCGAGCGGCTCCTGCGCGGGGCGCTCGACGGTGCGGCCGGTGAGGAGGAGCTCGCGCTCTTCGGGCCCCCCCGCGAGACGCTCGTCGTGAAGGCGACCCCGCTCCTCGACCTCGACGGAGCCCTGTTCGGCGCGGCGGCCTACGTCGCGGACGTCACCGAGCTCCGGCGGGTGGAGAGCGTGCGCCGCGACTTCGTGGCCAACGTGAGCCACGAGCTGAAGACGCCGATCGGGGCGATGGGGCTGCTGGCCGAGACGTTCCTCGCCTGTGACGACGCCGAGGTGGCCCGCCGTCTCGCGCTCCAGCTGGTGCGTGAAGCCGATCGTCTCGCCCGGATCGTCGACGACCTGCTCGACCTCAGCGCCGTGGAGGCCCAGGAGCACCCGATCCGCGAGCAGGCGCGGCTGCGGGTGCTCGTCGACGAGGCGGTGGATCGGGTGCAGGCCGTCGCGCTCGCGCGCAACATCCCGCTGCACGTCGCTCCGATCGCCGACGACCTCCTGGTCGCCTGCGATCCCGCGCAGGTCGTCGGTGCGGTGACGAACCTGCTCGACAACGCGGTGAAGTACTCGGAGGGGGGTCAGTCGGTCGAGGTCTCGGGCGAAGCCCTCGACGCCCGGCTCGTGATCGCGGTGCGCGACCATGGGATCGGCATCCCGTCGCGGGATCTCGAACGCATCTTCGAGCGGTTCTACCGCGTCGACAAGGCCCGGAGCCGCGCCACGGGCGGGACCGGGCTCGGGCTCGCGATCGTCCGTCATGTGGCCCAGGCCCATGGCGGCGAGGTCACCGTGGAGTCGATCGAAGGCGAAGGGTCCACCTTCCGCCTCGTCCTGCCCCGTGCCGGGGCAACAGTGGAGGCAGCCTGATGGCCGAACGGCCAACCATTCTCGTCGTCGATGACGAGGAGTCCTACCGGGACGCCTTGTCGGTCGCACTCGAGCGGGAGGGCTTCCACGTCGAGACGGCGGCCGACGGCCCGGAGGCGATCGAGCAGTTCGACACGTTCCACCCCGCGCTCGTCCTCCTCGACGTGATGTTGCCGCGCATGTCGGGCGTCGACGTGTGCCGCGAGCTGCGGACCCGGTCGCAGGTGCCGATCATCATGGTGACAGCCCGCACGGCCGAGATCGACGCGGTGGTGGGCCTCGAGGTCGGGGCCGACGACTACGTGACCAAGCCGTTCCGGTTGCGCGAGCTGGTCGCGCGGGTGCGTGCCGCGTTGCGGCGTTCCCCGCGCACCGATGGCGGTGAGAGCGTCCCCGAGGACCAGATCGAGATCGGCGACGTGCGGGTCGACGTCGCCCGCCACGAGGTCCTGGTCCGGGGGAACCTCGTTCCGCTACCGCTGAAGGAGTTCGAGCTGCTCGAGCTGCTGATGCTCAACGCGGGTCGGGTGCTGACGCGCGACGTCCTCATCGACCGCATCTGGGGCCCGAACTACTACGGCGACACGAAGACGCTCGACGTCCACATCAAGCGCCTGCGGTCGAAGATCGAGGCGGACCCGGCCCATCCCCTGCGCATCGTCACCGTGCGCGGCGTGGGCTACCGCTACGAGCGCACCGCGTAGTCGCCTGTCGCCGCGCTGATCGCGGCGGCCGCGTCGGTGGCCGGGCCCGGCGCGATGCCCTGGAGGAGCGTGACCGCGGCATAGCCGTCGAGCACGGTGGCGAGATCGCTTCCCGGCGGTGCATCCCCGCTCCGGCCGACGTAGTGGAGCAGCACCTCGCCCGGGGTGTGCGCGGCGGTCCACTGCTCGAGGAACGGCGCGAGCTGCGCGCCGCGGACGCCGAGCAGGGCGGTGGGCTCGACGTCGGGGACGTTGAGGTTGACCACCGCCGGCGGGCCGCTCTGGGCGACGGCCCACTCCAGCGCGGCGGGGACGAGCCCGGCTGCGGTGGCCCAGTGGGGGTGCTCGCCCCACGCGATGCTCACCGCGACGCCGGGGATGCCGACCACCGCGGCCGTGAGCGCCGTGCCCACGGTGCCCGAGTGCAGGACCAGGTGGCCGTAGTTGAGCCCAGGGTTGACGCCGGAGGCGACGGCGTCGGGCATCGGCCCGAACGCTTCCAGGATCCCCGCGTACACGGTCGCCGCCGGCGGTACGTCGAGGGCGTACACCGGCACGCCGGGGAGGCTGGGCCACTCGACTTCGGTGCAGGCGATCGGACCGGCCCGGTGGAGCCGGCCGATGGCCGCGCCGCTGCCGCTGCGCTCGCCCGACGGCGCCACCACGATGGCGTCGTGGCCGGCGGCGACGACGGCCTCGGTCAGGGCGAGCAGGCCGGGGGCCTCCACGCCGTCGTCGTTGGTCACGAGGACGCGCATCGGCTCGGAGCGTAGCGAGCTTCCTGGCGCAGCCTCCTCGCGTCGCGCAGCGACCCAGGATGCGGAGCGTAGCGAGCTTCCTGGCGCAGCCTCCTCGCGTCGCGCAGCGACCCAGGATGTCGGCACGCTACCGGGAGGTCACGGGCGGGCCGTGGCCGCGACCGCGTAGAGGGCGAGGGTCCAGTGATCGAGACCCGCCGGCGTGCGCTCGGGGTCCTTCGCCGCGTCGTCGGCGTGGCGCAGGGCCACGAGGGCGTCGGCGTCGGGCCGGTTGAGGAACGCGGCCCGCTCCTCGGGGTCGAGCAGCCCGCCCTGGGCCCGGAGCGTGGCGAGGCTGCGGGGGGTGAGCCGGTCGCGGTAGGCGGCATCCACGGTCACGAGGTACCGCTTGGCCAGGTCGTGGCCCGCGACGAGGGTCGCGACGCGGGCTCCGAGGAGCGGCGCCAACGCCGTCGCGCCGGCGCAGGCGTGCTCCGACGGGCGCCCGGGACACAGCACCGTGCCCAGGTCGTGGACCAGGCCGGCCACCTGGAGCTCGAGGTCGTCGGGAACGGTCCGCTCGAGCACCGCGGCGCACTGGAGCCCGTGCGCGAGCAGGTCGACCGGTTCGCCGTCGCGCTCGTTGCGGGCCGCGTCGAGCAGCTCGAGCAGCCCGTCCACCCCGGCGATCCGCCGGGCGGTCGGAATCGACGTCGGATTCGACGGCGGGTTCGACGTCGCGTGCGTCATGGCCCCATTGTCGGGCATCGGGGCGCGGCGCACGAGCCGGGTTGACGAGGGTTCACGCGACGGCCACCTGGTGGACCGCGGTCGGGGACGGACGGTTCACCTCGACCTGGGACGCTTCCTCCATCACGATTCCGGCCTCGGCGCCGGCCTCGTTCCCCCCGGGGCCGAGCGCCGGTCGGGATCCGCACGGGGGTGCGTGGGACCGAGTCCCCGCCCCCGTGCGCAAGTCAGCTCCCCGAGGTTCGGGGAGGCCGCTGGTAGGTGGCCTTGACGACCCGGCCCCGGCGGGTCTCGAGCACCCACATCGAGCCCTTCTCCATGAGCGGCGCGCCGTTGCGACGACGGACCTTCACGCCCTCGCTCCGGAGGTGCTCGAGCAGGAGGCGCATCACGTCGCCGTGGGTGCACAGCACGGTGTTCCCGTCGATCACCTTGTCGGTGAGCCGGAGGATCTGCTGGAGGTCGACGCCTTCGGCGAGCTCGTCGGCGAGATCCACCGGCAGCCCGAGGCGCTCCGCGAGGGGTTCCACTGATTCGCGGCAGCGGAGGTAAGGGCTGGTGACGATCTCGGCGATGTCGAGTCCGCGGAGCAGATCGACGATCCCCACGGCCTGGCGGCGACCGACACGGGAAAGCGGCCGTTCCTCGTCGGCACCCTTCCAGGCGCTGCGCCGCCCGGCCCGGGCGTGGCGCAGCACGTACAGCGTCACGTCAGTCGCCCTCCAGGCGCTCGAGCAACGCACGATCGTGCGCGTAGGAGAGCAGTGTTGCAGCCTCCTCACGAGCGCACCAAATGAGGAGATCGACCTCGTCGTCGGGCTCGAACGCCGCCTGGAGGCCCTCGGCGGGCTCCATCACCCAGTAGTGCACGATCTTGGCCCGGCCCCGGTGGTCCCGATAGTGCACTTCGTCGAGGTACGGGCCGAGGACGCAGACGAGGCCGGTCTCCTCGGTGACCTCCCGCAGGGCGGTCTCCTCGTTGGTCTCCCCCGGGTCCTGCTTCCCCTTCGGGAACGACCAGTCGTCGTAGCGGGGCCGGTGGACGAGGAGCACCTCGGACCCGGCAGAGCCCGAGCGCACCACGATCCCGCCCGCCGCCACCACCTCGGGGCGCCCCTCGGCCGGGGCGACGTCGGCTTCGCTCACAGCCACCGCCGCAGCGACCGCCGCGACGCGGCCCGCCACGCCTCCGGCCACGCGGCTCGGGAGGCGTCGGCCGCGGCCCGCTCGGCCGCGCCGAGCTCGCCGGCGGCGTACACCGCGGCAGGATCACCGAGGCTGAGCGCGGTGGCCCGCAACCACGTGCCGGCCACCACCGCGTCCTGGTGCTCGCCGAGCACGTCCTGCACGCGGGTGAGGGCCTTGGCGAAGTCACGGGCCGGGCGCCCGAACGCGGGCTCCATCACCTCGGCGGCGTAGCGGGCCCGCTTGGCCCGGATGCGCACCGCGTGGAGCGCGGGGTCCGGCGCCGGATCAGGCAGGGCGCGCACCGCGTTGCGCAGCTGGCGCCAGGGCTTGCGCACGAGGGCGCGCAGCACATCGTCGTCGTCGTCCGATGCCCGGAGGGCGACGCGGGGTCGGTGGGCCGCGTCGACGAGGCGGTCGAGCAGCTCCAGGTAACGCCGGCTGCGCAGGCCGTCGAGGAGGATGGCGCGCGCGGCGGCCTGGTCGGCGCTGATGCGGTCGAGGATGCGCTGCGCGGGGGCACGATCGGCCTCGTCGAGCGCGGCGACGCGCCCGCGGAGCCGCTCGAGGAGGACGTCGGCGTCGCGGACCGCGCCGAGCTCGTCGCCGAGCCACCCGAGCTCCTCGCGCAGCGCCTCGGCCCACTCGGGCTCGAGCAGCGCGTGGAACGTGCGCAGGTGCGAGCGCAGCCGGCGGGTCGCGACCCGGGCCTGGTGCACGCCCTCGATGTCGTCGCCGATCCGCACCACCGGGTCGTTGGCGATGAGCTTCGCCACGGCGTCGGAGCAGGCGTACCGGATCACCGCCGCGACCGTGGCGGGCTCCGACACCACGTAGCTCACGACGTCGGGGGCCTCGGACGCCGCGGGGCCGAGGGCCCGGGTCACCTTCGGTCGCGGATCGGCGTCGGAGCCGCCGCTGGCCCGCACGCACGACGCCACCGGGTCGAGGGCGTCGTCGGGCGCGTCGGGCGCGACCTCGAGCTCCACCTCGCGGAACCGGCCGGGGACCGCGCCGTCGAGCACCGTGCAGGTGTCGTCGGTCAGCACCCCGATCTCCTGGCCCGCGACGAGTCCGCCCGTCGACGCGGGCGCACGGAGGGTCTGGGTCTGGCGGCTCGTGTGGAGGCGCGCGACGGGCGTGAGGCGCGCGGTGCGGACCCGGGCCGCCACGAGCTCGAGCGCGGCCGCGGGCGGGGTGCCCGGCGCGCCGGCGAAGGTGTGCTCGCGGCGCACGAGGGCGCCGGGGGAGGCGTCGTCGACGGGGAGCTTCACCGTCCAGCCGTCGTCGTCGCGGTACCGCAGTGACGCGCCCGCGCGCGAGAGCCGGAGGTCGGCGGTGTCGTAGTAGGTGGCCGTCTGCTCGACCGTGGTGAGCGGATCGGTGAGGCACAAGCCGTCGAGAGGCGGAGCCTCCCAGTCGGCCGTGACCGCGAACTTGTACTCCCGCTCGGTCGCCATCGCTCAGGCCCGGTGGGCCCGTTCCAGCGCGCGCTGGTACAGCTCGCGCTGCGCGTTGACGCCATGGTCGTCGGGAACGCGGGTCCAGGTGCCGTCGGCGTGCAGCTCCCACGCCAGCTCGGTGTCGGACAGCTCGGTGGCGATGATCTCCTCGAGTCGTTCGCGCAAGCCGCGGTCGTTGACGGGGGCCAGCGCCTCGACCCGGCGGTCGAGGTTTCGGGGCATCAGGTCGGCCGAGCCGATGAACCAGTGGGCGGTGGCGGGATCGGCGCCGAAGCGGTAGATGCGCGAGTGCTCCAGGTAGCGCCCCACGATCGAGCGCACCCGGATGGTCTCCGACAGCCCGGGGACCTGGGGCCGCAGGCAGCAGATGCCCCGCACGAGGAGGTCGATCGACGTCCCCTTGGCCGACGCGGCGTAGAGCTCGTCGATGATCGCCGGGTCGACGAGGCTGTTCATCTTCAGCACGACCCGGCCGTCGGCGCCGAGCTCGCCCTGGGCCCGGATGTGGTCGCGCAGCCCGTGGCGCAGCGACTCCGGCGCGACCAGGAGGTTGCGGTAGCCGATCGGGCGGCTGTACCCGGTGAGGTGGTTGAACAGCTCGGTGAGCTCCGCGCCGAACTCCGGGTCGGCGGTGAGCAGCCCGATGTCCTCGTAGAGGTTCGCGGTCTTCGGGTTGTAGTTGCCGGTGCCCACGTGGCAGTAGCGGCGGATGCCGTCGTCCTCCTGGCGCACGACGAGGAGGATCTTCGCGTGGGTCTTGAGCCCCACGAGCCCGTACACCACGTGCACGCCCGCCTCTTCGAGGACGCGGGCCCGCTCGATGTTCGCCTGCTCGTCGAAGCGCGCCTTGAGCTCCACGAGGGCCACGACCTGCTTGCCTTCGCGCGCGGCGTTGGCGAGCGCGCGCACGATCGCGCTGTCGGGTCCGGCGGTGCGGTAGATGGTCTGCTTGATCGCGAGGACGCGCGGGTCCTGCGCGGCCTGCTCGATGAACGCCTCGACCGAGGTGGCGAACGAGTCGTACGGGTGGTGCACGAGCACGTCGCCGTGCTGGAGGATCTGGAAGATGTCGGGGCGCAGCTCGGTGGGCACGAGCGCGACCGGCGTCTGGGGCGGCCACGGGTCGTCCTTGAGCTCCGGACGGTCGAGGCCCATGAGGCCCCAGAGCCCGCTGAGGTCGAGGGTGCCGTCGATGACGTTGACGGCGTCGTCGTCGACCTCGAGCTCGCGCTGGAGGACGCTGCGCACCTCGTCGGGCATCATCGTGTCGATCTCGAGCCGCACGACCGAGCCGAACTTCGTGCGCCGGTGCAGGACCTCTTCGATCGCCTCCAGCAGGTCCTCATCCTCGTCGTCGAGCTCGAAGTCGGTGTCGCGGGTCACCCGGAACGGGTGCTGGGTCACGATCTCCATGCCGGGGAACAGGCGGTCGAGGTGCGCGGCGATGGCCTGCTCGATGGGCACGAAGCGGCTGCCGTCGGCGAGCGGGACGAACCGGGGCAGCACCGGCGGCACCTTCAGCCGGGCGAAGCGGTCCTCCATCGTCTGGGGGTCGCGCACGAGGACCGCCAGGTTGAGCGACAGGTTGGAGATGTACGGGAAGGGGTGCGAGGGGTCGACGGCGAGCGGGGTGAGCACCGGGAACATCTGGGCCTCGAAGACGGCGCCGAGCTCGGCCCGGTCGTCGGCGGTGAGCTCGTTCCAGCTCGCGAAGTGGATGCCCGCCTCCTCGAGGGCGGGGGCCACCTCCTTGGTGAAGACCGCGGTGTGGCGCTCGACGAGCTCGCGCGCGTAGCCCCGCACGGCGCGGAGCTGCTCGCCGGCGTCGAGGCCGTCGGGCGTCCGGGTCCGCAGGCGGGCGTCGACCTGCTCCTGGAGGCCCGAGACCCGGACCTGGAAGAACTCGTCGAGGTTCTGGGAGAAGATCGCGAGGAACTTCGCCCGCTCGAGCAGGGGGTTGGCGGGGTCTTCGGCCAGGGCCAGGACCCGGCCGTTGAAGTCGAGCCACGACAGCTCGCGGTTGAGGTACCGCGCCGGATCGGACCGGATGCCGTCGGCGGCGGCCGCATCTTCTTTCCAGTGCCGGTCGCTCATCGCTCCATCGTAGGGGGATCCGGCGGAGTGCGTCCCGGGCCGAACGACCCGCGCGGGCACGACGTCCACGGGACACCGACGGCGGTACCCTCGGCGCCGAGGATGGCCACCGACCCCCGCTTCCTGCCGCCTTCACCGTTCTCCCGGCTCGTGACGGCCCACGCGGTGAGCATGTGCGGTGACGCCGCCATCGCCGCCTCGCTCGCGGGGTCCCTCTTCTTCTCGACCCCCACCGACTCGTCGCGCGGCAAGGTCCTCCTCTACCTGATGGTGACCATGCTGCCGTTCGCGGTGGTGGCCCCCGTGCTGGGACCCGCGCTCGACTACCGGCGCAGCGGCCGGCGGATCCTCATCGCCACGTCGATGCTGGGGCGGGGCGTGCTGGCGCTGCTCATGGCCCGGTGGGTTTCGGACGCGGCTCCCGGCGGGCTCCTCGTGTACCCGATCGCGTTCGGGATCCTGGTGCTGGCCAAGGGCTATTCGATCGCGAAGAGCGCGCTTCTCCCCGCGCTGCTCGGGCGCGCCGACGAGCTCGTCCGCGCTAACTCGAAGCTTGCGCTGGTGAGCGCGATCGCGACCACGGTCGGAGGTGTGCCCGCGTTCGTCGTCCAGGACCTGTTCGGGCCCGAGTGGTCGCTGCGCTTCGCGTTCGTCGTCTTCGTGATCGGCACCTTCTTGGCGTTGAAGATCCCGTCGGTCACGCTCGCGCAGTCCGAGCGGGAGCAGGAGCTCGAGCGCGAAGAGCTGCACCAACCCAGCATCCTCCTCGCGGGCAGCGCCATGGGACTGATCCGCGGTGCGGTGGGCTACCTCGCGTTCTTCGCGGCGTTCTCCCTGAAGAGCGACCTGTTCGCGCTCGGTGTCGCCGCGACGATGGCCGTCGCGGGCGGGTTCGTGGGCAACATCATCGGTCCACACGTACGCCGGGTGCTGCGCGAGGAGCAGATGCTCGCTGCCGCGCTCCTCGTCACCGCGAGCTTCGTGCTGATCGGGACGTTGCTCGCGACGACGCCCGCGTTCGCGATCGCGAGCTTCGCGGTGGCGATCGGTGCCGCCACGGGTCGCCTGGCGTTCGACAGCCTCCTCCAGCGCGACGGCCCCGACGCCGCGCGCGGGCGCGCGTTCGCCCGGTTCGAGACCCGGTTCCAGGTGGCCTGGGTGATCGGCGCCCTCATCGGGATCATCCCCCAGAACGTCCAGCTCGGACTCCTGATGCTGGCCATCGTGCTGGCCCTGGGCGGCGTGTCGTACGTCGCGGCCCGTCGCGCCGCGCAGGGGCGCGAGATGCGCACGACGTTGCGGCCCGAAGCGGTCGACCGGGCCGTGGGTCGGGCCACCCGCAACGTCCGCCGCCGGTTCCGGGACCAGCGCCGGCGCGGTCGTCGGCGCGCGCTCCCACCGGCGACGCCGGCACCCCGGCCGTACCCACCCGACCCCGAGGGACCCGAGCCGTTCCCCGGCGGCAGCTGACGCCGGGGCGGGGACAGGGACGCGGCTACGACCAGCCGGACCCGGCGCCCCGGACCATCCCGAAGGGCCCGGCCGGCCAGCGGAAGCAGTCGGTCATGAGCTGGTCGACCTGCTCGCGCGTGGCCACGCCCTCGTCGACGACGCGCTGCGCCTCGCGGATCATCGTGAAGTAGATGCGGTTGGCGACGAAGCCCCAGCTGGTGGGGGCGTCGTTGACGACCACGGGGTTCTTCCCGCAGCGCGCCGCCAGCTCGCTGATGGTGGCGACGGTGCCGTCGCCGGTCTGCGCGGTGCGGATGATCTCGGCCAGCTTCATCACCGGCGCGGGCGACGCCCAGTGCCAACCGATGACCTTGTCGGGTCGATCGGTGGCGGCGGCGAGCGCGGCGATCGGGAAGCCCGAGGTGTTGGAGGCGAGGATCGTCTGTGCGGGCGCGGCGCGGTCGAGGTCGCGGAACACGCGGATCTTCAGGTCGAGCTTCTCGGGTACCGCTTCGATCACGACGTCGACCGCGGCCGCCTCGTCGAACGAGCCCGTGAACGTGATCCGCGCGAGCGCGGCGTCGGCCTCGGCCTGGGTGAGCTTGCCTCGCTCGACGGCGCCACCGAGCCCGAACCGTCCCGAGGCCACGTGCTCACGGCCCTGCACGAGCGCGGTCGCGTCGATGTCGTAACAGATGGTCGGGTGGCCCGCGATCGCCGTGACCTGGGCGATGCCACTCCCCATGACGCCCGCGCCGAGCACGGAGACGCGGATCGGTTCGGACTCGCTCACGATGGCTCCTCGGGGAGGTCGATGCGGGCGAGCCACAGACCCGGGGCCTCGAGCTCCGACGGGGTGGGCACCATGGCTTCGTCGGTCCACAGGCGGTTGAGGCCGTCGAGCCCGCTGCGCTCGATCACCCCGTCACAGAATCGACGACCCCGCTCGTAGTCGTCGCGGCCGAGGTCGACGCCCAGGAGCGCGTCGATGAACTGGCCGGCCTCGCCGCGGTCGATGCGGTGACGCGTGAACGCCTCGTGGATCTGCGCGCCGGTCGGCACCAGGCGGTCGGTGACCCGCGACACCACTGCGTCGGCGTAGCCCTCGAGCACGGTCGTGAACACGCGGAGGCGCTCCTGCACCGCCGACTGGGCCGGGCTCTGCATCGCGCCGAGGATCTCGCGCGGGTGCGCGGTGAGCGCCTCGATCGACGCCGGGTCACTCGGGTCGATGGCGCCGAAGCGCTCCTCGATGGCGTGCAGGTCGAGGTGATAGGCGC